>Ga0209382_10000166_pt1 | contig 103363 bp, 84 predicted proteins | sample SoiMetdeltSBSDD5_FD_187599 | JGI IMG/M metagenome (GOLD analysis project Ga0209382, IMG submission 187599) | Bulk soil microbial communities from a Populus tree surrounding site in Tennessee, USA - Soil MetaG P. deltoides SBSDD5 (SPAdes) (version 2) | ecosystem: Environmental > Terrestrial >...
CGCAGCTAATGCTGCGCCGCTGAGTTTCCCCCGCCTTTCTCTCCCGGCACCGTCGAGTACGTCTTCACGAGCCTATACAGAAAATCCTGCGACTCGTAAAACTGCGCTACACCGACGCGCTCGTCGCGGCCATGCGCCCGCACGTCGGCGATATCGCCGAACAGACCTGACACGCCGTACATCGGGATGCCCTTGGCGCGCAGATAGGCGCTGTCGGTGGCGCCCGTGCCCATGATCGGAATCACCGATACGCCCTTCCATTTCTGGCTCGTCAGCGCTTCGATCGGCTTCATGACTTTCGCATCGAGCGGCGACACCGGTGCCGCCGGCGCGCCCGCGGTGCTTCGCAGCGTGACTTTGATCCCGTCGTCCGCGAACACGCTGATGAGCGTGCGCTGCACGTCTGCGACGGACTCCTGCGGCAGGATGCGGCAGTTCACGTTTGCGGTTGCCTTCTGCGGCAACGCATTGCGAGCATGGCCTGCCTGCAGCATCGTCGCGACGCAGGTCGTGCGCAGCATCGAGTTGTAGGCCGCTGTCTGTGAGAGCTTTGCCGCCGCGCTCGCATCCTTGCCGTTCGACTCCACGACCGACTTCATCGCCGCACCGACTTCGCCGCCCTCGAGAGCAGCGGTGCGCTCGAAGAACGCATGCGTGACTTCGTTGAGATTCACCGGGAAGTTGAACTTGGCCAACCGCTCGAGCGCGGCCGCGAGCCGGTAGATCGCGTTGTCTGGCACCGGCACGGAGCTGTGCCCGCCCTTGTTGGTGATCTCCAGATCGAAGTCGATACAGCTTCTCGGTGGCCTGCACGGCGTTGAACAGCTTCTTGCCGTCGCGCTCGCGGCCGCCGCCGCCTTCGTTCAGACCGAACTCGGCTTCGATCAGATCGCGATGCTGGTCAGCCAGCCACGACACGCCGTTGTAGTCGCCGCCCTCCTCGTCCGAGGTGAGCGCGAGCACGATGTCGCGCTGGGGTTTGAGCCCTTCCTGTTTGTAGCGGATGAGATTGGCGACGAAGATCGCGGCCATCGCCTTGTCGTCGGACGTGCCGCGTCCGTAGTAGAACCCGTCGCGCTCGACCAGCTTGAACGGGTCGAGCTCGGGCGACCAGTCTTCCTTGTGCGCCTCGACGACGTCGAGATGCGCGACCAGCAGCAGCGGCTTCTGCTTGCCAGTGCCGCGCAGGCGCGCCACGAGATTGCCCTTCTTCGCGTTGCCGGGATGCACCAGCACCTGCACGTCCTGCTGCGGGAACCCCGCGGCGACCAGTCGTGCCGCCATCGCTCGCGCCGCCTGCGTGTTGTCGCCGACGGAATCGGTCGTGTTGATCTCGACCAGCTCCTTGTAGATGTCGAACAGCGCGCGCTGCTCGGGCTTGAGCTCGGCAGCGACGGCGGCGCCGGCGATGCCGGACGCGAACAGGACTGCAAGGAATGTTCCAGGAAACGTTGTTTTCATGATGGACCGCGCGTCAGTTTGCGATCCGTTCATGATAATTGAAGGGTAACCAAAATCAGAGCTCGACCGTCTCTCCGGCTCGCCGCTCGAGTCCCTTCGCGACGGCTTCCGCGCGTGTGCGCGCGCCGAGCTTGCGGAACAGCGACTCGATGTGGAACTTGACCGTATGCAAAGAAATGCCGAGCTGGCGCGCGATCGCCTTGTTGCTTTGACCCGCGCTGATCGCCGCCAGCACGTCGAGCTCGCGCGGGGTCAACAGGACACCCGCCGCGCGGTCGGCCAGCTCTTCGAAGCCGCGCGAACGCGGCTCAGGCACGGCGCGTGCGGCAGACCCGCCAGCCGCTGCGTGCAGCGCCGCTTCGATCTGCTCCGCCGAGGTCGCGCCGTCGAGCAAAACGATGTCCGCCGAGTTCTCGTCGACCACGGCGTGGCCGGCGTGCGCGACGATGGCTGCAATCTCGTCGTGGCGCGCGCCGTCCGGCGCGACGATCGCGACGCGGAGAACGTTGGCCAGCTTTCGTTTCGCCATCAATGCACTCATTGGGCACTCATGTCTGGTTACTGCCGCGGACGGGTGGTGATCAGCAGATCGAGCGACACGACTTCGCCGCCGCGGATCAGCCGCAGCGCCAGCGTCCGGCCGACGCTCGCGTCATCGAGCTGAGCCAACACCCGGCGCATGCCGCGCATCGACGCACCGTCGAGCGTCAGCAGGATATCTCCCGCGGTCACGCCTGCGACCGCGCCTGGACCGCCTGCGGCGATCGACATCACCATCATCCCGGTCGTCTCGCCGGCGGCTTCGCGCAGCGGCTCGGGAATCGAGACCGGCTGCAGGCCGAGGCCGAGCCAGCCGCGAGCAACCTGGCCGTCGCTCAGCAGTTGCGGCACTACGCGGTCGAGGGTCGCGACCGGAATCACGAGCACCACGCCGGGCGGCCCGAGGGTCGACATGCCGAGCAGCCCACCGTCGGAATCGAGGACCGGTCCTCCTTCTTCGGTGCGGCCGAGGCGGATATCAAGGGCGATCCGTTGCTCGATCCGGCCGCCGGCGCGGCTATACCACTGCGGACCGACCGCATTGATCAGCCCCATCCGCGCCGTCGGTGCACCCTCGGCGGTCGATCCCAGGGCGAGCGCGAGCCCGCCTACGCGGGCGCTCGCCGGCGGGATCGTCGGCCCATCCACTGCGCTGTCCGGCTTGAGCACGAGCAGATTGGTACCGGGATCGCGGCCTGCGATGCGCGCCCGGGTCGTCGCGCCGGACGCAGTCACGACTTCGTATTCGTCGCGATCGCCGACGGCCTGCTCGGAGGTGACGACTGCGCCGCGCCACGGAATCGCACTGATGTGTCGATGCGATGCGTTGCGAACTGCGACTGCGAGACCCTGCGCGGCGGTGACCTGTGCCTCGAGGGCGCGTGCCAGATGGCTGATGGAATGAGCTGCAGTGGACATGACTCGTCTCTGAAAATTCGTTGGCGCCAACGATGCGCGCGCGGCAGCGGGTTACCTATCAGGCAGTTGACCGGGGGCGGCTGACCGGGGATCCAAACCCGGGCGAACAGCCGGGTGGAATCGCCGACGCGCGGCGCGAACATCCGCGCATGCTTCAGCCCTCACGCGCCCCGCAGAGCGCGCTCGATCCCTACTCCGAGGTCGTCGCACAGGCCTTCGACTTCGTGAGTCCTGCGGTCGTCAGCATCTCGGTGCATTCCCGCCGCGGACCCGCAGGCGTCGGCTCGGGCGTGCTTTACACACCCGATGGCTATCTGCTGACGAACAGTCACGTCGCCAACGGCGCAACAGAATTGCGCGCCGCACTGACTGACGGCCGCGAAGTGCCGGCGACACTCGTCGGCGACGATCCGGAAACCGACATCGCGGTGCTGCGACTCGCCGGCAGCGGATTTCCGTACGCGACGTTCGGCAGCTCGTCGTCGTTGCGTGTCGGGCAGCTGGTCATCGCGATCGGCAATCCGTTCGGCTATCAGGCAACCGTGACCGCGGGTATCGTCAGCGCGCTCGGCCGCAGCCTGCGCACTCGCTCCGGGCGGCTCGTCGACAGCGTGATTCAAACCGACGCGCCGCTGAATCCCGGCAATTCCGGCGGCCCGCTGGTCGACGGATCGGGGCAGATCGTCGGCATCAACACGGCCATCGCGGGTGGCGCGCAAGGAATCTGCTTCGCGATCGGGATCGACATCGCCGGCAGCGTCGCCGCGACACTGATGCGCGAGGGCCGGATGCGTCGCAGCCGCCTGCGGTTCGCGGGACAGACGATCACGCTCGACCGGCGCATCCTGCGCGGGCTCGGACGTACGGCGCCGAGCGCGATCCTCGTGCTGGAAGTGCTAGCCGACGGACCGGCGCTGCGTGCCGGCCTGGAGAAAGGCGACGTGCTGCTGGAGTTCGATGGCGATGCGATCGAGAGCCTCGATCATCTGCATCGATTGCTGACCGTGGAACTCGCCGAGCGCGACGTTACGCTGCGTGTGTTGAGACGAGGCAAGCTCGTCGAGCTGACGGTGAGGCCTGTGACGGAGTAACGGAGAACTCTCGCCAAGGCGCAAAGGCGCCAAGGAAGAAAAAATCTCGGAACAGAATTCCTTCCGGCCTTGGCGCCTTGGCGCCTTCGCGAGAGAAATTCTCTATTCCGTCCCCTTCACCACCGCGGGGAACGTCCGCGCCACTCTTCCCATCCACTTGCCGAGCGCGCCGGTGCGCAGATCCTGCTCGGGCGTGTAGCCGAGCCGCACGACGATCAAGTCCTTCGACGGCACCACCATCGTGTATTGACCTTCGAATCCCTGCGCACTGAACGCATCGCGCTGCGGACCCGTGTCGATGCGCATCGGATACGGCTTCCCGGGACCGCCGACCGGGCTCACCCACCAGCCGGCGCCATAGATATCGGCGTTCTCGCTCTTGCCTGCGGTGCGCGCGAAGTCGACCCAGCCTTCGGGCAGCACGCGCTGGCCATCCCACATGCCGTCGCGCAGGTACAGCAGGCCGAACTTCGCGAAGTCGCGCGCGTTCGCGTAGATGAGCGCGCTGCCGTAGTACAGACCGGCGGCGTCGAACTCCGGCTGCGGCTTCATGCCGATCACGTCGAACAGGTTCTGATGCATCCACTGCAGCATCGTGGCGCGGCGCGCCTGCGGCGATTCCGGATTCGGCACGATCGTGCGCGTCAACGCGTCGGCCGTGAGCACGATGCCGCAGGAGTTGTAGTTCCAGTGCGTGCCGGGCTCGTGGATCAGCGGCAGGCCGGAGCAATAGTTGGCGACGTCGAGGCGACCAGCTCCGAACAGCTTCGCCGACGCATCGCTTTCGGCGATCGTCTTCGCTTCGATCTCCAGGTAGCGCATGCCGTCCGTCATGTTCAGCCACGTGCGCCACGGGATCTGCGCGCGCTTGTCGGTCGCAGCCCAGTGCGGATTGCCCATCGGCGTGTCGATGTCCACCTTGCCTTGCTTGACGGCGATACCGACCAGTGCCTGCGTGATCGACTTCGCCATCGACCACGACACGAGCTTCATGTCGGCTGTGTAGCCAGGTGCGTACTGCTCGTGCACCAGTTTGCCGCCGACGATGATCACGACTTCGCGTGTCTCGCCGAGGCCGGGCGTTTTCTTGTCGAACGCATCGGCTAACGCGGCGTCGAGCGCCGCTCGATCGACACCTTCGGGCATGGGACCCGTCGGCCACTCGCTGGTCGGCCAGGGAACATCGGCAGGTTGCGGCGGCAGCGGCACGAGCTCCGCATGCGCGCTCACGACACAGGAGGAAATCGCAGCGGCAATCCAGCTTGCGCTTCGCATGCTCGCTCTCCTCAATTGGCCGGATGACAGCCGAAGCCCTGTTCGAACTCCGCTTGCGCGGAGACCAGGCCGGCGAGCGCTGACACTTTCACGCCGTGTTCCAGCTTTTCGACCGTGAGCGGCTTGATCGCCGCGGGGTCGTAATCGGTACGGCACGAATCCATCGGCCGGCCTGCGACGAACAGGCACGAGCACGTCTGCTTGGCAACGTAAACCGTACCGAGCCTGGCAGTCGCCCAGGTGTCGCGGCCGAAAAACAGCGCGCCGCCGACGATGACGAGCACCACGATGATTCCGATCAACCACCCCTTGCCGCGCATGTGTACGTTCTCCCTGCTCGTTCTTTCTACAATCATAGCGCGCGATGCAACGGAACTTTCAGCATTGGTCTGATTCACGCCCGCCGGGTCGAGGTCGATACTGAATTCACAGGCTTGGAGGGCTGCACGATGAACCGGTATCCCAGTGAGCAGTTGATGACGGTGGAAGAAGCCGAGCGGCTCTCCGAACTGCACACCGGGCGCAACCGGCGCAAGCAGCCGGTTCGCCAGCCGAGCCTCTGGGCGTGGCAGTCCGTCTCCGGCGCGCTGGAGCAGACGGTGACCGAGAAAGAAGCTGTCAGGCTGAAGACTGACCCACACTGATCAGGTTGCAATCCAAAAGCGGGTGCCCCCGCCTGCTCCCGAGGTAATCCTTCGCGCAGGCCTTCGCCGCCAGCACACCGGGGTGCTGGCGTCTTCTTTTCTTTTTTACTCCTGGAAGCGTTCCTGCCCCGCGAAGCCGATGCGCTGCATGCCGCTGCGCTGGGCGATCGCGAGCACTTGCGCGACGGTGTCGTACTTGGCGCGCCGATCCGGCAGGACGTGCAGTTCGGGCTGATTGGCCTTGCCGGCCTCGACTCTGAAATAGCCTTCCAGCTGCGCGAGATCCTGAACGACTGCGCCGTTCCACAGGATCGTGCCGTCGAAGTCGATCGTCAGGCTGACCGCTTCGCGCGGGACCGGCTGCGTATCGGGGCCGCCTCCGATGTGCAGGCTCGTGCTGTTCGTCATCACCGGCAGCGTGATGATGAACAGAATCAGCAGGACCAGCATGACGTCGACCAACGGCGTCGTGTTCATGTCGGCGATGGGGCCGGAATCGTCGTGGGCAGCAGTGCTCATGGCCATGAGGGCTCTCCCTTGTTCTTGCGGACTTACGCAGGAATCCGACCGGCCCGGCCCGTTTCAGTTCCGGCTGCGCTTCCTCTCCCGCCACACGTGCGGCTCGACGCGATCCGGCAGCGGCAGTGACCACAACCCGCGTTTGGCATCGCGAGCCTGCTGCTCGACGTCGTAGAGCGTGGGATCGCGAGCAAACTCCGGGTAGAACCACGCGGCACCCCGCCTCACCAGCTCCGCGTTGATGTGCGTGCTGCCGTTCCAGATGTGAACGACGGTGCGGCCATAGCGATCGGTGTCGAAGGGCTTGAGCACCAGCTGCTTGCCCGCCGCGAGCGCTGCGAGCTCCCGCTTCGCTTCGCGCCCATAGGGTTGATCGAGCTCGGGCGCTTCGATGTCCGAGAGCCGGAACTCCATTTCGACGCCTTGCACTTTCGCGACCAGGGAATCGCCGTCCTTGACGCGCACCAGCGGCCCGAAGAACACGCCTTCGTCACCGGCGTGCGGCGGGTGGGCCGGATCGAACCGCAGCTCCGGGGACTTTCCGGCCGCCGCCAGGCTGACGCACAAAAGTGCAATTGCAGCGACTTTACCGGGCATGAGGATCATTGGGGGTCCATCCTACTGGACGCGCCGCGCGAACCTCGTTAGCTTCCGCACACTTTCCGTTCCGAAGCGAGTGCCCCCTATGCGCTTTTTTCTTGCCGTCGCGTTATTGTCCGTGGTTTCCGCGTCCGCGCTCGCCGCGCCGCCCGTGGAGCCGAATCGCATGTTCCAGGGCCGCGACCTGTTCGCGCTGCAGCTGGCGACCGATCCGCAGATCCGCCCCGACGGCCGCGAGATCGCGTATGTGCGGGTGTCGTTCGACGTCATGACCGACCGGGGCCGGCAATCGATCTGGCTGATCGACGCCGAAAGCGGCGAGCAGCGGCCGCTGGTCACGGCGGCGGGCTCGCATTCGCAGCCGCGTTGGTCGCCGAGCGGCGATCGCATCGCGTACGTCTCGACTGCCGAAGGCGGACGGCCGCAGCTGTTCGTGCGCTGGCTCGGCACCGGCCAGACTGCAAAGCTCGCCGATCTCACCGAAGGGCCGGGCAACCTGCGCTGGTCGCCGGACGGCAAGTGGATTGCATTCACGATGCTCGCGCTGGACGAGAAAGCGAAGCTCGGCGAAGCGCCGCCGAAGCCGGAAGGCGCGGACTGGGCGCCGCCGCTCGAGCTGATCACGAAGATGGTCTATCGCAGCGACAACGCGGGTTATCTGAAGCCCGGCTACACACATATATATGTCGTTTCCGCTGACGGCGGCGCGCCGCGGCAGCTGACCTTCGGCGCATTCGACGAGGACGGCCCGGTCGCGTGGACGCCCGACGGCAAGTACGTGGTCATCACCGGCAATCGCCACGAGAACTCGGAGCGCGAGCCCGTCAACAGCGAGGTCTATCGCGTGGCGCTCGCGGACGGCGCGATCGAGGAGTTGACGAAGCGCAACGGTCCGGATCGCGCGGCCGATGTGTCGCCGGACGGCAAGTCGATCGCGTACCTCGGCTACGACGACAAGTATCTCGGCTACCAGAACGTCGAGCTGAGCGTGATGGGGCTCGACGGCAGCAACTCGCGCTCGCTGACCGCGTCGCTCGACCGCACGATCGACGATGCGACGTGGTCGCACGATGGCCGCAGCCTCTACGTGCAGTACGACGACAAGGCCAACGTGAAAGTGGCGCGCGTCTCCCTCAACGGCAAGATGGAAACCGTTGCCGAAGGTCTCGGCGGCGGCTCGCTCGACCGTCCGTACACGGGCGGCCAGTTCAGCGTTGCGAACAACGGTGCCGTTGCCTTCACCAAGGGCTCGCCGGGGCAGCCGGCCGACATCGCGATCGCGCGCGGCGGCAAGGTGCGGCAGCTGACGCATCTCAATGATGGCTTCCTGAGCGGCAAGACGCTCGGTGACGTGAAGCCGCTGAAGGTGACCTCGTCGTTCGACCAGCGCGACATCGCCGCGTGGATCGTCACGCCGCCGAACTTCGACGCCAGCAAGAAATATCCGCTGATCCTCGAAATCCACGGCGGGCCGTTCTCGGCCTACGGGCCGCAGTTCGCGACGGATTATCAGCTGTACGCGGCGGCCGGCTACGCGGTGCTCTACACCAATCCGCGCGGCTCGACTTCGTATGGCCAGGAGTTCGCGAATCTCATTCATCACAACTACCCGAGCCAGGACTACGACGACCTGATGAGCGCGGTCGACGCCGCGATCGCGCAGGGCTACGTCGACGCGGACAACTTGTTCGTCACTGGCGGCTCCGGCGGCGGCGTACTGACGGCGTGGATCGTCGGCAAGACGACTCGCTTCAAGGCGGCCGCGGCGCAGAAGCCGGTGATCAACTGGACCAGCGAAGTGCTGACGACTGACGTCGCGCCGTTCATGCCGAAGTACTGGTTCGGCAAGCTGCCGTGGGAAGACCCGGAGGCGTACTGGAAGCGCTCGCCGCTGTCGCTTGTCGGCGCAGTGAAGACGCCGACGCTGGTGGTGGTGGGAGATCGCGATTACCGCACGCCGCTGAGCGATTCCGAGCAGTACTACCAGGCGCTGCAGTTGGCAGGCGTGCCAACGGGATTGCTGAAGGTGCCGGGCGCATCGCACGGCGGCCTGACGGCGCGGCCGTCGCAATCGGCCGCGAAGGCCAGCGCAATTCTCGCGTGGTTCGATCGCTACCGGGGAAAGTCGGCGGCACCCGCTGCAACCACCACGACCGCGGCGGACAACTGACGGCGAGTCAGCGGCGTACGGTCGCCCAGTGCACGAGCGCCGGGACGATCGCCAGCATGCCCGCGATTTCGTGCATGAAACTGTTGGCGGCGCGCGCACCGTCCCACGTCAGGTAGTAGCTGCCGAGACCGGTCAGCGCCAGCACGACGAGCAGTGCGATCAGCAAAATGCCGCTGACGCGCTGCGCTCCACGGCGCCAGCCCGCGCCGACGTGCGAGCCCGCGATCCAGCCGAATAGAAATGTTGCGACGACGGCGAGCACGCCGTGAATCACCAGGATCCGCGGTTGCCACGGATGAAGGGCGACGCCGAACTCCGCCTCGGGCGCGAAGAACCAGTGCAGGATCAGCCACGCGAGCCCGCTGAGCCATAACAGGCCCAGGCTCGCGTACAGGCAGCGGCGCAACCAGTTCGGCATAGTCGATCAGCTGTTGGGCCCGGCGCCGGCCGCAGTCAGCGCTGTCTGGCGGAGCGCGAGGATGCGGCGCACGCCGGCGGTGACGTGCTCGCTGGAAAGCGTCGCGCCAGCGATGTTCTTGATGTCGGTCCCGAAGCGCAGCTCCTGCAGCTTCGAACGGCCCGCAAACTGCGCGAGCCAGCGTTGATTACGAATCTCGCCGCCGTGGCTCTCGCGATATTCGAGCACGCGTACCGGCAACAGGCGCCCGTCGGCGCGGATGCCGACGGCGTAGGTGATGAAATCCTCGCGCCCGATCACCTCGTCGACGAAGACGTGACCGAGCACCTCGGCACCCTGCCGCGCCGTCCAGACTTGCAGTGCGCCGTGCCCAGCCTGCGGGCCCGCTGCGCGTGCGACTTCCTGCAACTGCGCCTCGGACAGATTCAGCGCGACCGCTTCGAAGCTGGTCGCGTCCGGAAACATCTCGCGTTGCGCTTCCTCTGCGGACGCGTAGATCGCCGCGCTTGCGTGCTGGAACGGCGCAGTCGCCAGCAGGCAGATGACCGCGGACGTGAGAGCTGTGCACGAGTCGTTCATGTCAGAACGCATACCCGAGGCCGAGATCGACCCGGTCCCCTTCCGAGTTCAGGTCGAACTTCTGGTAGTCGAGCTTGAGCACAACGCCCGAGGCGATGTTGAGATTGACCCCGAGCGTGCTGATCTCTTCGGCCTGCAGCGCGGCAGGCGTGAGCCCGGCGCCGATGAAGGCGTAGCCGGCGCCGGTGTTGACGCGCTCGAAGCGAGCGAACGGCGCCAGCGTCCAGGAATTCGGCAAGGTGAGCACGTATGCCGCCTGCGCGTACCAGCCATAGAAGCTTTCCGGAATGAGCACGGGGTTGCCGACCAACGTCAGGTTGACGGCCGCGGTATCGGAGATAGTCCCGCGTGCATAGAGCGCGCTCAGGTCCCACGCTCCGGGCGTCCAGCGCGCATGGCCCTCCCACAGCAGCAGCTCGTTGCTGTCGAAGCCTGGCTGACCCTGCGAGATGTCGCCGTACACGACCGAGCCGCCGACGCGCAGGCCGGGAATGCCGGTGTAGTTGAGCGCGCCGAAACTGCTCAGGTCGCCGGCGCGCGCCAGTGCTCCTTCCTGATGAATCGCGCCGAGCGGCGACTCGAGCCCTTCCTCCGAAGCTGCGTCCCATTTCGACAGGTCGTGCCCGGTGGTCAGACCAACGTCCCAGCGCAAGCCCGCCTCGGTGTTGCCCTCCAGCGCCACGCCGATCTCGCGCCAGGTCGTGGGGATGATCGCGGTTTCGACGAAGTTGCGGAACACGCCGTAGTAGCGCGTCGGCTCGTGCGACTCGTTCAACAGCCCGGACGGGATCAGGAACAGGCCGAGCTTCGCGTAGATCGTGTCGCTCAGCTCGCGCTCGATCCACGCCTGCTCCACCTCGACCTCACCGGCGTCGTCGGCCGACGAGACGGCGTGCTCGACTTCCAGCTCACTGATGAAGCGCGTGCGATCGTCGAAGCGATAGCTGGCTCCGAGCACGAAGCGGCCCACGTCCGCCGTCGTGCCCGAGGAATCGTCGGTCGGCCGTGAATAGCTCAGCTCGCCGTAGCCGAACCAGTCGACGACGTTGCGATCGGGAGCCGCCCTGCCTGTCGGCACGTTCGCGACCGCGGGAGCGGTCGGCGCGCTCGCCGGCTGCTGCTGCTGCGATCTGAGAGTCGCCAACTCTCGCTGCACTTCCTGGAGTTGCTGCGCGAGCTCCGCTACCTTCGCCTCCAGCTCCGCCTGTGTAGCAGCGCGCGCTGGCGAGAGTCCGGCCAGAGTGCAGGCAAGAACCGCGCTCAACCGCAGTACGCGCGGCACTGAAACGAGTCCGGTGACAGTCATGCGTTCGACTCTCATTGGGTGAAACCATCCGTCAGGGTTTGCAGGAAAGCGACCACGTCCTGGATCTCCGGCTCGCTCAACGCCGGCGGATCGCCGCGCTGGCGATCGTAGGGAGGCTCCGTCACGTTCACGTTGGCGGTGAGGTCCGCGGGCAGGTCGTCGAATTTGCGCGGCAGCCCGGTCGCGGGATCGAGCGGATACCACTCGTCCGGATTCGTGTCCCGCCGCACGTAGAAGCGCACGACCTCAGTCAGCGTGGCAAAGCGGCCGTTGTGAAAATAAGGGGCGGTCAGCGCGACGTTGCGCAGCGTCGGCACTTTGAAAGCGCCGCACAGCTCGCGCATCTCCACCAGGTCGGTGCGGTCGGGCCCGCACAATCCCAAGTCGAAGTAGGCTGCATCGGCATTGGCGCGAATGTCGGCATTGCGCGGCACGCCGAGGTTGTCGTACGTGAAATCGGTGAACAGCGGCGGTGCTCCATCTGCACCGCGCGCGCTCGGATGGCACGCCGCGCAATTGCTCTTGCGCGGATCGTTGAACAACGCCAGGCCGCGCAACTCGGCATCGGTCAGCTGCGCCTGGCCCGCCAGGAACGCGTCGTACTTGCTCGTGTACGGGGCGAACTCCGCGACGTCCTCCTGCTGGTACTTTTGCAGCGCGAACGCCGCGCGCTCGAAGGCCACATCCGGCGTCGCGAAGATCCCGCCGCCGAAGGCGGCGCGAAACTCGGCGGCGTACGTTGCGCGGCTCAGCTTGTCGACGACGTCGGCGACCGAGGCGTTCGCCATTTCGTGCGCCGCGAGGAATGGCCGGCGGGCTTGCTCCGCGAGCGAGGCCGCGCGCCCGTCGCGATCGAAGCCGCCGGTCGGCGTGCCTTCGTCGTCGAAGAAGAACGCCGGATTCTGCGTGAGGTACTTGAGCGACGGGGCGTTGCGAAAGCCCTGCACGTCCACGCCGCTGCCGCCGTTCGGCACGACCGCGTCGCCGGCAAATGCATGATCGCTCTCGTGGCAGGTCGCGCAGGCCACGCGGCCGCTCGCGGACAGCGAAGTGTCATCGAAGATCTTTTCGCCGAGGGCTGCGCTGGCCGAGAGTTTCTCGGTCGCGACCGGCGCCGGGTCCTCACCGCCCCCGGACGTACAGGCCGCAAGGCCGAATACGGCAAGAAGTGACAGTGAGCAACGGAGCGTCGGCGCCATGATTCTTCCGGGACTTCCTGGTCGGGCCGAAACCCGATGCGAGCGCAAATGATAACGAATTGCATTTGTACTCGCAGCCCCGGCTTGCGAAACTCGGCCACCATGGTGACGTTTCAGCGGGTTACCGTCGGACTCGGGACGTTCGTCTCCATCCAGGCGCAAGGCGCGCTGGACCTGGCGGCACAGACTCGTGCGCTCGACCTCGCCGGCGAGGTTTTTCAGACGGTCGACCAGGCAATGCATCCGACGACGCCGGGTAGCGACCTGGTGCGGATCGCGCAGGCGTCCGCTGGCTTGGTGGTGCCGGTCCATGCCTGGACCTTCGAAGTCCTCGTGCTTGCCCAGAAGCTGTGGCGATCTAGCGGCGGTCACTTCGACCCGTGCATTCCGGCGAGCCCGGCTGGCGTGAGCGAGCTGCAGCTGGTCGCACCTTCGTCAGTGCGCACGCCGCCCCGCCCTGCCTTGCTCGATCTGGGCGGCATCGCCAAGGGATTGGCGATCGACAAGGCAGTGGACGTGCTCATCGAGCACGGATGCAGCACAGGTCTGGTGAACGCCGGCGGCGACATGCGCGCGTTCGGCGCGCACACATACGCGATCGATCTGCAGATCCCGGGCGCGACACGGTCCCTGCGGCTCACGGCCGCGGCGCTCGCGGTTAGCGCCCCAAAATCAGCGCGCTCGCCGAGCGGGCATCGCGGCTTCTATTCGCGGGTCACAGGGACGGACCTGCCCGGTCGTGCCGTCGGTGTGCTGGCGCCGACGGCGGCCGCGGCGGACGCGCTGACGAAGTGCGTGCTGACTTGCGCGCCGGACGTTCTGCGCGGACTGCTCGATGAATTTTCCGCTTCATTGCTGACGCTCGACTGAGCGTCAGCCTTCGATCAATCCGTCGTTCTTCGGTGGGTCAGCAAGCGGCGCGCCGAGCGGTGCTTCCTGGGCGAGCAGCGCCTCGGTGCCGTCGCCCGCCTGCGTCAGCAGGAAGCCGATCACGGCGTGCAGCTCGTCGAGCTCCATCTCGTCGACGGGAAATCCCATGAACTTCAGCTGGCGTCCGCGCTCGGCGTAGCGTTGCTTGAATTCGCGATGCATGGCAGCTCCGGATCGACCGCGTGCTGTATGACGCGCTGTTTTTCAACGCACGCCGCGTCGGCCGGTTCCGCCGGCCCGCGCCGTGCGAAACGTCACCGAGTAGCGCAGCACCTTGGTGGGCGGCACGCTGTGCTGCCAGCTCCAGCGCGCCTCGTCGCGCAGGATGTAGGCCGAGCGCGGCTCCACTTCGAGCGCGAACACTTCTTTGCGCCGTTCCGGCTTCCACGGATACGGCCGGAAGCGGATGCGCGCGGCGCCGGCCAGCGAGATACCGACGATCAGCTCGAAGTCGGGCACGTCGCGATGCCAGCCGAGCGGCGTGCCGGGCGTGTATTCGGCGATCAGTGCCTGCACGAAATCCTGCGACGCGACGCCGGCCCACTGCGCAGCGCGTGTACGCAACGGCGCGAGAAATTCCGGGATCGGCGGCGCGGCCTTCGCTTCCAGGTGCTGGAAGTCGTACGAGAATCCGTAGTTCACCGTGCGACGCCGCGCCGTGTATTGCCGGTACTGCGCCTCCCGCAACGGCAGAGCGTGAATGTGCTCGAGGAGCACTCGCTCTTCATCGCGATCGATGAAGTCGCTGCGATAGATGAGGCCCGACGGCAGCACCGGCTCGAACAGGCTCGCTTGCCCACGTGACATATTCGCCGAGTGTACGGCCAACACGTCAGGGCGAAAAAAACGGGCCGGGCGGCGCAAGCCACCCGGCCCTTTCTTTATCTACGCCAGTGATGATCCGTCAGCGGACGCGGCCGCGACGGAACAGATTGACGATCGCCAGCAGAATGACGGCGCCGACCAGCGAGACCAGGAACGTCGCCAGCGAGATGCCCTCATTGATCGTGCCGACCCCGAGCATCGGCGACACGATGAATCCGGCGAGCAACGCGCCGACGATACCGACTATGACGTTGAGCAGGATGCCTTGCTGCGCGTCGGTGCGCATGATGATGCTGGCCAGCCAGCCAACGACGCCGCCCACGATCAACCAGACCAGAATACCCATACTCCCTCCTCAGGGTCGCCACGAAGAGACACGACCACAGAATGAGAACCGGTCCGGCTTAGTTCCGCACTCAGTGCAACGGAAGTAGGGAGTCCACCGTCAATCGACGAAGCGTGAGACCAGCTTGGCGATCACGGCGCGCGTGGGTCGTTCGGGCAGATACTTGATGCGCACGAAGCTGCCGACCGCAGGGAGCGACGCGGTCCACTCGCCCGTGCGGCGATCGACGTGGCACGTCTGCACCGAGTCCGGCGCCTCTTGCGGGCGGAACTCGAAATAGACGCGCGTGAAGGCCCCGAACAACGGCGGCCGCCAGATTCGCAGGATGCGGCCCTGGGCGACTGCGCCGCGTTTCAGGATTTCCTGCTGCAGTTGCGAACCGAGCGCGACCGAGCGCACCGAGGCGATCATGGCGACCAGCGCGCCGGCGAGGAATGCGATAGCTGAGGTGTGTTCTGCGAGCATGGGCGACCAAGCCGGGATATGCGGGATGCGTCACAGAGTGCGCGCACGCAGTCACCGCAGTCGATGAAATGCTTCGCAATTCTTACATGCTAGTTTCGATCGAGCCAAGTAGCCAATCCCTGAGCGTTGAGCTCGATATCTGTCGCGAGCAACTCACGTAGCCGCGCGTCCGCCAACGTCGAGCCCGAGCGGCGCAACTCGGCGATGTAGATGTCGCCGAAGGCGCGCTTGAGCGCGTCGTGCCGGCCTGGCGCGTTGACGAGCGAGCGGGCCGCATCGGCCATCGCATCCACTTGCGCGAGAAACTGCACTGCAAGGGTCTCCGCGTCGCGCACGGCGCCATAGTGCGTGAGGTACATCACCTGCGGTCGCTGTGCGAGCAGCCGCGCTACCGATGCGTGCAGCGCCTCCTGATCGAACTGCACGGGAGCAGTCGCAGGCACGATGTATGGACCGCGCGGCGTGTGCAGCTCCGGATAGACGATGCCGAAGGTGTCGCCTGTGAACCAGCCCTGGCTCGCTTCGTCCCAGATGCAGTGGTGATGTCGCGCGTGGCCGGGTGTGTCGGCAAAACGTAGCGGACGGCCGCTCAGCTCGATCACCATGCCTTCCGCTGTGGTAATGACGCGCTCCGCCGGAACTGGAACGAGCTCGCCATAGTCGCGAGCCGCGACTTCCGGGCCATACACCGAGCGCACACCTTCCATCAGCATCGATGGATCGATCAGGTGGCGCGCGCCGCGCGGATGAATCACGAGCTGCGCTCGCGGCAGCTCCTGCATCAGCAGCCCCGCGCCGCCGGCGTGATCGAGATGAACGTGTGTCGGAATCACGTAGTCGACGGCATCACGATCCAGCCCGTGCGCTTCGAGCGCGCCGAGCAGCCGCGGCACCGCGCTGTTCGGGCCAGTGTCGACGAACGCTGCGCGGCCGTTCTCGACGATCAGGAAGCTCGCATCGAAGCGCGGGCGGACGAAACCGGTATCGACGACGCTGATGCCGTGTTCCAGGCGCTGGTACAGGCCGGTCACGCGAACCCTTCCAGCACCAGCTTGCCGATCGTGTGACCGCGCTCGAGCATCTGGTGCGCGCGACGCAGGTTCGCTGCATTGATTGTGCCGATGCTGTCCGCCAGCGTCGTGCGCAGCGTGCCGCCATCGACCAGTGCGGCGGCTTCCTCGAGGATCTCGTGCTGGCGCCGCATGTCCGGCGTCTGGAACAGCGAGCGCGTGAACATGAATTCCCAGTGGATCGACACGCTCTTTTGCATCAAAGCCGTCAGCTCCACCGCGCCGCTCATGCTCACGATCAGGCACAGCTTGCCCTGCGGTCGCATGAGCGGCGCCAGTCGAGGAAAGTAAGGCGTGGCGTCGGTCAGGCAAAAGACATAGTCCGCTTCGGGAACGCCGTGCGCGCGCATCTGCGCCGCGAGGTCGCCGGTGTGATCGATGACCGCGTCCGCGCCGAGCTCGCGCACCCACCTTGCAGATTCCGGCCGCGAGGCAGTCCCGATCACGTGCAGTCCCGCCAGTTGCTTCGCGAGCTGGATCGCGATCGAGCCGACTCCGCCTGCCGCGCCGATCAGGAGCAGCGTCTTGCCGCGATGCGCGCCGGAGGCCGCAACGCCGAGGCTATCGAACAATCCTTCCCACGCAGTGAGCGTCGTGAGCGGCAGCGCTGCCGCAGCCGCAAAGCCGAGCTTGCGCGGCTTGTGACCGACGATCCGCTCGTCCACAACGTGATATTCGCTATTCCCGCCGGGCTTTTGAATGCTCCCCGCGTAGTACACCTCGTCGCCCGGCTTGAAGAGCGAGACGCCTTCGCCGACCTCACTCACGACCCCCGCGATGTCCCACCCGAGGATGCGCGGCCCCTGCAGGCTCGGATCCGGCCGCGCACGAACCTTGTAGTCGACCGGATTGACAGAAATCGCTCTGACCTCGACCAGCAGCTCGCGCCCGACCGGCGCGGGTTTCGCAATCTCGAGATCGACCAGCGATTCGGGGTCGTCGATGGGCAGGTTGCGGTAGAGACCGACGGCTTTCATGCGAAGAAGAAGAATGACTCTCGCCAAGGCGCAAAGGCGCCAAGGTCAGAAAAACAATTCCGAATATTCAGACTCCGGCCTTGGCGCCTTTGCGCCTTGGCGAGATATTTTCCGGCTGTGCTCGCAACTCACATATTCCGCCGATATTGCCCACCCACCTGATACAGCGCCCGCGAGATCTGCCCCAGCGAGCAGCACTTCACCGCCTCCATCAGCTGCTCGAACACATTGCCGCCCGACGCTGCGACTGCCTGGAGGCGCTTGAGTGCCTCGGCGGTGCGGTCGGCGTTGCGCGCCTGGAACGCGCGCACTGCGGCAACCTGGTCCTGCTTCTCTTCCTCGGTCGAGCGGATCAGCTGCGCGCCCTTGATCTCGTCGGAGGAGTCGCTGTCGGAGAGGAATGTGTTGACGCCGATGATCGGCAGCGAGCCGTCGTGCTTCTTGGTCTCGTAGTACAGGGACTCTTCCTGGATCTTGCTGCGCTGGTACATCGTCTCCATCGCGCCGAGCACGCCGCCGCGCTCGGAGATCGCCTCGAACTCCTTGTAGATGGCTTCCTCGACCAGGTCGGTGAGCGCGTCGATGATGTACGAGCCGGCCCAGGGATTCTGATTCTTGTTCAGCCCGAGCTCGCGGTTGATGATCATCTGGATCGCGACCGCGCGACGCACGCTCTCTTCGGTCGGTGTGGTCAGCGCTTCGTCGTATGCGTTCGTGTGCAGCGAATTGCAGTTGTCGAACAGCGCGTACATCGCCTGCAGCGTCGTGCGGATGTCGTTGAACGAGATCTCGCGCGCGTGCAGCGAACGACCGGACGTCTGGATGTGATACTTCAACATCTGCGAGCGCGGCGCAGCCTTGTACAGCTCGCGCATGGCCCGCGCCCAGATGCGGCGCGCGACGCGACCGATGACGGCGTACTCCGGATCCATGCCGTTGGAGAAGAAGAACGACAGGTTCGGCGCGAAGTCGTCGATCTTCATGCCGCGGGCCAGGTAGTACTCGACGATCGTGAAGCCGTTCGCCAGCGTGAACGCCAGCTGCGAGATCGGGTTCGCGCCGGCTTCGGCAATGTGATACCCGGAGATCGACACCGAATAGAAATTGCGCACGCCGTGGTCGATGAAGTACTGCTGGACGTCGCCCATCATGCGCATCGCGAACTCGGTGGAGAAGATGCAGGTGTTCTGCGCCTGATCCTCTTTCAGGATGTCCGCCTGCACGGTGCCGCGCACCTGCGACAGCGTCTCCGCCTTGATCCGCTGGTACACTTCGGGCTCGAGCAACTGGTCGCCGGTCACACCGAGCAGCGCGAGGCCCGAGCCGTCGTGGCCGCCGGGCAACTCGCCTTTGTAGCGAGGAAACGCGACGCCGCACTCGGTGGCTTTCGCCTGCAGCTCCGCGAGCTTGCGCTGCGCGCTTTCCCAGCGCCCTTCGCTCTTGAGATAACGCTCGACGCGCTGGTCGATGGCGCTGTTCATGAACATCGCGAGGATCATCGGCGCGGGGCCGTTGATCGTCATCGACACGGACGTGGTCGGCGCGCACAGATCGAAGCCTGAATACAGCTTCTTCATGTCATCGAGCGTCGCGATCGAGACGCCGGAGTTGCCGGTACGCCCGTAGATGTCCGGCCGCGGATCCGGATCCTCGCCGTACAGCGTCGTGGAATCGAACGCCGTCGACAGACGAGCGGCGGCATGATCGCCGGCGACGTAATGGAAGCGGCGATTCGTGCGCTCCGGCGGACCTTCGCCCGCGAACATGCGCGTCGGATCTTCCTGTTCGCGGCGATAGGGATACACGGCCGCGGTGTACGGATACGCGCCGGGCAGATTCTCGTTGAACACGAATGCGAGGATCTCGCCCCAGTCGACGGCGCGCGGCACGGCGATTTTCGGAATCTGGCTGCCCGACAGCGAGATCGTGTAATTGTCGCCGGTGACGTCGCGCTCGCGGACCTTGTACGAGAACTTCTCCTGCGTGACCGCCTTGACGCGCTTCGGCCACGCTTTCAGCTCGCCGATCGCGTCCGCGCCCATCTCATCGAGCGCCGCGTGATAGGCCGCACGCAGCCCGCGACGAGTGGCGTCGGCGTTTGCGTCGGTGAGCGCCCCTTCCGTATAGCGATCCAGCGGCGTCGGCAGCGCACCGTCCTGCAAGGCCTTGAGCGATTCGTAGTGTGCGTAGGCGCGGCGCGCAGCTGCGACCTGCTCTTCGATCCGCGCGCGCGACTCGCGACCGGACTCGGCGATCTCCGCGAGGTAGCGGATACGCGAGCCCGGGATCAGCGGTTCGCGCGAAGTCATCACCGTCACGCCGGGATTACTGACCGTCCAGCGCGACGTACCGATCGACTTTTGGTCGAGCCCGGCGCCGATGGCGGCGAACAGGCGGTTCACGCCGGGATCGTTGAAGCGGCTGGCGATCGTCGGGAACACCGGCACGTCGTTGTCCGGAATCTGCATGCGCTCCGGATGATTGCGCCGCCACTGCTTGCGCACGTGCCGCAGGCTGTCCTCGGCGCCGCGCTTCTCGAACTTGTTGAGCACGACCATGTCGGCGAAGTCGAGCATGTCGATCTTCTCGAGCTGGCTGGCCGCGCCGTAGTCGCTGGTCATGACGTACAGCGACAGGTCGACCATGTCCACGATCTCGGTGTCGGACTGACCGATACCGGCAGTCTCGACGATGATCAGGTCGAAGCCGGCAAGCTGATACAGCTCGATCACGTCCTTGAGCACGGCGGAAGTCGCGAGATGCTGGCGGCGCGTGGCGAGCGAGCGCATGAAGATCTGCTCGTTCGCGAGCGCGTTCATGCGGATGCGATCACCGAGCAGCGCTCCGCCGGAGCGGCGACGTGTCGGATCCATCGCAACCACGGCGATCTGCCGGTCCGGGAACTGACGCACGAAGCGCGCCAGCAGCTCATCGGTGAGGCTCGACTTGCCGGCACCGCCGGTGCCGGTGATGCCGATGACCGGCGCGCTGTGCTTGGCCCGCCCGAGCGCGCGGCGAATCTTGCTGGATTCCTGCGCCGCCTCGCCTTCGCCGTCCGCGCCTTCGAGCACCGAGATCGTCGTCGCGATGCGGCGGTGATCGCGAACGTGCAGCGGCCCGAACTCGAAATGCGGCTTGCGCGCGGCGCGCACGCGCTTCATCACATCTTCGATCATCGGCACGAGGCCCATGCGCCGCCCGTCCTCCGGCGTGTAGATCTTCTCGATGCCGTACTGCTCGAGCATCTGGATCTCGTCCGGAGAGATCGTGCCGCCGCCGCCGACGACCACGCGGATGTGCTCGCAGCCCTGCTCCTTCAGCATGTCGACCATGTACTTGAAGTACTCGTTGTGGCCGCCCTGGTAGGAGCTGACCGCGATGCCGTCGGCATCCTCCTGGATCGCTGCACGCACGATGTCCGACACGCTGCGGTTGTGGCCCAGGTGCACGACCTCGGCGCCGCTCGACTGCAGGAGCCTGCGGATCATGTTGATGGCTGCATCGTGGCCGTCGAACAGGGAAGCCGCGGATACGAAGCGCAGCACACCGCTGCCGGCGGGGGCCGGCTGTTGTCTCAGGGAAGCCTGCTCGACCATGGTTCACTCATTTAGACTGTCACGGGGGCGGCAGCAGGCTCGTCTCATCATCGACGAGCTGAGCCGAAAGGCGCATCTTCCTTGCTTTGGCGCCGGCATGCCAGTTTCCAATGGAGTCATCGTAATGCAACGCACAGTTACGGCACTACTGCTGGTCGCGGGCCTGGCCGCCGCGGCAACCCTGGCCGCGGATCGGGCGACGACGGTCCCCCTGCGCAGCCAGCCCCTCGACGGCATCCCGAACAAGGTCGCCGACATGCTGACCGTGGAATACGCCCCGGGGCAGTCGTCGCCGGCTCACCGGCACAACGCCAACGTCCTTGTATACGTTCTGGAAGGAGCGCTCGTCATGGGCGTCCAGGGCAAGGAACCGGTGACGGTGTCCGCGGGCCAGACGTTCTATGAGTCGCCGACGGACGTGCACACGATTTCGCGGAATGCCAGCACCACCGAGCCGGCGAAGTTCCTCGTGGTACTGATCCACGACAAGGGTGCGCAGACCATGCTGCCCGCGGCGAAGGAGAAGTAAAATACGGAGCGCATGGCTCCACGCCCGCACAGCACAGTCACGCACAAGTTCCACAAGCGCCGGGATACGATCGTCCGCGCGGCCGTCGAGGTGCTGAATCACAAGGGCGTGCGCGGCATGACGCTCGCCGACGTCGCCGCCAAGATCGACCTCGTGCCGACGGCGGTGATGTACTACTTCCACAAGAAGGAGGAGCTCGCCGCCGCCTGCTTTCACAAAGCGATCGAGCAGTATCAGTGCATCATCGCGGAGGCGCAGCGCGCCCGCTCGGCACACGAGGCGCTCGAGACCTTCATCCGCGGCTACTTCGAATTCCGGCGCCGTGTCGCTGCGGGCGAAGCCGATCAGATCGCGGTCTACAACGACGTTCGCGCAGTTCGCGATCCCGGCGTTGCACAGGCCTACACGCAGATGTTTCGCAATGCTCGCAGCCTGCTGCTGAAGTCTCCCGAGGTCGCCAACCTCGCACGCCTGGACTGCAATGCGCGCACGCATCTGCTGCTCGCGCAACTCTTCTGGTCAGTGGTCTGGGTCCCGCGCTACTACGTCGAAGACTATCCGCGGCTCGCTGACCACGTGCTCGACATCCTGCAGAATGGTCTGCTGCGCGCCGGCTTCGACTGGCAGCCGCGCGAGCTGCACGACGTCGAGCCGCCGCTCGCCGACCGCTCGAGCGAAGCGCGCGAGACGTTCCTGCAGGCCGCGACCAGCTTGATGAACGAGCAAGGCTATCGCGGCGCGTCGGTGCAGAAGATCGCCGAGCGGCTGCACGTCACGAAGGGCGCGTTCTATCACTACCTGGACACGAAGGACGATCTGATCCTCGCGTGCTTCGAGCGCACGCTCGAAATCGTGCGTCGTGCGCAGCACGAAGGTGCTCGCGTCGCGGGCAACGGCGCCGAGCAGCTGGTCTCGGTGTCGGCCGCGCTGGTCGAGTACCAGCTGTCCGGGAAAGCGCCGCTGCTGCGCACATCGGCGCTGACGTCGGTGCCGCAGGAAATCCGCGTGGATCTCCTCAAGCAATTCGATCGTGCTTCGGGCCGCTTCTCACTCGTGTTCAGCGAGGGCATCGCGGACGGCTCGCTGCGTCCGGTCGACGCCGCGATCGCCGCACAGATGATCACCGCGTTGATCAACGCGGGGGCGGAAGTTCACAGCTGGGCGCCGGGGCTGTCGCAACAGAACGTGGCGCGCGTGTATGCGCGGCCACTGTTTCATGGATTGTTGAGTAGTTAGGGAAGCTGCGAACTACCACGCATCGATAGCTGGCCGCCGCTTGCCGGACCCGCGCGGCCTCGGCTGCAGCGAGCGCAACAGGTTGGCAAGCCACGGCCGCGTGTCCGCGGGATCGATCGTGTCGTCGACGCCGAAGATCGTCGCGATGCTCAGCGCTTTGCCGCGCTCGTACATGTGCGCGACCATCTCTTCGTATTTGCGACGGCGCTCGCCCGGATCCTGGAGCTGCGCGAGCTCGTTGCGATACGCGAGCTTCACCGCCCCTTCCAGCCCCATGCCGCCGAACTCGCCGGTTGGCCACGCGACCGTCGCGACCGCGCGCTTGAACGAACCGCCGCTCATCGCTATCGCGCCGAGCCCGTAGGCTTTGCGCAGCACGACGGTGAAGAACGGCACGCTCAGGTTCGCGCCGATCACGAACATGCGGCTCGAGTGGCGCACCAGCGCAGTCTTCTCGATCTCCGGCCCGACCATGATGCCCGGCGTGTCGCACAGGAACAGCAACGCAACGTCGTGCGCATCGCACAGCTGCATGAAGCGCGAGGCCTTGTCGGCACCGTCCGAATCGATGGCGCCGCCGAGGAAGCGCGGATCGTTCGCAATCACACCGACGGTGCGGCCCTCGACACGGATCAGCGATGTGACCATGCCGCGCGCGAACTCGCGGCGCAGCTCCAACACCCATCCAGTGTCCGACAGGGTCTCGATGACCGCGCGCACGTCGTACACCCGCAGACGGTTCTCCGGAATGATCTGGCGCATGCGGCGCTGATCGGCCGCTTCGCACCGCGCGAGCGGGCCCTGGAAGTACGACAGATATTTCTTCGCGACGCGAACCGCCTCGGCCTCGTCTGCAACGCCGATGTCGACGACGCCATTTGCCAGCTGCACGGGCAACGGGCCAATGTCCTCGGGCGCGAACACGCCGAGGCCGCCACCTTCGACCATCGCGGGACCGCCCATGCCGATGTTCGAGTTCGCCGTCGCGATGACGACGTCGCAACAGCCGAGCAACGATGCATTGCCAGCAAAACAGCGGCCCGAGGTGATGCCCACCACCGGCACGAGCCCGCTCAGCTCTGCGAAGCGTCCGAATGTCGGCACGCCGCCGGAGTCGCCGCTCGTCTCGGTGTCGCCCGGTCTGCCGCCGCCGCCCTCGGCGAACAGCACCACCGGCATGCCGCCCGCCTGCGCGACACCGATCATGCGATCGGTCTTCGCGTGATTGCGCGTGCCCTGGGTGCCGGCAAAAACAGTGTAGTCGTAGGCCATCACGACAGCGCGTGCCTGCGGATCGGGGAACAGATCGCCGTTGATGCGGCCGACGCCAGTGACCATGCCGTCGCCGGGACTCTTCTCGATCAGCTCGTCGAGGCTGCGACGCGCCCGTTGCGCCGCCAGTGCGAGCGCACCGTACTCGACGAACGTTGCGGGATCGCACAGATCTTCGACGTTCTCGCGCGCCGTGCGCTGCTGCGTGGCTCGTCTGCGCGCCACCGCGTTCGGTCGCTCGACATCGAGCGTTCGCCGCTTGCGCGCCTGGACCTCGGCGAGGTCGCGCCGGATGTGATCGAGATCGATGTTCGCAGTGGCCTCTTCGTCGTCATGCTCGACGTCCGCTGCACGCACCGACAGGAGCGGCGCGCCTTCGAGCACTGCATCGCCTTCCGTGACCAGGATGTCGAGCACGTATCCGCCCTGCGAAGCTTCGATGACGTGCTCCATCTTCATGGATTCCATCACCAGGACCTGCTGTCCCTTGCGCACCAGATCGCCGGCGCGCACGTCGATGCCGACGATCGTGCCCTGCATCGGCGCACTGAGCACGACGCCGTCCGCTCGAACCGCCGCCCGTCCGCTGCTGGCGGCGGGCCGCACTTGCTTGCCGTGATGCAGGACCGCCAGCGGATCGCTGCTATCGATTCGCGCACCTGCCAATGAAGTCTTCGCGACTGGGCTTGCTGCAGCGGCAAGCGGCTGCACATACAAACGCGGATGCCCACTGTCGCTCGCTGCGAGCTCGCTCGCGTGTCGCTCGATGAAACAGGTGTCGACCTCGTTCGATTCCACCGCGGGATGACACAGCAGGTTCTGCAGGAAGCCGATGTTGGTCGCGACGCCTTCGATGCGGAACTCGCACAGCGCGCGGTAGGCCCGCTGCACGACGTCGGTGTAGTTGTCGGACGAAGCATGCGCGATGACTTTTGCCAGCAGCGAGTCGAAGCTCGTCGACGTGCGATACCCGGTGTATCCGAACGTGTCGACACGGATGCCGGGACCGGCCGGCGGCTCGAATGCGCTGAGCGTGCCGCCGGTCGGCCGCGTCGTGCCGTCCTGCTGCATCGACTCCATGTTGACGCGCAGCTGCATCGCGTACCCGCGCGGCCGCGGAACCCTGGCCTGCTGCAGACCGAGCTCTTCGAGTGTCGCGCCGGCCGCAAGGCGCAGCTGCGTCTGGACCAGATCGATGCCGAGCACTTCTTCCGTAACCGTGTGCTCGACCTGCAGCCGCGCGTTCGCTTCGATGAATACGCAGTGATTGCCATGCGCATCGACCAGGAACTCGAACGTGCCGAGGCTTTGATAGCCGACGTCCTGCGCGATCTTCAGCGCTGCGGCCAGCAGCCGGTGCCGCATCGAATCCGGCAGCGTCGGGCTCGGCGCGATCTCGACGATCTTCTGGTGGCGCCGCTGCAGGCTGCATTCGCGCTCCCACAGGTGCGTTACTGCACGGCCGTCGCCGACGACCTGGACTTCGATGTGTCGTGCGCTCGGCAGATGCTCCTCGACGTAGACATCATCGCGACCGAAAGCACCGGCTGCTTCGGATCGACAGCGCGCGTACGCTTCCGGCAAGTCGGCTTCATCGGCCACGACCCGCATGCCGCGACCGCCGCCGCCCGCGATCGCCTTGATGACGATCTGACCGTTCACGCCGACCTCTGCCAGGAAAGTGCGGGCCTGTTCCAGCGTCGTCGCCGCGAACGAGCCGCCGAGCACCGGCACGCCGAGACGCTGCGCGAGCGAGCGCGCCTTGCCCTTGTCGCCGAACAGCTCGAGCTGCTCGGCGGTCGGTCCGACGAAACGTAGCCCCGCCTCGGCGCAGTCGCGCGCGAAGGCCGCGCTCTCGCTGAGAAAACCGTAGCCGGGATGGATCGCGTCGCAGCCGGCCTGCAGTGCGGCGGCGATGATTGCTGCGCCATCGAGATAAGCGCGCGGTCCGCTACCCGGCAGCTCGACGGCGTGTTCCGCCCGGCGAACGTGCAGCGACTCCGCGTCGTCCTGGGAGTAGACGGCGACAGCCCGCATGCCGATCTCGCCGGCGGCACGCGCGATCCGCACTGCGATTTCGCCGCGATTCGCGATCAGCAGGTTCATGGGTTCGCTCGCCGCAACCTTCTAGTTGTTGCGGGAGCGTATGCCAACAGCTCGGACCAATACTAGCTGTGAGCGAGGACGGCCGCCGGCAGCGTGAAGCGGAAGACTGTCCCCTTGCCTTCGGCGCTCTCGACCGTAATTCTGCCGGCGTAGCGCTGCACGATGCGGGCAACAGTGGCGAGCCCGATGCCGATGCCGGGAAACTCGCTTGCGGAGTGCAGACGGTGGAACGGCTCGAAGATGTGCTCGGCCCCGGCCATGTCGAAGCCGGCGCCGTTGTCGCGCACCGAGAAGACGGTCGCGTCGCGGGCCTCCGCATGGGCGAGCTCGACACGCGGGTGCTCGGTGCGGGACGTGTACTTCCAGGCATTACCCAGCAGGTTGTAGAGCAGGCTCTTCATCAGCCGCGGATCGGCATTGACGGCGAGCTTCGGCTCGATGCGGCACTCGACCCGCTGGCGCGGGTACTGCTGGTTCAGGTCCTCGACGATCGTGTGCGCCAGCGCCGACAGGTCGACCCGCTCGTTGAGCAACTCCTGCCGCGAGATGCGCGCCAGCGACAGCAGGCCGTCGATGATGTCGGCCGAGCGCCGCACGCAGGACTGAATGCGATCGATGCGACCGCGGATCGAATCGCTGAGGGAGCCCCGCAGCTCGTCGCGCAACAGGCTGGCCTGGCCGTCGATTGCGCCGAGCGGCGAGCGCAGGTCGTGCGAAGCAGAGGCGGTGAACGCCTCGAGCTCCTGGTTGGTGAGCTCGAGCCGCTGGTTCGTGCTCTGCAGCTCCGCGGTGCGCTGCGCGACGCGACTTTCCAGCTCGGTGTTGAGCTGCGCAAGCGTGGTGTTCGCGCGCTCCACGCGCAGCATGAAGTTCTTGAGCAAGGCCGTCAGCGCGAGGAACAGCACCGACACGCCGGCCAATACATAAATGAGACTGCGAGTGCGATCACGCCACGGTTGCATGATCGCTTGCTTGTCGCGTGCCGCCGCGACCACCAGACGGTAGCCACTGACATTGCGATACGCATACAGCCACGTCCCATCGGCAATCGGGCTCGGCCCCTCGACGAATCCGGCTTCGCGGGACAGGTCGCCGGCCTTCTTGAAGAGCGATGTCTGCCCGACATTGATCGTTCGCTCACCGTCGCCAAGCCGCGGGACCCGCAACAGCAGGTCGCCGCGCGTCGACAGCAAGCTGAGCGAGCCGTCGCGAATCGCCATGCTCTCGTACAGCTGATCGAGCGCCTCGACGCCGAGCAACGCGCCGGCCCACACGGTCTGACCGCCGGGTTGCGCAATGCGCACGGCAATCGGGATCGCGTGCTGCGAGCTTTCGATGGGATCCGCGATGCGCGGACCGACGTACACGGTGCGTTGCCGCTGGGACGTCGGGTCCAGCCACTGCGGCCAGGCGTCGAGCGACTGGATCTGCTCGTCGCGAGTGACGCTGACGTAGTGACCTTCATCCGCAACGAACAGGCCTCGGACGTAGTCGCCACTGCTCAGCTCGCGCGACAGCAGGTCCGCAGCCTGCGTCGCGGTGATCGAGTCGAGACCGCCGTGACCGCTGATCGCATGCGCGCTGGCGCGAGCTGCGCCGAGGCTGTCGTTGAGCACGGCCTGCATGTGCACATACATGCCTGCGGCCACCGCGCTGAGCTCGTGGCGGGCGTTGTCGAGAACTTCGGCTTCGTCGCTGCGGATGCGCCAGGTGGCGTAGCCCCACACCAGCACGATGATGACAATAGCCTGCGCGACCACCGCCCGCTTGACGAACGACGGCAGAGTCGTATCGGGATGCTTGAGTCCATCCTGCATCGTTGGCTCGCGACAGGTCCTGATTCGCGAGCGCCAGTCTCGCACCGACGTTGCGACGGTGCCAGCGACAAGCTGGAAGCCCGTCACAGAATTGCGTTCAATTCCTGGAAGACGACGGCGGCAGTTGGACCGAGTACGAGATGCAGACTGTCGGGAGCCGGTCGTGCGACGCCGCGAACGGCCAGCCCGGCGATGCGAGTGTCGACGACAGCGTCGGCATTCTTGACAGCTATCAACAGCCGGCTGTCGGTCAATCGCAAGTCACGAACGTTGCTGCGACCGCCGAGCGCTTCGAGCAGGCTGGCGACTGAGAGCGGCGGCGTCGCTGTCGCCGGCGCCGGCGCTTTGAGCTCGGCGCGAATGTCGGACGCGAGCTGATCGGCGATCGGACCGACCACGACCTGCAATGTCTCGGCGGATGGACGCACCACGCCGCGCGCGCCGAGTTGCTTGAGCGCTGTCTCATTCACCGACGCCTGATCGGCGACGACGAGACGAAGCCGCGTCGTGCAGGCATCGACGGACACGAGGTTGCGCGAGCCACCGAGCGCATGCACCCACGCAGCGCCGCCGCGCGCGGTCTCGACAGGCGCGGCGCCCGCCGCGACCTCGTCGCCTTCGCGACCGGGTGTCTTCAGATCGAGGCGCACGATGAAGAAGCGGAACACGCCGTAATAGAGCGCGAAGTACACGAGCCCTACGGGAATCAGCAGCAACGGCCGCGTCGCCTGCTTGAAGTTCAGCAAGTAGTCGAACAAGCCGGCGGAGAAGCCGAAGCCGAGGTGCACGCCGATCGCCTCCATGAACGCCATGGCGACGCCGGTGAGCACCGCGTGGATCGCGTACAGCACCGGCGCGAGGAACATGAAAGAGAACTCGATCGGCTCGGTCACTCCGGTGAGGAACGAAGTCAGCGCCATCGAGAACAGCAGGCCGGCCACGGCGCTGCGCTTGTCGGGCGGCGCCGAGCGATACATCGCGAGACAGGCGGCCGGCAGCCCGAACATCATCACGGGAAAGAAGCCCGACATGAACGTACCCGCCGTCGGATCGCCGGCGAAGAACCGGTTCAGGTCGCCGGTGACGCCGTTGTAGTCGCCGAGCAGGAACCAGGCGATGTTGTTGAGGATGTGATGCAGGCCGGTGACGATCAGCACGCGGTTGAGCACGCCATAGACGAACTGACCGAGCGAGCCCGATGCCAGCACCGCGTGGCTGGCCGTGTCCAGGCCTTGCTCGAGCATCGGGAAGCCATAGCCGAAGCACAGCGCCAGCACGATGCCTGCGAAACCGCTGGCGATCGGCACGAAGCGCCGGCCGGCGAAGAATGCGAGATAGCTCGGCAGCCGCACGTTGCTGTAGCGGTTGTACAGCCAGCCTGCCAACAGACCGTTGATCAAGCCCGCAGGCACGCTCAGCTTCGCCAGCTCCCTGGCGCGATATGCGGACGCCGCGAGGTCGACTGCGCGTCCCGTAAGATCGGCAGTCACGTCGGACGGCACGCCGATCAGCACTTCGGCACCCTTCGTGGTCACGAGATAGCCGACGACGCTCGCCAGCCCCGCGGCGCCGTGATTCTCGCGCGCCAGCCCGACCGCGACGCCGATGGCGAACAGCAGACCGAGATTCGAGAAGATCGCGTTGCCCGCCGCGGCAATGGCCGGGATGTTGAGCAGATCGGGTTGGCCGAACCGCAGCAGCAGCGCGGCCGCCGGCAGCACGGCAATCGGCAGCATCAACGCACGGCCGATCGGCTGCAGACCTGCGACGATGTTCTTCATGAAGCCACCTGCGATTCCGCGGCGGAGAAATCGTTGACCAGCGCACGCACCGCCTCGGCGGTGTCGAGCGTGACGGCACGTTGTGCGAGCGAGCGGCAGGCGTCGAGCGTGAGCGTGCGGATCAGGCTCTTGAGCTGCGGTACGAGCGTCGGGACGACTGACAACTCATGCACGCCGAGGCCGAGAAGCACGGGCACCGCCGCAGGCTCGGAAGCGAGCCCGCCGCAGACGGCGACGAACCGGGAATGTTTCTCGGCGGCCGCAACGGTCGTCGCGATGAGCCGCAGCACCGCCGGGTGGAGCCCGTCGATGCGATGTGCCAGCTCGGAATGGCCGCGATCCATCGCCAGCGTGTACTGCGTGAGATCGTTCGTACCGATCGACAGGAACTCGACCTCGTTCGCGACACGTTCGGCGAGCAGCGCCGCGGCGGGCGTTTCGATCATCGCGCCGACGGCGATCGAGCCGGTGAAGCGCAGCTCGCGCCGCACCTCGTCGATCATGCGTCGCACGGCGCGGATCTCGGCTGTGTCCGTGATCATCGGCAGCAGCACGCGACATTGCCCCACCGGCTGTACGCGCAAAATCGCGCGCAACTGCACTCGCAGCAGATCGGGACGCCACAAACTCGTGCGCACGCCGCGCAGGCCGAGCGCGGGATTCGCCTCGACGGGCAGCGGGAGATATGGAATCGGCTTGTCGCCGCCGATGTCGAGGGTCCGAATCACCAGCGGCCGGCCGTCGAGCACCGTTGCGATGCCCTGATACTGCTGCAACTGTTCGTCTTCGTCCGGCGGCGCATCGCGCTCCAGGAACAGGAACTCGGTGCGCAGCAGGCCGCAGCCCTCGGCGCCGTGCGTCATCGCGACCTGCGCTTCCGCGAGCGAGCCCAGGTTCGCGAACACTTCGATGCGCATGCCATCCGCGGTTCGACAGTCGGCATGCGCGGCCGCTCGTTCCGCCTGCTTGCGTTGCTGGCGCGCGGCGAGCGTCTGCTCCGCTGCCGCCAGCGCGGTCTGATCCGGCGCAGTCGCAAGATTGCCCTGCTCGGCATCCAGCACGAGCCACGCTCCCTCTGCGATGTCGAGCACGGCCGGCCCGAGCGCGACCAGCGCCGGGATGCCCATCGCGGCCGCGAGAATCGCGACGTGCGAAGTCGGCCCGCCGGCCGCGAGACAGATGCCGGCGAGGCGGGTCGCATCGAGCGAGACCAGCTGCGAAGGCTTCAGGTCTTCGGCGAGGAGAATCGCGCGCTCCGGCAGGTTGCGCACGACGATCGGCGCTTCGCCATTCAGGGTCAGCAGCACCTGCGACTCGAGATCGAGCAGGTCGTCGACGCGCTCGCTCATGCGCGCATCGCCCAGCGCGCGCAACGTATCCGCGCTCTCGCGGACCGCACGGCGCCACGAGAATCCCGCGCTCTTGCCGCGCGCGATCGACCGGCGTGCCGCCGCGACCAGCTCCCAATCGTCCAGGAACTCGAGGTGCGCGGCGATGACCTCACGCGCGGTGCCATGGGCAGAGCCCGCGATCTGCTCAAGGCGCGCGCGAACTTCCGCGCGCGCTCGTTCGAACTCGGCGCTCTCGTGCGCGATGCCTTTGCCTGCTTCCGCGACCTGCACCTCGGCGCCCTTGAGCGGCACAGCGCGGCCGACTGCGAGGCCGCGGCTCGCGATCACGCCGCGCAGGCGATTCGGCTGAGCCTGAGTGGCAGCAGGTGTCGTCGGCGCAGGCGCTGCGGCTGGCGCTTTCCCCGGCGCACCGCTGGTCTTCTCATCCAGCGACAGCACCAGCTTCTTCAACTCCGTGACCGCTTTCGCTGCATCCGGCCCCGAAGCAACCAGCGTCAACTCGTCGCCGCGCTGCGCGCCGAGCGACATGAGCGCAACGGCACTCTTGGCATTCGCCTTGCGTTCGCGCACGGCGACCGTGATCTCCGCCGCCGCACTCTTCGCGAGGTTCGCGATCAGCGCCGCCGGCCGCGCGTGAATGCCGTGATCGTGCCCGATGGTCACGCGGTCAACGACTTCCTGTTGTGCCGCCTGGTTGCTCTGCGCCTGCGAATCTCCCGACGCAGGCTGCAGTTCCAACAGCGGGTCGCCGACGTCGACAGCCTGCCCGACGCGGGCATGTGCGATCGAGAACCGCTCGCCGTTCGTGAGCACGATCGGCGTAATCAGGCTCTTCGCTCGCTGAGCGAGCTTGTCGAGATCGAAGTTCAGCAGTGCATCGCCCTGGCGGACGCGCGCGCCAGCCGCGACGAGCACTTTGAAACCCTCGCCGCCGAGCGCGACCGTGTCGATCCCGACGTGCATCAGGACCTCGGCGCCGTTCGGGGCGCGCAGCGCGATTGCATGGCCAGCGGCAGCGACAGAGATTACTTCGCCATCACACGGCGCGTGCAGGACACCGGAGGTCGGATCGATCGCAACGCCGTCTCCGAGCAGGCGCTGCGCGAAGACGGCATCGGGTGTTTCATCGAGCGGGGCGCACCAGCCGCGGAGCGGAGAAACCAGCGTCAGATTCGCCATGCACGCTCCAGGAAGACTAGCGATTGACTGCGACCGTCGCAGGATGAGCGCCGCCGCTGGCGGCCGCAAGACCGACCAGCTGCACGGCGTCGATCACCCACAGCGGATCGACGGCGGCCTGCGTGAACATGAAGCACAGGTCGTGCGAACCGGTGCGCCTGGAGATCGCGGCCGGCGCAAGCTCGGTGACAGAGTAATTCTTCACGGCCGGCGCGAGCGGCAGCGTAGCGACCTTCTCGCCCTCGCAGCCATCGATGCGCACTTCCAGCTCGCCGGCCGCCGTCTGCGGCTTGCGCAACGGAACCTTGTTCACGTCGTCGCCGATCTGGAAATTGAACGGCACCTGCCCGACCGACGCGGCGATCGCGCCGACATCGGACAAGTCCGCGCCGCGATAGATCCAGCACGGATTCATGATGTCTACGAGGAAAACGGCGCGATCGCCGCGGACCGGCGCATCGTCCTCGAGTGACAGCAGGATCTGCGCCGTGCACGATTCGAGCTCGTGGCTCGTGCGATGCCCGGGACGCTCCGCGACCGGCTCGGGCGCGCGCGCGAATCCGATACCGAGGGAGCTATAGCGCGCCAGCTGATCCGGCAGACGTGCCGAGAACGACTGCCAATCGATGCGCGGAGCCGGCGACCAGCCGACTTCCGCGATCGCCGCTGCCCGTGGGAAGATCATGTATTCGGCGCGATCTTCGGTGCGGACGTGCTCGGTCCAGAGATTCGCCTGCACGCCGAGAATGTGCTCGCGCTGCGCCGCCGTCAGCGCTGCCGGTGCGGGATCGAAGCGATAGACGTCTTCGACGCCGATGACCGGCCCGCGTCCGGGCCGCGCCCAGTTCAACGGCCGGTTGTCGAGATACAGCGTCGGCGCCGGCGACAGCACCGCGTCGTGATTGGCGCTGGCAGCGGTGATCGCGCCCTGGACGCCACGCCATGACATGACTGTTGCATTCGGCGCCAGGCCGCCTTCGAGAATCTCATCCCAGCCGATCAGCCGCCGGCCGTGGGCGTTGAGATACTTCTCCATCCGCTGCACGAAGTACGCCTGCAGCGCGTGCTCGTCCTGCACGCCGAGCTCGCGCATCCGGCTCTGTACGCGCGCCGACGCCTGCCACTGGTTCTTGACGGCCTCGTCGCCGCCGGTGTGGATGTATTCGCTCGGGAACAGCGTCAGCACTTCGCCGAGCACGTCCTCGAGAAACGCAAACGTCGATTCCTCGACGTTGAACAGGTTCTGATAGATGCCCCAGTCGGCGGGCACGGCCGAAGCCTTGCCAGTGACGCCGAGTTGCGGATAGGCAGCGATCGCGGCGCTCGCGTGCCCCGGCATGTCGATCTCGGGCACGACCGTCACATGGCGCGCGGCTGCGTAAGCGACGATCTCGCGTACCTGTTCCTGCGTATAGAAGCCGCCGTAGAGCCGCGGCCGGCCCGTGGCCGGATCGATGTCAGCGGCGGCTGCGGGCCCGGCCGGCACGCGCCAGGCACCGACCCCGGTGAGCTTCGGATACTTCTTGATCTCGAGCCGCCACGACTGGTCGTCGGTCAGGTGCCACTGCAGGACGTTGAGCTTGTGCAGCGCCATCGTGTCGATGAGCTTCTCGATGAACTGCGGCGACTGGTAGTGACGCGCCGAATCCAGCAGCAGGCCGCGCCAGCGCAAGCGCGGAGCATCCTCGATCGAGAGCGCGGGGATGCTCGGCGACGCCGCGGCCAGCTGCCACAACGTCACCGCGCCGTAGAAAAGGCCGCGAGGGCTGTGCGAGGAAACAACGATCCGCTCGGGGGACACAAGCAGCGAATACGCCTCTTCCCCGACCTGGGAGCCCTCGTCGGCCTGAAGCGAAAACGAAATCGAGCGCTCGCCGGCCTCGCCGGCCGTCGCGCTCAGCGCCGCGCCGCCGGTTCGCTGCAGCAGATCGACGAAGTATTTCGCGACCTGCTCGCCGGGCGATCCGGCCGTGTAGCGCACGGGGGTCGCAGCGCTCAACTCGAACGCGCCGCGCTGCATGAGCACCTGCGCCGGCGCAGGAATGACGGAAATCTGGCGCGGAGCCTGCGTCTGCGGCGCCTCGTCCTGCGAGCACGCGGCGAGCAGCAGGCACAGAGCGCCGAGCGACAATGAGCGCACGTGCCCTCTCAAGCCCTTCGAGCGAATGGGAGGATCGCGGTCGTCGACGTCGAGGCATCGACGACCGCGTCAGCTTGCGTGATTAGAATTTCACCTGCAACGAAGCCTGATAACGGCGTCCGGTCTTGTAGATGTTCGCCGGCTGGGCCTTCTGCTCGAAGAACTGGAAGTACTCTTCGTCCAGCAGGTTCTGGGCATCGAAGTTCAGCTGCCAGGTCTCGTTGAACTTCCAGCCGACGCTCAGACCCAGGTCGGCGTACGAATCCACGCTCACCGGCGGCGCGCCGGCCACGAAACCGCCCGCCAGGTACTCGCTGCGCCAGCCGTAAGTGACGCGCGCACTCAGCGGACCCTGCTCGTAGTACGGGCTGATGTTGTACTGATTCTGCGATTGGAACGGCAGGTCGTTGCCGGCCGCCGTTTCGCCATCGGCGTACGTGTAGTTGGCGCTGACGCCGAAGCCGGTCTGGCCGAACGGCTGCTGGTAGCTCAGGTTGAAGCCCTTGATCTCGCCGTCGCCGGAGTTGCGGGGACGCAGGACGTCGTAGTTGCAGAAGCCATCGGCGGTGCAACGCCCCTGGGCGACGAAGGTCAGGAACACGCCCGGATTGGCATCGTCGCTGAGCGAATTGAACTGCCGCTCGACGCCCGACTCGGTCTCGATGAAATTCGTGATGTCCTTGTAGAACACCGAGGCCGCCAGCACCGACTCGCTGGCGAAGTACCACTCCGCCGAGACGTTGTAGTTGGTCGACTCGTACGGTCCCAGATCGGAGTTACCGCCGGATCCGGTGAGTGTGGTGTCGTTGAGGAACGTGCTCGGCGCCATCTGGTTGTACGGCGCCCAGGCCACAACCTTGGCGGCGGCAAAGCGCAGCACGAGCTGGTCGGTGGCATCGAACGCCAGGTTCAGCGACGGCAGCGTGTAGTTGTTGTCGTTGTTGCGCGTGACCAGCCAGTCCGGCTGCGCCGGCAACGCCGGTGCGTCACTGCCCAGGTCATAGGCCGTGCTCTCGATCTCGGCTTTCACGTAGCGCACGCCGAAGTTGCCGTGCAGGCGCTGGCCCTTGCCGAAGTCCAGCTGCGCATAGGCTGCAGTGTTGGTCTGGTCAACGGCGAAAGTGTTGTTGAGGAAGCTCGCCGCATCCGGATTGGCGAAGTTCGGCGGCGCGGACCGGACCCAATTGAGCACGTTGCTGCGACCTGCGTAGACGTGCTGGCCATGATCCGGCGCAAAGCCCCAGATGTCCGTGAGGCCGATCGTTCCGACCTGCGACAGATCGCCGGTCGGCGGGATGCCATATACGTTGAGCGTAAAGTCCTCTTCGTGCTTGGCACGGCGCGCGCCGACGTGCAGCGCGTTGAACATGCCGTCGAACTCGAGGCCGAAGTCGGCCTGCGCGTACGTCTCCTTGGACTCGGTGTCGAAAATACCGTTGTTGCCGAAGAAGCCTTCCGCGCGCCAGTTCGCCGGGTCGCGTGCCGCGTCCGGATCGTCGAACGTGATGCCCTTGCGGATGTCCCAGCTGAAACCGCCGGTAAAGGCCGGCTCGATGAAGAACTGCTTGAGGCTGTTGTCGGCCTTGCTCTGGCCGACCTGGGCCGACAGCGACCAGCGATCGCCATAGTAGGCAGCCTGCAGGTCCAGGCCCTTGGTCGTCGGCTCGGACTCGCGCACGTTGTTGTCGTAGAACACGAGGCTGCCGGGCCCCGAATGTCCGCTCCTGACGATGCCGTCGGCACCGACGTTCAGCTCGTCGACCTCATCCGGCGTCAGCGACAGGAAGTTGTACATCGACTGGTTGTAGTTGGCGAAGTCTTCCTTGATGTACAGACCGCTGAGGTTGAACTCCAGCGCTTCGCTCGGCTTCAACTGCAGGTTGAGCGCGACGCTGGTGCGTTTGCGCTCCTGCTGGAACCAGGCGGCGTTGACGAAGTTGGGAACCTGCGCATCGGGGTCCAGGCCAGTCACGTTCGGGAACGCGGACGCCGGCTGATAGCCGAAGATCTCCGCGCCCTGGCGATCGACGTTCTCCTCGTAGTGCTGCGCGGCCACGGCGACGCCGAAGGTGTCACCGGAGTTCTTCCAGCTGTACAGCCCGGAGACGCTCGGCGACTCGTCGTCGGCCTGGTCGTTGTAGTTCAGGCCGCCGCTGGCGGCGAAGGTGTTGGCTTCCAGATCCAGCGGCCGGCGCGTATGCATCAGCACGGTGCCGCCGAGGCTGCCTTCGATCAGGCGCGCTTCGGGCGACTTGTAGATCTCGATGTGGCCGATGATCTCGGACGCGATCTGCGTCTGATCGAAGCCGCGGTTCGGCTGCTCGCCGAACAGCCAGATCGACTGCGCCACCGGGTGGCCGTCGAGGAAGGTGAGGTTCAGGCTGGGATCGGTGCCGTCGATGCTGACGCGCTCGCCCTGGCCGAAGCGACGGTCGATGGCGACGCCGGGAATCTGCGTCATCGCCTCGGCGACGTTCGTGTTCGGGAACGCGCCCAGGTCCTCGGCGGTCACTGCTTCGACGACCGCATTGGCATCGCGCTTGGTGTCCAGCGATGCCTTCAGGCTGCCGCGAATGCCCGTGACGATGAGCTCTTCGATTTGTTCGCCGTTCGTCGATTGGGCCGCTTGCGCGGGGACCGCCGCCGTTCCGGACAATGCGAGGGTGACTGCCGCCGCGAGCAGGGTCGATCTCTGTGTGCTCATAAGCCCCATACCCCTTGTGCTTTGTGTGATCAGACCAATATGGGGCCAATATAGTACCAGTCGTTTGAAAAAGCCAAGCCTGTTGCATACCATTTATTTGCGAATCGGATTTTTCCAACTGAAATAAACGATTAAAGGCGAATAACTGGCAGCGATGGGCTGTATTGGTATTGCATTGGTAATATTCCAGTGGCATCGTGAGCGCCAACTCCGCGCGTCCGCTGGCACGGGCGCAGGCCTAAGAGGAGAGCTGGCTTGGCAACTTTGTCCCAGTATTTGAAGCCTCTAGACGAAGAGCACACTCTCCCGCTCTACCAGCAATTGCAGCGTCGCCTGCGCGACGCCATCGAAAATCGCATTGTCGGCCCCGACGACGCACTGCCGCCGGAGCGCGATCTCGCCGAAGAGCTAGCCGTGTCGCGCATCACCGTGCGCAAGGCGATCGACGGTCTAGTCGAAGAAGGCCTGCTGGTGCGCCGGCAGGGCTCCGGCACGTTCGTCAGCAATCGCGTCGAGAAAAATTTCTCGAAGCTGACCTCGTTCTCGGAAGACATGCGCGCACGCGGCCGCAAGCCGCGCAGCGTCTGGCTGAATCGCGCGCCCGGCACGGTGACTCCGGAAGAATCGCTGCCGCTGCGCTCGAGTCCCGGCACCCCGGTGTATCGCTTCAACCGTATTCGTTATGCGGACGAGGTGCCGATGGCGCTCGAATACGCGACGGTGCTCGCGTTCTGCCTGCCTTCGATCGATGCAGTCGAATCGTCGTTGTACGAAGCGCTCGAGCGCACCGGTAATCGACCCGTGCGCGCGTTGCAGCGCTTGCGCGCGGTACTCTTCACCGCCGAGCAGGCGAAGTTGCTCAAGGCGCAGGAGCACGACGCGGGTCTGCTGGTCGAGCGGCTCGGCTTTCTCAAAGACGGCCGCGCGGTGGAGTTCTCGCAGTCGTACTACCGCGGCGATATCTACGACTTCGTCGCGGAGCTCAGCGCCACCCAATGAGCCTGTCGAGCAGAATGTATCGCGAGGCCGCGCACGCACCGAACGCCGTGCGCGAACAGCTCGAAACGAATGCAGTCAGCATCGCGCGACTCGGTGCCCTGCTGCGGGACATGAAGCCGCACGCTGTCGTCACCTGCGCGCGCGGCAGCTCGGACAACGCGGCGACCTTCGCGAAGTACTTGATCGAATCCCGCGCGAAGGTCCTCACCTCCTCCGCCGCGCCTTCGTTGAGCTCGCTGTACGAAGCGCGGCCGGACCTGCGCGGCGTCGTGTTCATCGCGATCTCGCAATCGGGCAAGAGTCCCGACCTGCTCGCTTCGACCGAAGCCGCGAAGCGCGGCGGCGCGCTCGTGATCGCGCTCTGCAATTCGACCGAATCGCCGCTGGCTGCACTGGCCGATCATCTCGTGCCGCTGTGCGCGGGCGTGGAAATGAGCGTTGCCGCGACCAAGTCCTACATCACTTCGCTGACCGCGGTCGTGCATCTGGTCGGGAGCTGGACCGCGGACCAGGAGTTGCTCGATGCGCTGCTGAAGTGTCCCGAGCAGCTCGAACACGCGTGGAATCTCGACTGGACCGGGGCGGTGCCGGCGTTGCAGCACGCGGCGAATCTGTATGTGGTTGGACGCGGCTTCGGTCTCGGCATCGCGCAGGAAGTCGCGCTCAAGCTCAAAGAAACCTGCGGGCTGCATGCCGAGGCGTTCAGCGCCGCCGAGGTGAAGCACGGGCCGATGGCGCTGGTGCGGCCCGGATTCCCGGTGCTGATGCTGTCGCAGAACGACGAGAGCCGCGCCGGCATCCTCGAGCTGGCGCACGACTTCGTCGAGCGCGGCGCCGAAGTGCTGCTTGCGGGCATCACGGCCGGGCGCGCACTGTCGCTGCCGACGATCGCGGCGAACCCGGCGCTCGAGCCCATCCTGATGATCCAGAGCTTCTATCGGATGGCGACAGCGCTGGCGTTTGCGCGCGGTTTCAATCCGGACTCACCGCCGCATCTGAACAAGGTTACCGAGACGCTGTGATGAGTCTGGCGCTGATCAACGGCCGCGTGCTGACCGATTCGGGCTTCGAGGAAGGCCGGGTCGTCGTGCTTGCCGGCGGGCGCATCGAGGCGATTCTCCACCACGACGAGTGGCAAGCCGCGCGCGGCCGCGAGAGCAAGCAGACGCTCTTCGATCTCAAGGGCAACCGTCTCGTGCCGGGTTTCGTCGACACGCAGGTCAACGGCGGCGGCGGCGTCCTGTTCAACGACGATCCGAGCGTCGACTCGATCGTCGAGATCGGCCGCGCGCATCGCCGCTACGGCACGACCGGTTTCCTGCCGACGCTCATCAGCGACGACCTGGAAGTCGTCGCGAAAGCAGTGCACGCCGTGCAGGCCGCGATGCAGATCGGCGTGCCGGGCGTGCTCGGCATCCACATCGAAGGGCCGTTCCTCAACGAAGAGCGCAAGGGCGTCCACGACGTCACCAAACTGCGCTGGCTCGACGAGGACGCACTCGGCCTGCTGACCGCGCTCAACGGCGGACGCACGCTCGTGACGCTCGCGCCGGAGCGCACCAGCCCGCAGATCATTCGCAAGCTCGCGGATGCCGGCGTCATCATCTCCGCCGGCCACACCAACGGCACGTACGAAGAAATCAAGGACGCGCTGTCGCAAGGCCTCACCGGCTTCACGCATCTGTTCAACGCGATGTCGCAGCTCACCGGGCGCGAACCCGGCGCAGTGGGCGCGGCACTCGATGACGCGGACAGCTGGTGCGGCATCATCGTCGACGGTCACCACGTCGATCCGGTCGTGCTGCGCATCGCGTTGCGCAGCAAGCGGCCGGATCGCTTCATGCTGGTGACCGACGCGATGCCGAGCGTCGGCGCGCCGAACAAGGCGTTCAAGCTGCAGGGCCGGCCGATCTCGGTCGCGGACAACATGTGCGTCGACGAGCACGGCCGCCTCGCGGGCTCGGACATCGACATGGCGAGCGCCGTGCGCAACGCGGTCGCGATGCTCGGCATCGAGCTCGAGCAGAGCCTGCGCATGGCGAGCCGCTACCCCGCGGAATTCCTGCGGCTCGGCCACGAGCTCGGGCGGATCGCGCCAGGATACCGCGCGAATCTGGCACTCCTGGATAGCAAGCTCGATGTCGTCGAAACCTGGATCGACGGGCGGGGCACGTCGCGCTGAAGCCCGACCTGCAGGCGGTTGACCGGTGCAGGCGGTTGGCCTGAAGCTCGGCCAGCCATGAGCAATCCATCCTCCTATGACCTGCTGGTGATCGGCGCCGGATCCGGCGGTGTACGGGCTGCACGCGTTGCAGCCGGCCACGGCGCCCGCGTTGCAATCGTCGAAGAACACCGCATCGGCGGCACTTGCGTGGTACGCGGCTGCGTGCCGAAGAAGCTGCTCGTCTACGGCGCGCATTTCGCCGAAGACCTGGAAGATGCGCGGCGCTTCGGCTGGCAGCTCGACGGCGCGCAGTTCGACTGGCCTACATTGCGCGACAACGTGCTCGCCGAGGTGACGCGCCTCAGCGGCATCTACCAGCAGACACTGGAAACGCACAACGTCGGGATAATGCACGGACGCGCTGTCGTCACCGGACCCAACAGCGCGCGGATCGGCGACCGCGAGATCACGGCGCAGACGCTGCTGATCGCGACCGGCGCACGGCCGCAACGCCTCTCGGTGCCCGGCATCGAGCACGCCATCACGTCCAACGAAGCGTTCCACCTCGAACGCCTGCCGCCGCGCATCCTCATCGCCGGCGGCGGCTACATCGCGAACGAGTTCGCCGGCATCTTCAACGAGCTCGGCTCGAAGGTGACGCTGGTCAATCGCTCCGACCGCATTCTGCGCAGCTACGACGAGCAGATTCGCGACCGGCTGCTGCAGATCTCGATGACCAAGGGCATCCAGTTCATGTTCAATGCGCCGCTGCAGCGGATCGACAAACGCGCGGACGGCGTACTCGTGGCGCATTTCGGCGGCGGCACGAGCGTGGAATGCGAGGCGCTGCTGTGCGCGACCGGCCGCGTTCCGAATACCGACGACCTCGGACTGAGCGGCGCCGGTGTCGAGCTCGACGCGCTGGGCGCGGTGCGCGTCGACGAATACAGCCGCTCGACCTGCCCATCGATCTATGCAGTGGGTGACGTCACCAACCGCGTGCAGCTGACCCCGGTGGCGATTCGCGAGGGCCAGGCATTCGCCGATACGGTGTTCGGCAACAAGCCGACGAAGCTCGACTACCAGTGCATTCCCTCCGCGGTGTTCAGCCATCCGCCGCTGGCCGGCGTCGGCCTCACCGAATCGCAGGCGCGCACGCAGCTCGGCTCGATCAAGGTCTACACCTCGGACTTCCGGCCGATGAAGAACGTCCTCGCGAACCGCAACGAGCGGGCGTTGTTCAAGCTCGTGGTCGACGACGCGACCGACCGCATCGTCGGCGCGCACATGATCGGGCCCGACGCGCCGGAGATCCTGCAGGTGCTGGCCGTCGCAGTGAAAGCGCGGCTGAAGAAATCCCAGCTCGACGAGTGCGTGGCGATCCATCCGACCATGGCGGAAGAGCTGGTCCTGATGAAGTAATTCGAGCGCAAGGATCGGGGTGTCCGATCGTGCCGGACCGTCCAATATCGCGCTGTCGATCCGTGACAATGGCCGACAGGTTTCGCGATTACGATCTCACCCATGCACGAGCTCACCCGCAGCGCCGCTTTACTCCTGACACTGGCTGTCAGCTTTGCCGCTTCCGCCCAGGCCACCAACGAAGTGGACCGGCAATCGCTCGACGACGCCTGGTGGACCGGGCCGATCGTCGCGGCCGGCGCAGCGACGTTGCCGCAGGGTCATGCGCTCATCGAGCCCTACGTCTATGACGTGGTCACGCGCGGGCGCTACGACAGCGACGGCAACTATCGCGCCACGGACACCGTGCACGGCTTCGGCTCGCTCACGTACATGTTGTATGGGGTCACGGACAGCTTCACCGCGGGCATCATTCCGACGTTCGGTTTCAACGACGTCGACACCGGTCCGGACAGTTCCGGGATCGGCGTCGGCGACATCACGCTGCAGGGACAGTTCCGGCTCTCGCAATTCCGCGAAGGCCGCCACGTGCCGACCTCCTCGCTGGTGCTGCAGCAGACGCTGCCGACCGGAAAGTACGATCAGCTCGGTACGCGGCCCAGCGACGGTCTCGGCGCCGGCGCATACACGACTTCGGTGGCAGTGCACTCGCAGTACTACTTCTGGATGCCGAACGGACGCATCCTGCGCACGCGCCTCAACGTTGCGTACGCGATGTCGGACAGCGTCGATGTTGCCGATACCAGCGTCTACGGCACGAGCGAGGGATTTCGCGGCCACGCGGATCCCGGCGATGCGTTCAGCATCTACTCCGCGTGGGAGTACAGCGTCACGCGGAACTGGGTGCTGGCCCTCGACGTCTTCTACCAGCACGACGCGAGCACGCGCGTGAGCGGCACCGATCTCGCGACGATCGACGGCAATCCCGAGCGCGTGCCGTTCGAGGCGGAGTCGGGATCGGCCTGGCGTTTCGGCCTCGCGCCGGCGCTGGAGTACAACTTTACGAGCCGCGTCGGCGTGATCGTCGGTGCGCGTTGGTTCGCAGCCGGCCACAACACGGGCGCGAGCGTGACGCCGGTTGCGGCGCTCAACATGGTGTTCTGACCCGCGTGGCACAATGCACGGGTGATCAAGGTCCGCGGCTTCATTCTGCAGGCGAGTTACCGGGTCGCGACGCGACCTGACGGGGAGCGCGTCCCCGTGATCCACCTGTATGGCCGCCTCGAGGACGGCGGCACCTTCCTCGTGCGCGACGATCGTCAGCGTCCGCATTTCTACGTGCGCGCAGCAGACGCACAACGTGCTCGCTCGCTGCGTGTGCCGCAGGCGCATCCCATCGACAGCCGTACGTTCGCGGGCGAAGCGGTCGCGCGAATCGAAGTCGAAGTGCCGTCCGACGTGCCCGCACTGCGCGATCGCCTGCACGCGGCGGGGATCGATACGTTCGAGGGCGACGTACGCTTCGCCGTGCGCTATCTGATCGAGCGCGGCATCAAGGGCGGCTGCGAGATCGAAGGCGCCGCGACTGCCGGCAAGGGCGTCACGTGGATCTTCGACAACCCGGTGCTGCGTCCCGCCGAGGTGACGGTCACACCGCGCGTGCTGTCGTTCGACATCGAAACGGATTCCAAAGGCGAACGCCTGCTCGCGATCTCGATGTACGCGCCGGGGCTCGATGAGGTGTTGATCGTCGACAGCGGACAGCGTCCGATGCCCGACAAAGCGACCCGCTGCGTAAACGAATACGCCGCACTCGATGCCTTCTGCTCACGAGTGCGCGAGCTCGACGTCGACGTGCTGACAGGCTGGAACACGATCGACTTCGACCTCACGGTGTTGCAGAAGATCGCCTTGCGCCTGCGCCATCCGCTGGAGCTCGGCCGCGACTCTGCGCCGCTGCGCCTGCGCAAGCCGGAGGGCTATTTCGGCAGCGGCCAGGCCTCGATTTCCGGCAGGCTCGTGCTCGACGGCATCGACCTGCTGCGCGGCGCGTTCATCCGCATGGACGACTACTCACTCGACGCCGTGGCGCGCGAAGTGCTGGGCGAAGGCAAGGCCGTCGCCGGTGACGTGCGCGACCGCATCGGCGAGATCGTGCACAACTATCGCCACGACCTGCCCGCATTCGCGCTGTATGCGCGCACCGATGCGCGGCTCGCGTACCAGATAGTCGAGAAGCTCAACGTCGTGCAGCTCGCGTTCGCGCGCAGCAAGCTAACAGGCATGACCCCCGACCGTGTTGCCGCCAGCATTGCATCGTTCGACTTTCTGTACCTGAGCGAGCTGCAACGTCTGCAGATCGTCGCGCCGAGCGTGCGCTCGAGCGATTCGCGCGTACACGCGGCCCAGCAAGGCGGACACGTGCTGGAGCCGCTGACCGGCATGCATCGCAATGTCTGGGTGTTCGACTTCAAGAGCCTGTATCCGAGCATCATCCGCACCTTCAACATCGATCCGCTGTCGTACGTCGCGGAGTCCGCGAGCGGCGAGGCGCTGATCGAGACGCCGGGCGGCGCATTCCGCCGCTCGTCTGCGATTCTGCCGCGCATGCTCGACGAGCTGTTTCCGCGCCGCGAGGCGGCGAAGCGCGCCGGTGATGGAGTTGCCGGGCACGCAATCAAGATCCTGATGAACTCGTTCTATGGCGTGCTCGGCACGCCCGCGTGCCGCTTCTACAACCCGGCGCTCGCGAACGCGATCACCGGCATGGGCAAGGAAATGCTGCTGTGGTCGAAGAGCTGGTTCGAGGCTGCGGGCTTCGTGGTTCTCTATGGCGACACCGACAGCCTGTTCGTGCACTCAGGTGCGGACGACCCGCAACCGGCCGCGGCGCAAGGACCTGAGCTGGCGGCAGCGCTCACCAGGCAGCTTGCCGCTCATATCGAGCAGCGCTGGCGCGTTCCCAGCAAGCTCGAGCTGAAATTCGAGAAGCTCTACCTGAAGTTATTCCTGCCACGCGCGCGGCACAGCACGCGTGGTGCGAGCAAGCGTTATGCAGGTCTGCGACACGGGACCAGCGTCGATGCTGTCGAGTTCGTAGGCATGGAAGTCGTGCGACGCGACTGGACCGCACTCGCCAAGCAAGTGCAGCGCGAGCTGTACCAGCGGCTGTTCACGGACCAGGCCGTCGATGTCTATCTCGCCGACATCGTGCGCCGCGTGCGCAGCGGCGAGCTGGATGACGCACTCGTCTATCGCAAGAACCTGCGCAAGGATGCCGACGATTACACGGCCACGACGCCGCCGCACGTCGCGGCGGCCCGCAAGTCGACGCAATCTTCCGGACGGCTCGTCAGCTACGTGATCACATCGGCAGGGCCGGAGCCCGTCGACAACGTCGAGCATCCGCTCGACCGCGAGCACTACGTCGCGAAGCAGGTGCGCCCCGTGGCGGAGCCGGTGCTGGAAACGCTCGGACTGGATTTCGAGCAGGTCATCGGCGACAGCCGCCAGTTCGCGCTGGAACTCTAACGCCGCGACCAGATCACGCGGCTGCTGCCGGCTGCCGCCCGTTCCAAGTCGAGCACCAGATTCGCACCCAGGCGGCCGCCGAGCGCTGCAAGCGCCTGGCTCATGCCGTTGGCATTGGCGGGGGACTGCAGCCAGGCATCCTCGCCGTCGATGTCGATCGCGAGCAGCCAGCGCGTATCGCCGGAGTGCGCGACCAACTCGCGGATCGCTCGCACGCGTTCCAACGCAATGCTCCAGGTCGCGCCTTCCGGTCCGAACCAGGAAAGCACGCGGCCGTCGAAGACGATGGATGACGCATGGCACAGCGGCATGCGCCCGAATCTAGCACGCAATCTGTAGGTCGGGCTTTGGCCCGACTGTGTTGCTCGGCCAGTGGCTTGAGCCGAGGCGAGGCGAGGCCTCAGTCATAGGACGAAGAGCGCACTCTAGATCGCTAGCGGAGAACAGAGATAAGAAATGACTCTCGCCAAGGCGCAAAGGCGCGAAGGCCGGAAAGATTCAACTGTCGGACAGTGTTCTTCTCTTCCTTGGCGCCTTTGCGCCTTGGCGAGAGTTTTTCTGGCTCCGAGAGATTCCGTGGCCAAGCCTGCGGTCGTAATTTCGATGCACAACCGCCGTTGGCCGAGACGCAAACCCAGCCACCCATCAGTTCCATAGCCACCGAGGTCTCAACCAACACGGTCGGGCTAAAGCCCGACCTACAGTCACGACTCGCGCGCGACCGAGCGGGTCACTTCCGCCATCGTGGCCGTCGGCGCATTGAAGAACGTCGCGCGCAACCGCCCCTTCGCATCGACCAGGAAGATCTGCGAATTGTGCTCGAACGAGTACTCGCCCGCTTTCTGCCCCGGCACCTTGTAGAACACCGCCGAGAAGCCCGCCGCGATGTTGCGGACCTTCGCGGGCGCACCGGTGAGCCCGGTGAACTTCGGGGACAATGGCTCGAGCCACGCCTTCATCGCTGCCGGGCTGTCGCGCTCGCCGTCGACGCTGATGACGACGATTCGAGTTTTGCCGAGCTCGGCACGATGCTGGCGCTCGAGCTCGCGCAGCTGGTGCAGCGCCGTCGGACACGCCGTCGAGCAGTGCGTGAAGCCGAAGAACACCAGCAGCGGCGCGCCGTGGAAATCGGCGAGCCTCACGGTCTTGCCGCTCTGATCGGTGAGCTGGAAGTCGGCGATCGCGCGCGGCGGCTCCGCGAGCAGCGTCCGCTCCGGCGCGGGCGCCGCCGCCGAAGCGACACCCGCCAGCAAGGTCAGCAGACCCGCTGCAAGACTAGTTGCCGAATTGGGCTTCACGGGGAATCGTTACCCAGCTCGTCGTATTCGGCAGGCGCCACCGCAGTCTCGCGACGGCGCTGCCAGTCCTCTCGTAGTACTCCATCTTGACCGTGTAGCGCGTGTTGGCGGCCAGCGTGATCGAGTCGCTGCTGTTGGTGGTCGACGAATGATCCGACCAATTGTCGATCACCAGTACGCCGTTCACCCACAAGCGCACGCCGTCGTCGGTGATCGTGCGGAAGCGATAGGCACCTGCAACCGACGTCTTCACCTCGCCGGTCCAGCGCACCGAGAAGTTATCGGCCGCGATGCCCGGGCCCGGTGAACCGGTGCCCCAGTCGAAACTGACGACTTCGGTCCGCGTCAGCGCCGCAGTGCCGCTGAGCGTGCGATTGTTGAAATAACGTCCCGTCAGGCCCGTGCCCGTCGCCGCTGGCGGGACTGGAGCGGATGCCTCCTCGCTGCCGATCTCCCTGAGGTACGCGCTGACCGAGGTCACGTCCGCAGCGCTCAGCGTAACGTTCGTGTGCGCACGGACCGCGTCCGCCAGCGTCGCAGCCGAGCCGTCGTGCAGATACGGAGCCGTTGCCCACACATCCCGCAGCGTCGGCGGATCGATGCCCGTCAGCGTTCCGCCGAGTCGCTTGCCGCTGCCGGGCTGCTTGATCGTGCCGATGTTGTTCAGCGTCGCGGCGCCGCTGGCGGTGAAGCTCGTGCCTGCGTGGCACGTGCCGCAGCCATTGTTCTGGAAGACGGTGCGACCCTGCGCCGCGGCCGTCGAGAGCGCACCGCCCGCGGTGCGATATGGCGTCTGACTGAAAGTCGCAAGCGATCCCACGTACGCTGCCAGCGCATCGAGATCGGCGCTGACGCCGGCCTTCGCTGTACCGAGCGGTTGCGTGCGGGTCGAGAACGCCGCATCGCTCATCAGGCCGGTGCCGCCGGCGAGCGAGCGGATCTGTCCCTCGAAGTCCTGCACTTCATCGAAGTTCGCGCTCCAGTGCAGGAAGCCTTGCGACATGCCCGCGCGGCCGGCGAGCGTGATCGTGTTGCGCAGGCCTTCGCCCATCCCCGTGAGATCCCAGACGCGGCCGTCGCTGCCGCCGTCGTTGTGGCAGCTCGCGCAGCTCATGTAGCGATCCTTCGCCAGGCGGGTATCGCGCGCGTCGTAGAAGAACTGCTTGCCCTTGAGAACGGTCGCAGTCAACTTCTCGGTCGTGACTGCATTGAGTGTCGCGAGCACCGGCACGTTGGTCGCGCCGTTCTTCAGCAGCGGCTGCAGATCGAACACCCCGACCGTGCGATCCATGAAGTTGTTGACGAACAGCTTCGAGCCGTCCGGCGCCACGACCAGGCCCTGCGGTGCACGGCCGACGTCGAAGCGGAAGACCTCCCAGCGGCCGTGCGCGTCGACGACCGCGACTTCGCGGCTGGTCTCCAGCGCGACGAACATGTAGACGCCGAGCGGATCGTAGGCGATCGCGCTCGCGAGTCCGGCGTTGTCGTGGTCGATGCGCGCGGCCAGATCCTCCACCCCCGCAGCCATATCAATGCGGGAGCTGATCGCGCGCACCGTATTCTGGAAATCAATGTTGCGTCCGTCGCGCAGCGTGCCGCGCGCGACGTTGTCCTGCTTCGACGGCACCCACGCTTGCGTGCCGTCCGGCGAAATCGCGGCCGGGCCCAGGTAGTTCGGAATGCCGCGACCCTGCGTCTCGGTGTCCGGCACGTCGCTGTGCGCCAGCCGGATCGTGTTCACGACTGCGAACGGATTCGCCGCCAGCGCCACGACCTCGGCTCCGCCCAGATTCGTCTGCACGACGCCCGTGCTTTCGCCCGGAATCGGCGGCGTGATGAAGCGCGACACATAGACTGATTCCCCGTCTGCGCTCACCGACAGCTGACGCGGATTCGCGCCGACATTCACACTGCCGAGCACGGCGCCGGTCGCCGCATCGAGCTTCAGCACCGCGCCGGTGGCTCCGCACGCGACGAAAGCTGCGGCGCCGGTCGGATCGAACACGATGCCGTACGGCTGCGACGCACGCGGCAGTGCGAGCGTCTGCACGACGGTCAGCGACGTCGGATCGATCAGGCTGATCGATGCGCCCTGCTTGTTGGTCACCCAGATCCTGCCGTTCGGCGCGACCGCGACGCTGCGCGGTGCGGCACCGACGCTGACCTCGCCGATTTTCGCGTTGGTCACCGCGTTGAAGACGCTTGCAGTGTCGTTGTCCTGGTTCACGACCCAGACGCGATTGCCCGCGGCGCGCGGCTCCCACGCGATGCTAGCAGACGCGGTGGGATGATTCGCAGTAAGCGGCAGATGCACTGCCTGCACGAACGTCTGCGACACCGGCACGCCACGATCATCGATCGCGGTGACGGTCACGTAATACACACCGGGCCGCGTGAACGTATGAGTCACGCTCGTTTCGGTCGACCAGGCCGTGACGGCAGTACCGTCATCGAAATCCCAGCGCACGCGCGCATTCTGACCATTGGTGATGTTGGCCGTGTAAGTGACCGCACCGCCGAGCAGCATCGGCGCGGGCGGCGACGCGGGCTGAACCTGCAGCGGGGCCGAATCGGCGATCGTCCAGACGAACGATTGCGTGGCCGTGTTGATGCCGTCGCTTGCCGCGACGACGACATTGAAGTTGCCGCTGGCGCTCGGCGTGCCGCTGATCGCGCCCGTCAAGGCATTGAGGCTCAGACCGGACGGCAGACCGCTGGCGCCGTAACCGAGCTCGTCGTTGTTCGGATCCGTCGCGGCCAATTGCAAACCGGTCGCGACGCCGATCGTGCCCGAGCGGTTGCCGGGATTCGTCAGCACCGGGGTGACCGCGGGATTCCAGTTCGCGGCCACGTTGATCTTGAGGATGCGCGCCGTCGAAGGCACGCCATTCTCGTTCAGTGCGTACACCATCCAGAATCCCGGCGGCGCATCGGCGGCGCGGGTCGGCGCCTGCACCCGCAGCCGCGAGCCGTCACGCACGAACGTCAGCTCGATGAAGCGCTGCTCCATGTTCCAGCTGTGCGTCACCGATGCCGTCTTGACCATCGTGACGCGGCTGATGTCGGCGGCGTCCGTGAAGTCGAGGAAGAATGTCTCGCCGATGTCGATCTGTCCCGGCGCAGACGTGAGGCGCGGCTGCATCGCGCGGGCACCGGTGCCGTCGAACAGATACGGCGGCAGATACACTTCCATGTTCATGTTCTGCACCGGCCCCGGCGCACCGCCGCCGCCGACCAGCACACGGCCGTCGGGCAGCAGCAGCGACATCGAGTGATACAGGCGCGGCCGCTGGCCGTCCGGGCCGCGAGTCCAGGTGCCGGTGGTCGGATCCCAGATCTCGGCCGAGTTGTTGACGCCGGTCAGGTCGTTGTTGACCTGGCTGCCGCCGGTCGCCAGCACCTTGCCATTCGGCAGAACGGTCGCGTTGACCAGCCGGCGCTGCGACGACATCGACTGCGTCGGTGTCACGACCGGCGTACCCGACGTGATGTCAATCACCAGTGCGCCGTTCGAGTTGCCGCCGAACTGCAGGATGCGGCCGGGGCGGAACATCGCCGCGCTCGCGTCGCTGCCGCGGAACTGGCTGGCGAACTGGCCGACTGTGGTGATCGAGCCGGTGCCGGACGGATTGACGTAGTACATCCGCCCGCCGCTGTCGTAGCCGAACACGCGGCCGTCAGGCGCGATGAAGTTGCGCGGATACATGAAATCCAGCGTGCTGGTGTCGGTCGTGCTGAGCAGACGGAAGGTGCCGTTGGCTTGGCGGACCTCCGGACGATCGGTACCGCTGGAGCCGCCCTGGACGTACACCTCGCCGTTGAGCAGCACCGTCGAGCCCGAGTACCAGCGCGCGCGGTTCATGTTGTTGCCGCGGGCCAGCACGTTGCTCGACAGCGTGAGCACGTTGCTGTTGTTGTTGCCGGTGTTCGTCGTACCCGTGCCGGTCCAGTTGTCGCCGCCGGCCAGGAACACTTGCCCGCCCTGGGGCAGCACGACCTGCGAGCCGCAGAAGATGTCGGTGTTGGTGACGTTGTCGAGCGTGAGGTGGCCGCCCTCGAGCCCGGCGTTGATGTCCCAGATGTCGTAGATGAAGTAGCCGGTCTGCCGCGCAATGCCGTCGGTGCCGTAGGTCATGATGCGCATGTCCGGCGTCAGCACCGAGTGCACCGGGATCAGCGGCCAGGTGTAGAGCTTGGGATCCCAGGCTCCGACCTGATCGTTGGCGTGGACGATGGGACCAGTGAGCAATGCGAGCGCGGCACCGATGATGGCGCCCGTCGCGCGGCAGGAAGGAACTGGCACGTGGATCCCCAGCAGCTTGTTTTATCCGGGCCCCGGTGCCCGGGGGCTGCACGAACAGCCTCCCGCAGGAAGCAGCAACCCATGTGCCAGCCGGCCAAATAGATCAGGCGTTCAGCGACTTCCCCGTGATCGGACCGGGGCCCGGCCGACCGAGTGGAAACTTCGGCGACACCTACTTTCGGCCCACAGGCCGCAGGCGGCCCCACGCCAGCAGCATGAGGAGCGCCAGGATGAACCAGCCGCCGATGGCCCCGCCGCCATGCTCATGGGAGTGGCTGCCGCCGCCACCGCCATTGCCGGGAGGGGGATTGACGCGGGTGTCCCGTGTCTGGTCCTCGAGCGGGATCCGCGAGAGGTCCGGCCGCTCGCTGCCTGCCGATGCGAGCAGCGCACCGGTATCGGCGTCACGCAGGTCGATCTGCACATCGTAGAAGGCGGTCGGGTAGCCGCTGATCCAGTCCGCCGTCAGGCTGTAGACATCGGCATCGCCGCTCGCGTCGACGAGGAAGTCGTCCGAGACGTGCTCCTGGAGCCACTCGCCGCCCTGCGGGCGCACCCACACTTCGGCGTAGACGAACGTCCCGTCGAAGTCCGCGTCCGGATCGAAATCGATGCGGAACTTCGAGTAGTGGCCGTCGCCGTCGTCATCGATGAGCAGCGTGGTCGCGACGTCGCCGATGCGGTAGCCGGGCAACTCGATCGGCACGTCGAGGCCGGTCTCCTCCAGCGGCAGCAGCGCCAGCGCGTCGCTGTCGAACGGGCCGATGGTGGCGACGATGCCGCTGAAACCGGACTCGTACAGGTCGATCAGCACGTCGTAGTCGCCGGTCGGCCAGCCGTCGTCGAGCGTCGTGCTCACGAAGTAGTCGTCATCGCCGTTCTGGCCGGAGATCCAGAACTCGTCGGTCTCGCGATACAGCAGCCACTCGACATCGCCGGCGCGACGCAGGTACAGACGCGCGTACACGAGAGCGTCGCCGGCGACGACGTCGGCATCGAAGCGCACGCGGAACTCGTGATGAAAGCCGTCGTTGTCGCGATCGCCGAGCAGCACGCTGCCGGCGTCGAAGAACCAGAAGTCAGACGCGCGCGGCGACATCATCGCGGACGGGCGCGAGGATTTCAGCGCAGCGGTCTTGGTCGCAGCGCGTGCGCCGTGCTGCTTCGCGCTGTGCGTCGCGGCCGAGGGCTTCGCGGTGCTGCGAGCCTGCTCATAGTTCGCGACGCGCCCTGTTGCGAGCGGCTGGGCCTGCAGCCCGGAGATGCGTCCCTCGCCTGCATTGCTCGGCGTCTGCAAGCTGAGAGTTGTCACCACAACGATCGCGGAGGCCAGGATGTGCTTCATGGGACGCATGACAGCGCAGCCGCGCTTAATGCGTTCTGAATGCTTTTATTCAGCCGCGAGTCAGGTTTCTCCAGGGCCGCGTCGGACGATTCGCACAGCGTTTTGCGCATGGAACAAGGGCTGCGTCGGCGCGTCGTTCTGCAGTGAGATCGCCCCTCCTGGCCGCAATCTTCTGTCTTTTATGTGCTTCGCCGCTGCGCGCCGAGCGCGTCAGCGTCGTGGTCGAAGGTGTCGAAGGCGACGTGCTGGACTCGGTGCGCGCCAGCATCGAGCTGCACCAGTACGAAGATCGCGACGTGTCGCCGATCGAGGTGCGGCGGCTGTTCGAGCGCGCCGATGAGCAGATTCGCACGGCGCTCGAGCCTTTTGGTTATTACGGGTCGGACGTCACCGGCAAGCTGGAGTTGCCCGAGGCGGGCAAGTATCGCGCGACCTTCCGCGTCGCGCCCGGCGAGCCGGTGATCGTGCGCAAGGAGAGCGTCGTGATCCGCGGCGGGGCGTCGGAGCTGCCGGGCGTCAAGGCAGCGCTCGAGCACTTCCAGCCGAAACAGGGCGGGCGCCTCGACCACGGCGCGTACGAGCGCAGCAAGCAGGAAATCGTGACTGCGCTCGCCAACGAGGGATTCATCGCCGCGCAGCTGGTGAAGCATCGCGTCGAGGTCGTGCGCGGCGCGAACAGCGCCGAGATCGATCTCGAATGGGATCCCGGTCCGCAGCATCGCTTCGGCCAGGTGCGCTACTCGAATGCGCAGTTTCCCGACAAATTCCTGCAGCGCTACACGCCGTGGCGCGAAGGCGAGTTCTACTCGACCGACAAGCTGCTGAACCTGCAGCAGGCGCTGGTCGACGCGGATTATTTTTCCGCGGTCGCCGTCTCGCCCGACCTCGGGCACGTTCAGGATGCGATCGTGCCCGTCGACGTAGCGCTGGTGCCGGCGAAGCGCACCGTATACACCGCGAACGTCTACGTCAGCACCGATTCAGGCCCGGGCACGCGGCTCGGCTTCGAGCGCCGCTGGCTCAACAAGCGCGGCCACAAGTTCGGCTCGGACATCCAGTACTCGACCCGCCTGCAGGAGATCAGCGCGCAGTACCAGATCCCGAAACCCGGCATTCCCAATCGCCGGCTGACTTTCGGCGCCGGGTATCGCGACGAAACGACCGATACCAGTCGTTCGCGCATGGCGCGCGCGGCGGCGAGCCAGGTGACGGATCGCTGGAAAGGCTTCCAGCGCACGCTCGGGCTGCAATACCTGAACGGCGACTTCGAGATCGCCAACGAGCAGCACTCGACCAGCCTGCTGTATGCGGAAGGGCTGCTGACGCGCAAGAAGGCCAACGACCTGTACTTCCCGCTCAGCGGCTACCAGCTGCTCTACGGCCTGCGCGTCGCCGCCGAGTCGGTGCTGTCCGAGACCAGCTTCGTGCAGGCGCGCGCGGAAGGAAAATGGCTGAGACAGGCCGGGGATCATGACCGGATCATCCTGCGCGCGATGCTCGGCGGCATGGGCGTCGACAACTTCGACGCGCTGCCGCCGGAGCTGCGATTCTTCGCCGGCGGTGACCGCTCGATCCGCGGCTTCGACTACCAGGAGATCGGCGATCTCGACGAGAAAGGCGAAGTCATCGGCGGCAAGTACCAGGCGATCGGCAGCGCCGAGTACGAGCACTACTTCCTGCCGAAATGGGGCGCGGCGGTGTTCGTCGACGCCGGCGACGCGTTCACGAAGGACTTCAACGCCAACGTCGGCGCCGGCATCGGCGTGCGCTGGAAATCGCCGGTCGGCCTGCTGCGCGTCGACCTCGCGCGACCGCTGGTTTCGGATTTCGAGCACGAGTGGCGCATTCACATCATCATCGGGCCCGACCTGTGAGACGCGCAGCGAAATGGCTCGGGCTCGCGCTCGGCGCTCTGCTGATCCTGATCGTCGTACTGGCGGCGTGGGGCGTGCACACGCCGTCCGGCACCCGCGCGATCGCGCGCCTCGCTGTCGGTGCGCTCGGCGGTAAACTCGCGCTCGGCAGCGTCGAGGGCACGATCGCCAACCGGCTGATCGTCACCGGCCTGCGCTATCACGATCGGGAAGCGGGGATCGACGCGCGGCTGCAGCGCATTCTCGTGGATGTGTCGCTCGGCGATGTGCTGAGCGCACTCGTGCACTTCCACAAGATCGAGGCGAGCGGCATCGACGTCACGCTGAGCGAGCCGACCAAGCCGCCCGAGCCGAAGCCATCCAAGCCGTTCACGCTGAAACCGCCGATCGATATCGCGATCGACGCGCTGCTGATCGACTCTGCACGCATCCGCCGCGACCAGACGCCGCTCCTCGAGCTGACTAGCGCGGTGTTCGACGGTCACTGGACTTCGCGCGAGCTGGCGGTGAAGCGGCTCGACGTGCGCTCGCCGCAGGGCGAAATCGAATTCTCGGGACGCGTCGGCCAGCGGGAGCTCTATAACGGCGAGGGCCGCGGGCGGTTTCGCTGGAAGGCCGGCGAGCGCCTGTACACGGGCGTGCTCGAGACCTACACACAGGGCCCAGACGCCAAGGCAGTACTGAAGCTGAGCTCGCCTCTCATCCTGGAGCTGCAGGCACAGGTCACGCAGCAGCCGACCTGGCCGTGGCGCTTCGACCTCGAAGCACCGCGCTTCGATCCGCGCAGCGAGCTCATGCCAGGTTCTTCACTCACCAGCCTCGCCGCCAGCGTGAGCGGCCACGGCTCGGTGGAACAGGGCGCGATCTCCGGCAAGATCGAGATCAACGACGAGCCGCTGCTGATCGAGCCGCTGCGCTTCACGCGCAATGCCGACAGCCTGGCGATCGACACGATCTTGCGCATCAGCCGCGCGGCCGGCGCCATTCACGTCGGCGGCGACATCGATCTCGGGCACGAGCCTGCGATCGCCAAGATCGCCGCGGAATGGGACGACATCATCGTGCCGGCGCAGTGGGTCGGCCAGGAACTGCAGACGCACGGCGCGCTGAATCTTCGAGGCAGCGCGCAGAGCTACACGGCCCAGGGCAAGCTCGCACTGGGGCCGCAGGACCGTGTCGCCGACATCGCACTGAACGTGCGAGGGACCCCGGAGCGCGTCGAGCTCCAGCAGTTCGACGTTTCACAGGCCGCGGGACGCCTCGCGGCGCGCGGCCGCATCGATCTGAAACCGCAGCTGGCGTGGGACGTGACGGCAACGGCGCAGGACTTCGATCCCGGCGCGTTCGCGGCGGCATGGCGCGGCCGGCTCGGCTTCGATCTCGCAAGCCAGGGTCGCATGCTCGAGAAAGGACCGCAGGCCACGGCGCGCCTCACGCAATTGCGCGGTGAGCTGCGCGGCCGCCCGCTTGCGGGAAATGCCGACGTGCGCATCACACCGCCGCTGATCGCGAGCGGCACCCTCGCACTCAACTCCGGCAAGAGCGAGCTGCGCTTCCGCGGCAAGCAGGGCGACAGCCTCGACGCGACGCTCGACTTGAACGTCGCGTCGCTCAACGACTGGGTGCCGGATTCGGGCGGCGAGCTGCGGGCCAACTTCGCGATGCGCGGCAAATGGCCCGAGCTGGCGATCAATGGCAATGCACGCGGCAGCGATCTGCATGCCTTCAACGTGCGCCTGGAGTCGTTGAACGCGCAGGCCGATGTCGCCGATCCGCGCAATCCCGAGGGCTCGCTGCGCCTCGATCTCACCAAGCTGACGGCGGCGGGATTCGAGTTCGCGAGCGTGCGCGCTCGCGCGAGCGGCGCGCCTAAGTCGCATCGCCTGGAGCTGCGCGTCGACGGCCAGCCCCTGGCGCTCGAACTGAACCTGCAGGGAGGACGCACGGACGAGGGCTGGTCCGGCTCGCTCCAGCATCTCGTCATCAACGTCAAAGACGCTGCGCGGCTCGCCTTGCGCGAACCGGCCAACATCGTGCTCGACAAGGAAGCTGCGGAGCTCTCGCAGGCGTGCCTGGTCGATGGCCGCATCGAGCTGTGTGCAGCTGGTGCGCGGCAAGCAGACGGTGCGGTACGTGCGAGTTATTCGCTCGCCAACGTGCCGCTCGCGCTCGGCAATGCGCTCGCCACGTCCGAGCTGCCGATCAAGCTCGAAGGCACGCTGCAGGGTCACGGCGAGATCAGGCGCTCCGCGCAGGGCGAGCTGTTCGGCGACGTGTTGATCGAGTCGGAGTCCGGCAGCATCTCGCGCCAGCTCGCGGCTGCGCCGGGCGACGAAACGCAGCAGGCGCCGCAGAAACTGCTCGCCTACCAGGGCCTGCGAATCGCCGCGACGCTATCCGGGCCCGACGCACGAGCATCTTTCGATACGCGATTCGATCCGAACGGCACGCTGCATGGCGAAGCGAGCGCCCACAATCTCGGCCAGGCTGCGACTGCGATCAACGGCCGTGTGCGGGGCCTGATCCCGGATCTCGCACCGCTGGCCGTGTTCGTACCGCAGCTCGCTAACGTGCACGGCCGCGTCGACGCGGACATCGCGGTGGCGGGCACCGCGCAGGTGCCAGAGCTCTCCGGCCTCGTCAATGCGACCGGGCTCGCCGCCGACATTCCGGCGACCGGTCTGCGACTGAAAGACGGCACGCTGCAGGTGCGCCCCGTTCCCTCCGGCGAAATCGACATCGAAGGCGGCATCGTTTCCGGCGACGGCCGGCTGGCGTTCAAGGGCAAGGCCGATCGCTCTGGCAAGGTCGACATGCACGTCGGCGGCGAGCGCGTGCTCGCTGCGGATATCCCAGGCGCGAAAGTGATCGTGACGCCCGATCTGAATCTCGCGCGAACGGCCGAGCGCACCACGATCTCCGGCCAGGTGACGATTCCGGAGGCGACTGTCGATCTGCAGAAGCTGCCGCGCGGCGGCGAGAAAGCGCAGGCCGCGTCGTCGGACGTCATCGTCGTGGATGCGCAGACCCGCGAGGAGGAAGCCGAAAAAGCGCCGCTGTTCGCCGAGATCACGGTCAACATCGGCGACAAGGTCGACCTGACGGGCTTTGGACTGCAGGCGAACGTGCAGGGACGGCTCGATGTGCGCGAGAGCCCCGGCCAGCCGACGCTCGGCTCCGGCGAAGTGCGCGTCGCCGGCAAATATAAGGCCTACGGCCAGGACCTCACGATCCAGCGTGGCCAGCTGCTGTATGCATGGACGCCGCTACAGAACCCGCGCCTCAATATCGAGGCGACGCGCACCGTGGACGAAGAAGGCGCAGAGCCCGTAACCGCAGGGCTGCGCGTGCGCGGCAGCGCGCAGTCCCCGGAGCTGACGGTGTTCTCCGATCCGCCGATGAGCCAGGCCAACGCACTGTCGTACCTGGTCGCAGGCAAGCCGATCGACCAGATTGGCGCCGGCGACAGCGAAGCCGGCGCGATGCAAACCGCCGCACGTTCGCTCGGCGTGGCCGGCGGCGGAATGCTCGCCAAGAGCCTCGGCAAGCGCCTCGGCGTCGACGAGCTCGGAGTAAAGGACGAAGAGATGATCGGCGGCGCCGCGCTGACCGTGGGCCAGTACCTCTCCCCTCGCCTGTATCTCAGCTACGGCGTCGGGCTGTTCGAGCCCGGCGATGTGATCACGTTACGGTACAAGCTCTCAGACGAGCTCGCGCTGAAGACACAGCGCGGGCCGGAGGATACGCGGGCCGGGATTGAGTACCGGATAGAGAAATAAGAAGGAGAAAATACTCCGGTTCACGCCGGAACCAACCTGATCCGCGTGATTTCAGAGGGTGCCCCGAAGCGCTTCGGCGGACCCCAGTAGCCGGTTCCGCGGCTGGTGTAGACCCACAACTGTTGCAGGCGATTGAGGCCTGCGGTGAAGGGCTGCTGGAAACGCACGAAATGATTCCAGGGCCAGAACTGGCCGCCATGCGTGTGACCCGACAGCTGCAGATCGAAGCCGGCGGCTGCTGCAGCGGCGGCCGAGCGCGGTTGATGCGCTAACAGGATCTTCACGACGGCGTGCGCGGGAGCGCCTTGCAACGCGACGGATGGGTCGCTGCGGTTGCAGGGATCGAAGTGATGCGCACTGTAGTCGGTCACGCCGGCGACGACGATCTGGTGCTCACGGTGAGTCAGTACCACGTGCTCGTTCGTCAGCACGTGCATGCCGAGGCGGCGAAACTCCTCCGTCCATGCTTGCGCGCCCGAGTAATACTCGTGATTGCCCGTGACGAAGTAAGTGCCGTGCCGCGAGCGCAGGCGCGAGAGCGGCGCAACGTGCGGGGCGAGCTGGCGCACGCTGCCGTCGACGAGGTCGCCCGTGACCGCGACGACGTCCGCATCGAGGCCGTTCACGGCTTCGACGATGGCGTCGACGTACTTGTGCTTGATGGTCGGGCCGACGTGCACGTCGCTGATCTGCGCAATCGAGAAGCCGTGCAGCTCCGGCGGCAGATTCGCGACCGGCACTTCGACATCGACGACCGCGGCGCGCCGCCGCGCATTGAACAGGCCGATCAGCGTCGCGAAGACAGCCATGACGATCGTCGCGATCGCCGTGATCCGTTCGACTGCCGTCACCTCCGCAGCGGAGACGAATGCGCGCGAGATCGCGAGCACGATGTCCCGCAGCAGCGTAAAGACCAGGAGCGACGAGAACAGTCCCATCGTCGTCAGGCCGATCCACGCAAGCAGGTCGGACCATTCTTCGTCGCGCGCCGCACGCGCGACCAGTGCGAGCGGCATCAACAGGCACGACGCCAGCAACGCGAGCACGCCGATGGTGTAGCCGGCCGCGCCGATCGGCAGCGGCGGCAGCAATCTCAGACCGATGTAAACGTGGAGCAGCGCCAGCAACCCGAGGGCGTAGAGGAAGCGGCGGCTGACACGCATGCGGGTCAGTATGGGGCCTTGCGCGCGCAGTTCAATCTCAGCAAGCTGCATCAATGTCGCAAAGAACTGCGAGCCGCACCGCGCTCGGGACCGCCCATCTGCGCGCGGCGCACCAGTTGCTGGATCCACCGCCGCGGATTCTCGAAGATCCTGCCGCCGTCGCAGTCCTGGGCTCCGACGCGGAGCAGCGCATCCGGCAGTCCTCCGATCGCTGGCAATCGCCCGAGGGCCGTGCCTTGCGCGCTCACATGGTGCTGCGCTCGCGCTTCGCCGAAGATCGCCTGGCGGCCGCTGTCGGCCGCGGCGTATCGCAATATGTCATCCTCGGCGCCGGCTTCGACACATTCGCTGTCCGGCAGCCGGCGTGGGCAAAGAGCCTGCGCATCCTCGAAGTCGATCATGCCGGCACGCAGGAAGTGAAGGGTGTGTACCTCGCGGCGGCCGGCCTGACCGTGCCCGCGAACGCCGGCTTCGCGACCATCGACTTCGAGCGCGAATCGCTGCGGGACGGATTGCTGCGCCAGGGAATCGCGCCGACGCAGCGCACGTTCTTCTCCTGGCTCGGTGTGACGATGTATCTGCCGAAGGAGGCGATCGACGCCGTGCTGCACTCGGTCGCCGAATTCCCTCGAGGCAGCGAGATCGTGCTGACATTCGCTTCCGCGAGCGACGCGTCGCGGGCAGTTGCCGAGCGCGCGGCGCTGGCGGGCGAGCCGTGGCTGAGTTGCTTCGAGCCAGAGGAAATGCGCGATGAGTTGCGCGCGGCGGGCTTCACCACCGTCGAGCTGCTCACGCCGGCCGCAGCGGAGGAGCGTTACTTGCGTCACGGCTCTTCGCTGCCGACGCCGCAGCGGACGACGATCGTCGCGGCTGTTCGCTAGTCATATTCGCCAGGATGAGCGCGTGGTTGCTCCCGTCACTCACTACAGCAAGCCTGCGGCGGACATCGAGATCGACGAGGCGCTGGTCAGGTCTTTGCTGCGCGAACAGCATCCGGATCTGGCGAAGCTGCCGCTGCACTCGACCGAGTCCGGGTGGGACAATGCAATGTTCAGGCTCGGCGAGGGGCTGGTCGTGCGGCTACCCCGCAGAGTCGCGGCCACGAAGCTGATCGAGCACGAACAGCACTGGCTGCCGCAGCTCGCGCCGCTGCTGCCGATCCCGGTACCGGCGCCGGTGCGCTTTGGACGGCCGGCAGCAAACTATCCGTGGCCCTGGAGCATCGTGCCGTGGCTGAGCGGGCGTAACGCGGACCTGTGCGAGCCGCGAGCCGACCAGGCCGAGCGACTCGCGGCATTCCTCAATGCGCTTCACCGCCCTGCTCCAGCAAATGCGCCTGTGAATCCGTATCGGGGCGTGCCGCTGCGGGAACGCGCTGAGCAACTCAACCTGCGCATTCGCCGTCTCGAAGAACACACGACACTCCTCAACGATGAGATCACGCGAATCTATGGCGCCGCGCTCGAAACACCGATCGACGTCGCGCCGACGTGGCTGCACGGCGATCTGCACGCCGGCAATCTGCTCGTCGCCGATGACGGCGCTATCAGCGGTGTGATCGACTGGGGCGATATGACGAGCGGCGACCGCGCCACGGACCTGGCGACGCTGTGGATGAACCTGAGCGATCGCACAGCGCGCGAGAACGCGATGCGCGCCTGCAACGGTGTCAGCGAGGCCACCTGGTTGCGCGCCAAAGGCTGGGCGATTTTTTTTGGCGTCACGCTCGGCACGTCCGGTCTCGCCGGCGATGCGCGGCATGCCGTGATGGCCACGCGCACGCTCGAGCGCGTCGTCAGCGGGCCTTGAGAGGCCGACCAGAGTCAGGCTTCAGCCTGACTCCTTCTCAGCCCGACTCCTCACAGTCGCGTCCGAAACAGGCGAGTAGTCGCCGCGCTTCGGCAGTACATCTTGCACATGATGAATTCCAGCGCGCTGCGCTCCATCGCGAGCGTCACGTCGTCCGACAGAGAGTTGCAGATCAAGGCCTCGGTGAGCACGTTCGAGGTCGGGCGCACCGAGATCGGTGAGATGCCGCACGCGATCGTCTGCATGCACCTCGGACCCTCCGTAGAAGTGCGCTGTACGCGCGGCGGAGCAGTTCGCGAGGGTCGCGAAGTGGCCGGCGATCTCGACATCGTTCCGGCGCGTACCGCCGCTTCATGGGAGATGAAGCAGGAGGCGACCGCCTTGGTCATGTGCGTGCCGGACGCGCTGCTGCGCGCAGTCGCGGCGCGGCTCGACCGCGATCCTGCATCGATCGACATCGCCGATCGCTTCCAGATGCGCGACCCGGTCATCGAGCACATCGGCTGGACGCTCAAGGCCGACATCGATTCGAACCAGACACCCGGCCGGCTGCTGCAGGACAGCCTCGGCGTCGCGCTCGCCGCACGCCTGCTGCAACGTCACTATCGCGGCTCGCTGCCGATGCGGGAGATCCGCGGCGGCCTGACGCACACCAAGCTCGAGCGCGTGATCGCGCACATCGAGGACAATCTCGCGACCAAGCTGTCGCTGCCGGCAATCGCCGAAGTCGCCGGCATGAGCGTCTCGCACCTGAAAACGCTGTTCCGGAACTCGACCGGTGTGCCGGTGTACGAATACGTGCTGCGCCGGCGTGTGGAGCGCGCCCAGTTCCTGCTGCGCAACCATCAGCTCTCGATCGCACAGATTGCTGCGACCACCGGCTTCGCGCACCAGAGCCACCTTGCCCGCCACATGCACCGCATCCTCGGCTACACGCCTTCGGCCGTGCGGCGCAAGTCTTCGAAGTTGCCCGTGCTGCGGGCAGTCAACTGATTCTTGCCGCACGCGCGGCGGGCCGATAGGCTTGCCGCCCATGAAAAAAATCACCCTGGCGCTCGCGCTCGCTGCCTCTCTCCTCGCCACCGGTCCGACCGTCGCCAGGGACACGGACAAGGGGATGCCGCCCGATGACATCCGCAAGGAGGCACGCGACATCTTCCAGAAGGTGATTGCGTTCCGCACTTCCGAGGGTCTCGGCCAGGTGCCGGCGATGGCGCAGTACCTCGCCGAGCGCTTCCGCGCCGCCGGCTTCCCCGAGGCGGACATTCACATCGTGCCGGTCGGTGAGACCGCTTCGCTGGTGGTGCGCTATCGCGGCAACGGCCGCGGCGGGAAACCGATCCTGCTGCTCGCCCACATGGACGTCGTCACAGCGAAGCCCGAAGAGTGGCAGCGCGATCCGTTCACGCTCATCGAAGAGAACGGCTATTTCTTCGGGCGCGGCACCAGCGACAACAAGCAGGGCGTCACGGTGCTGACCAGCACGTTCCTGCGCCTGAAGCGCGAAGGCTTCGTGCCGACGCGCGACGTGATCATCGCATTCAGCGGCGACGAAGAAACCGGCATGACCACGGCCACCGACCTCGCCAACAAGAATCGCGCGCTGATCGACGCCGAGTACGCGCTCAACAGCGATGACGGCGGCGGCCAGCTCGACGAAGCAACCGGCAAGCCGCAATACCTGAGCTTCATCGGCGCCGAGAAGATCTCCGCGGCGTACGAGCTGACGCTGCACAATCCCGGCGGCCACAGCTCGCAGCCGCGCGCGGACAACGCGATCTACGAGCTCGCCGATGCCCTCAAGGCGCTGCAGGCGTATCGCTTTCCTGTGAAGTCCAACGACTGGACGCTCGGCAGCTTCAAGGCCACAGGTCCGGTGACGCCCGGTCCGCTCGGCGAGGCGATGACGCGCTTCGCCGCGAATCCTCAGGACGAGGCGGCCGCTGCGGCGCTCGCAGCAGTGCCGGGCGAAGTCGGCAAGACTCGCACCACGTGCGTCGCGACGATGCTCCGCGGCGGTCATGCGCCGAACGCGTTACCGCAGACGGCGACCGCGACGGTGAGTTGTCGCATCTTTCCTGATACGAGTGTCGAGGACGTCAAGGCGACGCTGCAGCAGGTCGTCGGCAAGAACGTGGAGGTACGCTTGTTGGGCAACACGCCTGCCGCCGGCGCTTCGCCGCTCCGTCGCGATGTGCTTGCGGCGCTGACGAAGGCCGCGCACGCACGCTTTCCGGAGCTTCCCGTGGTGCCGGGCATGGTGCCGTGGGCGACCGACGGCTCGGTCTATCGCGCGGCGGGTATTCCCACGTACGGCGTCTCCGGCTCGTTCATCAAGGCGAGCGACAGCTTCGCGCACGGCCTCAACGAGCGCCTGCCGGTCGATTCGCTGTACGGCGAGCTCACGCATTGGTACGTGCTGGTGAAGGAGCTCGCGGGCAAGCGCTGAGACCCTGTCAGCGATCGTCCCGTCCTCGGAACTTGTCCGGGCGCACGGCGTTGCCCGACTATCGCAACGCATTGTGGAGGGATTTCCATGAAGATTTCACCGGTAGTCAACCGCAGGATGCTGTGGTGCGTAGTGAGCGGCGTCGCGCTCGCCACGACCGCGTACGCCGGAAACTACGACAAGCACGGCTCAGGTCAGGCCGAGCTGCAGATGATGGATACGGATCACGACGGCAGCGTCTCCGCCGACGAGCACGCCGCCGGCGCGAAGAAGATGTTCGAGATGATGGACAAGGACGGCGACGGCATCGTGACCGCGAAAGAGATGAGCGCGGCCCACAAGGACATGCCGACCGGTCGCGACGAGCCCGCCGCCAGCTCGACCGACACCGCGGGTTCGGCGCAGGCCAGCCGCCTCGGCGGCACCGAGCGCAAGAAGTCCTCGGCGTCGAAGATCAAGGAGATCGACGCGGACGGCGACGGCACCATCACGGCGGCCGAGCATGAAGCCGGTGCGCGCAAGATGTTCGACAAGATGGACAAGGATCAGAACGGCAAGCTGAGCGCGGCCGAGCTGCAAGCCGGCCACGACAAGATGATGACCGCCGAAGACCAGTGATCCAGGTCGGAATCGGGATCGTGAACGCCGGCGCATGACGCCGGCGTTTTTTCTGGAGGAGTCCGATGCGAGAGCTTCACGTCGGCCGGCTGATCGACCATCTGCATTTGCGCGCGCGCGACCTTGCAGCGACCAAGCGCTTCTACCGCGCCGTGCTCGCGGCGCTCGGAAAACCGATCAGCGGCGACGACGAGCATCACCTCGCGTGCGACGAGCTCTGGATCGATGCGCTCGGCGACGATCGACAATCCGCAGCTCACGTGCACGTGGCATTCCAGGCGCAGGATCGGGATGCAGTACGGCGCTTCTATGAAGCAGGGCTGGCAGCGGGCGGCCGCGACAACGGCGCGCCGGGCGAGCGCAGGTATCACCCCGGATACTTTGCGGCCTTCCTGTTCGACCCCGACGGGAACAACGTCGAGGCCGTGCACCATGGCCCGGCGCAGCGCTCGGCGGAGTCAGTGGTGATCCGCGCCTAGACACGGTGTACGGTATGCAGCGGCATGGGGAACAAAGACGACTCCTGGGCAACGGCCGGCTTCGGCGAGTCCGCGTATGCGGCGCTCGCGCGCGGCATGCCTGCGTCGGAAGTCTGGTCGCTGCTGCTGAACGCGATGCGCGAGCGAGCCGAGCGCCGCACTCCGGGCGCGCTCGCCCAGCAGTGGGAAAGCGATCGCTTCGTGCAGCTGTCGTACATCGATCAGCGCACGCTCCTCGATCTCGATTCGCACCTGCTCGCGGCCGCGCACGAGTTCGAGGCGGTGGAGCTGTCGCCGCTCGCGCCGCTCGGGACGTGTTCGAGCGTCGCGCTGACCACGCAGAACCGCGTCGTTTCGACCGTGCGCGGGACCGAGGTCGTTTCGGACCCGACCAATGTGCTGGCGCTGGAGAGCGCGCGACGATTGCGTGAGGATCAGGCGCGGATCGTCCGCTTCTGCACGTCGCATCGCTGCGTGCGCGCACAGGAGGTGCCGAAGATTCGCGGATTCGCCGCGCATTTCCGCATGTTCTGCCTGACCTCCGCGGCACACGAGCGCAAGGATCAGGCGTTCGTGACCGAAGCTCTGACGCACCACATCCGCATCCACCTGCTGGCGCTCGACCGGCTGGAGCAGCATGGCTATCGCTTTGCGAACCGGCGCGTGCGCCTGCTCTGTATCGGGAAGCGCGAGCCGCTCGCGAAGCGCGTTGCCGACGCGATCGAAGGTCCGCCGGTGTCGCTGGAGCGGCTGGAACAGCCGTACTACGACGGCCTGCGTTTCATGATCAGCGCGCAGAGCGCGACCGGCGACGACATCCCGCTGATCGACGGCGGCGCGTTCGACTGGCTTCACAAGCTCGCCACGAACCACAAGCTGGTGTTCGTGGCGAGCGCCATCGGCTCGCAACTCGCCGCATACGCTTATCGCGTGCCTAAGGCTGAGCGAGCTGAGTGATGCTGCGCTTGCGCTTTTCTTCCGCAACCATCGCGCGCACGTCGGCGAGCAGGTGCTTGGCGTCGTAGATGATGCCGTCCTTGATCGTGTACTTCACGCCGCCGACACGGTGCGACCTGCCGTCGTCGCCGAGGCGGATGTGGCCGGTGCCGTATAGCACCTTGAGATTTGCGAGCGGATTCTCGTCGAGGATCGCGAGGTCGGCGAGCTTGCCGGGCTCGACAGTGCCGATGCGGTCCGCCGCACCGAGCGCTTGCGCGCCATACATCGTCGCCGAGCGGATCACTTCCAGCGGATGGAAGCCGGCCTCGCGCAACAGCTCCAGCTCCTGGATCGTGCCGAAGCCGTACAGCTGATAGATGAAGCCGGAATCCGACCCGACCGTGACGCGCCCGCCGCGATTCTTGTAATCGTTCACGAACGCCATCCACAGTTGATAGTTCTCGCGCCACGCGACTTCGTCCTCAGTGCCCCAGTCGAAGAAGAAGCTGCCGTGGTTGTCGCGGTTCGGCGTGTAGAAGTCCCACAGCTGCGGCAGCGTGTACTCGTCGTGCCAGTCTGCGCGGCGCGCACGCATCAGGTCGCGCGAAGCGAGATAGATGGTGAAGGTCGGATCGAGCGTGAAGTCCAGCGACAGCAACTCCTTGATCACCGCTTCGTACTTCTCGCTGCCCGGCTTCGCGGCCTGCGCCCACAGACGCCCCGCCTGGCCGAAGCGGTCCTGCTCGTTATTGTAATTGTAGGCCGGCGGATAGTGCTGGACGGTGCGATCGTCGAACAGCGCTTCCGGCAGGCCGTACCAGTGCTCCATCGACGTCAGGCCCCAGCGCGCAGTCGTGAGGACGTTGACGCGAGTGACGTCGAGCTGCGCGTGATGGCACGCGCTGCGCATGCCCTGCTTCTTCAGCTCATCGAACACTGCTGCGAGGACGTCTGGGCGATAGCCGAAGCACTTCATGCCGACCGCGCCCTTCGCCTTCATCTCGCGCACCCAGCGGCGTCCAGCCTCCGGCGTCGTGATCGGCGGATCGGGCGTGAAGAACACGTAGGGGAAGATGCGCGGCGCAGTGATCTCGTTGCGCTCGCTGCGCTTTTCCTCGCTGACGCACCACTCGACGCCATTGCCGCAGCCGGGATCGCGGATCGTCGTGATGCCGTGGCCCATCCACAGCTTGTAGACGTACGTTGCCGGCACGCCCTGCTCTTCGCCGCCGATGTGGCCGTGCATGTCGATCAGGCCCGGCAAGACATAGTGACCCCGCAGATCGATCTCCCGTCCGCCGGCCGCGAGCTTCGGACGCCGCGGATCTTCCTTCGCGCCGCCGGGCGCGCCGACCGACAGCACCCGCACGATGCGATTGCCCTCGATGACGACGTCGGCCGGCCCGAACGCAGGTGCGCCCGTGCCGTTGATCACCGTGACATTACGCAGAATGAGCTGCGAATACGGTCCCTCGCCTTCCTGCCGCGGCGGCGCAGGGACGACCGCCGGCTGTTGCGGCTCCGCTGCAGCAGCTGCCAGCCCCACGTGGCCGGCAAGAACCAGCAGGCAGCACAGTGCGAGGAATCGGCGCATGAAGATTCTCCCCGTTGCAAAGGTGCGCATGATGCCGCAAGGAACGAAGGCCGGCGAGCTTGCGTTTGACAGGCATGGCCAGCAAATCGCAGCACGAGGAATCGCGCTTCGTCACCGCGCTGTTCCGCGATGCCGACGCGGCCGAGCGCGCCTACCGCGCCGCCGCCGCACTCGGCTATCAAGACGCGGATATCAACGTCGTGATCTCGGATGCGACGCGCGATCGGCTGCTGTCGGAGCGCAGCGCGCGTCATCCGAACCTCAGCAGCAACGCCGCCGAGTCCGCGCAGAAGCCGCCGAAGGGTGCTGACCTCGGTGGACCGACGGGCGGCACGCTCGGCACGATAGCTCCAGTCTTGGCAGCCGTCGGTACTGCGGTGCTCATCCCCGGCCTCGTGTTCGCCGGACCGATCGCGATTGCGCTGACGGCAGCGGGCGCCGTCGGGCTCGCCGGCGGGTTGATCGGCGCACTCAAGGACTGGGGCATTCCGCAGGATCGCGTGCGCGACTACGAAGCGGCTGTGCGCGATGGCGCCATCCTTCTTGGCGTCAAAGCACGTTCAGACAAAGATGCGCAACAGCTCGAACGCGAGTGGCGAACGGAGGGCGGCCGCTGAGGTTAATCTAGCGGCCATGAAAAGGACTGCATTCGCCTGCGCGCTGGTGCTGGTCAGCCCCGCGCAGTTGTGGCTACCGGACGTAGTATCGACCGCGAAGTCCGAAGTGCGCATCACCTTCAGTCCCGACGGCAAGCGCATGTTGTGGGGCGCGATCGGCTGGAGTGAGGGCAACGGCTGGGACCTCTACGAAAGTCAGCGCTCAGCCAGCGGCTGGAGCAAACCGCGGCGCGCTTCCTTCAATTCCAGTGCAAACGACTTCGACCCTTCGTTCGCGCCCGACGGCTCCGGGGTCTATTTCTTCTCGAATCGCGACGGCGGCTTCGGCAAGGACGACCTCTACTTCGCGCCGTTCGACGCAGGCAGCGGACGTTACGGCGCCGCCACGAATCTCGGCAAGGCAATCAACTCCGCAGGCGATGAATGGGCCCCGGTCGTGTCGCCCGACGGCAAGCGGCTGATGTTCGCGAGCGACGGCCGCGGCGGCCGCGGCAAGCACGACCTGTTCGTCGCTCATCGCGCCGGCGAGGGTTGGGATCGCGTCGAGAGCCTGGACGCGCTGAACACGCCGGACGAAGACTTCGACGCGACGTTCCTGCACGACGGCGTTTCGATCGTCTACACCTCCGGCAAGTTCGAGGGCGATCAGGTCGCACTGTACGTCGCAGAGTCTCGCGATGGAAAATTTCTGCCGCGGCAGCGGCTGCCGGTCGCAGTGAACTCGCAGAAGCAGGGAGCCTGGACACTCGGGCCGTCGATCTCGACCAATGAGCCCGGCGTGCTCTATTTCACCTCGGAGCACGACAACGCTCGCGGCCGCGCCGATATCTATCGAATCGAGTACGCGATGGCGCCGCAGAACGCCGATGCGCAGCGCTATCAGGAGTGGCTCGAGTTCAAGAAGGAATTCGCCGAGGAGGTCGGCGGAGCGCACGGCATCTATGCAGTTCAGGACATGCGCGAGCTCGCGCAGGGCGAGACCGCGTACCTCTCTTCCGGAGATGCCGACAGTTTGCGCTGGACCAAAGCGGCGCCGCGCACGACGCTGGTGCAGGTGCAGTTCAAGGACGCTCGCGCGCTGATCAGCGGGCCGGGCATCCAGGAGCGCGATCTGCTGAAATCGGACGACGACGCATTCGCGCTGTCGAACGGGCTGACCGTACGCGGCACGCTGTTGCGCGAGAAAACCCTGAAAGTCTGGCTCTACAACGCAAAACTGCCGGCACGCAAAGGCTTCAAGGGGCTCGACTACTTCCCCTACGACCCGCGCGGCGTCGTCACGGGTACCTTCACGCGCAACGAGCAGCCGGTGCCGGTGAACTATCTCGACTCGCGCAAGGAAGCCGGCGTCATGTACCTGGTCGGGACGCTGCAGGCACAGATCGGCGGCAAGACGTACGACCTCAAGACCTACAGCTACAGCAACGACTGGAACCGGATCCCAGGGTTGCTGCTGCTCCTGCGAGATCGCACGTCCGGCAAGACAACCTACGGGGGCGGCCGCGTCGTGCAGGTCGTGATCCCCAAGGGATCGCCGCAGCGGCTGACGTTCGACCTGAACACCGCGTACAGCTTCCTGTGCGCGTACTCCGACTACTTCAACTGCCCGCTGGTGCTCACCAACAACCTGGACGTGGAGCTGAAGTTCGGCGAGAAGTATCCGCCGCTGGTCGCAGGTCACTCTACGCTGTAGGCAGCGTCTTCTCGAACCAGTGATGGGCGTCTTTGATCTTCAAGGCCCCGCTGATGCTCTTCGGAACGGCGAGACGACGGACTGCGAGGCGCGCTCCGCCGAGAGAATCGTGTTGTGCAGGAGCATCGTGACGGTCATCTGGCCGACGCCGCCCGGCACCGGCGTGATGTACGAGGCCTTCTCCTTCACCCGCTCGAAATCCACGTCGCCGACGATGCGCCCGTCCGGCAGGCGGTTGAAACCGACGTCGATCACGACGGCGCCGGTGCGCACCATCTGCGGCACGATGAGATTCGGCACACCTGCCGCGACCACGAGGATATCTGCCAGCAGCGTGTATTGACCGAGGTCGCGTGTCTTGATGTGGCAGATCGAGACTGTCGCCTCCTGCTGCATCAGCATCAGCGCGGTCGGCTTGCCGACCAGGTTGCTGGCGCCGACCACCACGACGTTGCGGCCTGCGACGGGAATCTGCTCGAGCTCGAGGATTTTCTGCACGCCATAGGGCGTGCACGGCGAGAACACGGTGTTGCCCGTGACCAGCCCACCCATGTTGTACAGGTGGAACCCGTCAACGTCCTTCTCGACCGAGATGTGCTCGACTACGCTCGCGACGCGGATCTGCGGCGGCAGCGGCAGCTGCACCAGGATGCCGTGGATCGTGGCATCGTCGTTGAGCGACTGGATGCGCGCGAGCAGCTCGCTCTCGCCGACGGTTGCGGGCAGCTCGATCAGCTCCGAGCGGATGCCGACCTGCTTGCAGCCCGCGATCTTGCCGCGCACGTACGAGCGTGACGCCGGGTTGTCGCCGACCAGAATTACTGCGAGCGCCGGCGTGACGCCGTGGCGCGACCGAAGATCATCGACGCGCAGCCGGTAGTCCGCGCGCAGGCGGTCTGCGATGGCCTTGCCGTCGATGATCTTCGCCGTCATCGCCTCAATACCGGTAATGATCGGCCTTGTACGGGCCTTGCTCGCGGACACCGATGTACTTCGCCTGCTCCGCGCTGAGCTGCGTCAGCTTCGCTCCGAGCTTGGCGAGCTGCAGGCGCGCCACTTTCTCGTCCAGCTGCTTCGGCAGCACGTACACGCCGACCGGGTACTTCGAGTTGTTCACGTGCAGCTCGATCTGCGCCAGCGTCTGGTTCGCGAACGACGAGCTCATCACGTACGAAGGATGGCCGGTGCCGCAGCCGAGATTCACCAGGCGCCCTTCAGCCAGCAGGATGATCCGCTTGCCGTCGGGGAAGATGATGTGATCGACCTGCGGCTTGATGTTCTCCCAGCGATACTGCTTGAGCGCCGCCACGTCGATCTCGTTGTCGAAGTGGCCGATGTTGCAGACGATCGCGTTGTTCTTCATCTTCTTCATGTGCTCGTCAGTGATCACATGCAGATTGCCGGTCGCCGTCACGAAGATGTCGGCCTTGTCGCAGGCGTCGTCCATGGTCACGACGCGATAGCCTTCCATCGAGGCCTGCAGCGCGCAGATCGGGTCGATCTCGGTGATCCACACCTGCGCGGACAGCGCGCGCAACGCCTGCGCCGAGCCCTTGCCCACGTCGCCGTAGCCGCACACGACAGCAACCTTGCCGGCAATCATCACGTCAGTGGCGCGCTTGATGCCGTCGACGAGCGATTCGCGGCAACCGTACAGGTTGTCGAACTTGCTCTTGGTCACCGAGTCGTTGACGTTGATCGCGGGGAACGCCAGCGCGCCTTCCTTCGCCATCTGGTACAGGCGCTTGACGCCGGTCGTGGTCTCCTCGCTCACGCCCTTGATCTGCTTCAGGCGCGTCGAGTACCACTTCGGGTCGACTTTCAGCCTGGCGCGAATCGAGTTGAACAGCGAGGTCTCCTCCTCGCTGCCCGGCTTCGCGATCACGCTCGCATCGGTCTCGGCGCGCGCGCCCAGGTGCAGCAGCAGCGTGGCGTCGCCGCCGTCATCGAGGATCAGGTTCGAATAGCCGCCGTCGGTCCAGTCGAAGATGCGGTGGGTATATTCCCAATACTGGTCGAGCGATTCGCCCTTGTGCGCGAACACAGCCGTGCCCTTGGCGGCGATCGCCGCGGCGGCATGGTCCTGCGTCGAGAACACGTTGCACGAAGCCCAGCGCACCTGTGCGCCGAGCGCCTGCAGCGTCTCGATCAGCACTGCGGTCTGGATCGTCATATGCAACGAGCCGCTGATGCGCGCGCCTTTCAGCGGCTGCGATTTCGCGAACTCCTCGCGAATCGCCATCAGGCCGGGCATCTCGGTTTCGGCGATCAGGATCTCCTTGCGACCCCAATCGGCCAGCGACAGGTCGGCGACCTGGAAATCGTTCTTGGAAGCAACGTTCGCAACTGCGCTCATGCTCAGTCTCCTGTACTCAAAGTTTAGGAGGGCGCCGTTGCCGTTGTTGGCAAATGCGCGCCGAGCCTGACAGACGGCGGGAAGAACTCCCGGCCCTGCTGCAGCGCCCCTCGGTCGCGCGGAGGTCGCAAGTTTATCAGAACATGGGAGTCAGGCTAAAGCCTGACCCACGCCAGTGAGCCATCGTCAGCTATTGGTGTGGGTCAGGCTTTAGCCTGACTCCTACTCACTCAGCCGTTGGCGGCGCGCTTCACGCCGGCGTCTGCCGCAAGCGCGTCGGCCTTGTCGGTTTTTTCCCAGGAAAATTCCGGCTCGGAGCGGCCGAAGTGCCCATAGGCCGCGGTCTTCGCGTAGATCGGCCGCAGCAGGTCGAGCATCTGGATGATGCCTTTCGGGCGCAGATCGAAATGCTTCGCGACCAGCTCCTCGAGCTTCTCGTCCGAGATCTTGCCGGTGCCGAACGTGGTCACCATGATGCTGGTCGGCTTCGCCACGCCGATCGCGTACGAGACCTGCACCTGCGCCTTGGTCGCGAGCCCGGACGCAACTATGTTCTTCGCAACGTAGCGTGCTGCGTACGCCGCCGAACGATCGACCTTCGACGGATCCTTGCCGGAGAACGCACCGCCGCCGTGCGGCGCTGCGCCGCCGTAGGTGTCGACGATGATCTTGCGGCCGGTGAGCCCGCAGTCGCCCTGCGGCCCGCCGATCACGAAGCGGCCGGTCGGATTGACCAGATAGTTCACTTTCCTGCCCATCATCTCCCGCGGCAGCACCGGCTTGATGACCTCTTCGATCACCGCTTCTTCCAGCGCCTTGTGCTCGATCTCGGGATGATGCTGGGTGGACAGCACCACGGTATCGATTTCCTTCGGCCGGCCGTCGACGTACTTCACCGTCACCTGCGATTTCGCATCGGGGCGCAGCCAGGCGAGCTTGCCCTGCTTGCGCAGTTGCGCCTGACGCTGCACCAGGCGGTGCGCCAGGAAGATCGGCAGCGGCATCAGCTCCGGCGTCTCATCGCACGCGTAGCCGAACATCAGACCCTGATCGCCGGCGCCCTGGTCGAGGTTGAGACCGCGGCCTTCGTCGACGCCCTGCGCGATATCCGGCGACTGCTTGCCGTAGGCAACCAGCACGGCGCAGCCCTTGTAGTCGATGCCGTATTCGCTGTTGTCGTAGCCGATCCGCTTGATCGTCTCGCGCACCACGGATTGATAGTCGATCACCGCGTTCGAGGTGATCTCGCCCGCGAGCACGACCAGGCCGGTGGTGCAGAGCGTTTCCGCGGCGACGCGCGCATAGCGATCCTGCGCGAGGAAGGCGTCGAGGATTGCGTCGGAGATCTGGTCCGCAACCTTGTCGGGATGTCCTTCGGACACTGACTCGGAGGTAAAGAGGAAGCTGCTGCTGCTCATGAGTTCAAACCCTTGCTCTGCAAATTCTGTCCGAAGGCCGTTCGATAGCGCTGCTCGAACTCCGCCCGCGTGAAGCGGTGGTTCTGAGTGCCGCGCGCTTCGATCTTGATCGCACCGAGGAGCGAGGCAATGCGCCCGGTCGTCTCCCAGTCGTAACCGTGCAGCAGGCCGTGAATCAGGCCCGCGCGATACGCATCGCCGCAGCCGGTCGGATCGACGACGGCCGCAGCCTTGGCGCACGGGATGCGGATCTCGCCCTGCCGCGTGTGGATCACGGAGCCCTCGCCGCCGCGGGTCACAATCAATGCCTCCACCTGCTGCAGCACCTCGGTGGCTGTCCACCCGGTCTTCTGCTGCAGCACCTGCCACTCATAATCGTTCACGGCGAGCCAGGTTGCCTGCGTGATGAATGCGCGCAGCTCCTGGCCGTCGAACATCGGTAATCCCTGTCCCGGGTCGAACATGAACGGGATGCCCGCCGCGGCGAACTGCGCCGCGTGCTGAACCATGCCGTCGCGGCCGTCCGGCGCGACGATGCCGATCGCCACCTCGCCCGCGTCCGGCACGCGGTTCAGATGCGAGCTGCCCATCGCGCCCGGATGAAACGCCCAGATCTGATTGTCGTCCAGGTCGGTCGTTACGAAACCCTGCGCCGTGTGCTCGCTGTCGATCACCTTGACGTGATCTGTGGGCACTCCGGCCTGCTGCAACCACTGCGCATAGGGCCCGAAGTCGCGCCCGACCGTCGCCATCGGATAGCCGGCATCGCCCAGCAGCCGGAGGTTGTAGGCGATGTTGCCGGCGCAGCCGCCGAATTCCCGCCGCAGATGCGGCACCAGGAACGAGACATTCAGCATGTGAATCTTGTCGGGAAGAATGTGCTGCTTGAACCGCCCCTCGAACACCATGATGGTGTCGTAGGCAATCGAGCCGCAGATCAGGGCTTTTCTGGACAATGTCAAATTCGCGGCTCCGGTTCCGCGCCCGCGGGGATGGGGGCCAAGGATAAGAGATTTCAGCAACCTACGGCCTGTCCGAATGTTCCGGGCCGGCGGCGCGCGGCATTGTAGAGCAAGGTACGGCCAAGGAGGCAGCGGATGCCCAAATCGAACCCGCGCGACTGCTCACGCGTTACGCCGGCGTCCCGCGCAGGCGTGGAGGCCAGCTTGGTGAACTCAGAGCACGAGAGGCTGTTTGCGATCGCCGACAGTAACGAATCCCCGCCAGAGCCCCCCGGCAACGATGCCGCCGGGGCGGATCCGGTCTCGATCCTGCTGGTCGAGGACGAAGGCCTGATCGCGCGCGACCTCGAAGACACCCTGACCCGGCTCGGCTATCACATCAGCGGCATCGCCAGCGAAGGCGCCCAGGCCATCACCATGGCGCGCGAGCTGCACCCGCAGCTGGTCGTCATGGACGTGAGCCTGCGCGGCGAAGTCGACGGGATCGAAGCGGCCTGCGCGATCCAGGAAGAGTCGCCGGTGCCGGTCATCTTCCTCACCGGTCATACCGATACCGAAACGCTGCAGCGCGCGGTCCTGAGCGGTCCGCTCGGCTACCTCATCAAGCCGTTCCAGGAAGCCGAGCTGCGCGGCGCGATCGAAGTCGCAATCCACAAGCATCGCTCCGACGTCGCCCGCCGTGAGCGCGAGGAACGGCTGCGGCGCAGCGCGGAGAACCTGTCGCTGATCGACGAGCTGACGCAGCTGAAAAACCGCCGCGGCTTCTTCGAGCTCGGCGAGCAGGCATTGACGATCGCGCGCCGCGAGCAACAGACGATGGCGCTGTTCTTCATGGACCTGAACGGCCTGAAACAGATCAACGACACGCTCGGACACCTGAGCGGCGACGACGCCCTGCGCGACACCGCGGCAGTGCTGCGTCATACGTTCCGCGGTTCCGACATCCTCGCGCGCCTGGGCGGCGACGAGTTCGTGGCGCTGGCGCACCTGCACAGCGAGCTCGATATTGAGACACTCAGCGCACGTCTGCGCGAGCATCTGCGCGAGTTCAACGCGGCGCGGACCCGGCCCTACGAGGTCGACCTGAGTATCGGCGCCACGCTGGTAGACCATCCCGCGGACCAGGATCTCGCAGCCTTCATCGCCCGCGCTGACGAGGCGATGTATCGCGAAAAACGCCGGGCCGCCTCACGGCCCTCCTGACCTTCGCACTGCGTCGAACGTTGGCGGTATCCTCCCGCCGATGCACGGTTCTGCCCCCACCGATCCAGCCCGCTGGCTGTCCGAAATTGCTCAGCGCCACCCAGACCGGCTGTTGTTGAAAACACCGGATGGGCAGCGCTTGACCTATGGCGCGATGAACGAGCTCGTGGACCGTGTCGCCGCAGCACTTGCAGAGCGCGGCGTCGTTGCGGGCGATCGCGTTGTCGCCCAGGTCGAAAAGTCTCCTGAGGCGGTCGCGCTGTACCTCGCCGCGCTGCGCGTCGGCGCTGTTTTCGTGCCGCTGAATACAGCGTACACGACCGCTGAGATCGACTACTTCCTCGGCGACGCCGATCCGAAAGTCGCGGTTGGCGTCGCGAAAGGTGGCCTCGCCCTTGCCGGGCTCGCCGACTGCAGGTCGGGCTTCAGCCCGACCCCGGCGTCTCCTGCCGACCTCGCAGCCTTGCTGTACACCTCCGGCACGACCGGACGCTCGAAGGGCGCGATGCTGACGCGTGCGAACCTCGCGACGAACGCAATCGCGCTCGCGCAGGCCTGGCGGTTCACTGAACGCGACGTGTTGCTGCATGCCCTGCCTATCTTTCACGTCCATGGACTGTTCGTGGCGATCAACACAGTGCTCGCCTCCGGCAGCTCCATGCTGTTCCTGCCGAAGTTCGATGCGGACGAGGTCGTGCGTTCGCTGCCGCAGGCAACGGTGATGATGGGAGTCCCGACGTTCTATACACGGCTGCTGCAGCATCCTGCATTCACGCGGGAAGCGACGGCGAAGGTGCGTCTGTTCATATCCGGTTCGGCGCCGTTGCTCGCCGATACGCACCGCGAGTTCCGCGCGCGCACCGGACACGCGATCCTCGAGCGCTACGGCATGAGCGAGACGCTCATGAACACGTCGAACCCCTACGACGGCGAGCGCGTCGCGGGTTCGGTCGGTCCGCCGCTGCCCGGTGTCGAAGTGCGGATCACGCACCCGGAAACCGGCGCGCCTCTGCCCGAGGTCGATGCGGTCGGCATGATCGAAGTGCGCGGCCCGAACGTGTTCCGCGGCTATTGGCGCATGCCCGAGAAGACCGCCGCGGAATTCCGCAAGGACGGGTTCTTCATCACCGGCGACGTCGGCCGCATCGACGAGCGCGGCTACGTCTTCATCGTCGGGCGCGCCAAAGACCTGATCATCAGCGGCGGCTACAACGTCTATCCGGTCGAGGTCGAGACCGAGCTGGATGCGCTGGCGGGCGTGGCCGAAAGCGCCGTCATCGGCGTGCCGCATCCTGATTTCGGCGAAGGCGTCACCGCTGTCGTCGTCCCCCGGCCGGGCGCCGCGCTCGACGAGAACTCGTTGCGCACGGCGCTGGAGCAACGGCTCGCCAGATACAAGCTGCCAAAGCGCATCGTGTTCGTGAGCGAAATGCCGCGCAACGCGATGGGCAAGGTACAGAAGGCGGCGCTGCGACAGACATATGGCGGGCTGTACAATTCCGCCAGCCCCGGCCACTGAGCATCCTGACTTGTCCGCCACACTCATCGACGGCCGCGCCGTCGCAGAACAGCTGCGCAGCCGGATCGCGGCACGAACCGCGACGCTCGCCGCTCAGTCGATCTTCCCGGGGCTTGCAGTGGTGCTCGTCGGCGAAGATCCCGCGAGCCAGGTCTACGTCGGCAGCAAGACCAAGCAGGCCGAGGCCGCGGGCATCCGTCACTTCGATCATCGATTGCCCGCGAGCACGAGCACCGCGCAGCTGATCGCGCTCGTGCAGGAGCTCAACGCGCGACCCGATGTCCACGGGATCCTCGTGCAGCTGCCGCTGCCGCCTGCCGTCGACAGCGCTGCAGTGCTTGCTGCAATTGATCCGGCGAAGGACGTCGATGGATTCCACGCCGTCAATGCGGGACGTCTCGCGCTCGGCCAGGAAGCGACTGTGCCGTGCACGCCGCTTGGCTGCCTGATCCTGATCCGGCACGTCATGCCGCAGATGGCCGGCAAGCGCGCACTCGTCATCGGGCGCTCGAACATCGTCGGCAAGCCGATGGCGCAGCTGCTGCTGCGGAACGACTGCACTGTCACGATTGCGCACTCCCGCACGCGGGATCTGCCGGCGTTGTGCGCGGAAGCGGAAATTCTCGTTGCCGCGATCGGACGGCCCCACGCGGTCGCCGGTGAGTGGATCCGGCCCGGGGCCGTGGTCATCGATGTCGGGATCAACCGTGTCGACGACGGCAGCGGCAAGACGCGACTGGTCGGAGACGTCGACTACGCCGGCGCGCTCGCGCGGGCGGGAGCAATCACGCCGGTTCCGGGCGGCGTCGGCCCGATGACGATTGCGTGTTTATTGTTGAATACAGTGAACGCCGCGATCCGGGCGAAAGCGGCGGGGGACTCGTTGAAGGCGTGAAGCCCGACCTACGCGCGGACGCCGCGCATGATCTGGACTTTGCGCCAGTCGCCGAAGCGGTAGTAGAGGCTGCCGAGCAGGACGCCGACGATCGAACCCACCGGGAAGCTCCACCAGATGGCATCCTCGCCCCAGCGCGGCGCCAGCCCATACGCGAACGGAATGCGGGCGAGCCACAGCGAGCCGAAGATCACCAGCAACGGACCCATCACAGCACCCGTCGCACGCACCGTGCTGATCAGGACGATCGTGGCGCCGAACAGCAGGAACGACCACAGCGCAATCACGTTGGCGTGCTCGGCGATCGGCAAGGCCGCGCTGCCTTCCGGCAGGAACAGCGACAGCGCGTGCCTGTTGAAGATCCAGACGACCAGCACGATCAGCCCCGTCATGCCCGCGTTGATGCCCACACCCGCCCACGTCGTCTGAGAGACGCGCTCCCAGCGTCCGGCGCCGATGTTCTGCGCCGCCATCGCGGTCACTGCCGCGCCGACCGCGAACACCGGCATTTGCACGTAGGTCCACACTTGCACCGCCGCGCCAAAAGCCGCGGCCGTGTCCGTGCCGTAGCCGTTGATGAGACCGAGCACGGTCAGCATCGAGGACGAGACGATCAGCATTTGCAGTCCCATCGGCAGACCGCGCGCCACCAGCACTTTGACGATGGCGAGATTCAGCCGCAGGTAGTGCAGCTCGTCGCGATGAATGCACAGGAAATGCTTGCGCCGGTACAGCAGCACCAGCATCGCGAGCAAGGTGGTCGACTGCGCGATCAGCGTCGCCAACGCCGAGCCGCTGATGCCCAGTGCAGGCAACGGCCCCGCGCCGAAGATCAGCAGCGGATTGAGCGCGATGTCCAACCCGACCGACACGAACATGAAAATGAACGGTGTGCGGGCATCGCCGGCGGCGCGCAATGTCATCGCTACGTAGATGTAGAAGAACATCGGCAGCGTCGCGATGAAGATGATGCGCAGATAGCTCACCGCGTAGGGCATCGCGTCCGGCGGCGTGCTCATCAGCCGCAGGATCGGCCCCGCCGCGAACGCGCCGACGACGGCAGTCGCCACCGAGAGCAGGACGATGAAGACCGCGCTGGTGCCGACGACCTGCTTGGCCTTAGGCAGGTCTTTCGCGCCGATGCTCTGGCCGACCATGATGCCGGTTGCGATGACCACGCCGAACACGGCGGCCATCAGCAGGAACAGCACCATGTTGGCGTTGGTGGTGGCCGTTAGCGGCGCTTCGCCCAGGAAATGGCCGACCCAGACGGCATTCACCGAGGCATTGAGAGACTGCAGGACATTGCTGCCGAGCGTCGGCAGCGTGAATGCGATCAGTGTGCGAGTGATCGGCCCCTGCGTCAGGTCCAGAGCCTTCATCGCAGGGGTATGCGCCTCATTCGCCGTCGTCGCCCGATGTGCCGTGCCCGACCGTCTGGAACAATTTGTCGAGGGTAGCGAACAGCGCGTAGCGGTCCGACTCGCTCAGCGTCATGAGCACTTCGGCCTGGCGCTTGCGGGCCACGGGCAGCACCGAGCGATACAGCGAGCGCCCCTTTGCGGTGATCGACACCATCACCGGTGCCGCCAGGGCCTCGGTGGAACGCGAGCCGCGCTCGCGGATGATCTTCATCTTGGTCAGCCCGCGCTTGGCCATGACGCGCAGCGTGCGACTCACCTGGCCCTTGTCCATGCCGCTGCGGTTGGTGACTTCGGAGAAGCGCAGTGGCGAAAAGCGCGCAACCAGCGCGAGCAGCCGCCACTCCGGCAGGCTCAGCTCGAAATCTTCCAGATACGCTTTCGTCAAATTCGTCCGCAATGCGTTCGAGAGTCGATTCATGCGGAAAGTGAGGAAGTCCTCGACGTTCAGGCCCGAGCCGCTGCGCGGCAGCTTGAGCCAGGGACAGGACGACTTCGGGGTCGGCCGCACGCGCGGCCTGTGTTGCTGCATTCTGTTCACGGGGAAGTTCCAACGGCGCATCGCGCCGGCAATCAACAGGGAGCGCCGATTCTGCCGCAATGAGCCGCTGTTGTGTAGGACACAAGCAGCAAGAAAAGTCAGGCTCAGCTTTGGCGTAGCACGTAGCGCTGCAGCTTGCCCGTGGGCGTTTTCGGCAACTCGGGTACGAATTCCACGGCGCGTGGGTATTTGTACGGAGCGATCGAGCGCTTGACGTGCTCCTGCAGCTCGCACGCGAGCGCCTCGCCGCCCGCGTGACCTGCGTTCGTCACGACGAACGCCTTGACGATCTGGCCGCGCTGCTCGTCGCGAGCGCCGACGACGGCGCATTCCCGCACGGCCGGATGCTGCAGCAACGCAGCCTCGACTTCGGGCCCGGCGATGTTGTAGCCGCCGGAGATGATCATGTCGTCGGCACGTGCCTGGAACCAGAAGTAGCCGTCGGCGTCGACGTAGTAGCGATCGCCGGTGACGTTCCAGCCGTTCTGTACGTATTCGAGCTGGCGCGGGTCGTCGAGATAGCGGCAGCCGCTCGGGCCTTTCACTGCAAGCCGCCCTGCATTCGGCTGCGGCAGCGGGCGGCCGTCGTCGTCGAGCACGCAGGCCTCGTAGCCGGGCAGCGGCTTGCCGGTCGCGCCCGGGCGAATCTCGTCGCCTTTCGCGGAAATAAAGATATGAATCATCTCGGTAGCGCCGATACCGTCGATGATGCGCAGGCCGGTGGCGGCATGCCAGGCGTCCGAGGTCGCCTTGGGCAGCGACTCGCCGGCGGAAATGCAGCGCCGGAGACTGGAAATGTCACGGCCGGCAACCAGCGGCACTAGCGCGCGATACGCAGTCGGGGCCGTGAACAGCGCTGTCGCGCGAAAGCGCGCGATGGCGTCGAGCAGGTTGTCGGGCGTTGGTTGCTCAACGAGCGCGACGGCGCCGCGGCCGCCGAGCGGGAACACGAGCAGGGCCCCGAGCCCGAAGGTGAAGCCGAGCGGCGGGCTGCCGATATAGATGTCGTCGGCCGAGGTCTCCAGCAAATATCGGCCCACAACGTCGCGCATTACGAGAACGTCACGATGGAAGTGCATCGTCGCTTTGGGATTGCCGGTCGTGCCGGACGTGAACGCGAGCAGGCACACATCGTCCGCGGCTGTCGTGACGTTTCTGAACTCGTCCGTCTGCTGCGCCATCAGGCGCTCCAGGGCCCCATCGCCATACGTTGCGACACGCGTCAGACGGCCGGTAGCACGCGTGGTCTCCTGCACCTCGCCGACCAGTCGGGCTTCGCAGATCGCGTGATCGATGTGCGCCCGTTCGGCCATGACCGCGAGCTCCTTGGCCCGCAGCATCGGCATCGTCGTCACCGCGATCGCACCGATCTTCATCACGGCGAGCCAGCTCGCAGCCAGCATCGGCGAATTCGCGCCCCGCAGCAGCACGCGGTTGCCGGGCACGACGCCGAGATCGCGCACCAGCACGTTGGCGATGCGATTGGCCCGCTCCAGCAATTCGAAGTAACTCCAGTTGCCGCTCGTCGAGTAGAGGGCAACGCGGGCGCCGTGACCTTCGAGAATCGCCTCGTCGAGCAGCACCGAGGCGCAATTCAGGCGCGGCGGGTAGTGCAGCTCCGGCAGATCGAAGCGGAATTCGGGCCACTGCTCGCGCGGCGGCAAGCGATCGCGCGCGAACGTGTCTACGTGCGCCGTGTACGCGTCGGTCGCCGAGGAGCGAGCATTCATGTCACAGCAGCCCTTACTGCATACCGCGGCTCGGACCAGCACTGCGTCCGCAACACGTCGCGCAGTGCCTCGACCGCGCGCCACACATCTTCATAACGCGTGTACAACGGCGCGAAGCCGAAGCGCAACGTGTCAGGCGCGCGGAAATCGCCGATCACGCCGCGATCGATCAGCGCCCGCATCACCGCGTAACCGTTCGGGTGCGCGTACGCCAGGTGGCTGCCGCGCTGGCGCGAATCGGGCGAGCTCAGCAGGCTCAGCTCGTTGCTGTCGCACATGTCCTGCACCAGCGCGATGAACAACTGGCACAGCCGCTGCGACTTGTCCTGCAGCGCCGCTGTGCCGGCTTCGAGCAGCAGATCGACGCCGCATTCCAGGCTCAACAGCCCGAGGATCGGCGGCGTGCCGCACAGAAAGCGCTCGATGCCCGGCGCGGGCGCATAGCTGTCGACGAAGTCGAACGGCCGCGCATGGCCCATCCAGCCGCTGAGCGGCGACAGCAAGCTCGCCTGGTGGCGGCGCGCCACGAACAGGAAGGCCGGTGCACCGGGACCGCCGTTCAGATATTTGTAACCGCAGCCGACCGCCAGATCGGCATTGCAACCGTTCAGGTCGACGTGCAGAGCGCCGGCGCTGTGACTGAGGTCCCAGAGCACGAGCGCGCCCTTCTCGTGCGCACGCTCGGTGATCGCGCGCATGTCGTGCATCGCGGCGGTCTTGTAGTGAACCTGCGTCAGCACCACCAGGGCCGTGTCGTCGTTGATGCAGTCGATCAACTGCGACGCGGGCTCCAGCCGCAGGCGCCGCTGCGGCTGCTCGCGCAGCGCGCCGTCCAGTACGTAGAGATCGGTCGGAAAGTTGCCCGGCTCCGACAGGACCTCGCGGCGGCCGGGCCGCGCCGCGAGCGCAGCGTTGACGAGCTTGAACAGGTTCACGGAAGTGGAATCCGCGACAATCACTTCGCCCGGCTCGGCGCCGATCAGGCCCGCGATCTTGTCGCCGACGCGGCGCGGCGCGTGGATCCAGTCGCACTCGTTCCAGCTGCGAATCAACCCGGCGCCCCACTCCGCCGTGACGACGTGCGCGATGCGCTGGCGCGTCGCGCGCGGCAGCGCTCCGAGCGAATTGCCGTCGAGGTAGACGACATTGGGCGGCAGATCGAAGCGGTCGCGGAAAGCCCGCAGCGGATCGCTCGCGTCCCAGCTGCGCACGGCGCCGAGGTCGCGGGGAGTGCGGGACTGCACGAGATCCATTCACACGCTCCTGGGAAAGCTGTAGGTCTGAATCGATTCTCGGTTTCGGGCCGCCGGACATTGTCCGGCTTTGCCCCGCTTGCCTGCAGAGTCGAAAAACGCTAGTTCTACGGAACGCAAATTACACGAACGGGCGTTCTCATGTTGGATCGTACCGAAATCGCCATTCTGCGGGTGCTCGAGGAAGACGCCCGCCTGTCCTACGCGGAGCTCGCCGACAAGGTCGCGCTCTCGAAAACCCCGTGCTGGGCGCGCGTGCGCGATCTCGAGCAGCGCGGCGTCATCAAGGGGTATCGCACCGAGCTCGATCCGGGACAGCTCGGCCTGGAGATCCACGCGTTCATCCACGCGACCATCAATCCGGCGAAGCACGCGGAGTTCGAGGCCGCGGCGATCCGTCATCGCTCGGTGCTCCAGTGCTTCACCACCGCCGGCGAGGGCGACTATCTCCTGCACGTGCTGGTGCCGGGCATCACCGACCTCGATCAGATCCTGCGGGCGGAAATCTCGCGCATGCCCGGCGTCCAGCGCAGCATGACGACGGTGTGCCTGAAAACGATCAAGGATCGCTCGTCGTTGATCGGCTGCCTGCGCTGACTGACTTAAGTAAGTGCGCGAGCGCAAGCAGCATTGCGCGCGAACTTGCCGAAAATTCGTAGCGCAAGTACGGCTTCGCAAGCGACTCGTCGCGCGCGGATCTACGTATTGGTCTGGATGGCACAAGCTATCTGCCTGTTTGTCGGGCGCGAATCGTTGCGAGCGCCACGTACGCGACAACACGCACGCAGGCGCGCGCGTCTCCTGATAAAAAACGGATGCATGCAGTTTTCTGCGCTGCTATGGTCCCGCGCGCTCGCGGGAGAGGGCATGACGAAAGCGGATACACAAGCGCGCGTCCTCGAGGAGTGGTTCCGACTACCGGAATCGCGTCGCCGCCATGCGACCGACGCCGTCGCTTTTGCGTATCGCCTGCTGCGCGATCAACCCGAGTTGTTCGGCGGCCCGAAAGAAATCGGCCACGAATCGATCGTGAACTGGCTGCTGCCGCATCTGGCGGAAGCGAAGACTGGCTGAAGCCCGGCAAAAGCCACGCCTTTTGCCGGGCGCGTCGCAAGGGCCTCGGCCACTTTCGACAAATGAAAATCACGCGCCCTGCAACGCCTGCGCGATGCCGCTCACCGTTGCCGCCAGCGCACTCAGCAATTCCTTGTCGTTCGCACCGCCGGCACGCCAGCGCCGCAACAGGTCGACCTGCACGAGATGCATCGGGTCGATATAAGGGTTACGCAACATAATCGAGCGCTCGACCGTCGGCTCGCCGTCCAGTAAGCGCTCGACGCCGCGAACTTTCAGCACTTGCTGCCGCGTGCGCTCGAACTCGGCGCGCAGCAGCTCGCTGAAGCGGCGGTGCTTCTCATCGACCAGGCTCTCGTAGGCCGCGGCGATGCCGAGATCCGCGCGCGCCAGCGCCAGCTCGATGTCGTCGATCAGGTTGGTGAAGAAGAACCAGCCCTGGTACATCTCGCGCAGCAGCGCCTCGCCGAGCCGGTCGCCCGCCAGCGCGAGCGCACTTCCCGCGCCGTACCAGCCCGGCAGCATGTACCGGCATTGCGACCATGCATGCATCCAGGGGATCGAGCGCAACGCCTCGATGCCCGTGCGCTCGGTGCGCGTCGTCGGCCGCGAGCCGATCTGCATGCGCTCGATTGCGTCGATCGGCGCCACCTGGCGGAAGAACCCCGCGAACTCGGCGTCTTCGTACACGGTGGCGCGATAGACCCGCGTCGCTTCCTCGCCGAGCAGGTCCATCGCCGCACGCCATTGCGGATCGACGTGCTCGGGCGGAATGACACCGGCGCGCGACAACGTCAACGCGTTGAAAGCCTGCTCGAAGACGCGCAGTGCGATCGGGCGCAGGCCGTACTTCTCGTTGATGAGTTCGCCCTGCTCCGTGATGCGCAACCGCCCGCGGCGTGCGCTGTCGGGCCCGCTGCGTACCAGTACCTCGGTGCGGCCGCCGCCGCGAAAGCCGCCGTCGCCCTGGCCATGGAACAGCGTCAGGTCGATGCCCGCCTGGTCCGCGGCTGCGAACAACGCTTCCTGCGCGTTGCGCAGCAGCCAGCGTGACATGACGATGCCGCTTTCCTTGTTGCTGGCCGAGTAGCCGATCATCACGTATTGGTGATTGGCGCGGCCGATGAGGTGCTTGCGATACGCCGGCTCGTTGAACACCTGCGTCATGATCTCGCCGCAGGAGCGCAGCGCCGCGGCCGATTCGAACAGCGGCGCGACGTCGGTCGGCACGTCGCCCGAGCGACTGTCCGTCGTATCCGCCCAGCGCGACAGCAACAACACCGAAAGCATGTCGTCGACGCCGCGCGCGTCGCTGACGACATATGGCCCGATCGCATCAGTGCCGTACCGGTGCCGGCAGTGAGTCAGCGCTTCGAACACCCAGAGGCTGCGCTTGCCGGTCGGAGACAGCACACAGCCCGGCGCTTCGTCCTGCTCGAGTGCGTGCCGCAAGCGGCCGGTGCGCTCTTCGCTGCTGCGTGACGACCACTGCGGATCCCCCAGCCCCTGCGCGATGACACTGCGGTGCGCGCCGGCATTCTGGCGGATGTCGAGCGTCGCGAGGTGAAAGCCGAAAGTGCGCACGCGACGGATCAGGCGACGCACCTGGAACACACCGGCGTGCTCGCCCTTGTTGGCGCGCAGGCTGTCGGCGATCAGATTCAGATCACCGAGGAACTCGTTGGCCGAATCGTAGTGGTTGGCGCGCGCATCGTAGGTCGCGCGCAGCCGTTCCATCACTTGCCCGAGGAACACGCGATACGGCATGCGATCGTGTCGCGCTGGCGAAAGTGTCGCAGCACCGGGCAGCAGCGTGAGGTACTGCTCGATGCGCGCCTGAAGTGACGCGGAGATTCCGACGCGCGCCGCGCTCTGCGACAGCGTCTCCGCCAGGCCCTGGCACTCGAGGAAATAGCGATTGACGATGATCTGCTGGTGACGCGCGCAGGTCTCGCGGATCGTCTTCGCGTTCACGTCCGGATTGCCGTCCATGTCGCCGCCGACCCAGGTGCCGAAGCGCAGGATTTCTGGCAGATCGAGCGAGCGCGCCTCCGCGCCGTAGGCCTGCTCCAGCGCGGCCTCGATCTCCTCGTAGAAGATCGGCACGATCTGGAACAGGATCTCGCCGATGAAGAACAGCACGTGCTCGCGCTCGTCGGCGACGGTGAGCCGCTCGCGCGAGTTCTCCGCCGTCTGCCAGCCGCCGGTGATCTCGCCGCGGATGCGGTCCCAGATCTGCCGCGTCTCGGCGGCGGTGCGCGACAGGCCGAGCCGGCCGAGCAGCAGCTGCGCGATCTTCTGCTGTTTGCGCAGGATCGTGCGGCGGGTCGATTCCATCGGATGCGCGGTGAATACCGGCTCGATCCAGATCTCGATCATCAGCCGGCGGATCTCGTCGAGCCCGAGGCCCTGCGCGCGCAGCCGCGTTATCGCCTCGACGATGCCGCCGGGCTGCGTGATGCCTTCGTTGAGATACTGGCGGCGCCGCCGGATGCGGTGCGTCTTCTCCGCCATGTTGACCATTTCGAACCACAGCGAGAACGCGCGCACCAGGTCGCGCGCCTGCGCAGCGGGAACGTCACAGGTCCGGGTTGCCAGCTCGCGCGCGCCCTCGGCGCTGCCGTCGCGCCGCGCGATCGCCGCCTGCCGGTCCTGCTCCACGGCTTCGAACAACGCATCGCCGCCCTGCTCGCGAATCACTTCGCCGACCAGCATGCCGAGCATGTGCACGTCCTCGCGCAGCTCGGCGTCTTTCAGCGGAAACGAAATGTCGGAGCGAGGCATGGGCAGGTGAGCGCAGAGTGCGCGCGAGTCTAGCAGAGGGAGTGACGAAGGTGACACAGGTGACATAGGTGACCCGGGCCAGAGGGCTTCTTACCCGTGTCACTTGTGTCACCCTTGTCACCTGTGTCACTTGCCTCGGGTCCCCCCATGTCCCTCATCGCCCAAATCGCCGTGTTTCTCGGCGCCACGGTGCTCGCGATCCCGTTGTTCCGGCGGTTGCGGCTCAGCTCGATCCTCGGCTATCTCGCGGCCGGCGTGGCGATCGGGCCGTGGGGGCTGCGCATCGTCCAGGACACCGAAGGCGTCATGCACACCGCCGAGTTCGGCGTAGTGCTGCTGCTGTTCGTCATCGGGCTGGAATTGCAGCCTTCGCGGCTGCGCGCGATGCGCAAGTCGGTCTTCGGGCTCGGGCTCGCGCAGGTCCTGCTGACCACGGCAGTCTTCACCGCGATCGCCCTCGCACTCGGCCTGCGTGCCAACGCCGCGTTCATCACGGCGTTCGCCCTGTCCCTGTCGTCGACACCGCTCGTACTGCAATTGCTGGCAGAGCGCCAGCAGCTGAATACACATCACGGCCGCTCGAGCTTCGCGATCCTGCTGTTTCAGGATATTGCCGTGATGCCGATGCTGGCGATCCTGCCGCTGCTCAGCGGCGGACAACAGGACCTGTCGACGACGCTCCTGAGCGTTGGCAAGGGCCTCGCCGTGCTGGTCGCACTGGTCTTCGGCGGCCGCTATGTGCTCCGCCCGGTGCTGCGCGTCGTGGCCGAGACCAAGGTAAGCGAAGCGTTCACCGCAGTGGCGCTGTTCGTCGTCCTGGGAACCGCACTGCTGGTCGAGTCGGTCGGCATGTCGATGGCGCTCGGTGCGTTCGTCGCGGGCCTGCTGCTCGCCGACAGCGAGTATCGTCACGAGCTCGAAGCGGACATCGAGCCGTTCAAGGGCCTGCTGCTCGGACTGTTCTTCATGTCGGTCGGGATGGCTGCGAACGTCGGGCTGTTGCTGGCGCAACCGGGACAGGTCGCGTTGCTCGTGACTGGCCTGCTGGCGGTGAAATTCGCGCTGCTATGGGGATTGGGGCGACTGGCCGGGCATTCGTCCGAGAGCGCCCGCGGCCTGGCGTTCGCGTTGCCGCAGGCGGGCGAGTTCGGTTTCGTGCTGTTCTCGCTGGCGGTGAGCAAGCGCGTGATGGATCCGTCGCTCGCCGAGCTGCTGGTCATCGTCGTCACGATCTCGATGATCGTGAGTCCGCTGCTGATGTCGCTGCACACGAACGTCATCGAGCCGCGGCTGGTCAAGGCGCAGACGCGCGAGTTCGACCGCGTCGAAACCCAGGACAGCCGCGTGATCATCGCCGGCTTCGGCCGCTTCGGGCAGATCGTCGGCCGCGTCCTGCGCATGCGCAGGATCCAGTTCACCGCGCTGGAAGCGAGCGTGGCGCAAGTCGACTTCGTGCGCCGTTTCGGCAGCAAGGTGTACTACGGCGACGCCTCGCGGCTCGAAGTGCTGCAGGCGGCCGGCGCGGCGCGCGCCGAGGTGTTCGTGCTCGCAGTGGAGGACATCGAGGCATCGGTCCGCAGCGCCGAGCTGGTGCGGCGGCATTTTCCGAATCTCAAAATCATGGCACGCGCGCGCAATCGCCAGCACGCGCTGCGGCTCATGGATCTCGGCGTGAAGTACTTCATTCGCGAAACGTACCTGTCGAGCCTCGACCTGGCGCAGCACACGCTGGAAGCGCTGGGCCTCAGCCGCGCCGATGCCGCCGAGAGCATTCGCCGCTTCGACGCGCACGACAAGAAGCAGTTGCAGGCGCAGCTCGAGTTCCGCGACGACGAACAAAAGCTGATCCAGTCCGCGCAGCAGGCAGCGCGCGAGCTGGAGCAGTTGTTCGAGGCTGATACCGAGCCGACGCAGGAAGCGCAGCGGCGGGTCGAGGCTAGCTGATCGCCTGGATCGTGCGCGTGTACGCGCAGAGCACGAGGCCTTCGATGGCCTTCTCCGCGCGCGGCGCGAGCAGCAGGCGCAGCATGACTTCGTCGGAGGAGCGCGCCGGATCGTCGATCAGGATCTGCTCGATGAAGCGGGTCACGCGATGCTGCACTTCGTTGATGAAGCGCAGCTTGTGCGGATCGATCGGCTGTTCGCCGCCCGAGCCGTAGAAGTTACGGGCCTCGAGCGTCAGCTCGTACATGAAGCGCGCCAGCAGCCGCGACTTCTCGAGCGACGGCATCTCTTCGAAGTGCCGGATTTCCGAATCGAGGTTCATTGCCGCGGATCATCAGCGCAGCGCAGCCTGATAGCAAGGCCCGAGCGGCGGGCGGTCCGCCGGCGCAGATGAAAGGCATAATGTGACGAGGGTCACGCTGGGAAGAAATCGATCGGCTTCGTGACCGTGATCGTGCCGACATCCTTGGCTTCGAACTGGAACAGCTTGATGCGCGCCACCAGCTTGCGCTCCAGCTCCGGATCGTTGAGCTCGCTCGACACCACTTCGCAGCGCGTGACCGAGCCGTCCGCGGCGATCGTCAGCTCCAGCACCAGCTTGCCCTGGAGATCGGGCTTGTCGCGCAGCGCGCGGGTGTAGAGAGCGTAGATGGCACCCTTGTTGCGATCGAAGATCAGCGCGATTTCCTCTTCGCTGCGCGATGCCTTGCCGCTGCCGGCGCCCCGCTCCACCTTGTTGGTGCCCTGTGCGGCGAGTGTCGCCGAGGAGACCTGCGTCGTCGTGTGCCCGGTCAGCGAGCCGGCACCGCCGCCATAGCCGCGGCTCAGGCTGGCTGTGTTGATGCCGCCGCTGCTCGTGCCAACCTTCGAGGTGATCAGCGAGCGCTCCGAGCGCGTCTCCTCGCCGACCTTGCCCGTCAGGTTCTTCGTCATCGCGGCCTTCTCGAGAATCGAGTTGTCGCGCAGATCCGCGAGCTGGTCCTGCAGTTTCAGCAAGCCCGCGTTCTGCGCGCGCTCGCGCGCGTCGGGCTTCGGCGGCGGCGGCTTCGGCTGCTCGACCTTCTTCTCCGGCTCCGGCTTCTTCTCCTCGATCTTCGGCGGCGGCGGCGGTGGTGGTGCGACCTTCTTCTCGAGCACCAGCTTGACGATGCGGTCCGGGATCGCCGGCGCCTTCGCCACATCACGCTGACTCACCGGCAGCAGCGGGATCAGGATGGCGAAGATCGCAAAGATGATGAAGGCGTTCCGCACCACTTTGCGGAAGCGCCGCTCCACTTCCTCGGTCGGCGACCAAGGCAGGTCGTACAGGCGATAAAAAGGAGCGAGTGTCATGGCACGCTCAGTTGATCAGCGACGCGGTGCGTTGGGTGGTCGGGGCGGCGCCGCCGGCCTCGCGCTCGATGACGGCGAGCGACACCTTGCCGTACTCGGCATCGGTGGCGGTCGCCATGACCTTGCGCAGCACTTTGTACGGCGTGTTGCGGTCGCCGAGGATCGTCACCTCGCGGTCCTTGATATCGTCCTTCGCCGCGCCCGCCAGCACTTTGTCAGCCTGGCTCTGCAGCGCCGCCTTCAGCGGCGCGATCACCGCGTCCGGCGAAGCCTCGATCTGCGCCAGCGTCCCGACCGAGCGGCCGTCGACCAGCAACTCTTCCTTGGTGATCATCACCACGACCGTCGGCCGCGGCTTCTTGTCGGAGATCGACTCCGGGATCGAGATGTTCTTGGTGTTCGGCAGCACGTCGACGTCCGAGGTGTGCACGAGCAGGAACACCACCAGGATCGTCAGCATGTCGATGAACGGCACCAGCGTCATGTGGTTGCCGCCCTCGACCTTCTTGCCGCGCTTGCGGTGGCGTTTGATGCGATAAGGCGTCATGTCGGCGCGTCTCCCACCGAGACATCCGGGAACAGCTCCGCCACATCCCACTTCGAGCCGGGGACGGGGAACACGCGCACGGTGTCCATCACCTTGACGAGCGTGTCGTACGCGATCTCCTGCTCCAGCAGGATGGTCGCGTCCGTCTTGTCGTTGTACTTGGACTTCACCAGCGTCAGGTATTCCTGCAGACCCTTGAGATCGTACGTGCCCTGCTGCGACGGCAGGCTCTTGAGCAGCCCCGTGCCGCGATCCGCAACCTCGATCCGGTCGGCGCGAACGATCACCTCGAGATTCAGACCTTCCGGCAGATCGGGCACGGCACTGTCCGCCCCCGGCAGGTTGAGCTCGAGAATGTTCGTCTTGGTGAAGACCGCGGTGAAGATCAGGAAGAACACCAGGATGATCATCATGTCGATCATCGGCACGACGTTGATCTCATGGCGCCCGCGGTAGCGCGCATGATTGCGCGACACCCGCCGCGCGACCTTGGACTGAGCCATTGCCTGGACCTCCGGCAGCGCTGCTTAGGCTACGCCGTGCGCCGTGCGGCCGCGGGGCGCCGGGTGCTCGTCGCCCGCGTCCACTTCCTGGCGGCGCTCGACGACCGAGTTGAGGAACTTGACCGCGGCGATCTCCAGGCTGTCGATCAGCTTGGTGGTCTTCGCTTCCAGGAACATGTGCGCCAGCAGCAGCGTGATCGCGCACAGCAGGCCCGAGGCCGTGTTGTTCATGGCGACCGAGATGCTGGCGGCGAGCAGGCTGGCCTTCTCCGCCGGGTTCGCCTGCGCGATCGAGGCGAACGCCGAGATGAGGCCGATGACCGTGCCGAGCAGACCGGTGAGCATGCCGATGTTGGCGAGCGCCGAGAGGTAATGCGTGCGCTTTTCCATGCGCGGAATGATCTCGAGCAGGCTCTCGTCCATTGCCTTCTCGACGTCGTCACGCCGGCGCGCGCTGGCGAGCCGCGCGATGCCGTAGTTCAGCACCGTCGCGATCGCGGCCTTCGACTTCGAGGTGATGGCGACCACCTGCTTGAAGTTGCCGGCGTTGATCAGCGGCACCACCTGGCCCCACAGGCGCCGGTTGCTGGTGGTCTCGACGCTCAGGTAGATGAAGCGCTCGATCGCGATGGCCACGCCGACGACGAAGATCGCCGCCAGCGGATAGAGGAAGAAGCCTCCGTCGCGAAAGAAGTTGACGACAAAATGATAGAACTCCATCGACGTAGTCTCCTCTGCAGTGCCGTGCCGGATGCGCGCGCTGGCGCACGTCGGTGTCAGTGAAATCCGATGTTTCAGAGTGTCATTAGGTAAAACTTTCGGTGCTGCGACCTACTTCTCATCGCCGCGAGCTGGCGCGCCGGGGTCGCCGCCGGGCGACGCCGGCGCTGCAGGCGAAGCAGGCGAAGCATTACCGCCTGATGAGACGACTCCGTAGTACGTCACTTCGCGACGAAAAACGTCACGGTCGACGGGCGTCAGAACTTCGTCGAGCAGCGTGTTGAACGGCTGCGCCGGCAGATCGCCGAGATCCGCTTTCTTCCACGGGACGATGTACAGGACCTTCGGCAGCTCGCGGTTGCCGGTCACGATCGTCGTGTCGAGATCGAGGCGATCGTTCTGCGCGCGTCGCCCCGATGCAGCAGGCTTGCTGTCAGTCGCTGCGGGCTGCGGCGGGGACGTGTCGACGGCCGGCGAGGCATCGGTATGCGCTGGCTTCGGGGCGGGCGCCGCTGCAGCCGGCTCCTTCGCTGCGGGCTCGGCAGCAAACGCCGTCGCTGCAATCAGCAGCAAAGCCGGCAATGCAATCCGGATCGGAGTGAACATCATTGCGCCCTCGCTGCGCGCGGCTCGCTGCCCAGCCGCTTCTTGAGCTCGGTGACCCAGCCGTTGACCTTTTCGTCCGGCGTGCCGGCGAGCGCGAGATAGCGCTCGTAGGCTTCGAGCGCGCGCTCCGGCTGCTGCAGATACAGGTCGCACAGCACGCCGAGGTTCAGATAGGCGATCGCGTAATCAGGATCGATCTCGACTGCGCGCAGATACGCAACGTCCGCTTCCTTGAAGCGGCCGAGCTTGCGATAGAGGATGCCGAGCTGATTGAACGCCGGCGCGTTGCTGCCGTTGCGATCGACGGCGGCGCGCAGCGACGTCTCCGCGTCTGCGAAACGACCGCCCTTCACCTGCAGGATCGCGAGATTGAGCAGCGGCCCGGAATAGGTCGGATACGCATCCGCGAGCGCACGGAATTCACGCTCGGCGCTCGCAGCCTCGCCGCCGCTCATGAGTGCGACGGCCTGGTCGAATTTCTGCACGGCTTCCGGCGGCACGGGCGGTTCCACCGGCGCGGCTGGCGCATTCGGATCGGCCGCCGCTTCCTGTTTGGCAGGCGCTTCGGGCGCCGGCGGTGCGGAGCCGCACGCCGCGAGCAGCAAGAGAGCGGCAGCGGCCGCCAGAGTCGGGCTGAAGCCCGACCTACGGGACGCTGTAGGTCGGGCTTCAGCCCGACATCCTCCTGTCCTAGCGTAACGTCGGCACATATTCTTCACTCTTCTCGGCCTTGGCATAGCGCGCCGGCTTGAGCTTCGCGAGCACGTCGAAGCTGTGCTGCACCCACTCGTCGTACACGCCGTCGCCGGTGCGCCGCGCGTTCATCTCGTGCAGCTCGATCGCCTTCTCCTCGAACGGGAAGGCCTGCTCCTCGAGCAGCACGTCGTATTGCTCCTTGGCGTCCGCGTCGAGACCCTTGGGGCGTTCTGACGCCATCAGGTCGGCGCCGAGCTGGCGATACAGCTCGCCCATGCCGTAAGTCGCCGCAGTCGTCACTTCCGCGACGCCGTAGTCGAGCGCCTTGCCGTAGGCTGTCAGCACTTTCTCCATCTGCGTGCGCTTCGACTTGAGCGACTTGTCGAGCGGCGCGACCAGCTTGATCGCATTGAACATCGCGACCTGCGGCTCGACGCCCTCGAGCGTCGCCCTTGCAGCGAGATACTTGCTGCGCTCGGTCCGCGCGGCGCCGGCCATTGCATCGGCGCGAATGATGTCCTCGTTCCACTGCGCCCGCGCCTGGTAGTCGTTCTGGGCCTTCGCCATGTCTGCGAGCTTCTGACGCGCTTCCATCGCCGGGTTGAGCGGTGTCGGATACTGCTGCACGTAGCTCGCATAGAGACGTGCGGAATTGCTCGGCGACGCCGATTTCTCGTACAGCTCCGCGGCCTGCCACAGCGCCGCGCGCCGCACTTCCGGCGTCTCTTCGGTTCGCGCCGCGATGCGCTCGAACTCCCCGGCAGCCTGCGTCGAGCGGCCGGTTTCCAGATAAGCGACAGCGAGGTTGCGCGTCACCTCGGGCATCAGCTCGTGGTTCGGATAAGTGCGTCGGAATCCCTCGAGCACCTGCGCGGCGCGATCCCACTGCTTGTTGTTCACGAGGATGCTGGCTGCATCGAACTCCGCGTTGGCGCGTACCTTCGCGTTCGGCGCGAGCGCGCCGACGCGCAGGAAGTCGTCGACGGCGCCGACAGCGTCGCCCGCGGTCTTCTTCGCTTCCGCCTGCTTGTAGATCGACGCCGCGATGCGCTCCTCGATCGCCGGGCGGTCCGGATCGTTCGCGGCGAGATAGGAGTTCGCTCGTACGTAGGCCGCTTCGGCTTCGACGTAGCGCGCGCGGTCGAACAGCGAATGCGCCATCAGCGTCGCCGCGGTGCGCTGGTAGCTGCGATCGACCGCAGGGTTGCGCTCCAGGATCTGCTTCGACACTTCGATGACGCGGTCGAACTCGTTCAGCGCGAACAGCTCTTCGTCGGACTTGGTCAGCACGCGGGCCGACTCGGGATGCGCCGGGAAGCTGGTCGCGAACATCAGCGAGCTCTCGATGTACTGGCGATGCCACAACGTCTTCGACTCGCCGCTGAGCGACGGCTCGTGCTTCTGATAGGCGATCAGCGCGGCATAGCCGGCTTCAGCCGACCTGGCGTGAAGCGGGTAGTCGTACGCCGTGCGCTCGTACTCGCGCGCCGCGTCGGCGAACCGTCCCGACTCGAACAACACTTCGCCGAGCAGGTAGCGCGTGGCGGGCGCTCCCGGATCCTGCGGGAACGAATCGAGCATCGCGCGATACCAGCGAGCCGCGGCAGTGTAGTCCTCGACGCTCTTGCTCTTCTGCGCCTTCGCGTGGAAATACTCGGCGAGGTCCTTCTGCGTGGTCTGGAGCTGCGCCGCGACTTCCGGCGCGTCGGCGATCGTGCGCGATTGCCAGAACGGCGAGCCGAACGCGTAGCGCTCGACGAATGCCTGCTTGCCTTCCAGCACCAGCGACGCGAAGCCGCCCTTCTGATACGCGTCGATGGTGCGCATCTGCAACGACGGCGCGTAGCGGTCGTCCGGACGACGTTTGGCGAACGCCTCGAATGCCAGCGCCGCGTCCTGGAAGCGTTCCTTGCTGATGTAGAGATTGCCCAGGCCCTCGTACAGCAGGTGCGCGTACACGGGGTCGCTGCCGCGCTGCTTGAGCAGCGCATCCAGCGTTTCGGGGCCGTCGAGATCGGCGAAGGTGATGCCCATGACGCGCAGCGTATCCTCGCTGAGCTCCTTCTCGGGGCGCGTCAGCGATTCACGATCGCGCAGCTTGCCGTCGCGCACCAGCACGCGATCCAGCACCTTGAGGAACGAGGCGACGCTCTCTTCGCCGCGGCTCTGCTTGAACAGCGACCAGCCGTGCTTGTACAGGCCCTGATCGTAGAAGCCGCTGTCCGGGCCGGCGGTGACGACTGCGTTGTAGGCAAGCTCGGCGTCGCGATAGCGGCCGAGGCTGAACAGGATCTCGCCGCGACGGAACTGCGCCTCCGTGTACCACTGGCTCTGCGGATATTTCCTGACCAGCAGGTCGAGTACCGCGAGCGCTTGCTCCGGCTTGCCCTGTGCTTCGTGCGCGCGCGACAGCTGATACATGACAGCGTCGTTGCGCGGATAGTCCGGATGCGTCTTCAACAGGCCTTCGTAGAGCAGGATCGCCTCTTTCAGCTCCAGGCCCTCGACGCCGGAGTCGACCCCCGCGGCGCGGGCGGCTTCGTCGACTTCGACCTGCAGGTCGCCGAGGCGGCGCATCGCTTCGGTGCGCATCTTCTCGTTCTTCGACTGCAGCTCCAGGAAGTGCCGGTACTGCTCGATCGCCTGCTGCGGCTTGACGTCGCTCGGCGGATCGGGCGAGACCTGCACTGCGCGGCTCTCGAGATCCTTGATCGTACGCGCGGGCTTTGCCGCCGGCTTCTTGTCGGCAGCCGACGCCGCGCCGACACCGAATGTGCCGACGCACGCGAGCGCGGCAATCAGAACGTGGCGAGGCAGCGCATTGCGGGCACTCATTGCGCGCCCCCTTTGCTGGCGCCGGTGCCGCTCGACGCGCGATCGTAAATCGACGCGAGCGCATAGCGCGCCTGCAACGAGTACGCCGCCAGACGCTCCTTCTGCGATTCGAGCTCCTTCACCGCGATCGCGGCCAGATACTGGTTCTGGGACTGCGCGACAGCGGCGAGCTTGGTGCTCAGCGCGGTAATGCGCGGCTGCAGATTCGCCACGCGACCCGCGAAGTCCTCGGTCCGGGCGGGGTAGTCTTCGCGCGCACGCTCGATCAGCACCGAGCGGCGCCGCGCCTCCTTGTAAGCGACGTCGAGCTCACGCAACTCCTTGCGCGAGCGCCACAGCCGCGCCTTGTAGCTCGAGTTGAAATCCCACAGCAGGCGGCCGCGCAGCAGCCGCGTCTTCTCGCGCATCTCCTGCACCAGCGGGTCGCTCTGATCGGCACTCGCCAGCACTTTCTCGATGCGCTCGATCTTCTCCCATTGCTCGCGCTCCCGCGCCGTCGCGAGCCCGGCGATGTCCTCGTCGCGCTCGATCGCCTGCAGCCGCGACTCGAGCTCGTTCTTGTGGTTCTCCAGCGCATCCAGGTCGACGCTGTCGAGCGTCTGCTGCAACACCGGGATGCGCTCCTGGTACGCGCGGCGGCGCGTATCGACCATGTCTTCGAACGCCGTGACGCTCAGCGACCAGGTCGCGAGATTGCGCTGCATGAGCAGCAGATCGCGATAGTTCTTCAGGCCTTCCTGGAACTCGTGCGTCGCCAGCAGGTGATACAGATAGCGCGTCTCGGGCGCGTCCGGGAGCGAGGCGAGCTGCCAGTACCAGCCGACCTTGTCGGCCTTGTCGTTCGCGACGATCGCGTCGAGCAGGTGTCCGCTGCGGATCGCCGCAATCGACTGATCGATGCGCTGCGACTCCTGATCGAACGCCGTGACGGCGAACATGTACTGATCCGCGGCCTGCTTGGTCGCATCGAGCTGCGCGTAGGCGTACGGAACGGCCAGGTACGACTCCTGCACCGCTGCATCGAGCAGGTTGCGACCGCGCAGCTCGAGCCAGGGCGCAAGTGCCTTCGTGTACTGCTTCTCGGCCGAGTCGGCCCAGCCGGCGCCGAGCAGCGCCTTGTTGGATTGCGGTCCTTCGAGCCGGACACGCTGCAGCACTGTCTTCGCCTCGGCGGCGCGGCCGGCCTTGAGCCAGGCGTAGCCGAGAGCGAGGTTGGCCTTGTCGCGCAATGCGGCGAGCTCATCGGTCGGCGCGTCGATCTGACCGACGGCATCGAGCAACTTGGCGGCGTCATCCAGTCGATCCTTGCGCACCAGCGCCACGCCTATGTTGAAGCGTGCGTACGCGGACCACGCGTCGCTGCCGTCGCCGACCGGCTGCCAGCGCTCGAGCGCGCGAATCGCGTCGTCGTAACGATCCATGTACATGTACACCTGCGCTTCCAGCAGGTGGCGCTCGGGCTCGAGATCTCCCGGCAGCGCGCCCTTGATCGAGGCCAGCGCGTCCGCGGCCTGCTGCAGGTACTCGCGCTGGTACCAGACCTTGGCGAGATAGAACCAGGCGCGGTTGCGGACATCGAGCGGCACGTTGTCGTTGAGCAGCGCGCCGAAGATGCGGCCCGCTTCCTCATGTTCGCCGAGCGACAGATACAGGCCGCCCTTGAGCAGCTCCGCTTCGACCGTGTGATGCGTGAGGCGATTGAAGTCCTGCGACGCGCCGAGCCGCGTCAGCGCCTGCATGTAGTCGCCCTGGTAGAAATAGAAGAGGACGTCGCCCCAGTGCAGATCCTGCACGACCTGCGGCGTGCCGATCAGCGGCTTTTCCTCTTTGGGTTTGCTGGCGGCGACAACGGGCCCGCTCGCCAGCGCCAGCGCGCCGGCGACAGCAGCGAGCAGCAATCCGCCCCGCCCTGCCTTGCGCAGCAAGTGGCTGCTCCGCCCTACCATCTCACTCCCATTCCTTGACGACGAATTCCGGCTGCGCCTTCACCGCGCGGTCGCTGATCTTCAGCTCGACATATTTCGCGCCGACGCCCTTGGTCAGCTTGATGGTCGCGCCGCGCCGGTAGTCGCGCACATGCGGTCCCTGGCCCGTGAACAGCGCGAGCAACTCGTGGTCGCCGGCCTTGAGATTGCCGATGTAGACGCGGTGCACGCCGCCCTTGAGCAGGGCCTGCGCCTCGCGCTCGGTATAGAGGTAGTTGGCGACCTCCTTGTTGTCGAGCTTCAGCGTCAGCGAATCCAGCGCGAAGAACTCGCCGACGTCCATGGAGACGAACACCGCCACCTGGGTGTTGGCCGGGAACAGCAGATCTTCCTCGAGGACGAACAGCTCGCGGTTGAGGTCCAGCACTTCCTTTTTGAGCGCCTGCACTTCCTGGTCGAGGCTCTTGAAGTCCTCCGTCGGCGCAGCCGCTGCCGCGGGCGCGCTCGCCGCCGGCGGAGCGTCCTGGGCCGGAACGGAAGCGCTCGCGCACAGCGCGAGCAGCAGCAGGGTCAGCGATCGAAACATGGCGTCGGATTTCCTCTATTCGTTCAGCAGCTCGCGCAGCTTCTCGGTGTAACGCTTCTCGTAGCCCGGCTTGTAGCCCTCGGACACATAGCGCACGACACCGGCGCGATCCACCAGCACGGTGACCGGCATGGCGCTGACGTCGTAGGCACGGCTCACTTCCTTGCGCGCGTCGAACAGCACCGGATACGAAACCTTGAGCGTCTGCGCCATCTCGATCGCGGGCGCGGCGGACTCGTCGATGTTCACGCTCAGCAGGATCAAGCCCGCGCGCTGGTACTTGCCGTACAGCTCGTCGAGCAGCGGCATCTCCTGGCGGCACGGTCCGCACCAGGTGGCCCAGAAGTTGATGACGACGACTTCACCGAGATGCTCGGACAGCCGCATCGACGGGCCCTTCAGCGAGCGCAGCGCGAAGTCGGGCGCGGGTTGGCCGACGATGTCGGCGACAGCGGGAAAGGACGGCAACGAGCCGAGGCCCGCCAGCAGCGCAACGAGAAATCGCGCGCACAAACCGGCGCGCGAGGGCGGACAAGCTTGTCTGAGCTGTTGCATCACTCGTGTTCGTCGACCGCGGACATGGACCTGCGCGGTCGACAGACGCGAGAGGCCGGCGCTGGCAACCCCGCTGTCCTAGGAAAACGCTTCCCGTAGACCGGTGGCTTTGCGTCCTCACCTTTCAGTGAGTTTGCCCGTAGAAAACAGCGGTTAGCGTGCTATACGCCCCGCAAATATGTCAACGAACGAAGTGTGATACGCACCGAGCGAACCTCGGCGCGCTTGTGATTCACCGCACAGTTCGCAGCTCTGTCGGTGGGCGCCGACAATCGCGCCGGCCCACCGACATCACTGGCTGTTCAGATCGGAAGTCTGGGCGCCGTGTAGTTGGACGACGCCGCAGTTGCCTGCCAGTTGGCGAGCATCTCCGGAGTCACTTCCGCCGCTGCAACGCTGAGCGGATCCTGTGCGACGGCGCCGTTCGCGATGTTATTGGAAGCACTGCCGACTGCTGTCGAGCCGAGCACGCAGACCAGCGCGGTGCCAAGAGCGATTCGCAGGTTCATGATGGATTCCCCCGTGAGATTGTTTAGGCCAACTGCATGAGCGGGCGTTTGCCGCCGCCGTTGTCATCGGCGAGCTGGATCAGGGGCCGCTTGCCGCCGCCGTTGTCGTCGGCGAGCTGGATCAGGGGCCGCTTGCCGCCGCCGTTGTCATCGGCGAGCTGGATCAGGGGCCGCTTGCCGCCGCCGTTGTCATCAGCGAGCTGGATCAGAGGTCGTTTGCCGCCACCGTTGTCATCAGCAAGCTGGATCAGAGGCCGCTTGCCGCCGCCGTTGTCGTCGGCGAACTGCGCCGAAGACTTGTCGCTGCCACCAACAATCACCACTGCCACTAGAGCCGCACCCAGGAAACCGTTGACGTTACGCATGAGAAAACTCCCCTCCCGGAGGAATTGGTTAAATTGCCGGCCCGTTTTGCGAACCGGTTCACAGGCTTAAGCGATATGGTCATGTGATTTCCGTCACAGTCGCGCCTGCTACAGGACAGAATCCCTGACAATCAGGACATTTCTCAGTTGTAAAAACGGGATAGCCCCGACTGGGGAGCGTTTTGGGCGCGGCCTTCGGGGATAGTCGTAGTTGGATTGAGGCCCGAATCCCGCGCGACTGGGATGCCATCGGTGGCAAAATGCCCCCAGCCGGCCAGTAGACTCACAAGCCAAGAACGGCCCCGATTGGAGACCATTCCACTGAGCAACACGATCGCAGCGGCCATACCACTCCCGGATCGCCAGGCAGTGACGAGGCTGTTGTCTGCGTGGCAATCAGGAGATACCCATGCCCTGGAGCGGTTGACGCCTCTCATATATGAGGAGTTGCGTAACCGCGCGCGCCGCTACATGAAACGCGAGCGCCCCGGCCACACGCTGCAAGCGACGGCCGTGGTGCACGAAGCCTTCGTCAAGCTGGTCGAGATGAATGTGTCCTGGCAGGACCGGGGTCACTTTTTTGCGGTCGCCGCACGCCAGATGCGGCGCATCCTGGTCGATCACGCCAAGACCCGATTCCGCGAGAAGCGTGGCGGCACCACGACCGGCTCGCTGGAAGAGCTCGACGCCCTCGACCTCGGTCCGGCCACAGCCGGCGAGATCGACGTGCTCGAAATCGACGAAGCGCTGGACCGTCTCGCCGACAAGAATCCGCGCCTCGCCGAGATGGTAGAGCTGCACTACTTCGGCGGTCTCACTTACCAGGAGCTGTCCGAAACGCTCAAGGTCTCGGAAGCCACGGTGGATCGCGAGATCCGCCTGGCCAAGGCATGGATGCTGAAAGAAATCCGTCCGCTACGGAGCCGCGAACCCGAAGCATCATGAGTGCAGACCCCACAGGGAAGAGTGCCAACGAGCGCTGGGAGCGACTTCAGGAGTTGTTCTCCCGCGCCGTCGAGCTGCGCGGTGCCGAGCGCAAAGCCTTGGTCGAGAAAGAAACTGCCGGCGACAGCGAGCTGCGCACCGAGTTGCTGGAGCTGCTCGCCTGCGACAATGACGGCGCGCGCACTGGACCGCTGACGCTCGCGCTCGGCGCAGCTCTCGACACCACGACGCGCGATCGGCGCAAAGCCCTCGTCGGCCGCGTAGTCGGCAACTACAAGCTCGTGTCAGTGCTCGGCCATGGCGGCACCGGCACCGTCTATCTCGGCGAGCGCGCCGATCGCCAGTACTCGGCGCAAGTCGCGGTCAAGATCGTCGACAACGGCACGATGCAGGGCGAGCTCGGCCTGCGCTTCCGCGCCGAGCGCCAGATTCTGGCCAGCCTCAATCACCCGAACATCGCGCGCCTGCTCGACGCAGGCGAGACCGAGGACGGCAACCCCTACCTCGTCATGGAGTACGTGCATGGCGAGCCGCTCGATCGCTACAGCGATCGGCAGCAGCTCGGTCTGCGCGAGCGGCTGCAGCTGTTCGTCGACATCTGCAGCGCCGTTCAGTACGCGCACCAGAACCTGGTCGTGCACCGCGACCTGAAGCCGGCCAACATCCTGGTCACGGCGGAAGGCACGCCGAAGCTGCTCGACTTCGGCATCGCGAAGCTCCTCGACGCGGGCGATTCGGCCGCGGCGATGGCGCTCACGCGCATGAACGATCGCCTGCTCACACCGGAATACGCCAGCCCGGAGCAAATTCTCGGCCGGCCCGTCACCACCGGGAGCGACGTCTACGCCCTCGGCGTCGTTCTGTACGAGCTGCTCACCGGGCTGCGCCCGTACGTCGTGCCCGCCTCGGCCAGCCAGCTCGAGCTCGAGCGCTCGATCTGCATCACCGATCCGCTGCGACCGAGTGCAGCGGTCAAGCGCGCGAGAGAGAGCGGCCCGCTCGAGGGGCAGTCGGAAGTTCTCGCAGTCGCGGCTGCGCGGCGGCTCGCTCCGGACAAACTGCAGAAGCGGCTCGCCGGCGACATCGATGCGATCGTCATGCGCGCGCTGCGCAAAGAACCGCAGCACCGCTACAACTCGATAGAGCAGTTGACGGCGGACGTGCGCCGCTACCTCTCGCGCGAGCCAGTGTCGGCACGCCAGGGCAACTGGCTCTACTACTCGCAGCGCTTCGTGCGCCGCCATGCATTCGGCGTTTCTGCGGGCGCTGCGTTCATCGTATTCATCATCGCTTTCGCGATCATGATGTCGGTGCAGAGACAGACGATTGCCGAGCAGCGCGACCGTGCCGAACTCGAAGGCGAGCATGCCGAGGGCGTGTCGAATCTCATGCTCGACGTTTTCGAGGTCGCCGACCCGGGCTGGAACGGTGGCAAGGAGACCACTGCCAAGGAGCTGCTCGACCAGACCGCCCGACAGCTCCAAGGCGACCTGGATCAGCAACCCGAAGCGCGTGCTCGCATGCTGGAAGCGATCGGACGCGCCTATCACCGCATGGGAAATCCCGGGCGCGCCATCGCCTACCTGGAGGACTCGCTGCGCACGCGCATGAAGACCGAGAATCCCTCGCCGTCGGCGATAGGCTCCACGCTCACCGAACTGGCGGCTGCCTTGCGCAAGGCCGGACGCTTCGACGAATCCGACCGCAGGCTGCAGGAGGCAATGGAACTCTCACGGAGCGCCCGCGCGGACCACTCCATGGCGTACGCGCGACTGTTGATCAACATCGGCCGGGTCGAGCTCGATAAAGGCCGCCCCCAGCAGGCCGAAGAGCACCTGAACTCCGCTTTGCAACTGGTGAAGGAGTTGCGTGGGCCGGGCGATACCGAAGTTGCCTCCATTCTCAGCGACATCGCCGTCGCACAATCGTGGGGCGATAACCTCGCTGCGGCCGAGCGGACGGCGCAGGAGGCCGTCGCGATCTACGAAAAATCCACGACCCTGCTGCACCCCGATCGCATCACGGCGGACATCCGGCTGGCCGACGTTTATGTACAGCGCGGCCGGATTACGGAAGCAAGCGCGCTGTACGAGCGAGCGCTCTCGGCGCAGAAGCTGCTCTACGGCGATTCCCCCGGCCGCTATGCTGACACGCTCGATTCGCTTGCCCGGGTTCGATTGGCCCAGGACCGGGCGGCTGAGGCCGAGACGCTCACTCGCGAGGCGCTGGCGGCATACATGGCGTCGCGCGGGCCAGAGCACTCTGGCACCGCGTACCTGCAGTCTTCTCTGGCGCAGATCCTGACCAGGCAACGCAAGTACGCTGAAGCCGAAGATCTGCTGCGCAAAGCCATCGATGTGTTCACGAAGACCTTGCAGCCCGACCATCAATACCTGGCCTCGAGCGAATACCTGCTCGGCGAGGTCCTGTTGGCAACGAACCGACTCAAGGACGCAGAGACCGTGTTGCTGACCTCGCGCAATCGCTGGGAAAAGAGCGGCGCCCCGGAGTGGCGGGCAGCACGTTCGGCCAGCGCCCTGGGCGAGACGCTGTACCGCGAAGGACGGATCGCCGAAGCCGAAAAATATCTGCTCGAAGGCTATCACGGCCTCAACGACAGCACCGGCGCCGACCGGGAGTCCAAGGCGAAGGCGCGGGAGCGGATCGCGCGCTTCTACACCGATCGCGGGCAGCGCCAGAAGCTGGATGAAATCAGCTTCGCCACAGCTCGCTGACCTATTCCGCGATACACTCCCGGCACAGCAATCACTCGGGACAAGGGTGAAGCAGCGGATGGATTCCAATCCATGACGCATTCCAACAGCGACGAGGTGTTGTTCGCAGCGGCGCTGATCATGCCGTCGGCGGAGCGCGGGCGCTTTCTGGCACGCTCCTGCGGCGAGTCTGGCCTACGTCGTCGCCAAGTTCGCGCGCCGCAATCGCGCGATGGTTGCCGTGCAGGAAAGCCAGCGAGCGGAAAAAGTCGCCGAGTTCATGCTCGAGACGTTCGCGAAGGCCGAGCCCTTCGGCTACGGCGAGACCGGGCAGCCGTATATCAGATCCTCCGACTACTACCGG
>Ga0209382_10000167_pt1 | contig 103154 bp, 110 predicted proteins | sample SoiMetdeltSBSDD5_FD_187599 | JGI IMG/M metagenome (GOLD analysis project Ga0209382, IMG submission 187599) | Bulk soil microbial communities from a Populus tree surrounding site in Tennessee, USA - Soil MetaG P. deltoides SBSDD5 (SPAdes) (version 2) | ecosystem: Environmental > Terrestrial >...
GCGGCGGCTGACACCAGACTTGCCCACCCCTTATTCTGCATCGTTTTTAGAGATGCCAAAAGATTCCCTTAACGGGAATCACTCAGAGTAACCCTGTCAGGCTTTCGCCCATTGCAGAGGTTTCGCGCCTGCTGCGCCCCATAGGACCTGGGCCCTTGTCTCAGTGCCCATCTCCGGGCTCCTCCTCTCAGAGCCCGTACCGGTAACAGGTTTGGTGGGCCATTACCTCACCAACAGCCTGATCGGCCGCAGTCCAATCCAGAGGCCATGTAGATTTGAGCCATAAAACATTCCAGTAAATATGACCTATCGCGGTTTATCCTCAGTTTCCCGAGGTTATCCACGTCCTCTGGGCATGTTGACTACGTGTTACTGAGCCGTATGCCACGTACTATTCATACGTTGACTCGCATGGCTTAGTCTCACTCTGATAGCAGTCGGGTCCGGCAGGATCAACCGGAGTCAATCCTTTGCAGGATTTTAATAATTTTATAAAGAGTACGGCCGGACAACTTTGCTATGTTTGTTATTGTGCGGGTCGTGTGACCAACGTCAGATTCAATGATACACATCGAACCTCCATATTATGAGCGCAACTGGAGGTCAGTGGATCACAAAATGGCTCTAGGACCAATACATCCTCACTGACGCCGCCTTATAGATTACGTTCACACAGCATGTCACGTAATTAGAATATAAATCTTCCCGCAACAACATGATGAGATTTTTTCATCAGATCAATATCAAATAGTTTTTTACAATTTGAAATTGTAGTTCGGAGTTGATAGATGTCGCTTCGAAAAAGATTTTTTGACGCGTCGTTAATCTGGCTTGCAAAACGCCAGTAAACTCCAAACAAATAAAAGAATCCATAGATGTTTTCGATGCTGCCGACAAATGAAATTTAAAGAGTATCAGGCTGCATATCAAAGGAAGACACCGCTATCAAAAAAAATCTACGCTCGCGCGCAGCATGTTTTCGCAGGAGGAATAAATCATAACATCCGCTTCTTTAGTCCTTACCCGTTCTTCGTACAGAAAGCATTAAAAAATTATCTCGTTGATGTTGATGGCAATAAATATACTGACTATTGGATGGGCCACTGGGCGCTTATTCTCGGGCATTCACATCAGGCAGTATCTTCTGTATCTTCCAGACAAGCCAAGTCAGGAATACTATTCGGCACTGCAAACACCCTAAGTGTGCAGCTAGCTGAAACAATCCAAAAACTGATGCCCAAGGCCGAACTGATGCGATTTTCAAGTACTGGTTCTGAAGCGACAATGTATTCTGTCCGTTTGGCTAGAGCAGCTACTGGGAAAAGAGTGATGGCGAAGGTGATAGGGGGCTGGCATGGGTTTAACACAACCTTGTTGCAGACCGTTAACTATCCTTTTGAATTTGATGAAAGTTTGGGATTAATCCCAGAAGAAGAACAATTCGTTGAATCCATTCCATTTAATGATTTGGATCGTTCTCTAAAGATACTAGAGACAAGAAAGGATGATTTGGCTGGGATAATCATCGAGCCTGTCCTGGGGGCAGGCGGTTGCATCCCCGCTACTCGAGATTATTTGTTAGGTTTACAAGAGTTTGCAAAAAAGAATTCAAGCCTTTTCATTCTAGATGAAATTGTCACGGGTTTCAGGCTTTCAATTCATGGTGCAATGAGTGTCTATAAGCTTGAACCTGATTTATTTACATTAGGTAAAATAATTGGCGGAGGGATGCCCGTAGGCCTTGTTTGCGGGAAAAAAGAAATAATGTCGCTAGCAGATCCTATCCTGAGAGATCAAAAACATAAACGATGTTCAATTGGAGGCGGGACATTTTCGGCTAACCCTGCAACTATGAGTGCAGGACTCTCAACTCTAAATTATCTTAAGAGAAACAAGCAGACCATTTATACAAAATTGAATTCTCTTGGCGAGCAATTAAGAAAGAGACTGTCAAATCTTTTTAATGACTCAAAGATCAACGTAAAAGTTACCGGAATGGGATCGCTTTTTATGCCTCATTTTCTTGGAACAAGGGATAACAACAGCGACAAGATTGACAACGCCTTTGATGTGGCTACTGCAAACCAAAAGCTGTTACACATATACCATATTTCACTTATGGCAAGACACAACATTTTTTTTCTTCCAGGTAAGATGGGCTGTTTTTCTTATTCTCATAGCATCAATGACCTAGAGCGATTGATCTCTGCTACCGAGGATATTGTGGAGTCTGGGGTGCTAAACTGACAAGAGCGCCTAGGGATCTCTAGGAAAGCTAACAGATCAGACCAGATCATATGAACAATATTAATAAGCACACCAGCATATGGCGTTGATGAAAAGGAGAATGGTTAACGACATCCTCAGACCGTTCGAGGACACATTCAATTCTTCCGATTCCAAATCGCGGGACTCAGGTGCACCTCAAAATAATGAAAGTACAATGAAGACCAAAGGAAAATTTTGGGTAGAGGCTTATGGATGTTCTTCAAGCATGAATGATTCTGAAATCATATCAGGGATTCTAAGAAACGAGGGGTTCTCGAAATCTGAAACGCCATATGATTCTTCGGTTAACATTCTCGTTACATGCTCTGTAAAAGATGCCACTGAACATAGAATGTTACATAGAATAGAAAAACTTACAGGATTAGGAAGTCCGTTAGTTGTTGCGGGCTGTCTTCCAAAGGCTGACAGACGCAAAGTTGAGGCACTCAATCCTACCGCGAGTTTGATGGGTCCTGACTCCATCGCAAAGGTGACAAAGGTTGTCGACTCTGCAATTTTGGGCCGAAAACATGTCGAACTTGAAGCCAATGAATCGCTGCCGAAACTTAACATACCTAAAATACACCTCAACCGCGTCGTAAGCATTGTCCAGATAGCCAGCGGCTGCTTAAGCGAGTGTTCTTTTTGTCAGACGAAGCTCGTCAAAGGAAATCTAAGAAGCTATAGACCCGGAGATATAATCAGGCAAATCAAAGCAGACATTAAGCAAGGATGTAAAGAGATTTGGCTTTCATCAACAGACAATGGCTGTTATGGAAGGGATATCGGAAGCAATTTGGCTTCGTTACTTCTACAATGCTGCGAACTTGATGGAGAGTTCAAGATAAGAGTAGGGATGATGAATCCGATGTATATCCCGCACTTTTCGAATCTACTACTAGATATTTTTTTGCACAAAAGCAAAGTCTTGAAATTTCTACACATTCCTGTGCAAAGCGGTAGCGATAGAATATTGCGAAAGATGCGAAGAAGTCATTCTGCGTTAACGTTCATTAATGCGGTGGAGTCTTTCAGGGAGAGGATTCCAAAAATCACAATAGCCACTGACATTATTGTAGGTTATCCATCAGAGACGGATGAGGATTTTCAGCAAACTGTAGACCTAATCAGGAAGACCGAACCGGACATCGTCAACATCTCGAAGTACAGCGCCAGGCCTGGGGTTTTGGCTTCTTCTGAGAAGAAGGTCCCTAGTCACATTACTAAAAAAAGGACACATTTCTTGGACGAACTTGCAAAGAAAATTAGTTCGGTCCGTAACTCTCAATGGGTCGGGTGGTCTGGTGAAGTCATAATAGATGAGGTCAAAGACAATTTCGTACAGGGTAGAAATTTTGCATACAAACCCGTCGTCTTGGTCCCAAACCCCAACAAACAATCCAATATAAAGGATTTATCGTTAGGGGCTGAAATTAGCGTGTCGGTTTTTAAGTTTTCTAATCATGCATTATGGGCCAATCCAATTTAACTCAAGAAAACTTCCTAACTCCTTTCTGTTCCTCATTTCACTCATAATCGAAAGGTATTGACCGAAACTCTTAACTAATAAATAGTATACACCAAAATGGGGGAATTTTGATGAATGATCATGGTTCTGTAAAAGTGAAAAATCCATTATTACTGATTGGCGTAGGCGGTGTGGGGTCCAAGATCGCTGCCGCTTCTAGCAGCAACCTTGGATGTGACTGCTTGTTAATTAGTAATGACAAAAGAGATCTTGTCGACTACAATTGTGATTCAGTCTTTATTGATTCTCAGCCTTGGGTGAATCCATCTAGTCACAAGATCCGTTCTTTGGGCTATCGATCTGAAGCTAAAATTAGGTCAAAGTTGGGAGGTCATTCCACGATATTACTGGTTGCGAATTTGGCCGGTCGATGCGGTACTGGCATTGGCCCAATGATAAGTAGAATCTCAAAGGAAGATCCTTCAAAAAAGCTTATCTCTTTCGCCATCATGCCATTTAGGTTCGAGAAGGAGAGGATATTTCAAGCTGGAGTCTCACTGAAGCGGTTGAGGGAATCCTCTGACGCCACGATAGTTATCGATAACGATGCTCTTTTAAACAACAACCCTGACCTATCTCTAACAAAGTGTTATGAAGTCACAAATGAGGCAATCTGTGGGGTTATTTCATCGATTTCTAGCACCTCTATTCAAAATTCAGTAAGCCTTTTGTGCACAGGTAGACCTGATCGTAAATCAACAGAATCACACGTCAAGGATTGTCTTTCAATGTTGTATGAAAACTCAGATCCAACGGCCATTAAAATGGCGACCCTATATCTGATGGGCGGGAACGAACTCTCAGTGGGCACAGTGAATTCTATTGCAAACACTCTTCAGGAAATCTTTAAGCAACAAGAGGTGGTTGATGTATCTCTTGCAATGCCAAATTCGCAATCACTGAGTGTACATCTACTTGCTGCCGTAAGGGAGACTACACGATTTACTAATTACGATCCACTTGCCAAACTAATACCCAGAGAAAATACTCTGGACTGGGAAGAGATGGAATCTTCGCCTGAAATCGAAATTACAATACCAAACCTAGAGTAGTATACATATTCACTCGAAATTCCCAGTTCAATAGGATTATCGTTCAGTATTGTAGAAAGGGTAGAAAGGAATTCTGGTATCTTTCGCTTCTTAAACCGAAGTAATGGGTAATTCTTGTATTACTTGCTTTTTTGTTTTTTTCCTTTTATTTTCTTACCTGCCGTATCCTTCTTGCCTTCTGATTCCTTTGGTTCTTTTTCTTCAATACTCTGGTCATCTAGCTTTTCATTTTGAGCCATTTCTTTCTCTGGTAACGGTTCCTGCGATTGTTCAAGATCGTCGGTTGCTTCACTATTGTCACTCTCCTTCGTTATTGCTTCCTCATAGGGAGAAACGATCACAATCCCGTCCTCATCTTTAGTCATTCTAACCCTTAACCTTCTGGGCGGATTTGCCTTTCCCTTTTTCCAAACGTGTCTATTTAACTCTTGATCCAATTTGACTTCATTAGTCTTCATATGTTTTTCAGCAAATTCTCTTATCATATTCACAACTCTATCGGTTCTTCGATATCTCGGAGTTAGCCATGCCTTTCCGAGATTTATTGTATAGATACGGGATAGGCTCCCTTCAGCTGATGATGACATTCATTTTTCCTCCATTAAATATTCTTAATACTCACTTTATCCAACGTTAACGTCAGACCTTCGCCATAACCTCCGCCTGGGATTAGTTCTCACATGTCTGTGGGTTCGTATGATGACCCATGCTGGTACCGGTTGATTTTGTTTAATACGACTCAAGAGTCTTTTTTTTCTCGAGGTATTTTTTCTGGCGGCCATAACAAGGTGAACCTTACATTGTACCTATTTTTAAGTGTTCTTTGATCTTCAGAAAGTAGAGGTTTGAGATAGAGGTGTTGTTACTAATAATGTTTAACCATATTTACATAGTTACATCCTGAGTGGCTGCTAAATAGGTTTTTATGCCATATTGACAAAATTGTCTTGTTGCTATTCCCTAAACAGTGTTCTCACAGGTCAGGAAGCAATCCCTGTCGATATCCTCCATCTGAGGTGATATCTGTTATTACAGAATCTGGAGAATATATGGTTGGGATAGCATGTTCCGAGCACAGAAATGACATAAAAAGGCGCGTTACGCAACACCAAGAAAAGGGCGAAATTCCGAAGGGAGTTATTAGACTTCAGGATATAAAGATAGTAACGACTAACTGTGTGAAGGTATATCGAAAAGATCTCGCATAGAATATTAGTTTTGAGTATGGAATTGTCCCATAATTAGAAAACATCGTTAATTACTATCTTGAACTATCCTCTGTATTGACTGAACGAACAGGTCCTGAGCCTTCAAGCACATGAATTAGATTTTGAGCAGCGATTCTCGACATTTTTGTCCTAGTATTAATGGTGGCGCTACCAATATGAGGTAACACAATTAAATTCGTTAGTCGCAATAGCTTGTTGTTTTTGGTAATGGGCTCATGGCTAAAAGTATCTAACGCCGCTCCGCGAATTCGCTTTTTCTGCAAGGCTTCGACTAGATCATCTTCGTTAACGATTCCACCCCTTGCAGTATTGATAAGGTATGCATCCTTCTTCATTTTGCAAAATTCATCCGTGCCTAGAATGCTAAAACTATCTTGATTAAGTCCGGCATGAATGGTCAGAAAATCACTATTTCTGAGCAATTCATTCATCCCTACGTACGTTACTCCAAGTCTAGACTCAAGGCGCGAGTCTAGCCGATGTCTGTTATGATATATGATATCCATTTGAAATCCCTTTGCTCGCCTAGCCACAGCTTGACCAATCCTCCCTAGGCCAAGAATGCCTAATGTCGAATTGTGGACATCGGAACCTAGTAGCAGGTCAGGCATCCATCCTACCTTCCATGCTCCTTTTCTTACAAATCTATCGGCTTCGACTATTCTTCTTGATATAGCTAAAATCAGGGCGAAGGTCAAGTCTGCGGTGGTCTCAGCAAGAATATCACCAGTAGTCGCAACAATAATACCCCTTTTTGTAGCCTCCGTTACATCGATGTGATCATAACCCGTGCTGTATGAACTTATGACTTTGAGGTTTGGCCCCGCCTCTTCTAGCACTTTCCTATCTATCTTATCAGATAGTGTGCATAAAATACCGTCCTTATTTCTTATGGCCTTATATAATTCTAGCCGTGTCGGTGGTCGGATGCCATCGTGAAATGAGACATGATACCTGGCGGCAAGCAACGAAATTGCCGGTCCAGGTAGATTCCTAGTTAGATATACCTTTTTTTTCGCCATAATACTAGAGCAACTTCTGGATTGTAATATCATTGCTATCATTTATTCGAACCATCCTACCTACAGAAACCTGGTTTTCATTTTTAGGAGTGATGCTAATCCGCTGAGAATTAATAGAGGTAACGAATACTATAAAACGAGTAACAAAACATATCTCTATTGTCGTTCCTCAAGCATAGGGTAGTTAGATAGAAAAATGGATTTGCTCGAAAAGAAGATTCTGATTTCGTTGTATCTTAGTTCACTTGTTCCCGAAATATCACCGTATGATAGACTTTGGTCTGGAAGTCATGTTCCAAAAGAGGTCTATGTTCAGAAATTATTAGAACTATCTCGAAAGGGACTTGTTGATAAAAATCACGATCCCAAGATATCTTTCATTGGAAGGGATTCCATAAGAGTTGTTTTAGTCGGCGGGGTATTTGACTTGATTCATCCTGGCCATGTCCATACCCTTAAAGCCGCTAAAATGCTTGGTGATGTATTGGTGGTAGTTATCGCAAGAACGGCCACTGCAAAAAAAATACGAGGTGAGAGAAAAATCTTCCATGATGAACATCTCAGGCAGGAGTTGGTTTCCTCGCTTCATTTTGTCGACCTTGCGATCATCGGTAAGGAGGGAACGCTATACGACACCGTTGAGTTTGTTAAACCAGACATCATTGCATTAGGATATGATCAGGCACATACTGAGAAGGATATTTCGCAAAACTGTGCAGCGCGGAATTTGAATGTAAGGGTTGTCAGACTAAACACACCTCTACCAGTAACTAAAAGTTCGAGGATTAAAGACGATCTTGGGGATTCATTCTATAATACCTGATGCGCTCTTACCTCGTTTTGTGTGATGGGCCGTAACTGATATCCAATCACCATTCTTGATTTTGGTACTCTCCTTAATCGAAATTGGTGCAATAATTTCTATGGTGTTGTCGTCGTAGTGTGTTCGTTCCAACACGAGCAAAGCAGCATTTTCGACATGTTTATTGTTAATCTCCACGGGATAACATTTTACCCATCCATACGTTCTAAGCTTATCCGAAAAGCCATCGATAAAAACCGAAGGATAAGTGCTCAGGTCACGTCTTGATCTTATGGAAACAGGGTCTGAAAGCTTAATATTCAAAGTGCCAGGAAAGGGAGTATAGCCAAGCTTTTGTCTAAACTGCTCGCGATACCCCTCAAGTGACATATAGTATGCTCCCTCTCCCATTCCTGAAATAACACGGCCTTCCAGTGTTATATCCTCCTCAGCATGTGACTCTATTGCCGATTGCAAATTATCGTAAAAGTTCCTGACTTGCAAATAACCTCTATCTGTGATCCTGATTCTCATAGAGTGGCCTGTTCGGATCCTATCTACATACCCCATATTCTCAAGCTCAAGAACGTACTTTGAAGCTGATTGTTGAGATCTATCAATATTTTTACTTAATTGTGTTGTCGTCAGTTCAACATAATTCCGGCGTGCGCCCAAGAGCAGGAGATGAATTAACGTCAGGATATGCTGGAACCTAATGTCCATTACGACATCTAGTTGATAACACCCATGTCATTAAATGTACGTACTTTGACATCTGATGTCCTTCTGAGTTCGCCAGTTCTATGGCCTATAATATATTCAATTCCGACCTTGTCTGCTGCCTCCACTAGTCTCTGGGTGATTATGCCATCCAACACTAACATCTTAGCCCCTTCAGTCCCATTAAGTTTTTTTATGAGATCTGAGACTGGGAGTTTGAGTATCGTTCTCATTGAAGGGTCAAGTATTATTGCCTCTAGAGTTTCATTGATTTGTGGATACAACTCTTTTACTATTGATAGTATTTCAGGACTATCATTACTGCGTGAAGATTTCTGGTTAGGAGGAACCTGTAGGTTTACATCCTGGGAGATCTCTTGCGCCTCCTTCCTATCTCTTCTGTGCTGCACTCTGATTTCTGATCCGCGGGCATGTTCTTCAGCAGTAGGGACCTGACGGGATGTTTGTGAATTTTGTCTATTTTCGAAAACAGTCACTGGCGATACTACCTCCTTTAGAATCTCAGTTATCTCAAGAGGTGTTAGTTCTTCAACCTCACTCCCGGCTGGTGCTCTAAGTACCTTATGTATTGGTACGAGACCTTGTAGTTCCTTAAGTATCAGATCTCCTGCTCTATCTCCGTCAATGAATGCTATAACTTTCTTACCCTCTGTAAGTTTGGTTATCGTCTCGTCAATTTTTGCACCCTCTATCGCAATTGAATTATCAAATCCTGCTCGGAGCAGATTAATGACATCAGCTCTCCCCTCCACCAGAATTATCCAATCCGAGTCAAATACACCTGTTCCACAGGCAAGTTGTGCTTTTCCAAATGTGGTTAATCGGCCGGGCTTACTTGCGTCATAAACATCCTTTAGCATTTCCTCTCCCTCACTGATGGTTTTCGTGGCCCACTCCTGAACTATTTTCTTGGCACGGTCAACAATAACCCTTTTTTTTATCGCTCGAATGTCGTCTATTCCGACGAGCAAGAACTTTGCTTGAAAAGGTCCTACTTTATCAATGCTCTCGATTGCAGCGGCTATAAGCGCTGCTGTTGAAATATCCGTACTCATCGGTATTACCGCATCCCCCCTCGCCATATTTGACCTGGAATCTACGTTAACCTCAATTCTCCCAACCTTAGACACTTTTTGCAACTCGTTCAGGTTCATTTCTGGACCAAGCAGTCCTTCTGTCTGACCAAATATCGCGCCTATGATATCGGCCTTTTCAACCAGCCCATCAACCTCGAATTTAAGTTTAACGTGATACTTTACAATACCTGTATTAGGCAATCTCATAACCTCATATACTATTAATGAAAGTACAAACTTTTTGCTAGAATATAAGTGCTTGGACTTTGGTTCACCAATTACACCAAGTCGACAACTCGCGTTACACTAAATACTTTAAATGTACATATACAGATCTTTTCTGCCTCCTGTAAGCCCCAAAACATGAGGGGCGTATGAGATTAAGTCTTCAATATGTCTGATCTTACCATTCGATATTTTAGCTAAGGTTTTCTTGTAAAACAAACTAATATTCCCGCCCCTTGGCTGCATTTGCCTCAGCAGCTTGCTTGTCAGATATTTACCGGTCCTGTCCATATCTAAGAGCAAAATTATCTTTTTGCCCAAATGATTATGATTGTCAATAAAATTGTTGATACCCTTATAGCGATTCAGAACCGTGATATTTCCTGTGAATCCAACCTTAACAAGGGCTTCCACATCACGTTTGCCCTCAACAACAATTATTGAACCATTCTCTGATTCCATGTTTAATCTATTGACAAAAATACGCAAGCGTGATATGGTTGTCTCGTCCATAGGTCGATATCCCATAATGTGACCTTAACGGGTGTGGGAGAATTTAAAAATTACCATTAAGACTCGCCTGAGAGCACTATTCTCAATACAGTAGCTAGGAAGCAGATCCAAGCTCTTACTTTACATATAATGTAGCAAATAATCTATGTCATTTATATCGAATATTAGTTGCGCCAGCCTCAACCTTATCCTGGCTCACCAGTTCGTTCTAATTTTGGCTAGATAAGAATAGCAGATTATGACCACCATTCATGCAAAAGGTCATCAGCAAAACTTAAAATTTTATCTTGTTCTATCAATTCTGTAACAATGGAACTTGCCTTGTTCCAGATGAATATTGGTGGGTCTGAATGGGGGATCATAATATTACTGGTTGTGCTAGTTATTATGGGATCTAAGGGATTCTCTGGCCTAGCAAGGCTTCTAGGTCGGGCCGTTGGAGAATATGATAAGGCTAGGGAGACGTTCCGAAATGAAAAAGATTTTTCCTCTTCCGAGGAATCAGTTTTTACTTCTTCTGTTGTTCCACAGATCAAGGGTCCCGTCGGCACAGAAAGTGAGAAGCTGAAAATCGTTGCAAAAGCTCTAGGAATCGAAGAAAGTGATTTGTCTGATGACCAGTTACGTTCCTTGATTTCACGAAAAATACAAAAACCGTAATTCTATCATCGTAAGCATTCCTCGACAAAACGGAACTAGAATATCCTTTGCAACATGGTAATGAAAGCTATCTAGATATTCCTCGTGCATATTCAAGATTCTTGTGCATAATCAACACTTAAATACATCAGATTTTTTCCTGAATAATACAATGTCTGAAACTGCGGGTGATAATAGTATAAATCCTTTTGCAGTAGCGCTAAAACAGCTGGGGGAGGCCGCCAGAATAGTCGGACTCGACAAGGGGATGCATGACATCCTGGCACAGCCAAAACGTGTTCTTACGGTGTCCATTCCTACTCGAATGGATAATAATGAGATCCATGTTTTTACTGGATTTAGGTCACAACATAACGACGCACTTGGTCCCCACAAGGGCGGAATAAGATACCATCCTCAGGTAAGCATCGACGAAGTAAAGGCGCTTTCCATGTGGATGACTTGGAAATGTGCTATCGTTAATATACCGTACGGCGGGGGAAAAGGAGGTATCATTTGTAATCCTAAGCAGATGTCAAATGGGGAACTGGAACGAATGACTCGACGTTATGCGTATGCCATCGCAGATATTATCGGTCCCCGAACCGACATTCCTGCTCCGGATGTTTATACGGGTGGAAAGGAGATGTCCTGGATTATGGATACTTACTCAGCGCTAAAGGGCAATTTCGTACAACCTGAGGTCATAACTGGAAAGCCACTAGTCGTAGGCGGCTCGCTTGGTAGAAATGAGGCTACAGGCAGAGGTCTGTCTTTTACCGTCAGAGAGGCGGTAAAGAAACTAGGGATCAGTTTGAAAGCTGCGTCAGTTGCAATACAGGGATTTGGAAATGCCGGTCAGTTTGCCGGGCAGCTGCTTGAGGAGATGGGTGCGAAGGTAGTGGCCATTTCTGATTCTCAGGGAGGAATTCTTAACGAGAAGGGCTTATCTGTTGGTTCGGTACGAGCACACAAAGAAAAAACTGGATCAGTTGTGGGGTTCCCAGGGTCTCGATCCATTTCCAATGAGGAGATACTCGTGACGGACTGTACGATCTTAATACCTGCGGCTCTGGAAAACCAGATTACCAAGAGTAATGCGGCCAAAGTAACTGCAAAACTGGTCGCAGAGGCCGCGAATGGCCCGACAACGCCGGAGGCTGACGATATTCTGTACAGCAAAAAGATCATGGTAATCCCTGACGTATTAGCAAATGCGGGAGGAGTTACTGTCTCGTATTTTGAGTGGTTACAGAACCTCCGAAGAGAATATTGGACTGAGGAACAGGTTAACGCTATGCTCGATAAAAAGATGACTCAAGCCTTTTCAGATGTATATGATTCTTACAATAAATATCAGGTAAATATGCGCAAGGCGAGTATCGCGTTGGCCGTCAGCAGAGTAACTGATGCAATAAAAATGAGGGGTCTTTGGCCTTAGAAACGGCGGTTAAAAAATTATGATTTTTACCCTAAAGAAAAATCTCCATGAAGAACCAGAAGTTAATCTGTGGAAAAGGAATGTCCACATGAGCAACTCTTCGTTACGTTGGGATTATTAATTTTGAACCCCGAGCCCATCAAGCTTTCTATATAATCTATGTTCGCTCCTTTTAGATAGTTTTGACTATAGCTATCTATCAATACCTTTACGCCATTTTGCTCTAAAATATAATCATCCTCGTCTGACTTTTCTTCAAAACCCATCCCATAAGATAGGCCGGAACATCCACCGCCGGAGACATAGACGCGTAGGAACAGGCTATCTTTTCCCTCCTGCTTCATGAACTCGGACACCTTTTCAGCCGCTTTTGGGCTTATAGTCACAATTTGGCTTTGTTCGGCACTTTCCATGATAGTAATTTTACATATAAATATAATAAGCTTTCCTCGTGAAGCAACTGCACTACATACTATGGGTCATAACGGGATAGTTTAATTCGTTCCAGTGAGGTTTGACCATTTAGCAAGAGCACCAGCAGAAGTAACCCAGGTAATAACAGAATGGTACACCGGTACATTTGCATCTTCTATCCGTCTGGAGATCTTTTGGGTAAATGGACCCCCCATGGCTCCCACAAGAATTGGTTTCTTTCGCTGTTTCTGAAAAGTACCAAGGATTTCTACAATGTTCTCTTCTAGAGGATCATCCTGAAAAACAAACCATGGCATTATTATGTCCACATTGGGGTCATCCATGAATGCCTGAATCGCAAATCTGTAGTCGTCAGCAGTTGCAGAGCCTGTTATGTCGCATGGATTGCCGATGACATAGGTGGGGGGATAATGCTCCTTTAAGTCTCTAAGGGTTTTGTCTCCAATTTCCGCCACAGCAAGTCCAAGTCTTTCGAAGTTATCTATGGCCGCAATTACTGGGCCAGCTCCATTAGTGATCATGGCCACCCTGTTTCCGTTAGGTACAGGCTGCCATGCAAGTGCCTTTAATGATCCTGTAAGTTCCTCGTAGCTGTCAAGAGAGATTATCTTCGCCTGTTCGAGAGCACCCATTACAATGTTATGTGAACCTCCTAACGAGCCTGTATGAGATGCAGCCTGTTTTGCCCCCCTTGTGGTTCTGCCGTTCTTGAAGACTAGTATTGGCTTGTTCTTTTCCGTTATTACTCTCCTGGCTGCATTCATGAATTTTCTTCCATCCCCAAATCCTTCTACATATAATCCAATTACTTTGGTATTTGGATCTTGACTAAGGTACCAAATCATATCTGCCTCATCAACATCTGATCTGTTTCCGTATGAGATCATCTTGCTCATTCCGAAGGTGTCCGAGGTTTCCATGAATGCTATACCTACGGTCCCGCTTTGAGATAGAAAAGCTACGTCCCCACGTTGCGGTCGGAGCATTCTATCATGACCCTGGAATGCGCAATCCAGTCTATTATCAGCATTAAACATACCAATACAATTAGGCCCTATGATTCTCACTTTCAATTCTGCGGATAGCTTTTTTATTTCCTCCTCAATCGCTGCACGGTCTCCCCCTAGTTCTTTACCTCCACCAGAGATGATAACCATATTATGGATATTTTTTCTACCACAGCTCTTTAGTAGTTCAGGAACAAATTTCAAGTCAACAGTCACAACTGCAACATCAACTGGCTCGTCAATTTCGTCCAGGCTTTTGAATGCCTTGATACCCATGATCTCTTTGTATCCCTTTGCATTTACAGGAAATACTTTTCCTTTGTAATCATGTTTTGCGAGGCTCTGTAAGACGGAATTTCCAATCTTTCCCGCTTCAGGAGACGCCCCGATTAGCGCGACTGATTTAGCGTTGAAAAAAAGATCCATATAACTCGAGTCAGGCTCGGCTCTTGATATTGCACCTAGGTCTGGTCGATCTCTCAAGAGTATCTTGGCATCTACTACGAAGTAATTATTTGGATAAAGCATTATCGGATTAAAATCGATAGATTCATAGTATGGAGCAGCATCTAGTCCTAGCCGACCTATTTTCAATAGCATTTCTGAAAGCATGGCTGTATCGATAGCCTGGGAGCCTCTAAAGCCTTTGAACATACTCTTTCCTTTAAGTTCCTCAATCATCCCGTTGATGTCTTGTTGTGTTATGGGGAGAACTCTGAATGACACATCTTTGAATATTTCAGTATAAATTCCACCAAGTCCTAACATAATCACAGGTCCAAATTGCGGATCATTTTGTAAACCTACAATAATTTCCAATCCGGGGTCAACCATTTTTTCTAGAATAACACCCTTTGTGTTGTATTTTGAGGACAACCTCTGGTACATATCATCGAACGCGTCTCTAACTTCTTGCTCAGTTTTTAATCCAACCCTAACCCCTTTGACATCGGTTTTGTGTAGAATTTCTGGGGATACAATCTTGGCTACCAGCGGAAAACCCAGTTGTTTCGCCTTATTCTGCGCTTCAAGGGCATTTTTGACGAGAGCATAAGGTGGGACGCTTATCCCATATTCTGTCAGAATTGCCTTGGCAGATTCTTCAGTTATAACATTATGGCCACTTTTCTTAACAACATCATATACTTCTTTCACCTTGTCCATCTGTGACATAAAGATATCAAAAAAGTTTATCTGCCATCTAATTAACTTTACGTGTTGATTCAGGTTCAAGGAAAAATAAGGAAGTCCGCCTTTAGCTTTGGCATTGATTCATATTAGAATCTGACTTCCGCTTTTCAACAATTCCAATCGGCAATGGAGATCCATTATAAAAAAGATTTTAGCTGTCTCTACTTATACGCAGTGACGATAATCGCGGCACCTATCAGACCCGTCCGAAATTTTACTTTTGAAAATCGTCTGTTAAGTAAGGATCGTAATTCAGAGTTTCTCGGCCATTTCTTATATGTCCCATGTAAAGTCTTGAATTTTAGACCAATCTGACCAGCTACAAGAAAGGCCACTATTGCAAGTACGTATTTCAGATAGAAAGAGACAAGAGACCTTAGAAATTCATTATCTGGCTTTCCTAGATCGACAACAACTAATGATCCCCCCTTTTTTAGTACACGATACAATTCAGATATCGCAGCTTCTAGCTCGATTGCGTCGCGCAATGAATACCCACACAATACAGCGTCAAAGACTTGTTCTCTAAAAGGCGTATATTCAAATACTCCAGAGGACAAAGATCCTCTGAACGAAGATGATTGGAAGTTTCTGGCAGTTGAAAGCATCATCGAAAGGGGATCGTACAGTATAGCTTCAATTTGTTGATCTGTCAGACTTGCAGCGATCCGTGACATATTCCCGAAGCCGGAACCGGCATCAAGTATCTTGTTACCTGGAAAGACATTACCCTTTATTCCCATTTCTCTATACTTGTTGGCTTTTCCCAATGAGATAGCCATGTTCACTTTGTCATAAACGGGAATAATTGAACGAAGTACCCCCGTTACTTCTTTCCAGTATTGATATCCTAAGCCGAACAAATTGGCCAATTATCAATATTTATGGGAATCTATTATGGGTTATCCTATTACTCTACAATCTACAATCTACGTTAATTTCGTAATTGGCATTGTCTGTATAATGCAATTCATTGGTAATGGGAATAATATTCACGATAATGTTTTCATTTCCTCCTAGAACCACGTTATAGTGAACCGGTCGTGGGGAGCACAAACAAGAAAATGAGTATTTTATATTACAGATTGAAACAAATGAGATAGTCCTTGATAGTTTGAATAACAAGAATACCCGTAGAAACTTTGCAGTAAATAAGAAAATTGCTATTTACGCAATAATTGGAGTCATAGTAATAGGTGCTGTGTCGGTCTGGCTTTTCTCTGAGGATAATACCTCTCAAAACCAATCTACATCAATAGTACCTCAAGTCGAAGAGTCAAAGCAAGTTTCTATAGATAAGTTTCAGTCTCAATTCTGCGGAACGGACTCAATACCGAATTCTAACAGGTATATTTCAGAAATTCTTCTGCCTGGTAGCTGCGAAATGCCATTAGGGATCGTTGTCAATAACAGTGATGGAAAAGTCTGGTACCTTTCGACAAAAAATGGTACACTCGGTAGTTATGATCTGAGAGAACAAAAATTTGAAAAGGAGCGGAGTATACCAACGTGGCCTTCTCGCGAAAACCCCACAGATTCATCTCAAGTCTGGACAATGAAGATCGATCAGTATGGAAATATTTGGTTTACAGATGAAAAACAAAATTCGTTATGGAAATACGATCCATCATCAGACACATTTGAAACCTACAAGATCCCCGCCAGATCTGAAACATTCGGTTCGATATATCCCGTTTCTATTGACTTCGATGCAAATGGCAATTTGTATTTTGTAGGTATTCGATCTCCCTCTCTCTGGTTTGGAAATACAAGTGAAATGTCAAACAATACATCCAAAGGACTCACTGAAATCCCTCTGCCTCTCCATGGCTTCGAAGGAGTTGATCGAGATCTCATAAGCACTGGTTCGATAGTTACAGATAACAACGATAGTTCAGTGTGGATCACACTTTTAGCCTTCGGTTACAAGGGCCAACTCATTAGATACGATACTACTGAGCGGGAATTCTATACCTATGACCTCCCGCACACGCTTAGCTCACCGGTGGGAATAGCATTGGAGGATTCAGGAAACCTCTGGGTTACAGACCATGGAACGAGTATGTTTTTTAACTTTTTACAGGAAAACAGGAATATTACTGAATTCGTAACATCGAAGCCATCGGAACGTATTTTTGGTGGCGCAGAGGATTTCTCTTCTCGGGCATATACTCTACCTTATTGGATACATAGATCGGATGACGGATCATTGTGGTTTAATGAACACACAGGTAACAAGGTTGCACATTTTCTTCCTAATAATAATTCTTTGATAGAATATTGGATACCTTCGCAGAATATACTATTTAGTCAGTGCGATCCTCAGGGTGTAAAGATTTGTGGCATAGCAAATGCTTTGCAACTTTCAGCAGGGAGTCCATATCTAAACACCACTAAGGAAAATACCTCACGCTCCGAGGCGTCTAATAATGATGAAATCTGGTTTACGGAGTGGTCTGAGAACAAGATTGGGAAAGTAGAATCGAATCGAGGTCTTCCTTTTTCGGTCCATACTTCACCCCAAGAGATTACGCTGAGGAAAGGAGACACGGCTAGTATAGATGTGTTTGTAACTCCATCCTCTTCTGTCTCTGCTGATAGTGTCAATATGACTGCGTCAACAACTTTTACGCCTACAGGAGATTTTGGGAATTCCACATGGTCATTTAGTGAAGATTCATTATCGCTTGAGAACAAAACTGAGACCGTGAAATTTGCGGTAAGTCCTTCGAGCGACCTAGCGTCTGGAAGATATATCATAATGTTAGGCGCCCAAGATTCCAATGTTACTTACCTAAAGGCGGTAGCAATTACTATTGTTTGATTTGGCTCAGGGTTATGAAATATGGTGAACAGCCTCAAGCACGGCATGACTTGAATGTCCAAGGATGACTCTGGCAATTGCAATTCCGAGTTCAATTGAACATTAGTACGGATTCAACGATTACCTCTGCTCAAGAACATTAATCCCTGGCATTCCATCATCTGCCAAGAACCTTAGTGTTGCGCCCCCACCAGTCGAAACGTGGCTTACCTCACTTTCGGTAACACCGGCTCGCTTCATTGCCTCCAAAGTCTCTCCTCCCCCGATCAAGGTTTTAGAGCCACGCCAAAATGCTAAGGCCATACTTTTCGCAACATTCGTTGTCCCGTTTGAAAACGCTCCGAGTTCAAAAAGTCCCATAGGACCATTCCAAAAAACAGTTCCCTTGCCCTTTCCTCCTATTTCTAGTGAATAACGGTGTACTGTTTTGTTGCCTATGTCAAAGCCTGCCATCCCGTTTGGGATGTCTCCCTCGACCAAGGAAGTAAAGTTACTGTCTTTGGAGGCAGCCACTAGGTGGTCAGTAGGAAGAAGTATTTTGTCTCCAAACTCTGAGAGTGCTTTTGTTACCCAGGGAAGGTGATCGTAGTCTACAACTGACTCTCCAATATTGAATCCTTTTGCTTTTAGAAAAGTATATGCTGCGCCACCTCCGACAAGGAGCCTATCGGCTTTAGGAAGTAAATTTTCTAGGGCGCCTATTTTGTCTTTTATTTTAATTCCACCTATCACCAAAGAAAAGGGCCTATTTGGGTTTTCTTTGATCATTGATAGATACTCGATTTCTTTGCTCAGGTTCAAACCTGCGAGGCGAGTTTCAAATAATCGAGCCGCGCCGTATGTTGATGAATGTTTTCTATGAGAAGTGCTGAAAGCATCATTGACGTAAATGTCTGCCAGGGAAGCTAGGGATTCACAGAAGGCTGGGTCGTTAGCTTCCTCTTCTTTGTAAAACCTAAGGTTTTCGAGCAACAAGACATCGCCTGGTTGTCCCTCCGAGGTGAAATTCTGTACCTTGTCTCCTATACAATCCTCCACGAATCTAACTTTTGATCCTGCTAATATCTCAGATAACCTACTTGCTACTGGAGCGAGAGAGAATCGTTTTGTCGGTACATTTGGTCTACCCAAATGTGAGCAGAGCAATACCATTGCTCCACGTGAAGTTAGGTATTCGATAGTAGGAATAGTCATGCGAATTCTGTAATCTTCCCCGACAGCTCCATTATCTATTTTCACGTTGAAATCAACTCGGACAAGAACCCTCTTGTTCCTATATGTGGAATCATCAAGATCAGTAATTACACGAAGGGTCATATCACATTCTATTTGTTCGATTGTATTCTTTCAATGACTAAACCTTGTGATAACATTTCGATTCATTCCTTTACTGAAATCTTCCACACGAGGAACTTGTTCTCTTTTTTTAGCCTGATGACTCTACTATTCTTCTTCTTTATTCCTCAGTTCCTTCAGAGGTGTTATGCGTATCAACATAGGACATCCTACTTTGCTCGAAGCCACTTTTAGTGCCTCCTTTGCTAGACCCAAGTTCTCTTCCGTGACATAGGCTTCGTATATCACTTGACCTGGACGTATTCTGGCCGCCAGTCCTGTCGCCTTTCCGAATGCTCTTCTCATGCCCTCCTGTAATCGATCAGCACCTGCAGTCGCTATCATTTTATTCTCCCTGAGAAGCACATGAGGATATACTCTTAGGGATGAAAAGAAGCTCGTTTCGCCTGCTGTTGCCATAGTCTTGTTCGCAGCTAGTCTGGCTGCTTCAAGTGCGTTATGTCTTATTTGAATAGCCTCAGTTGCAAGCAACTCTAACTTGTATTCATAGAAATTATCCTTATATTGTCCAGAAGAGAATCTTGCAATTTTAATCTGAGGTTTACCTTTGATATAATCTCTCCTAACATAAGGCATGCCTCGAGGCTCACGGTAGTTAACTCCTCTCATCTAAGTACACTTTAATTGAATGCTTAAATGCGATCCGACTGTGATTTAATTGTTATGCAAGATTTTGACGAACTTACATTTCCGGAGGGTACTTCTGTAGTAAACGGTGAATTTCAACAGGCCATCGACGCTAAATTCAACAAGAGGCATCAGAATTTTATTATTGATGATGAAAAACATCGTGATCAGCTAAGAAACAGAGGATTTGGGGAAAATAAAGATGGTGACTATGTTCTTAAATCATATGAGGCTCTGTATTTAAGTTATACTAAAAAAATCACAGTGAAAGATCATAACAAAATATTTGCCTTTGAGGATCTTGTGAGGATTCTTATAAAACGCGACAAGAACATTCTTACCAAGTTTATGGTTTATCGCGACCTAAGAAGTAGAGGATATATTCCAAAAGAAGGATTTGGTTTCGGGGTCGACTTTCGCGTGTACGGAAGAGGCGAATACGAAAAAAAGGCGGCCAGGTATGTCGTTTTCGGAATTACTGAAGGTACTAAGATAAAAGCTGACAGATTGGCCAAGACAATAGAACAGATAGTTAGAATGGGCAAGGATGCGGTTGTTGCAGTAATTGAAAGACGCGGTGAAGTCATTTATTATAAAATGTCTAAAGTAAGCTTTCCTGAAAATGTAAAAATGGTCAGGAATATCAGCGCTCACAGCTAACTAGGAGCGAAAATAAATAGTTTTAATATCCTCTGAGAGTATTGTTTGATATGAAATTTAAACATGTATACTGCCGGGATTGCAACTTACTCTTGGCCAAGTACAACACTAGGTATTTCTCTGATGTAAATATTGCTGAATTAGTACGAATTCATTATCATTCACATATAAAGCAGGGGCATTCCTTGGTTACTCGAACCGCAGATGTTCTTTGACAGCAAAATTCTATGTATATCATTAATCCCTGGGACAGATATCACGAATATTAAGAACCAGGTGATCAAAATAATAGGTTCTACATATTGAGGACGATACGGGATTGCAGACAGATGGGTTATAGCCAATACGTACGGATTCGTTACGTTATCGAAGAAACCTTTTTACCGCATCTAGGTGTAAATTATCCAGCTACAGGATGATGACGAATTTGATAGTCCCCCTATTATTTCGACCACTAAGCTAGTCGAAAAAAGATGAAGAAAAAATATACCGGACTTCTGAATCCAATAGCAGGAAATAGTGATTGCTCCGGCCGGGATTTGAACCCGGGATCGTCGCCTTGAGAGGGCGAAATGCTTAACCGGACTACACCACCGGAGCCGGATCAATTGTGACTTGTTATCTTCATATAAAACTTATGACCTACAGAGAAAGACAGATCAAAATGTAAATCTTTGATATAATAATATTATATTGCTCGAGTTGTTTTCATACCCACTATGAATTCTATCCCGATTTCAGTAGTTGAATACATTAATGATTATACTCAATTCCCCGCGGGAATTATAGGATGTCGGGCTGCCGAAGGAACTGCATCCTATAGCTGTTGTGAATATGACATAGCCTTATTTTGCGATAAGAACAGATCCGACCTTGATAAGGTCATATCCTTGAACGGAGTGACCTTGGAATTTATTCCGATTTACGAAATTAGCGAAGACAACTATGTCCACATTAGGAACATGATTTTGATCAAAGATTACAATAGTCTTCACATATCATCATTGTTAACCAGACTTAAAGAAAAGAAGTATGAAGGATTGCTGAGGAATTACGGGAAGAGAAAAATTATTGAATCACTCTTCCTGAATCAGGCGGTTAATGACAATCTTTCCAAAAGTCCCTTGTTGTCTTCTCTGTGGCTGAAACGAGCAGCGTACTTTTTTACGGAAGGAATATTAGGATTGAATGGTATCAAATCCTCTCCTGTACACGAACTCGATCAGATTAGAAACCTGGATTCAAAAGATCCAAAAATTTCATCTGGTATTAATTGTGCACTGGACTGCATTGGAATCGAAAGGGCAGGACGTTCTGCTATTTCGAGGTCTCTCAGAGCTATTAGAGATCTAGACAGTGATGGGGTCAACATTGGTCTGTGGCTTGCCAAGTCAGAGTGGTTATTATCTCAGGGCAGATTTGCAGATTGTTATCATTACGTTGGTAAACTAGGGAGTATGTTCCTCTCATCCAAAGATGATAGGTTTCTTAGACGTAACCTTAGCTTGATTGAAACTCTGCTGGATTTGACTAGTGATTCACAAACGAATCACATCTTGCATGCCCGACTTGTGGAGGCATCCAAAGACGCCTTGAGAACCTAGCGAACGACTATCGCAGCCGCTTCTAACGGTTCTAACCTCTTATTCTTGGCTCTCAACTTTGCTTTATACTTAAGATTTCGAGGTTTTGTTCTTAATCGATATCCGCAACAAGGACACCATAATCCATCCCATTTAATGAATATCTCGCAAATCTGACATCGTTTTTGGCCGCTTGCATACCTACCAGAACCTACTGGTTTTTGGGCCTTGTGACGAATACATATACCTTTACACGTCATAGGAATTAACTGTTTAGTATCTACTCATGTCGTATTTAAAGGTGTGTAATCATTCATTATGACTCTTAAGGATCAAAATTCAGCTCAGAAAGAAAAGAGAAGGCGTATGGATTTGCTTATTTAACCGATACGTTATTGGCTTGAAATGCCTCGTTCATAGTGAGGTACTCTTCAACCTTCATTTTTACGTCATCTGGATCAGTGTCATCCATACCGGAGAATCCTGCCTTGAATGAGATCTTGTTTCCTGAAACCTTCACATCTTCAATTTCCATATCTGCGTATACATTAGCCATCTCATTGACCCATTCTACCCCTTCATTTTGATCAACGCCAGATGTATCGATATTCACTGCTAACATTTTAGTCATTCAAATCACCTATAGCAGATTTGGAACGGCTGTTTATAAAGTTGACGAAAACTAATAGTAGTACAGGAACAAGAACTCCTACTAGTCCAAGTAACTGCTTCAATTTAACGTGCTTTTTCTTCAAAACCCCAGTATTTCAATAGCTCTTTTTCAAATTTTGTGTGCTGTTCTTCATTTAAGGCTTCGCCGCAGTTTTTGTGACTGGGTACCACCTGCATTCCTGCAAGCTTGAAATCCACCTCATAAAATTGAATATTCGGGCAATTGCACATGTCATCACTTCAATAGTGAATGTCATAATTATTCCTTTGTCCTAGTCAATTACGTAAAAATGTGAGAGAATTACTTTAATTATGCGTCAAAGCTAGAAATTGCGGATGTAACGCTCTTCTAAAAACCTTTATGAGTCCGTGAGAGTTTATTTTTAGTAATGAAGAGTTGTAGAATCTGGAATCCTTTGAAACAACTACACATCAGCCTAAGGTCGGTGATATTCGCCATTACTCTGTTTTCTATTCTAGGCCTATACCTACAGAGTTCAGCAGTCATGGCTAATGCTCAGCAGGGTGACGCGTGGTATGTAGGCAAAGGTGCGAAAGAAAATACCTACTATACTTACAAAATAGAAGACCATGAGACTAATCAGGGTCAGCCGTTTACTATGACTATTTATCTTAAGGATTATAACGAAACGGGAAAATATTGGGAGGCTCCAGTATTTGTAGTAGACAGGGGAAAAGTACTTAATGGTACATTCCATCTTAGCGATCTCGACATGACGGCATTGGGGAGCTCTGTAATTCCTCCCGAAATGTCTCAATATAGAAGTGCCTATGCAAATACAATCCAATGGCTTGAGGCATTTGTTCCCAAACCCGGTCAGTCATTATCTGCCGTCAATTGGGGAAAAATTGGCTCAATAGGGGGATCGCCCGTTAACCCTGGAGGGGCAGCCAAGGTCACCACGCCTGCTGGAACCTTTGATACGACCCTCATAAGTTACCACAAAGGAGTTGACAACAACATTTGGGTCAATAGAAATCTCCCTTATCCGGTGAAAGCTGAAACATTCGCCGACGTAACCTCAACTAACCCGCCATTACAGTATAAGTACGATCTGCAAGCGACTGGCCAAGGAGAGCCACCTGCTCCTCAGAGTCAAATAGAAATACCAAAACCGCCATTAAAAATCCAGACAGCACGAGGGACTTACATAATCCAATTGTTATGGGATCCGGAAGTGATTCAAGTTGGACAACCTGCCGAATTTGGCATCATCTTTACCGATGCCGGTGAAAGTATACTGACCGACGTAAGATATGGATTTAAGATAACTGAATCTGACGGCACCGTACTGGCAGATCTCAAGAACCAGAAAGCAGATGATGGGACTGGTATACAACGGTTTACTTTTGAAAAGGAGGGTCCCAAAGACATAGAGGTCACCGTCGAAGCTGTCGGTGGAAATCCGATGGGAGACTTTGTAGAGAGCTCAACGTTTGGTATAGTTGCTGTGCCACCAGCAGGTATGAGCGCAGCAACAACAAATGGAACTCAGGGTCAAAATGCATCTGCTGCTCCATCCGCAGGATAAGAGGAAATCAAAGTGACTAGGGGTTCCTAAAGAACACAATAGGAGGAGAGTAGTCCTCCAAGATTTTTTTTAAGTAAAGACGAATAGAAGCGTTCTCTATTGTCAAACCATTATTTTATATTTGTTTGACAGGTCGAGAAATTTCAAGGATTGACAACACTTCGTCACAGTGTGTGCTGATAACATGAGGATGTCTAAGTACCTTCTATGTGTCGTACGCATCTCCAGTGAATTACTCATTGATTGAATAGTTAGGAACGTATTTCGAGCAAGACATTATCGGGTATGATTTTATCAGTAGCTAATGAACATTTATCGCATCCTACTTCAGGAATCGAAACCAACTAAATGCTAATCTACTAAAAATAGTGTTCCGCGAATTTCCAGTTTACGCCGCTAACAAGATTTCGTCCTTTTCATTCGGCGAGCTTTATGCTTAACAACATAAAATATATTCTCTGAACTGCTTCACAAATCTAAATCTTAATTAGTCAATTGGAGATAATATCAGTATCTATGATTAATTTGTTCAGACGCTGGAAACCAAAGGGAAAGATGTTCAGTTTGAGGTGTACGCAATGCGGCTCTGGTTTTCTATCAAGTCATAATTTAGAAGCCCCCATTTGTGGAAAATGTCTACAAGAGGTTAAATCTTTGGACGCAACAATCGATTATGATAAATCCTGCACAAAATGTGGTAAAAGTGGTGTCATCTATGGAAAAATGCAATGTCATTCTTGCTACTTTGGTTTTCAACAAGAAGAGAGAGTTTGAGAGTTAAAAAATAATTAAATGATGTTTGTTTGTTAAATCAGAATTCAGAGGAATTATGAAATGACTTAAGTCGGAAAAGGTTGAGATTACTACCTCTTGAATTTCGATCCGCAGTAAATTCTATTGATGGTGTGTGCGCACGCTCTTAATCCCGGATGTTTGGTTTATGTAAAATTGTAACCGCACGTCAAAAACCATCTGAGATGTGTGGAGTTTTTCATTACTAACGACACTGATTTCCATCCAATCAAAAATGGTAAAAATTAATAGTCAAATCAACAGGTATGTGATTTGAGTATGACAGCTATCGACTATGAATTTCTCTACGCATTTACAAAAGAAATTCTAAATGTAGAAAAAACCATTAGATGGGTTGGTATTACTAACAAATTTGGAGTGTTGCTCAACGTAGAGCATAAGGATGGAGTGAAGTTACTACTCAGTGAAGAAGAAAACGAGGAATACGCTGCCAACACCATATACAGACAAAAAACTAGAGTAAAATTCGAACCAAAAGTCGGCAGTCTGTTATACGCATTTGGTAGATACGAGAAAGTAAACCGTGCCACCATACCGATAAATGAAAGTTATTACCTTCTTTTGACATTAGATGTTGAGCAGAGAGACTTCAATACAATTATTATGGACATGATTATCCCTATTGTTAGAAGAGAAAAACCTAGATTTGACAAGTACCTCATTGAAGGATCTTAAGAGACCACTAGGATAGCCAGTCATTCATGTGGACAGATTTACTATATATAAGAAAATTCTCCTTAAATTTACGAGTTGCGGAATAGACCTTACACTTAGATTTATTTTTAATAGTCTTTCACAAATAATAACAGCAATGAAAAAAAGACAAGAAAATACTGACAAGGTCAGATCTTCGGACCGATTAAAGCCTGACGAGCTACAAGAAAATAGAAGAAAAATAGCAAGGAAGAACTCATTAAGAAAAATTCTCCTAATAGTAATGATACTCTCGGCCACCCTCGTAATTAGCACCGTATTCCTGAGACCCTTACTGCCTCTACAGGAGCTAATCTATGTACAAGCTGCGGAGGTTGCTATTATTGGCTACATTGTCTTAGAAACGGTGAGCAAAGTATCTTACAAGCTCACTTTACCTGGGAGCTCCCTTGAGAATGCTAGGGCGATAAGAAGCCTCGTTAAAATAATAGGTACAATCATCATAGTTGCATCCATAATATCCATTCTCGTACAAAATCCAATCGTAGCAGCATCGATTAGCACGATCTCCGCGCTTGTTGTAGGGTTTGCTGCGCAAAATATTTTAGCAAATATGATATCAGGCTTGTATCTTTCAGTAGTGCGACCATTTAAAATCGGCGACAGAATTACGATAAGTAGCAATTCTGGAATTATATATGATATTGAGCTTTTGTATACTAGGCTTCTGACTGAAAATGGAGATATTGTACTTGTCCCCAGCTCTTCGATGGTAAGCAGTACTATCATGCTTCAAAAAAATAGATGAGCGAGTGATACTTACCATACCTCTGACTGCACGGGACTAATTTCAATTCTTAATTTCTCATTAGTCGCAAAGGGAGCAGAGAAAAGTCAGATTGAAGGATTAAAGTTGCAATTGTAAATTCATGGCTCAATGGTGGAGTTCATACTGAATCTTTCTGGCTACTTTTTTCTCGGTTACCTTTTTTATATCTCTTCTTGTAGTACATTACCCCAATAATCACTGCGATAGCTATGATTATTATGATTCCTACTTCACTGAATAAGGAGGATAATTGACCTGCTAATAGAGTCCATGTGTCTCCAAGAAAATAACCCAATAGCGTCAGGGCAACACTCCAAACAGCTGAGCCTGCAAAAGTAAAGAGTACAAATTTCACAATATTCATCTCGCCTAATCCTGCAGGAATCGAAATTAACTCTCGAATAGCTGGCGCCATTCGGCCGACAAAGACTGCTAGTGCACCATATTTTTGAAACCATGTTTCAGCTTCTAACAAACCCTTTTCACCAATCCTAACATACCTACCGAATCTTAGTATGGCTGGCCTACCAAGCTTCAAACTGACATAGTAGATCACAATAGCGCCGGCAGTCGATCCGATGGCTCCTACGATTCCCATTGAAATCGCGTGGGCTATCCCCAAATTGTTATGATATGCAACAAATCCTACCAAAGGAAAAATAACTTCGCTAGGGATGGGTGGGAACAGATTCTCCAACAATGCTACCAAAAATACTGCAGGATATCCAAAATCCGATATCCAGGAAGATACTGTTTTTGTTATAGAATCAAATATGCTCCCCCCCTGTGAATCTTGAGTCAAGTCAGTGGACGCGGAAATGGTAGAATAGGACAATACTAGTAATAGAATAGTAGTGTGAACCATCTAATCAAACCAACGAGCATTTACCTGTACAAAAGAAAGATTCCTATAAATGGTACGCTCTTGACCAAGATGATGTTCGACGATGCTTAACCGAGGTTTCCATTCAAGGTGCAGAAGATCAGGTATTCATTTAGTAATTACCTGAATTGCGAATATGGATATTCAGCAAGACTGACCGAGTTCAAATTAGCAAATATCGACTGTGCAACAAACATAGATCTAGTAGAAAAGTCTATTACAAAAGATTATAAAAAACATAGTCAACAGTTTAAATTGATCTTGCATTCAGGTAGCAAGTAGAAAATGAATTTCCGTCTATACACGTACACGAGTTTTGCGATACTCATCGCCTTGACCCTCGGAATAGTGACACCTACGACAACAACCGAAATTATAAGACCTAGTTATGCACAATCAACTGGTGACTTTCCCACAAGCCCTGACAGTACACCTGATAGTAGTTCATCCTCAGATGGAGATAACTTCCAGCAATTTATGTCTTGTATGTTTGGAGGAGATGCGTCTGAAGAGGATATAGCAAACGCATTAGATGGCAGCGGTGACCAGCCTACTGAACAAGAAATTAGGGACTGTTTCGCACCACTATACAATACTGGAGGTGCTTCTGGCGCCACAACTACCGGCGGGAGTGGACCTACTGATGATGGCGGTTCCACCGACGGTAGCGACGGAACTGACCAATCGAGCGAAGATCAGGATGAAGGTTCAGATAGCGACGGCGACACCCCAGAATAGTTAGGAGATTAAGTCGGTGGGTTAGAATACTAACTACCCAACGTAAATGAGAGGTCGGTCTTCAAAGATCTGAGGATAACTATCCAACTTCTTTTTTATTTTTTTTTCTGATGGGCTCTAAAATCTGATGGGCTCTGCAAAAATAGATATCTGGGGTTCAATTATCACCTATTGAAAACCAGTATGGTATCAAAATTAGGTCTTCAACTGTTCCATCAGCGACATCATGTCAACCAGATTCCAACGGTGTATGACCCTTCCATCGCCAAATGAGAATACTGTCATACCATTGACTCTGAATTGTTTGTCAGTAGGTTGAATACCCAAAAATTCACCTTTGTGTGTACCGGCTAAGTAGTATCTGCACGCCACCTTATCTCCTTCTACAATGATGTCCTCGAACTTAATTGTTATATCAGGAAATCCTCTCCAAAGGAGATAAATAAACTGTTTAAAACCTTCTTTGTTGGCAGGGAGATTTTGTGGGAATCCACTAATCACCAAAGAATCATCATAAAAGTCAAAGTAAGATGATTCTCTAATTTCTGGACTGTTAAACGTCTCCCCCAATCGTCTGACAACTTCTCTTAGTTGAACTAGCTCAGATAAATCATCTCTAAGATGTAAACTTGAATAATGGGTACCCATTTCTTAGCTAAACCTCCCTTACCAAGCTATATCCAATCGATGATGATAATTCTATTGATCGTGGCCTCACACTAATAAGGCCAGATTTTCTGTTAGCATCAGGCTTAGATACTTCATATTTCTTGCGCAATCTCCATGCTAATTCCATTGAACCAAACAACGGTGCAAATCCTAAGGTTATCCATCCAACTGATTCTAATATTTCCATTCGAATTTGATATTCATCTTTAGTACATTATCTTTTGTTCACGTGGTCTTTTATCTATAATAGTTAGTCTTTATTACTCATATTCGCTGCTGAGAGTAATATTCGTGTGCTTGAAACAGCAACCGCCTTTTGTACAGATATCTTTCTCTTTGTGTGTAGTCTGATCCCAATACCAAACTCTTTATCTCCTAGTCCTTGCAATATTTGAGTTTGTTCTGGGCCGGCTTGAGATCCAACAAACTTCTGGAGATCTTTGAAGGTCACCACTTACTATTTGTGCTAAGAAAGCTTTTAGTTTTTGCTCTTTTTTTGCATCCATTATTCATGTATCGCAATGTTATAAAGTATCATAGTAGTAGAGGATAGGCGTATGAGATAAGTCTCCAGAGGGAAGCAAACTATTTTCTTTTGTTCAATTTCTTATTATGGACTTTAGCATCGGTTTCTATCTCTGACTTTGTTTTACGCAACAAGTTAAACGCCGACTTCAATAAATTTCGTGTTCTTTTCGCAGCTTCGTCTTTTTGTTTTGCTGTCATTTTATCAGAGTTTTCCCAATACGATTTGCATATTGCAAGTACTGCTGCTTTGTAAACTACTGACAATGCTACAAGTGCAATGTATTCGTTTGGACTGTTTTTTTGTAGAATCCCTGTAAGCTTGTCGGCTATCTTCACAGTTCTCGTAACAAATGCTTTGTCTTCAGGAGGAAAGTCCTCTTTTTGTCGTTTCAAGTGACGTCTTCTTCTCTGTCCTTATATAATGTTATATAATACCCGTAAACCTAAAGACAGTGTTATATCCTGAGCTCCAGTACTGTAAGAAGGGATCCTTTTGGCCTGGGTACATGTATTTGCTCTCTGGCAAAAAAAGTTCGATGGTCATTTACTACGCCCACTATAGTGGTAAAACGGCGCCTGAAACCGAGAGAGCTTTTTCGCAACAAAGAAGCTATACGGGACCTACAATAGAATGAAGTAAAGTTCTAGAACTTTAATGATTTCTTATAATATATCATATGATCCAGAAATTCTCTTTATGAGAGGCCAATATGCTGCCGTGATTGCAGTTATCATTATGGCTTTAGTTAACACTATTAATGTAGTAGCTCAAAGTCAGAATGAAACTAATGAAACGGAGATTGGAGAGAATCAAAGCATAAGCGGCCGAATATTAGGGTTTGGTGGAGATCCTGGCTTCGGTCCTAGTGTTGTAGACGAACCACCAAATTAGCTTTGTCATTTCATCTCATCATTTGTAGAAACCTAACCAGGTCATACTGTTACTGCGTATCAGAGCTTTTATACTTTGATGTGAAGTGATGGGCGTTTGTTAATGTATGGTAGTAATATCCCTCTTTTTTATTTTACCATCCTAAAGCCTTTGTACAATTAGCAGCCGCATCATCAAGTGCTTGTTTAGGTTCCTTTATTCCGTAATAAACATCATCTAATGCTTGTCTTATATGTTCAACAATAGCTAGTATATAGCTGCGGATGTCCATCAACACCTTTAAGGTCAATATATTTACCCAGACTTTGATCTGACACCAACTATTGGTAATGTTGTAAGCACATGTATACAGAGAAAGAGTCTAACACATTCAATAAGTAGAGCTATGGGCCGCTTCTCGTTCTCTTGGACTCATCCGTTGGTTGAGTCTCCTGCGGCTTGTGTACCAAAACTCTTCGAAGTGTTATAAGCCACAAATACAATAGGATTATCAAGTTGAGTGGTGAAGACCCTGGATTTGATCCTTCTGTGATATCAGAAGGTGAAGTAGAGAAACGCAGAATCCTCGAAGAAAATATGAGAAGACAGATCGATAAAAAGATGCGCGAGCAAGGAAAAGCAAAAGAGGAGTACTCAGCAGACGAGATTCATGCCGATCCAGTCCTAATCCTTCTTCGGGATTTGGATGATGATATTGGAAATTTAAGTGATGAGGTTGGACTGATTCAGTCTCAACTGAAAAGTTTAGAAACCAAATTCGATAAGCTTTTAGAGTCCAAACAAAAAGACAGCTGACACCGTAATCACTGGTGGGGTCGTCCTAGCTTCGCACCCATTGTGATAAGCAATTTATCTCTCGAACTTCTAATCCATTCTTGTATACTATGATGTGGTATTATATCTCGAAGGTCTGCATCATACGATTCAATGATCTCATTAAAATCTGAATATCTATTACAGCTATTATTACTACCATACCAAGTAGTAGTATGAAACATGCTTGCCAAAATATTTTCATCAAGGTATAGTCGTCCTCTTATCCATTCATCAATATCGATATTCCAGAAGCTCATAGTTCTTGCTTACTTTTTTTATTTGGATGTATCTTTTTAATATAAACAAAAAAGATGTCTATTTTTCGGTAAGTAATTTGTACTTCTACTATTCCATATCTTCGTAGCCGCCATAGCCTCCGGCTCCTCCGCCGTATCCACCATAACCACCTGCACCTGCTCCCGGTCCTGGGGGTGCTCCACCACCTTTAGATTTAGAAGCAGCTATAACATTGTCAATACGCAGTATCATACACGCTGTTTCTGTCGCTGACTTTATAATCTGCTCCTTCACTAGCAATGGTTCATAGACATCTTTGGAAGCCAAATCGGTAACTTTCCCCTCTAGTACGTCCACACCATACCTTACTTTTTCGGTACTGCTTTTAGCACGCAGCTGTACTTGTGTGTCTAATACATCCATACCTGCATTTTCCGCTAATACTAACGGAATTGATTCAAGTGCATCTGCGAATTTCTCTGCGGCCAATTGTTCACGGCCTAATAGAGAGCCAGACCATTCCCTTATTTTCTGGGATATAGCAACTTCAGATGCTCCTCCGCCTACAACCACATATGGATATTCTACAACATCTTTTACAGCCATTACTGCATCATGAACTGACCTTTCTGCTTCATCAACTATTCTCTGAGATCCACCCCGAACTAGAATAGATAATGATTTAGGATTCTTGCATCCTTCTACAAAAACCCATTTGTCTGTCTCTACTTTCCGTTCTTCAACCAGATCGGCTGAACCTAGGTCAGCACTAGATAACTCGTCAATGTTTGTAGTGATTTTTGCATCTGTTGCTTTTGATAGTTTGGTCATATCACTTTCCTTAATTCTTCTTACTGCGACAATTCCTTCTTTGGCCAAGTAATGCTGTGCCATGTCATCTATTCCTTTTTGACATAATACAACATTCGCTCCAGAGGACTTTATTTTATCGACCATGGATCTGAGCATCCTATTTTCTTCATCTAGGAATCTTTGCATCTGCTGAGGTTGGTTTATACGAATTTCAGCACTCATCTCAGTCTTTTCAATTTCTAATGGACAATTTAATAAGACTATTTTTGCAGCATCTATCCTCCTTGGCATTGCACTATGTACCACTTCTTTGTCTAAAATTATTCCACGGATTAATTGTGTATCATGAATTGAAGCACCTGCTTTCTTTTCTACTTTAATATTATCTATGTCAACTTTATTATTATCTTCCTTTAACTTCTCTGCTATCGATAGAACAGCATCAACTACTTTGTTGGATAATTCCTGTGCATCGTTTGCAACGAGTTTAGATGCCATGGACGTAAATGCAATTTTATTCAGCAATTCCTTATCTTCAGCGTTTGACTTGATTGCGATATCATGTTTTAATATATCTAAAGCCTTTTCGGAAGCCTCTTGGTAGCCGTCTACAATCACAGTTGCATGAACTTCCTTGTTAATTAGCTCTTCAGCTTTTTCTATTAAAGCACCTGCTAGTACTACTGAAGAGGTAGTTCCGTCACCAACTTCATTGTCAACGGATTTTGCAACTTCGACCATCATTTTAGCTGCTGGATGTTGTACGTCAATCTCTTTGAGAATCGTTGCACCATCGTTGGTAATTGTAACATCTCCTATTGAATTTACAAGCATTTTGTCCATACCCCGTGGACCGAGACTGGTTCTGACTAATTCTGCAACTACTTTGGCAGCAGTAATATTGTTTCTTTTGGCGTCTTCATCCTTTGTTTCAGTAGTTCCTTCTTTCAAAACAAAGATTGGAACTTGGCCTTGATTATTTCCTGCGGACATCAAAGCTTCACCTATGTAATTATCATTTAGTCAATAATCAGAAATATTAATTTTACTTGGTGGGTAGAATGCTATATCTTTTTCATATTGTTACAAATAAAAGCCAATGATTATTATAGTATTTATTATCTTGGCCATTATGAAATGAAAATTTTTTAAAAGAGAAAGCTGGTTAAGTTTCAAATATTATTTTATCATAAGATTAAATATGTCTCCTAAGAGACTTAAAAAACAAAGGCGAAATGGGAGCAGGATTTCTAAGACTAGAGAGGGAACTCTTAGGCCTAGACTTGGTGACTCTAAGAGAAGAAGCATAGAAGACGAATCAGTTGATCAAATATCTGATACACAGAACATAGGACGCATGAGGAGAGTCGGACAAGGAGCAAGGTCTCTACGCACGCGACAGATGAATAACATTTTTGATGATTTCAGAAACAGTATAGAGAGTATGCTTAACCCATCGTTTTCTCCTTGGGGATATTTTCCAAGTACCAATAGAATTGGTGTACAAGAAGATGAAGTTAGAGTTCCTGTATATGATGTAGTTGACAGGGGGAACAAATATGAGGTGATAGTAGAGTTACCAGGGATAGATAAGGACAATATTCGTATTAATGCAATGGATGATTCTATTGAAATATCTGCAGAGCAATCACAAAATAAGGATGAACGAAAAAAAGAATTTTCTTATAGTCAGCGCACGTCCTCATCGTTTTATTGTACAATTCCGCTTCCTACAGAGATTCTCTCATCAGAAGTTACCGCCAGATCAGAGAGTAGAGGAATACTACGAATAAACCTTCCTAAGAAGGTGCCTACTAGGCAAGAGAGTACAGGTAGATCTATAATGGTAGAATAAAAGATATTAGTAAATAAGCATTCACGATAGAACCAAAAAACTAATCTTCTTTCTCTCTTTACTTTCCAAGATGATTATTTAGACCTACCATAATCGGCATTGTCAGGATATTCCTATTTGCCCATTGTGTCTTGTACTTCCAGTTGTCTAGTGGAGTGATCTTGGTATAGACGATAACAATTTAGCACGCAGATGAGGTGCATGAGGTTTTGTTCTAACCTTGTTTCCGCAACACGGACACCATATACCATCCCATTCTAGGAATATCTCACAAATCTGACACCTCTTCTGGCCTATAGCATAGCGGCTCGAGCCACTAGGTTTTTGTGCTTTGTGACGGACGCATATTCCCTTGCAACTCATGCTAATGCTATTTTCAAAATTGTATAAATACCTTACCCAAAGTAAGGTTCATGGGTTCATATCACCTGCGGTAAAGGTTTATACAGTAGCCTACCTATAGTAGACCTATGGGTGTGAATACAGTCCAAACAACGGAATACAAATGTGAACGCTGCGGTTGGAAATGGACTAGAAGGATTAATGGTCAGGATTTGGTAGGTAATCCTGACAAATGTGCTAGGTGTAAGACTCCATTGTGGAATAACCCAAGAAAGAGAATAATGTTAAAAGGTGCTTATCGTAATGCGGTAGATTCCAAGAAAGAATTTGTAAAAAGAAGATTCTTGGATCTGTATGATACCCAAAAGGATTTAGCCTCTGTCACTCAGAAGGAGAGAGATAAATTTGATAAATTGGCAATTGATATTCACACAGAGTTGGATAGGAATCATTTCTAGTTTGAGATTCGGTGGTCTAACCAGATTTCTATCCCCACAGTCTTCTGATCCTGTTAGCACAAGTCATACAAAATCCCTGCGCTCTACTCTTAATTGCTGCAATCTCAGTAGTATCTGGGTTTCTTCATCGTAATTTTTGGGTATCTCCGCCTAGTGAAAAATCAGTGTCTGTAATTGCCGGTTGGCACTCTGCTACAGAGCGTACATTTTATTGATCCAGCTAATGGTAGCATCTATCATCTCCTGACCTTAGTCAGAATCATAGTATGAGCCCACAGGAAGTAAAGGGGGATCTAACCGAAAAGCCATTGCGAAGGAGCCGCTGATAAGACAGCCCCGCTATATTCTATGTTCCAGAGCGGGTGCCCGCTTAGCAATGACTAGCTTGACTTCCTGTGGATATAATTATTTACTTAGGAGAATATTTATTCGTTACTCACGGTCTGTGTGTAACATAGTGTTTGTTACTGACCTGGCTTCCATGATTCGAAAATCAAACTGGCAGCGATCATTATGTGAGAATCAGCCATTAGAAGGATGACACCTATTAAGAAATTCTGGATCTCTTTCCACCTTTTTAATATTATTCTCGGAGTTACGATTGTGGATTAAAGAATTTGCTTGTCCTTTATTATCTTCCAGTCTTCAACATTTTTTGTGACAGAAACAGATGACATTGAAATACTCGAGCTTCCATATGATACGATAGCACAAAGAAGGTGCTCCAAAATATTCCAGGACAGCAATAAACCAAGAAATCCTTAAGAGATGTGAGGTGAAGATCTATCGAATGGCAAAAGATAGAATTGAATTTGCAGTAGGAGAAGACTATGGAGAACTGAAAAGCAATATAAATGACTGGTTATCGAAGGCCCAGAATATTAGTGTCAAAAAAATCGATTTTTTTCCAGGGGTTGGAGGCAATATAAATAAACCGATGTGCATGGTTTGGTATGAGACTAACACTTAGTTAACTTTCGGATTAATTCGGTACCTGATTTTGCCTTCAGCGATATCACACAACAAAGAGCAAAACTCGTAAATGTTCTATCTCTGCTGATATCTATCGCTTATATCGCTGGAAGCACCTGAGCCAGTGTGGAGCTATCTCCTCAGAAGTTAAAGTTATCTTCTTGTTGGTGATGCTGAAGGTACGGATCTTTTCTAGAATATTCCATATATTTAATCGTCTTCTTTTTCTTTCCCTATCTGATCGTTGTCGGAGTTGCTTCCATATATTTTATAAATTTGTCCTCCTGTGATATTGCTTACATAATTCCATACCTCAGTATTTATTCTCAGTTCTCTAAAAATTGATTTCTGAGCCTTATCTAAGGATTCATACACTAGCTGACCAATTACAATTTGATCAGGTTTTGCAAATGAAGTTAACTTCGACGTAATACTAATAGTATACCCCAGGATATCATATATTGGTTTTTTCAGCAACATGGCATCTTTTTTATCGTCATTCTCAAAGTTACTATTGTGCATGTTAATTATCTTCTTGCTCGTGTCCCTTTCACTATCTATTTGTATCTCTCTACTATGTATATCCCAACCACTTTGTATTACGGTATTCTCTCCAACATCGATTCCAATACGTACGGAAATTTCTGGGTAATCGTACTGGTTTAAGATAGGATTAACTCCTTGTCGTAGAACTCTAATCATTGATCTCGCACAATGGGCTGCATTAGTACATGATAAAGACAGATTTTGTAGATCCGGAGAAACAACAAAAAATGAGAGAATTCCATCACCAACATATTTCAACACATATCCACCATAAGTTGAAATCATCATTGACATTTCCTGGTAGAAGGAACGAATGATAGTTGCCAATCTATCTATAGGCAGCATCATCGATAGTCGAGTTGAATCAACGATATCGATATACAACACTACTTGCATGACTTTGGATTCAGCAAATTTTTCCAAAATAAGCTGAGTTTCTTCAAAAGAGATCGTGAACTCAGGTTTTGATCTTAGTGCTCTCCAAACTCTTGATTGAGCTGTGCGGATCGCAGAAGTTAAGTCAACAACATTCTCCAGATGAAACGAACTAAGAGAAATAACCTCGGATGCTAGTTTTGTAGATATCTTTTTTCTCTCTTCTTCAATAAGTGATGTTTGGATGATTTTATTTACTTCTTCCAACTCCATATCTAATTGTAGTGAGATAATTTCAGGTGGTACACCTGATCTGTATAGGTTCAGTATAGTTTGTATTGGTAAAAATCGAGTACTTCCTGATATAGAACTCGAAGGCAGGTCTTTAGTATTATTGTCAATTTCTTTAACTTTGCTATCTTGATTCAAATTTTCTTCTTCAGACATATCCTCTCCATCCTATCACTAATTTCCCATGTAACTAATTTCCTATGTATCTGCTGCTATTCAGTTAAACAGGTTTATCTATCCTTGAGATCTTGTACTGGGTTATCTCCATCGGAATTTACGGGTAGCTCCGCTTAGTGAAAAGTCATTATCTAGTCGTACGGGTCGACACTTTACCACGACTCATGGATGCATCTAAAACTGTTGTCATATGATTGTGAGCAATAGATAGGTTAAGGTATAAGATATTGAGGGTTTAGATATAGATGGTTATCAAGGAGAAACTTTTGTTGGTTAAGAAAAAGTAAGTCATAACTCTTCTTACAAATCTATAAACCGTAAAAAGCAATGTCATACATTATTCTAAGTAATGTCAGAAAAAAAGAAGCAAGAAAAGGATATAGCACCAGGCATGAACCCAGAGGAAAGACCAGATTTGCAAAATTACAAAAGCACAGATAAAGAATCTGGAGATACTAACACTTGTCAAGACTGCGGTAAGGTGTTCTCTAGTAAGGAAGAATTAGTCGTACACTACGATAAAAATCATGCCGAATCGTTTTAGAATGATGTCAATACGTTATTTCACATTAGCTTGCTGAGAGGCCATCTGCAGCAGATGGCCCTAGACCCAGCGCTTGACCATTCTATCCCAACGGCATTCAGCTGAATCTCCATCAGCTAGATTCCGCTGTTAGGGGTTCGATAACTCTACATAGAAAATCGTCGGGGGGCTTGACTGAGCGGCGCAATCTGATTATGTAATCAAAGCAGCATTTCAAAGCAGCAATGCATGATATCAATATACCCTCACTAAACACGGTCAAAAGTGCATACCGGGTTACTGCTATGATTCGAATATCACATTGGCAGCGATTTGTACAGAGAATCCGGTTATTAGAAGGATGGCACCGACTTGAGCAATTCTGGTTTCTCTCAATCTATGTTCCTTTTCTTTTTGATTCTCTCTTTCACTACTACCTGATTGTTCCTCTATTGCTTTCTTTCCTCGAAAAACTTTTCCATATGCCATAAAAATGGACGCCAGTAAACTTATACCCAATCCAATTACTAACATGACGTTCTTCATATCTTGATCTTTAGTGGTTCCTAAAGCAATAAAAAGTCATTTTGGTCGCTCTTTCCAGCCAATATTTGTACAGTTATTACGGCAGTCTAGAAGTAAATATGTATAAACTTAGTGAGGAGAGATTCTCTATCAGCAGTTGAATAAATGAGCAATCAAATTAGGAGCGATTTGCCATCTTCGCTGACTCCTCACTCATTAAGAAAGTTATCCATAATAAAGAATATAATAAAAATCGCCTTGATGGAGCTTAGTTAGGAAACCAAGGTTAGTCCTCCATCAGCATAGATCGTTGTTCCTGCAACATAACTTGCATCATCCGATGCTAAAAATAAAGCTACTTTTGCTATTTCTTCTGGTTTTCCAATTCTATGCTAAAAATAAAGCTACTTTTGCTATTTCTTCTGGTTTTCCAATTCTATGTACAGGGATTTGTTGTTCCTTTTTTTCTTTCTCTTGTTGATCTTCTAATAGTTCCTTATTCATGTCTGTCCATAACATTATGTACTAAAATAAATGCAGGCGTTATGAATCTTTCAAGACTATATCTTTACTACTGATGTTGCTGATAGTCAGGGAGGCCACGGACTCAACATCTTTAGTCAGAGAGGCTCAGTTGTTCACCCTGTTGAGTCTCCTAAACAATGAAAGAATCCCTTTCGAGGTAGAGAAGGCCATGGCAGGAATGGACACCATTTTGAGAATGACATCATATATTGCAAATACGGTAACAGATCCAGGAGCAAAGATACAGGCCTTATCTTTAATGAGCGAGGTTTATAAACAAAAATCGAATTAACTACAAACTGTGTTATAATCCGGAATGCATTAGATTATATGAATGACAGGGCTGAGAAGTTGAAGATAGAATCCAAATCTGAATCTAAGGAACCTGATTATGGTGAAGAAGAAGAGTTAGAGGAAGGACAAGAAAAGGACACCGGAGAACTTGAGGAAGAAAAACTGCAGACGAAGACTGGAGATAATGACATTCCCATTGAAGTAATAGACGATGTTAACAAAGATGTTTTCTCTACTTCATACAAACGACAGAAGCTATCGCCTAAAGACTAACCCCGACACTAGTGTGAAATATCATTTTTGGCAATAGTAGCACAAAGCCGCAGGAGACTCAAGTGCTTCCTTAATCTCCGATGGAAATAAAAGGGAATCATCTCCTATCCCTTATCCTCCTATTCACTATTCGACCTTCTATACTCGAACTTGCTGAGCTAGTTTTCTCAGATCTGAATCAAGACCCGAGGAAAATTCCTGGGGTGCATCTGGCATGAATGGGATGTTTGCACCCTCGGGATGGCCCTCAAGAACTTCTAACTCGCCACCATCATCAAAAGGCGATGAGCCTCTAAAGATCTGAGCTAAACCAGAAGACTCACCATTATTTGTAAATGTCCACATTTGATTGTGCAAGTTGAGTCTTTCTAGCTCCTTAACTTCTTTCATTCCCGCGGTATTTATTCTCGGAATAGGTAATGCTTTATTCCACTTTACGCCCAATGTCTCTAACGCCTTGGCAAATAGCTTTTCATGAACTAGGTCTCTGACTATAAGATAAGATACAGTTGACCTGAATGCTTTGTTATTACTCATTTCATATAATCTACACTTTTGGAGTCTGCCCGTGGCCTCGAGCATTAGGTTGTATAACATGTTGAGAACGAGGTTACCACTATCGTAAATGTAGGTAGCAGACCAAGGATTTCCGGCGGCGTCTACAGGTCTAGAACTCTGCCCTGCAACCAGGAAATGGTGAATATTGGGAGATTCGAGGGCAACCGACAGAGGAAGTTCTTCAGGATTTTCAGAAGGAGTCGAAGCTCCTTCTAATAAAACATTGATAGTATTTGCCACAAGTTCTACATGGCCCATCTCTTCTGTAGCTATACTTCTGAGTAGATCCTTGTAAGGTGTTGCAAAACCTCTAAAATTCATGTTCTGAAACAGATACTGCATCATAGTTCTCATTTCTCCAAATTGTCCTCGCAAACCTTCTTGTAAAGCCTGGGCGGCTTTGGGATCTGGTTTATCCCCTTGACGTATATTGTTCGGTAACTTGTTTATTGATAGAAACATGGCAATCAGTGTACGACAAACTAATTAGATCTTAAACTCTAATGGGGGTACAAGAGGATGTCAGACGGAGTTCTTTGGTGTCATTAAACCTTCCATGAAAAAAATTACATATCCTATTAATTAACTATCAAGTGCTATACAATCTAATATTATGGTTGAATTACAAAAATTAGAACAAAAGATAGGTGAAGCACTTGGACTTGAAAAGGCCGCGCAATCAGCGGTAGAGGAACTTTCCTCCAAAGGATTGCTTGACGAGGGCGGGATGAAAGATAAACTTCAAAATATGAAAAAACAGGCTAACAATCACCAGTCAAACTTGGAAGAACTAATTACTACACTAGAATCCGAGGGTCTTAGTTCCGAAAATATACAAACAGCAGCCCAAGAAACAGAACAAAAGGCTACAGAAATAATGAAAACATATCTGGGCGAGGATCCAGATAGCTCTGAGGCAATAGAGTTTCTATGTCTTGCAGAAGGTGGAGAGGTGACACATTATGAAGTCCTAAATGCAATGACAAAAGGTGTGAAGAACAGAAAATTTGCATCAAAGGTGAAATCTATCCTAGCAGAGGAGAAAAGACATTTGCAGCTATGTACTAGACTAGCAAAGCAGACTGCTACCAGTTCTTGATATATTACTGAATAAGGAAGTTGATGGAATGAACTTCAACTCACTGAATCCTTTTGCCATTATGGAAAATATCGCTGTATGGCAGCAACAATCTGCCACAGCCTGGCTAGAGACATGCAAGGAATTTGTTTCATATTGGCAAAATGTATCTGAATCTTGGTCAGGCTTTACGTGGAAGAAGACATGGACAGGCAAAGAAAGTCTTCAAAGAGGAATTGATGTATCATTACAACACAACTATACAAATAAAAATAACAAAAAGAAAATGAGGGCTCTTGTTCTTCAGGGAGGAGGAGCACTTGGAGCGTTTGAAGCGGGAGCTTTCAAAGCATTATATGAAAAGATTACAAGAGAAGACAAGGAAAATGGAGGTGAGGGAAGACCATTATTTGATATTATTGCTGGTACTTCAAGTGGAGCGATAAATGCTGCTGTGTTAGTAAGTCATGTTATTGAGAATAAAACATGGAATGGTTCAGAAAAAAAACTTGTAGAATTTTGGAAATATCTGTCTTGTCCTACTCCGGATATTACGCAAATGTCTGCTAACTGGAAAAAAGAACATGATAAAAATAATCCTGATGCTGCCTCGGTAGAGGCTGCCAGACGATATTACTCAGTTAAAGAATTCTTAAAATCAGGAGTAGATAAGGCATATTCTCCACTACCACCTAGAGAAGATGGAAAATTTTTCGACCAAGATAATAAGAAAATTCTCTATAACAAACAGCCATTGCAGCGGAGTATAGAAAAGTTTGTAAAATTCCCCTTAGCAACTAACTATGAGAAAGGAGAGCCTCGACTACTTGTAGTAAGCACTGACGCAGCAGAAGGTATACCAGTAACATTTGACAGCTATGGAAAAGATGTTGATGAAGGTATCAAAATACAACATGTCATGGCAAGTGCATCGAAGCCAGAATTCTATGATTATGAAGAGATATCTGGACGCAAGTTTTGGGACGGAGGAATGTTAAGTAATACACCTATCAGAGAGTTAGTCCAAGCGCACAAAGATTTTTGGGAATATAAGATAGGTTCAAAGAAGCTGGAGAATTCCATATTAGAAGAAGCAACTCTTAGTGTGCCAGATTTAGAGTTATACATTCTAAATTTATGGCATTCTAATGATAATATTGCACCTTCTGACCCTGATGGAATGACAGATAGGCTTAGAGATATTATAGTGCATGACCAATATTATGTAAAGGAATCTATACTCATAACACACTATATACATTTGATTGAGAAACTTATTCAACTTGGAATTAGCAAGAATAACAATGATAACAATAATAACAACAATAATGAATTGAAAAAGGAAATTAATAAGATTCTACAAAGCTATACAGCTAGCATAGATACAACAGAGGAAATACCAAAGAAGTATTTGGATATTATAAAAGCACAATTTGAGATAACCAAAATAGAAAGTATAGAACGGAGAGACAATGATGACACTATTTCAGCTAAAGATGGCGACTTTACGTCAGAGACAATTGACAAATTGATAAAAGATGGATATGAATCCACATGGAGGAAATATCCTCAATCTATATTGCAGCAACAACAGCAATAAAAGTGACGAGCATGGCAGTTTGGGTTTTAGTTTTGTCATACGGAAGACTCTCGTCATATTCTGTACAGCTTGTCCAAGAATGATGGAATCAAACGGTTAGTGACGACGAAAGCTTTGTTTGGACAGATCTTCAGCCATTGTGTCGAGCTATCAGATCGCCGTAGTCTCCATAATCCAATGCAGAACTCATAGATCTTGACAAAGATATTAAATCTCGTAAATGATGTACCTTCATATCATACACTCTAGTATATTCCTTTAACTTGTGAATTATCAGATACTGTTAGATAATAAGGAAAGTGCCCAGAGGAAAAACACTTTATCTAGCTTAGATGTTAATGAAACATATCATAGTATTCTTACTATCACTCATAATCGAATAGATTTCTTATTGTGTCCTTCTTGTTTTTGGTGTACTTCATACTTTAACTTCGGCGAATTATCCATTATTTCATGTCCTTTATGCCATAATGACTACATAGGACAACTGCCAATATCAAATCAGTAGTGGCCTCTTTAGGATATGGTTGGAGGCAGCAGAACAAAATGTGACAAATGTGGTATCCTGATAGAAGGAGGGCGCATAAAACTAATTCAACATAAGAAGGAGTACCATTCCTATTGAATGCATTTTGCATTTAAGGTACTGTTTTTTGCATCCTATCATATCTTATCTTCATAACCAGCAAAATAATATTCAGGGCAAAACCCGCAGCATTGGTTCCTATTATGACGGGATCTGATCTGATAAAACCATAGACAACCCAGAGAAACATGCCGCTTGCTATGAGGGACATCAAATGAACAGATACATCGAACATCTTTTTTGTTTTGTAGGCTTTGATAATCTGAGGTACAAATGACGATAGAACCAATATACCAGCAACGGTACCTATAATATCAGCCCATGCCACAAGGTCTTCGATCACGTTCTCATTGATTACAGGATTGAATATAAAAGAAGAATAGCTGAGTTCTGGTTCACTCTCGGTCTGGTTTGGTTTGGTCCCGGTTGTCCGGGAGCCAAAAACCTACTAACCTAATCATTAACCATCCTTAATGGAAATCATTCTCACTAGATTAAGTGCTTTATATACATGGACTAATACTCGAGTACTAAATCTAGACTATCGGATATATCAAACGGATATATACAATGTGCCTACAATCCAGGACTTACCATCATTCAAATCACTACAGGCGCAAGGATTCAAAATAACAAGCTACGAAGAAAGATAGCCGCAGGGGACTCAACATGAACACCGGTTAGGACAGAACTGTTGAGTCTGGCCTGCGTTAGGATTGAGTCAAAGGTAGATTATCATCGAACAGACGTTTTAATATTAATGGCGTGTTGAACACTGTTATTCGCACTTTCACTAGTTGAAGATGAAAGCCGCAGGAGACTCAACATACTGGTTCGAAACTGTTGAATCTCCTGCAGGAATATGTCATATTAGAGGGACTATGATTTTGTCTAGACTCATATTAAAGACATGATTAACTTTGTTAGGCTAAAAATAACTAGCCGCAGGAGACTCAACTGAATGGGTTGGAATAGGATGGTCACTGAGCTGAGCTGAGCTGAGTCTAGGGCTACCTGCGGTGTATGCCTAGAGAAGCCCCGGCTAGCTAATGTGAAATATCATTTATTAGCAATAATAGCACAAAGCCGCAGGAGACTCAACATGGAGGGTCTTGGCTACAATTGGAGTTGAGCCTAGGGCCACGCTACGGCTTCGATTGGTATCTAACCTCGGCCCCTCTAACTACTGTGAAATATCGTATTTACAAGCTATGAAGAACGAGGGTGCTTCGAGATAAAAAATCTACGAAGAAAGATAGGAAAGCGAAATATAAGTCGCAGGAGACTCAATGGCTATGAAGTAAAGGTTTGCCTGTTGCCTATTTGTGGGAGCCTTTGAGTCTAGGGCTCTCCTGCGACTTGTAATCTCATATTGAGCCCCTATGCCAATGTGAAATATAGTATTTAGCACCTGTACGGAAACTGTAACCAAAAGTCAAATGAGTGCTGTTAACAACCAGGTTAGGCCTAGCCACCTACAGCTTTGGTTTCTATTTGTTTTTTCTTGATCTCTTGCTTATCCTTATCCTTATCCTTATCTTGCTTTCTCTCCTCCTCCAAAACTCCATCACCAAGCCACTTCATGCCGCATTTGGGACATCTTATCTTTTTCGCATCAAATTCTGGACTCTGCTCCGCAACCTCTTTTAGTGATATGACGTTAGTACATCGCAAGCAGATTAGGCCACCTTTAGGATGTTCAATACCATTTGTTGAATTCATGACCATCATTGATTCTTAGCTTAGTGAATCTATTTCATTACTAACGAGAAACTACATTCCTCACAAAAATATAGCTATTTGTCAAATTCAGAAGACAATGCCATTATGTCATGACAACGAGGACACTCTATTTCCTGTTCTATCTCCTTGGTCTGCTCTTTTTCAATGTCCTGTGAACTTAACTCGAATTCTATTTCAGAAGATACTAGTTCGAGGCTCATTTGCTTGTTTGATTTACCTTCATTTTTAGTACTTATAATAGCTAATACGATAAGGGGAGGGAGAGTTGTCTGAACTAATTTGGTATTGTACCGTACCAAAGTGAGGAAAAATAGTTGAATGTTATTCCTTTTATGATAGCATATTAATATTTTACATTTTATGGAAAGGTCAGAATAATATTCTTGAAGATTTTTCACTGTTATTTCTATAATTTAGCATCTTATGTGGCTACTCCCCCTCTACTATCCGGGTTCTAACGCATATTAACAAAGGTTGACAACACAATCAAAACAATGCCTTGGGATGGCGGTACACTGAATAGTCTTCATGGTGTTAGTCAGTACTTAATAAGTAAACTTCAAGGAGCCGGAATACAATCAATTTCGGAACTCGCTGCCACAACGGCATCAGAGCTTTTGGAAGACTACTATTCTAATTTCGATGGAGTTAGATGTATAGAAGCTAAAACTTTAGGTTATCCCCGTGATCCTGTAACAGTAGGTGGAAGGGGCTACACCTAAATATGAACCCGTTGATGATAAATATGTGGTAAAGACCACCATAGATATACCAGATGATAAATGGAAGAAGTTCAGTATCAAAGTAATCGAGGAATACGGTGGTAGAAAGAAAAATGATGTCATAGAAGAACTAATAGACAAATTCCTAAAGGAAAAAAATCTACTAAAGAAGTAGGACTATACAATGATTCTCGAAAAATTCTTTCGCAAGAAAAATATGACAAAGGGAATATTCTCATTCAATATTGAAGACAAAGCACATGAGGAAAGATTTTTCTCAGATATACATCAATACGACGACCTAAAACAACTACTGAGTAGAGTGCTCCTTTCTAAGGAGTCCGTGCACTGTGTACTAGTTGGGCCCCCTGCATCCGGAAAAACAATATTTTTGTTATCAATACAAAAGAAAATGAAGGACGTATTTTTTATAGATGCTACAAATGCATCAGGGGCTGGAATTGTTGACAAACTTTTTGCCTATCCCCGAACAAAGATCATTCTCATAGATGAAATAGAGAAGTTGACTAAGCGAGATCAGAATATGCTTCTAAATGTACTTGAAACTGGTATGCTAGTATCAACAAAAGTAAGAAAGACTCAAGAGATGAGATTTGTAGGCATCAAATTGTTTGCTACAAGTAATGATATAGAACAACTAAGCCGCTTAGAAGCAGACTTATGGAATTCCATCTACCTGAATATGATTTTAGTGAATTTAGAGAGATAGTAGAAAAGTTGGCAGCTACTAGATATAGATTGAATAGAGAAATAACTGATAAAATAGCTTACACAGTGTGGCACAACATGGGAACAAAGGATGTACGTAATGCATTACAGCTCATGAAGCTAGTCAGCAGTATTGATGGGGTAGAGATGACGGCTAAAACAATAATGAAATACAAACCGAAAAAACTAAGTCCTATTGTAAAAATTTAAGTTAATCCATATGGCCCTATGGATCGTGATTTCTTGATGACCAATATGGTAATGGAGAACGCGTTTGTGCAGGATCAGGATGATATGGAAATCTCTTCATTGTGAGATTCTCTACGTATCTATAGGAAGAAATGGGTGGAGTAACAATTCTATTCTCTGTAATGTAGTATTATTGTGGAGAGTTAGGGTATTATTGAATAGGGGTTATAGTACCGTAATCTTTCTTATTATTTTTCCCAATCACCAACCAAAACAAAAGGGGCCCAATAATAAGGATGGGAGTACTCTTCCTTCTCCAATATCTTTAACTGAGCTTGCTGTAGTGCAGTGGCTTTATCTCTGCCATCCTTTAAAAGTTTGTAGAATTCGACCATCAAATCTTTTGTTGATGGGTCATAAACTGACCATAGGCTAACTATTACTGAAGATGCACCGGCATAACTTAGAATAGCTAGGCTTGCAAAATATGATTCTACCCAGGTTGATAGAATAATAGATACATTTGCAAAGTACGATAGCGGAATGACGGAGATTGTATGATGTATGTCTGTTCTGTTATTCTATTACATCTGTTCTGTATTCTATTACATCACTAAATAAATACAGATTTAGCCCCCAGTCAAATTACCTTAACTCTATAAACCCTGTCAATGGTTTGATAGATCATTAATTTACGGAAGTAAACATGGAAACCCTAAAATTGAGTCCCAAAATGTTCAACCTCCTTTCGGTGCTAAAAGTAGGTTTTCAGTATGGGCTATTCCTACCATATAGTGCTTTCACAGTTTTTAAAATTTAGAAGCAGAAGTATATGTTTAAAGCGTTACATGTTTATTATTTAAAAATGTTTCGTAGAAATTCAAACTAGACAAATGTAGCGCGAAGATTTTGATATGGTAACCTCACGATTTGAACAGTTCGAAATAAAGTCCTTGCAAGGACGGAAGCAGACCGAACTATTAAATTCAATATGACCAGATAGACACTAATTTGGCGATGTAACGTCATAAGGTCTTGTCCTTAACCCTTTGATTAATTCTGCAATTAAGATACAATGAGAGGAGAGTTACAGAAGAATCTACTAGTGAAGTGCGGCAGAGTGCCGCAGATGACGATAAGATTGTTCCCAAACAAAAAGTGATGAAGTTATATGAATACAGAAAGCTACGAAGAGGCATCAGCGACATCTACGATACCACTCTCGCTTATTGCAAAGTCGATGTCATATTGAGGACAACATGGACTAGATATCATCCTAGCCCAGATTTTATCCGGGTTCGAACCACGTAATCGAATTCGAAATGCACTTGCGTGAGCAAGAACATTTCCTCCTATCGGGATATCAGTATTACTTGTCAAATCGTCAGGGGAAGTCTGGATCTGGTTTGTTATTACAACTGCAATGTTGTGAGCCTCTGCTATATTTCGTAGGACATGCATTAGCTTAATCAGCTGATGCTGCCTTTGTGAAAGCATAGAGCGCCCTCCATATTCAGCACGGTATAGGCCGGTAACAGAATCTACTACCAGTAACTTTATGTCCGAATCTTTACCTATCTCAGAACAGCAGTCCTGTTGAATAATTGTTTCTAGCCTAGCAGTATTATGCACCCTTGCATATTTTACATTTTGAAGATATCTGTCAAAGTTTAGTCCTTTTTTTTGAGCGATTTGCGATACCCTTTCTGATCTAAATTTGCCTTCCGTATCTAGATATACAGCCTTGTTATCTGGATGAAGCTGCTGAACCATGACACAAAGAGAAAGACAAATTTGTTTTTTTCCGCAACAGGAACGGCCATAAAACTCTGTAATTGCTCCTGTCTCTATACCTTTGCCTCCAAGTAGCCTATCCAGCTCCGCTGAGCCTGTCTTGATATACTCTTTGGTAGCTGTTAAATTACTATTACCCAGTCTAGATATGTTATTGGGAGTAACTCCTAGTTGCTCAAGTAACATGGATGCATTATTGCACAATCGTGTAGCTTCTTCCAACGTTAATTGCGCAGATCTAGCAACTTCAACTGGTCCTCTGATAGCGATATCCTTGATTGAATTAAAACCCGCTTCTTTGAGCTGATCTTTTAAGGATCCATCTATCTCTTCTAATCTATCAATTTCTAATTCTAGCATCTATTTTTCATCTTACTGAGTACAATTTCTCTTCCAATGCTTCTGAAAGTGATTTTTGTGGATATTCTTGTTTTTCTATCCTAACTCTGCTTTTACCATCTTTCCAGTCTTTACTATAGACTGTAATCAAAGCGTGCTGAGCTACTTCCCAGCTAGCATAGAATTTCTCTCGTGTATATGTTGTTGTAGCATCAGCACCAAAATGCCACATAGTGACTATCCATGACATATGGTCTGGAATTGATAGCGTATCATTTGCTAAATTTGATATTCTTTCTTTCGTAGTTGCAAGTGCATTTGATAGTCTCACTACACCATTTACATCTACAGCTATAGGACAGAATGAGCATCCTATGACAATACTAACGGTATCTGTTGGATGTACAGTTGCTATAATCTCAAGATCATTTATCGTCCAACGTGATATTAGAATATCATCACTATTGGGACTTTTGTACTGCGAAGAGAATATATCATATAATCCTGTCGCTTTGAATCTTAGGCGTACATCATGTAATGCTCTTTGCCCAAATGGAAGATTCTGGATAATTCTGTATACAGGGTCATTTGAAAGACGTCTTCTGTTCGGCATTAATAAAGCCCCTTGTATGGTCCCTTGTCATCAAATTTCCAGTGCTGACTCCTTTTAAGGTGTAGAAAGCTTGAGGAAAGTATTGTACTACTTCTATTTTTTCAAATCTAACAAATTCTGATACGTAGTTACGAAAGGTGCCGTAGCTAATTTGATAGATATATCCGTCAATTATGAACGTGGGAACAAAATCAAGAAAGTCAAAATACCTTTTTTCCTTAATTGTTATCTCATACATCCGTTTGTACAAGGCAATTTTCAATTTGCTCCAGCTGAATCTAGCCCCCTTGTTAAATTTCAGCAGCGGTGCAGCTGCAGTGTTCATAATGTTGGTACTTGTCATCGTCATCGTATTCCATTGGCCTGGATATGGGCATCAACCCCTACAGGCTGGACGACTTTTAGATTCCCTTTTTTTCTTGTTCGAACAGTCGTTCTGCAGTGGGGGCAAAGAGTGAAGTAGGGGTTCTGGCCGCGATATTCCCATACATGTAAACATCTCTGACAACGTAACCCTTGTTGTTTGTTTATTCGTCTGTCTATCATTCTTTTGCGCAGGATGTAAAGTATCTTTATTTAAAAGCGTTTCAAGGGATCAAAGTATGTATCAATTCGAGAATGCTATCCTTAACCTTAGTTATTTAGAATTAAGCATGATTTTAGGTGGGCATCCTCCAGATAATTTTCTCTTCCATTCAAAAAGCTCTGAATCTATTTCGTAGGTGGATTCTTCCGTATTTTCTATTAATTCCTTATTTGCTTTTAAGTTCCGATAGGATTAATCAAATAATCCTTTTTAGATAAGCCTAAGGGCTAAACGCCAATTTCATGTGATTCATTTTATATTTCTTCAAATCAGCCAGCTCTTTTTGTGTTTCTTTTTGAACTATTTGCATCGCTTTGAGGTGTGAGAGTACGTTCTTTACATCTTTGAGATGTTGATTCTTCCACTCTGAGAATTCTATCTCTTTTTGGTGAAGTCGTGATTCTATCACGAATTCCGAGTGCTGGGTCTTTTGTGTCAAATCCTGAACTTGTTTTTGAACCACATGTCCCTCGCTTATCGTAAGAAAATCGGTAGCTTTGAGATAATCTTGAAGCAGCTCGTCGCTTGTGGCTCTGAATCCCGATTGAATGGCCCATCAACGTTTCGACATTTATGGACTTCATTCCACCTATCTCGCATCTTGTCTTGAACCATTTTCTAAAGCCATGGTCAGCTTGGAATTCATGCCGTCTCTTTCCTTTGGCTAATTCCTTTCGGAGACCTTGAGCCCAAAGCGCACGCTCCATCATTCTTTTAACTCCTGACGACTTTAACTTCTTTGGTAAGGTTACCACCCCTTTTCCTCTGGGAGGTGTTACGTCCCAGAGATTTCGCATAAGCCAGCTACTTTCGTTTACAGCTTCGCCGCATTCTTTTCGGTACTTCATCCACTCGCACAGAGAATCGTATGCTTCTTTAGTGATAAATGAGTAATATTCGTCCTCTTCATCAGAGTAAACTCTAATCTTGGCTGCTAAGAGGTTGTCATTTTTCATTATCGGCTCTATATCGCCCCATTTAAGAAAGTCAAATGCACCTAGGCGAATACCTGATGAAGCCATAAGGTAGATAGTTGGTTTGATTCTTCTATCTGGATATTCAGTAATTTTTCGTATCTCCTCCAGAGTGGGGGCTCGGTCGTTTGCGTACCTTCTTCCTCTTGGCATCCCCCGGGTAATCTTTCTCCAGGGTATTTCAATATCCATTTGTTCGCAAAATAGCTTGATAGGTTTAATGTAGTTCCTCAGAGTGGAGCCAGTTATTTCTTTACTCTCTACTCTTAGTCTATGGCCATGTAGGTATTTCACGATACTAGTTGTAAGCCAATTATTGTCCTCTTTAGCCTTTATCAAAAATGTGTTGAATCGCTGCTCTATCGAAACGATGCACCTGGAGTCATTAATTTTGGGGATACCTAAAAAATCAAAAAAATATCCTATCCGTTGAAGGTACTTTTCCCTTGTGACAGGAGAACGGATTGCAAGAATGAAAATAGAAAATGGGTTTGATGGAAGATTCTCTTCTGATATTGGGCTTTCAATCAGCTGTCCATCGGATTTACCTACTGACTTTATAGATTTATCAACCATTTTTGTGAGTTTTCACTTTCTATTATGTTGGAACCCTAAATAAGGACTGATATCGGTATGGGCCCAAGGGGGTTTGAACCCCTGGCCTACCGGTTATGAGCCGGTCGCTCTTCCAGGCTAAGCTATGGGCCCAGCTTAGACAAAATGTCCTTCATAGGCAGCCTATAAAGGTTTAAGCGCTCTAAGAAAATGAAGTAAAAAGCACGTATCCCTGTTTACATCTTTGACGTCGAAGCGGTTCAACTGCCTACTAGTGGAGACAGGTACCTTTCGCATACAGAGTCCAATAATCTATTTTGTGCCCACAATGAATCTACCGCAGCTTGATAGAGCGATTCAGACCCAGATGGATTATGTGAACCTCTTTCTATGACGCTTTTCCATACCGCGGCGTGTCTGAGATCAACTTCCTCATGAACCAAAAAATACTCTGTTGCTTCCTGGATGTGCCCCAAATTATAAAACTCCTTCAGACCATTAACCTTTGATCGACTTATTTCCGGTAATTGCTTTTCATAGGCATACATTACTGCCGCTCCTTGCCCAACTGATCTCTTTGTTAATGCGAGAAGAAAGTTAACAATATTGTTTGTTGCGTCAGCTGAAACGTAATCGACGAGCTCATCTTTGTTTATCCCCATACTAACTGCAAATTTCATCCACAAATCGATGTGTTCAGATTCTTCTCTATAGTTCTTACTTAAGACATACTTTAAATTGGTATCATTAGTGCAGCATGACATGACATTCCGTACTAGGAGTGGTACAGCTTTTACGAGTTGAAAGTATTCTAAAGCATATCCCTTAAGCTGGCCAAGATCCAGTTTCCCTTCTGACCAGAGCAGATAAAACCTATGCTTCAATAAACTGCTTCTTTCAATTTCCGAATCAATCCGTCGCAATAGATTGTTCATGATCTCTTCAAATAACCAAAGCAGATAAAAAAATGTTGTGCAATAGTTATTTTAGTTCAGGATTCTGATAGTTTAATAACTACATATGGACTACGAGAGTTGAAGCAATCTTATAATTACTATGAGGGAAGGATAGTCTAGATCACATCAGTTGTTATGAATGAAAAAGAGAAAGATTTTATTTGAAGTCTACTCAACTAGATAGTTACATTTGCTCCGGTGGTGTAGGAGCTGCTCTTCTTTAAAGCGGTTGCACAATCCGGTCAAGCATTGTGGCCTTTCAAGTCGCAGATCCCGGGTTCAAATCCCGGCCGGAGCAACACCTACAGAGGTAGTTTACAATATTCAAGGTTTTACTTACAGCGAAGAGTTCGACGATCATTTTTAGGAAACGCATTAATATGCAACTCACTTCCAAATAAATTCGGGCAAGGACCAATCTTTGAATGCTGGTGGTACAAACATTAAGGCCAATCCTTTAGTGGCACAATTCAACGGCTATATAGCCAAGATAGAGGATGCTCTCATTAGAGAGCTCGATCTTTATTCATGGTCAGAATTCTATTCGCCTCTTAGATACGCTTGTGAAGGAGGCAAACGGATCAGACCTCTTCTATTAGTTTTGTCTGTGGAAGCAATACAGGCTACGAACAGAGATTCTAGCCATGTAACCGATGACGCTTTCATGGCCGGCTCGGCAATCGAACTTCTTCATACCGAGTCTGTTATCCATGATGACATAATTGACGAAGAAAGACTCCGGCGTGGTAAGCCGTCATTTCATATAAAATACGGATACAATAGCAGTATCCTTACAGCAGATTTCGTGCTTGGAATCATCCTAAATATAGGATCCAAAATGAATAATTCAAGGGTCACAAATGAGCTTTCCAATGCTGCGACTAAGATGAGCGAAGGGGAAATGATGGAAATCAGACTTGCAAAACTTAATGATGTAACGGAAGATGAATACATCAAGGTTATCGAACATAAGACTGCATCACTCTTTGAAGCGTCTACCAAAATAGGCGCAATTCTTGGGGAGGGAAGTGAAGATCAAATTCATGCATTGGGAACGTTTGGAAATCTACTCGGGATCGCATACCAAATCCATGATGACTTATTGGACTGGAATAACGAGGATAGGTTGTTCAATCTTCTCGTAAAACGAAATGTACAATCTATGGAATTCGTCAAAAATATGGACAAGTTGTACAAATCGTATTCCAGCCGGGCACTGAATGAGCTCCGAAAAGTTGGTGAGAGCATGTCTACGAGACATCTTCAGCTTTTGACCGACTTGAGCTCGGTTCAGTTTTAACCTGGACTTGGTACGTAAATGATGTGCTGTGCACTGATTTGTTGGTACAAACATTCAATAACAATCAAACCAAGAGCGTAGAGGCAAGGACTGTCTGGGGTAGATTTAATTTCTTTAAACAATATCCTTTCAGCCTATGTTATGTACGGTTCAGCCTTACTGTTCAGCCTTTATTTAGGGTAATAAAGTGGCATTAACAATGGGCATGAATTGAGGTACAGAATTTGTTGCAAATTGCAGCAATGGCGCATACCATATCCCAAATACTACCATAAATGCTACCCCAAAAACTAGTACGGCGAGTATAGCCTTTGGTTCTTTTACTTTTGACATGTCTGGTCCGTTCTCCATGTACATTTTACGAATAATCCAAGCATAGTACCCTAATGATAGAGCGCTGTTTAACACTCCGGCTATAGCAAGATATGGCCCCCACCACACATAGGTAGAGCTGTTTATAGCGGCCCCGAAAATCACCAACTTACCCCAAAAACCATTAAGTGGTGGTACTCCCGCTAGTGCCAATAAGGAAATTGAGAGAGCGATGGCAGTGATAGGCATTCTATACCCCAGTCCCCTGTATCTTTCCAGACCATAACTTGCCAAGGCCGTTGCAACAGCAGCCGCAGCAATAAAAGCCGTAGATTTCATTATAGCATGATTAAAGATCTGAAATAGTGAACCAGGCAAAGCTTGGTCGGAATATGGGGCAACAGCCATACCTATCAGTATATAGCCAGCTTGCGCAATACTGGAATAGGCCAGTATACGTGGCAAACTTCTTTGAATTAGTGCCCCGAAATTCCCTATGGTCATAGTGAAGACTGCTAATATTGCAAGAATTATTGTCCAATCAAGATTCAGGGCAAACATTCCTAGAACGACCACCCTTATAGCGGCCGCGAAGCCGGCTTTTTTTGTCCCCGCAGATAATAGGGCACCTATTGTTGTGGGTGAGCCCTCGTACGTATCAGGGATCCACATGTGAAATGGTACCAAGCCCATCTTAAACCCGAAACCCGCAATGAACAATGCAGTCGCAAATAACCCAACGGGTATCAAGTTCTGGTCGAGAGTTACCAAAGCCTTGACAGATTCGCCTATGTTTGTTGTTCCGGTGATACCATAAACAAAACCTATTGCTAATACAAGAATGCCTGAAGATAAAGCTCCGAACATAAAGTATTTTATTGCTGCCTCATTTGAAATTGGATCTCGCTTAGAAAAAGCAGCTAATGCATAAGTTGGTAACGACATCAGCTCCCATGAAACAAATAGCATTACGAGATCAGTAGAATATGCTATCAAAACCATCCCAATACTAGATAGAAGAATTAGCGAATAATAGGCTGCAACATTTGACTTACCTTTCATATAGTCCCACGAGGATGCCGTTACCATCAAAGAGACTATTAACAGGGCAATGGCAAAGAAAGATCCGAACGTATCATTGGCAAGAACATCCTCGCTGAATTCTATTGCAGGTAATACCTCTCCTGAAAGTACACGAAAAATTACAAAGCCTATTGATATGGCAATAGCTCCAAACGCGATACCGCTATAAAGTCGATTATTATAACCCCTCTCCTTTCTAAGAGCATCAATTACGGGTATTACAAGTCCAACAACACCGAGAATTATCGTTACTAGTATTGGAGTTGATGCTAAATCGACTACCATTTTTAATTATTCGCTCCTATAGAAAAAGCAGCAGTGTCACTATCAATATGCCGACCGCAAAAACAAAAAGATATGTTTGAGTAACCCCTGTTTGAGCTGCTCTGACCACCCGCGAGAAATATGACATAGAAAACTGAAACGCAGGGTTCATACCATCTATAACCACATTCTCAAAGTATCTCCAGATTATTCTATATACTGCCATAGGCCCTATTACCGAACCCCAATATAGTGCTGAGTTGAGATACCACCTGTTATAAAGGAATTTCCATATCGCTTCCGTTATTATATTTCTTGATATTATCTTCGGATCTACTATTCTGCCAACGTAAAACACGTAACCTAGTGTACCTCCTACTGCAAAGGCTCCTACGGATGCGATTACAGCCGTCGGGTTGAGCTCAAATGTTGCATCTTCGGTCCCTTCACCGATATTATAGGATTGACTAAGGTACTCCCCCAAGATGTGATGCAATTGATCCTCGAAGATAAATCCAACTGATCCAATAACTATCGTCGTCACTGCCAGAATTCCGAACGGGATCCACATGCTCTTTCCAACCTCGTGCAAATGGCTACCCTTATTTTGAATCTCTTCTACATGTTTACTTTCCTTACCAAAAAATGCCATACCAATCATCCTAAATGTGTAAAAGGCGGTCATAATAGCGACAACAACTGCAATAATAAACAAATACCAACCATAGGAATAACCAGAATCTAGCAATGATGCGAATATTGCATCCTTGCTCCAAAATCCGGAGGTTATGAGAGGAGCCCCGGCTAAAGATAGTCCAGCAAGCAGCATGAAGATATAGGTCTTCTTCATATACCTGCGCATCCCACCCATATCAGGCAAAAATCTCGAGGCTACTACGTGCAAAAGAGCACCGGCACCCATGAAAAGCGACGCTTTAAATACGGCATGACTTATCAGTTGATAAAACCCCGCAGTATATCCTTCAACGAACTGAGTCGATAGTCCAGCAATACCAAATCCCATCATCATGTAGCCGATCTGGGAACCGGTGGAATATGCTAGTACCTTTTTAATCTCGGGGTTCACTATCGCTTGCGTTGCAAGAAGGAATGCTGTAATTGCGCCAGTCCAAGCCACGACTTCAAAGAACTGCGTCATACCAAACGCAGCTACCGCAAAAAATAAAGGACCTATTCTTGCAACCAGAAACACGCCAGCCTTGACCATTGTCGCAGCATGAATTAACGCTGATACTGATGTAGGTCCCGTCATTGCTTCTAAAAGCCATTCATTGAGCGGAAACTGGGCTGATTTGCCCACGGCTCCCCCAAATATTAGGACTGCTGCTGGAACTAATAGATTTTGTTGGGCCATTTGATTAGCCCATTCTTGATTTTCAACAAGTTCTCTAAACCCGAATGTTCCTGCGTATGCAAAAATGAGGAACATTCCAGCAAGCATCATTGTATCTCCCGCTCTAGTCATTAGAAACGCCTTCATCCCAGCATGAGTTGGGGATGCCCACAATGGTATCCCCCCAGCCCGTTCCCCTTCTCTTCCTACGTAGTCCTTCTTCCGATCGAAGTACCAGAAACCGATCAAAGCATACGATGCAAGTCCGACTCCTTCCCAGCCGAAGAAAACCATCAGCAAATTATCGGATAGCACAATGAGCTGCATGGATCCGATGAAGAACAGCATGAAAAACCAGAATCTGGTCAAATCTCGATCTCCATGCATGTACCCAAGGGAGTAAACAAAAATTAGAAATGAAATCCATGCCACAAGATTGGCCATAATGATAGATAGAGGGTCCGCCAGTATGCCTGCATCAAGCCCGAGTGTGGATATCCACGGGATTTGACTGTGGATTTCGCTTCCTGAACCAGAAATGGCAAAAGGCAATAGGGTAGTCGCGGAAATTGCGCTAGCTAAAGAAAAACCGACGGCAAAATAATCTCGGATCTTGTGGCCAAATCGAGTGATACCCGCAATCGCAGCAGCCCCAATAAACGGCAGCATCCATACCAGCCAGACATTAACTGCGATTCCTTCAAAGCCTAAAGTTCCCTCCACCATTTCGTCTAGCCAGCCTCCTCTATTTTCTTATGACCCAATATTTATTTCGATGCCCCTACTCGAATGTAATTTAATGTTGCATGTTCTAACTTGGTTGAAGAATCGTTCCGGTCGTCTTCATCGGACACACTTCCTTCAGGAGTTGAGACGTGATAGTTCATCTGCGTATATGTATTAATGAGATCACCACTGCTGCTAGCGTTACTTAACTGATTTATTTCAGAATTTTCCTGTTCACTCTGACTCTCCCCTTGTACGTCATTGCCTTGTGGTGGCAGCTGCATTACACCAGAATCCGGTGGAAAGATGGATTCGATATAATGAGTAACAGGATTCAAAATAGGGTCAGGATAAACCCCGATGATGAGACTTAGTCCAGCCAAGACACCCATTGTAACCGTAATATATTTACTCGGATCAGTGACGCTAACCAACCTTTCAGGTATTTTACCAAAGAAGACCCTTTTGTACATCCAAAGAATGTATGCAGAAGTAAGCACAGTTGTTAAAATCCCAAAGCCAAACAATATCACTCTAAGGGTATCCGACTCATATACTGCTGTTTGTAATGCACCTGCAAATAGAATCCATTCAGACATAAATCCACTGGTCGGTGGTATGCCAATGATTGTCAGAGCCCCTATCATTGCAATAACAGCAGTGTAAGGCATCTTACCAGCTAGTCCACCCAATTTTGACATACTTCTCGTACCAGTTTGAAGTATAATTGAACCCGCCATCATGAAAAGGATCGCCTTGCCCAGGCCGTGTGTGACATAAATTAGAACCCCACCTGTAATCCCCAAAATGCTTTCAGAGCCTATTCCGAACAAAATATAGCCCATTTGACTTATGCTAGAATAAGCCAAGACTTTCTTGATATCATCCTGCATAAGTGCCATCGCGCCACCATAAATCATTGTTGCAAGGCCCCAGATGTTTATGTAAATACTATACTGCGTATAGTTTCCAGTCAAAAGTTCCAACCAGAGCCTTATCAAACCATATGCCCCGATTCCTATCATGGCCGGTGACAATAATGCAGAGATAGGAGTTGGGGCTTCTGAATGAGCATAAGGAAGCCAAATGTGCAAAAGAAATGCAGCCAACTTCACCCCAAGTCCTACTACGAGGGAAAAAATAATGATAGACATCCATTGTGCAGGAATCTTTGTGACATTCGCCCTTACTGTATCATAATCAAAACCTCCGGCAAAGAAGCCCATTGCCAAGAGCCCAAGCAATAAAACCACTGCGCCTACATGTGTCCAGAATAGGAACATAAGCGCAATCCTTCTTCTAGCACCGTAGCCGTAGAAAGCTATTAAGAAGAATGACGGGATCAACATAAGTTCAAAGAACACGAAGAATTCAATGAGATTAGTTGCCAAGACGGTTCCCATCATTCCCATAGAGAAAGCTAAGTACAGTGCAAAATAGAGACCGACCTGTGTGTTCACATATTGTTTTACTTCTTTTGGAACGAGGGTCGATAATTGCGATTGGGATGAATCGACACGAGTATAATTTTCCTGACTATTGTTACTGTTTTTACTTTGGTTAGGTAAGTCTTCATCCTTCAATGTACCATTATATCTGTCATTACTATACTGACCATTCTTTTCCCCAGTATCGGTGAAATTACTTTTTGAACCTTTACTACTATTAGGACCAACACCAAGCATTTCATTTGCAGATTCTATGATTCTATGTATCATGTATGGTTTTGAATAAAGTGCGAGGACGGTACACAGAATGTAAATTATTAGTGCAAAGGGAAGACTAAGTCCGTCCAACCTCAGTCCAAAATTACCGAATTGACCCCATTGATAACTTTCCTGGTATATTTTAGAACTATCTCCTCCCAAACCCATTGCTGGGATCATGATCAAAATTGTGGAAATGGCAAGAGCAGAAAAGGAAAACCACGTTGCAAAATTTGTCCCTAGCTTCCTGCCAAGTACGTAAACTAAAGGAGATAGCAATAATGGAATAAATAGCGCTGCCAGAAGAAATGTCATCGGGGCTACTTATCCTCTCATGCTCTTGAAATCTTCAACATCTATTTCCTTATACAATCTATAAGCGATTATTATTATTCCTAAACCAACAGCCACTTCAGCAGCAGCAATTGCTATTGAAAAGAGTGCAAATACTTGACCTTGAGCGTTGTTAAGATTTCTTGAAAATGCAATCAGATTAAGATTAGCCGCATTTGCTATGATCTCAATAGAAAATATCATTCGGATTGCATTTCGCTTCACAACTATCCCGTAGATACCTATGGCGACGAGTATTAGGGATACAGCAATGTACTCAACTAGTTCGTTCATCTTTCTGGTTGATGTCCTCCCTGCGTGCTAGTGCCAGCGCACCAATGATAGAACCTGCTAATGTCAATCCAATGACCACCAACGCTGGTGAGTAGTAAGTAAGCATCTCTGTTCCTATAAGTCTAAAATCGACTGGGGAAGACTCAGCAATCCCTAACCCCAAATAATTAGAACCAGTGAACAGAACAATTCCTCCTATTCCTCCCATAAAAATCAGCATCAATATAATTCCAGCGGCTTTTCGTCCACGATCTTCCTTCCTAGAAAATAATGCTTGAGTTCTGACCAGCATGACTGTAAAGATAACAAGAACAGCAACCGCTCCAACGTACACTGTGATTTGAAACATTGCAACAAAAGGAGAGTCTAAGAGAAGAAAAAAACCTGCAATTCCTAGCATTGAAATTGCCAAAGCTATCGCCCCGTAAATCAGTTCCCGACTTTCTAATGCAACGATTGATGAACCTATGGTTAGTATGGCAAGACCGTAAAATGCCGCATCAGCCATGGGTTGCACCCATCTTATCAATTTTTAATTCTACATCACCATCATATTTCGGCTTGATCGCTAGTTGAGCCGGAGTATAGATTAAATGCTCTTTGGTAAATGATGAGAGCTCATAATCATTTGTCATAAATAACGCGTAGAATGGGCATGCATCTACACACAATCCGCAAAAAACGCATTTTCCAAAGTCAATTTGTGGCATTATGGCTTTCTTATTCTGCTTCCACTGTTCTTCGACCTTCACCATCCCTATTGCTTCGGCAATACCTTCACACGCAATTGCACATAGTTGACAACCAGTACACTTATCATGGAACAAAATATGTCTTCCCCTGTACCCAGCAATACCGACACCCCGTTTAGGATCGTACTGATAGCCGTCACCCACGAACTGGAGTTTCCGCTCAGGATATCTCAGTGTAAATCTTTTCATGATAAGATGTTTTGATCCTGATTCTATGGCTTTGATAAATCCTGCTGCAGAATTACTTTTACTTTTTATACCACTCGCATTGGAGCGTGATGTCTCTAAAGTCTTCTCTCTTTTATCTGGTGATAGCTCTGATGTCATCCTGAATTCAACATTCCTTCTGGTCCCAGTACACCACCATACACCAGAGCCAACGCAATGAAAATATTTATGAAAGTCAAGACTATTAGCTTATACCATCCTGTATGGAGAAGAATATCTATTCGAATTCTAGGATTAATACCTCTTGGTAAAAGCATCAACATGATGACACCGAAGGTTTTCAACGTAAACCAGAATACTGCATTGAACGAAATTGGATTGTAGATGCCCTGAAGGGTTAGCATCTGGACTAGTGGAGTCTTTTCTCCCGGCGGACCTAACTCCTGTGGAAATATTTGGGGTCCCGCCCATCCGCCAAGGAACAAAATGACAAAAATTGCACTAAGTGCATATAATTTGATATACGTTCCAAGTTGGATCAACCCGTAAATCATGCCTGAGGTTTCAGTAAGCCATCCAGCCACGATCTCTGATTCCGCTTCTGGAAGATCAAATGGTACTCTCTCTACCTCTGCAAGAGCTGAGATGTAAAACACAAATGCACTGATGGGAAGAAATAGAATGTACCAATATTGTTGCTGTGCCTCTGCGATTTCAGTCAAATTGAGGGTTCCTGCTAAAATTACTACTGACAATGCAGAAAGAATAAAGGGAATCTCGAACGCAATTAGCTGATGTAATGCTCTCAAACCGCCAATGAATGGGTACTTACTGTTGCTAGCCCATGAAAACAATAGTGCTATGAGAGGAAAAAATCCAAAAATAGCAAAGACGGCTATGAGACCTACGTCTAGATCCGCTACGACCCAACCAGGAGCCGCGGGAATAAGAGCCGTGATCGCAGCCGCTGTTGCGACAAAAGCTATTGGTGCTGCCCAGAATATCAGTTTGTCTGCTCCAGATGGTACGATTATTTCTTTTGATACCAATTTTAAGCCGTCTGCCAGCAATTGGAAAATTCCTTCTATTTTTCCTGCATACAAGGGGCCTACTCTCAACTGCATTTTTGCCAGAAATTTTCGCTCGACAAAAATTGTTACGGCCGCGATAAGTGCGGCATATGTAAAGCCGGGGAACACTGCAACTTTGAAAAGTTCAGTTTGCATAAAGAACTGAATTATTGGGAGTGTGCGAGTGGGATCTACAACCATAGACAAGAAGAGGAACGGAGTGAGTACCTCACCGTTAGCCAGAGGAAGGGGAGCATAAAAAAGTATAACGAAAATGAGGGGGAGCACAACTAAGGTTACAATGGTCAAGATCCAGAAAACAAGCCAAATTAGACTCGCAATGAAATTACCAAAACGATATTCTTCTTTTGGATAGGATGCCAAATTATTATCTATCAGCCTCCACCGGCCAATAATTCAATGCCCAATATATAGATGGCATGTCTGCTAGTTTTGCTCCTACTAAAAGATGTGGAAGCGCCAACATGTTTCTGAAGGAACCTACTGATATTTTTACTCGATAGGGTCTCGGGGTCCCGTCGCTTACTATATAGTACCCCAGAGCACCTCGCCCCGATTCAACTCTCCTATATGCTTCGCCTGGAGGGCCCTTGGGGTTAGGCTGTAACTTGGCCCGTACCTCCCCCGAAGAGGGCATCTTGTCGAGCAACTGCCTCATTATATGACACGATTCCTTCATGTCCAAAAATGGAACACAGGCTCTTGCAAAACAGTCTCCCGATCTCATGTACTGGGCCTTAAACTCAATCTCGTTGTAAATATCATATGGCTCTGCTTTCCGCACATCAAAGGGGACACCAGAAGCCCTAAGTACAGAGCCAGTAACGCCTAATTTTACCGCATCCTCACTGGTGAGGATTCCTACTCCTTCGGTCCTCTGCCGAAACAAAGGATTATTATAGAATATATCTTCATATTCCTTCAGTCGTTTTTCATAGTACGCAATATGTCTTAGAACCTTTTCCTTAAAGCCTTCAGGAATATCATTTCTTACTCCCCCCGGTATATTAAAAGCGTGAGTTACTCTGGCCCCAGTCAAGGCATCTAATAGGTCTATGAATAACTCTCTGTCTCCAGTAGGCCACATAAACATTGTTGAATGTCCTAGAAAGATTCCGTATATTGCAAGCCAATACAAAGTATAGACTTGACGATCTAATTCGGATGTTAAAGCTCGTATAAATTGGCCTCGACGTGGCACTTCAATCCCTGCCAATTCCTCTACTGCCAAACTGTATGAATAAGTAATATTAGCTGAATCATGAATGACAGGACGCTCCAAGTGAGGAATGTTTTGGATGAAATTTCTGTATTCACACATCTTTTCTTCGCCTCGATGAACGTACCCTGGATCAGGATCGCAGTAAACGATATAGTCACCATCAACCTTAATCGTAAATCGAAAATGTCCCGAACCCGGATGCTGAGGGCCAACGCTAAGCGTCATGAGCCGATCGTCATCTGCAGAATATTCCTTTAGGACTTGCATACCCATGTTTACGGTATCATCTATTCTGCTTTCAGGACGCTCTGCCAATCTCCGATTCACCTACTAAATGAAGTTTTTTAAGTGTTGTTATTTATCTTCCCTTTATTCGAAATTCTTTCCTTAGAGGTGGGATATCAGCCCAGTCCTCAGGTAATAGAAACCTATCGTTTCTGGGATGTCCTTCAAAGAATACTCCGAGCATTTCGAAAGTTTCCCGCTCATGATATTCTACGCTTCTAAATACATTAATCAAACTGGGTAACATAGCTTCGTCCCTCGAAGTCCTTGTGGCAAGCGACATTATATGTCCTTCTAACTCTGGCACACCATAAGACCCCAAGTGGTAGATCACCTCAATCTGATTATCTTTAGGGTAATCAGTCCCAGCAACTGACTCCGCATGGTCAAAACCCAACGCATTTCGAATACGAATGGCAATTTCCACTATGTCTGCAGGATCAACTGCAATTTTCATCCTTAGCGGCCTAATGTAAAGAACTTTTACCTTGCTGCCAAATTCTTTGACTAGCCTGTCAATAATTCCCTTTTCAAATGCAGGAGGTTCAGCTTCTTTTTTGGACAAATCTTTGGCCGATGTGCCTGGCTTTGAAACTGGGGCTGGAACGGGGGGGGTCTTAGATTTAGCGTGCGATTGATCAGCACGTGTTAGGTTATCTGAGGGCGTATTTGACTTAGAGGCAGGATCTGATCCTTGACTCATGTTACTTGATTTTAGACCTTTTTATTTTCTCTTGCAATAACATCGTACCCTGAATCAGTGTTTCAGGTCTTGGGGGGCAACCCGGTACGTATACGTCTACGGGGATGATACCATCAATTCCGGGAAGAACATTATACGAATCAATGTAAAGGCCACCTGTTATAGCACAGGCCCCCATGGCAATCACATACTTGGGCTCGGGCATCTGGTCATAAACCATTCTCACTCTAGGAGCCATTTTCCTAGTAACCGTTCCTTGGACTACTATAAGATCACACTGTCTCAAGGACCCAAAAGCTTCGATTATTCCAAATCTCTCAACATCATACTTAGGACCCGAAGCAGCACCAAACTCGACGCTACAGCATGCGGTTTCAAGATGCACTGGCCACAGAGACCAAACCCTTCCCCAATTAACGGCATATCCCAGAGGTCTATCCACTGCCTTAACTAGTATGTCACTTAGTTTGCTAACCATGACGTTAATATTAGTAGGATTTAGTAAATCTCTGAACATGATATGCTAGATTCTCCTTTTCCTCATCTTTCAGGTTTGCCCGATAGTTAATTAATACCTGATGGATATTTAATACTTGTTGAAAGTTTTAGTCGAGTAGAGAAATCTACCAGATGCCTTTTTTCCCGGCCAAGTACAGAGCATATCCCATAGCAGCAAACATTATCCCAAGGAATGCCATAACTGGAAGTGTCGCCGCTCTTGGGAGAGAAATAAGAGAAGCCCCCCAAACATAAAGAAAAATTGCCATTACGTCGAAAACCACAAACATCAGAATATAGGCATAATACTGCATCATAAAATGAGACCTGCCCTCTCCGCTGGGCATCTGGCCACATTCCATTGGTAGAAATTTGACCGGATTATACCTGCGTCGGGGAGAAATCAACCTGGATATTATTAGTGCTGGTATCGCGGCCACTAACCCGAAACCTAGCATATACAAAATCGGTACAAATTCGATGACCGTTTCTTCCGCCAATAGTACAAATCCCTTTGAAAGATGATATAAAAATCTTGCCTCAACCTATTTGCAGCACGGATTTGAAAAGCTGTCGCGCAGCAAATTGCGGGTGATTTAAAGCAAGTCTGAGCATCTTTGATACAGTGAATTCAGCTCTGATAAAATCGAGATATTCATCGACAGACATTTGTCTTAGTATTTCAATTTCTTGATCCCAGTCCTCATCGGAGAACTTCATCCATCTAGACTGAATCTTCATTGCCGAATTGATCTTCGATTGAACTTTATTTTTCCAGATCCTTTCATATTCTTCTAAGGAACTTTTGACTGATCCTCTGGAGAGGGATCTTGCTCCCACCATACCTGCTAACCTCCCAAACTCAATGGCATACCTAATCCCTTCTAGGACTAGTGGGTTTGATTGACCTGCAGAATCCCCTACCATTATAAGCCTATCAGCAATTGTAGTTTTTCTAGAACCATCATTGGGTATAAATCCGAAATGAAATTCCAGAGGCTGAATATTTTTTAGCCTGTCTAAAGGTCTTAGTTTTTTTTCGATTATTTCATTTAACTTTTGAATTGGATCAAAATGTGATTCTGGCTTGCCTACACCTACTCCTATTCTTACCCGATTTTTTGAAAGTGGAAATACCCATGCATATCCAGCATCAGAGTATTGTTTCCCTACCATCAGATACCATGTTTCACTATCAACACTGTCGCAATAGCATTCATACTCGGCTCCGATCCCGTACTTTTTCCAAGAACTGATGAAACCAAGTTTTCTACCAATAATACTGCTAAAGCCACTAGCATCTATCACCAGTTTGGTATTTATATCCAAGTTTCCTCCGGGCGTTACTGCCTTAAGCCCATATGACCTACCCTGCGGATTTGAAAATAATCCTGTTACACGACTTTTAACCATTATTTTTGCTCCCGCCTCTGCTGCGAGCGTCGCTAAATACTGATATAACTTTCTCACATCGAGTACGCAAGATGTGAAATTCTGACCTTTGATGCTAACTTCATTGGATGGCGAAATAAATGTAAAATTTCTTATTGGGTTATACAATTCTCTTGGAATCTTTAATTCTTCCATTTCTTTTATCCACGAAACCCCGCTAGTTCTAATATTGTGAGCTATCGCGTCGTCTTTTTCGAATAATATTACATTGCGTCCCTCAAGTGCCGACGAATATGCAGAGGATAGCCCTGCCGGTCCGCCACCAACTACAGCGATATCATATTCGGGCAATATGAAAATTCACATGAATGGATATTTATTTACAGCTATATCACTCCCTTGCACTCGGACTAGTTTGACAAAAGAAAGGGAGGGTATCAGGCTGTTTGTATGTAAGAGTCGGGGGTAAAAATATGTCTGCACTTGATAATTCGTTTATCTCTTTCTTGATCCCCCATCTTAAAAAAGTAATAAGTGATTCCATAATTCTATAGATCTCTGAGTCTAGTTCTCGAAACATTCGGCTAGGCACAGCAAGCTTTTTCTACGGATCCACTCTGACTAGAGTTTGAAGTTGGGTTGAGTGATACATCAATTCGAGAAGGGGATATTTCGCCTGATTTTTCATTCAATGATGATCATGGTAAAATGCTCAAGCTCTCCGATCTTCGTGGCAAGAAAGTCGTAGTTTATTTCTATCCGAAGGACTTTACTCCTGGGTGTTCCACCGAAGCAGCGGAGTTTGCTGGTGACTATGAATTATTTAAAGCTGAAAATATTGATATCATAGGGATAAGCCCAGATGACGCAGAATCACATTCAAGATTTAAAGAAAAAATGAAAATCTCGTATTACCTAGTTCCAGACGTGGATTTGACGATCTCAAAGAGGTATGGGGTATATGGTCCTAAGAAATTCATGGGCAAGGAGTACATGGGAGTAATCCGGACGACATTCCTAGTTGACGAGAAAGGCATCGTATATAAAGTCATCAAAAAAGTCAAGCCATTGGGACATAGTCAGGAGGTATTGCTCGAATTCGAAAAAGCTCTTTGAACTCCATAAAGAAGAGTTAGAATTGTCTCAATCGCTTTATTACCGACAATTATTTTGATCAGCCATAAAAACTGACAATTGTGATTGAGTCAGATAAAATATTGCGTCAAGATAAACGTATATTTGTCGCTGTAGTTCAAGTGCTTGTTAACTATTCCCGAGAGATTTAATCCCGTTACGAAGATAAACTGGGACGAATTAAATTCGGATTTACAAGTTGATTCAAATCAACGGTGACCATGATGTTACATTTATAGCAGAAAAAATAAACATTGTAACATTGTGAATATCTAACACTAATCCTAGCAAAATCTATACTTTAGACTAAAAGCATTAAGAACAACTTTTTGACCAACTCATCTCAAAATCTCAGTCTATAGGTATGTTACCTTAGGAAGGAATTGCTACTCGCTTAATCCTGTGTCAATTGATCGACGGTTAAAAACTAGAGTCTGCGGATTGATAGGTTCCTTATTATGGTATCACCATCTATTAAATTACAACGGTCCGGGAATTTCTCGTCTATTCAGCCCCACAATACTGATGTTGATTGGATGAGTGCCTCACCGTCATCGATATCATTCCTGGCAATATTCAACGGAGAGCTGATTTCTTGAATGGTTTGGCTTTCTACCTATACTTGTTACATGAAATAACTTCAGATGCCAAACTTCCGATTAAGGTGTAGCTTCAGCTTTCATTGGAGGAATTATTTTGAGTAGGACTGTACTAACTGGTCCATATGCTCAAGAATCTTAATATGATGTTCCTCATCCACAATTATGCTAGTTAAAATTGATTTTGTTTCAGATATATCTGCCAACTCAAGGCATTCCTTGAGAATTTCTCTTGATTCTCTCTCATGAGAAATAGATTCCTTGATACCATCACTTGTTAAACTCGCGCTCCGACTTGCACCTTCAATATCCGACATCATCTTTGAAATGTATTCTATATGCTTAATTCCATCTCCAAGCAGGGTACGAAGGTAATTTCTAACTATGGGATTTTGGATGCCACCGAGAAGCTCTATGTAACGAATGAGCTCTTCTCGCTCCGCAAAGTACTGAGCCTTAAGCATACCGTATAATTTCTGATTTTTTCCTACGCGATTGACATGTGGATCCAAGGATGTAGACTAGATAAATGCCTAATATTAAAGCCGCCGCAATCGAAAATAATGACTTGCTTGGCAAAGTCGGAGGAAGCCATACTGCTTTCTGTGGGCAGAATGAGTCGATCAATTGAAACCCCAAAATTGGTGAATTCCTAATTTTTGAATGGTGCGGGAGATGGGATTTGAACCCACGAACCCCTAAGGGATAAGAGCCTCAGTCTTACGCCTTTGGCCAAGCTGGGCGACTCCCGCTTATCCTAAACCGCTCCATGCCACTAATTTGAATATTACCTCTCATTCATGCTAGAATAATTTCAACTTCTAGTGTTGTTAACAGATATTGAAAATGTATCAGTTAAATAATACAGTGATTAGTCCAATAGTTTTTATAGAACTCATGAACGGTGAGATACATATAATGCTAGTTCCTGTACGATGCTTTACTTGTGGAAATTTAGTGGCACACAAGTACGCAGAGTATACAGCGAGGGTCAAGGCCGGTGAGGACCCAGCCCTAGTTATGGATTCGCTGAACATAAAACGATATTGCTGTCGACGGATGCTAATTTCGAGTGTTGAAACGGTTTATCAAGTCATTCCCTATTACGAAGCTTTGAGAAAGAGAATGTCTGAAATTCAATCTGAAGTAGAATAAGCTAGTCTATAAGAAATCAAATCAATTTCAATGCCGTTAATAACATCACTCAAGAGTAGAATTGTATTTAATAGCAGAGGAGATAAGACAGTTGAAGTTGACATAATTACCGATGATAGATACATTGGTCGAGCTAGTGCACCGTCAGGTGCAAGTGTAGGTAAGCATGAAGCACAGAGCTTCCCCCATAATGAACCTCAGAGAGCAATACAAGTTCTCAATTCAAATTCAAATAAATTCATAGGAGCTGATGCATCAAAGCCACAGGCTATTTTCGAAATAATAAGGACCATCGACAGTACACCTTCTTATAGTATCATAGGAGGTTCCATGGCGTACGCATTAAGTGTCGCCGCTGTCGATTCTGCATCGAAGGCGCTGAGTACGCCATTGGTAAATTTGCTCCGCGATGACAAACCGTGCGCTAATCCTTTTCCACTAGGTAACTTTTTGGGTGGGGGAGCTCATGCAGGTCCAGGTACCCCCGATGTCCAGGAAATCCTTGTCTGTCCGATAGGGGCAGCGAACATCGTCCAAGCTTTAGAGACGAATTTCTATGTGCACCGTGAACTTCGCAAATTGCTTGAGAACGAGGACAAGAATTTTACTAATGGTAGGGGTGACGAGGGCGCCTGGGCGCCTCGTCTAAATAATGATAGGGCCTTAGAGCTTGCCGAACGGTCAATAAAGAATTCCGGATTTGAAATCGGACGTGACGTAGCCCTAGGAATAGACTTCGCAAGTTCTTCCCTTTGGAATGGCGATAAAAGGTGCTACGAATACAAAAGACAAGGATTGTCACGAGATACGTATGAGCAGATCGAATTTGTGAATTCATTGGTTCAGAAGTACAATCTCATCTACGTCGAGGATCCTGTTCATGAAGAAGATTTTGAAAGTATGGCCGAAATAACAAGACGGAATAAAAAATGCATCGTCGCGGGGGATGATATGTTAGTTACAAATAAGGGGCGGGTTATTGAAGCTTCCAAATATGGTGCTTGTAGCGGCGCTATTTTAAAAGTTAATCAAGCCGGAACGCTTTACGATGCCCTTCTTTTCGCAGAAGAATGTAAGAGGAAGAACCTAAAAATCATAACTTCGCATAGATCAGGAGAATCCGTGGATTCCCATTTATCCCATATTGCTATTGCAACTCAATCCAAGATGATAAAGTGTGGGATAGTCGGAGGAGAACGTGTTGCCAAATTAAATGAGCTTATTCGTCTTACAGAGTATGATTTAATAGATGGGATGGCAGATCTGTCCTCCTAGCATGGCTTCCGAGAACGGACAAAAGATAGAAACTACTGGCCAGGGGGAAGAAGTGGTACCGCAAGAAAACAGCGAGGTTGAAGACAGTTCTGATCATTCGACTAAAGAAGCTGTTGATCACAAAAGCAGCGAAGGTTTAGAGACAGAGTCAACCCAGGATGAAGATCTAGGATATGCCTCCGAGACAGACAACCTCGAAAAAATGATCCTTTCTACCGGGATTCGAGTCGGAACGCCGGTGAGGACCAAGTACATGGCTCCTTTTATAGTACGTGCTAATCCTGAGGGATTGTATATACTTGATATTAGTAAAACCCTCGCAAGAATAGATGTAGCGGCAAAGTTCATCGGAAGAGCAAATATTTCGAAGGTCGCAGTAACTTCTGCTAGGGAATATGGCAAGATACCTGTCCAGAAATTTTGTCAATTAACGGGGGCTACCGGGATATTCGGACGCTTCATGCCTGGCACATTTACTAACCCTTCGCTACCAAATTACATGGAGCCCGAAATGGTCATAGTTACAGACCCCCAAGCTGACCAGCAGGCTGTGATGGAAGCAACTAGGGCTGGCGTAACTGTTCTTGCTATTTCAAACAGCGATAACGTAACCTCTAGGGTTGATTTGATAATTCCTGCAAACAACAGAGGAAGAAAGGCTCTAGCTACTGTCTATTGGTTGTTAGCTAGAGAAGTTCTCAAAAAGCAGGGAACCATTAAATCGGACAGTGAGATGAAAGTTCCAATAGATGACTTTGAAACAAAATTAGTAGAGGAGGTCTTGTGAAACAATTAAAGTCAAGACTTCCAGCCGTATCAGGAATATTTTATCCGAGCAACCCTTTTGAATTAAGAAAGACCATTGAGCAATCATTTCTAGACAAAAAATTCGGTCCCGGAACAATTACTACTCCCTACCAACATCGTAGAATCTTTGGGTTAGTTTCTCCACATGCAGGATATGCGTATTCAGGGAGTGTGGCCGCAAATGGATTTTGTCAAATATCGAATATGGAATTTGAGACTATCGTAATCACAGGCCCCAATCATTATGGCATCGGTAGCGGTGTTGCAACTATGCGAGGTATCTCTTGGGAAACGCCAATGGGAAAGGTGGAGCTTAACGATGAATTCATTGATAAAATTTCTAAGAATTCAATAATAGACGTGGATGATTTTTCTCATAGTAGGGATCATTGTCTGGAGGTCCAGCTTCCATTCCTTCAATACATGAAAAATTCAAGTTTCAATATTGTCCCCATTATTTTGATGCTGCAGGATATCGAAACTGCAAGAGAGGTAGGCAGGTTAATATCTCGTACCATGAAAACTGAGAATATTAAGGGATTAATCATCGCATCTTCGGACTTTACTCATTATGAGCCAAATGCGGAGGCACATAGGAAAGACCTAGAGCTGATCAATGCTATATCCTCGTTGGACGTAACATCTTTTTACGAGACCTTAGAAAGGCTTGACATTTCGGCGTGTGGATATGGGGCTATTGCATCAGTAATGATTGCCGCAAAAGAACTTGGCGCTACCAGAGGAGAACTACTTAGGTATGCTACGAGTGGTGATGTTACTGGAGATATGAGCTCAGTAGTAGGTTACGCCTCTATTATTTTTGTATGACCTACGTGAAGGTCGTCCGCGCTTCAGCCCCGGCTAAAGTGATACTATTTGGAGAACACTTTGTAGTATACGGATATCCTGCCATACTGGGGTCAATTGATAAACGTGTGAGTGTAACGGCGAAGCATATAAATTCTCCAAAAATTAATATTAGTTCTAACATAGGCCTTTTAGCTTCATATTCCAACGAGACGTTAATAAAGCCTCATTCAAAGTATTCCGAAGCTCATAACACCCTCTATCCAATTTATGCTGCAGTCCATGGCATACTAAAGGACCACTTTAATGTCGATGGAAGGCATCGTGGAGTAGAAATTGAGATTAACTCTGAAATTCCTTGGGGAGCGGGGTTGGGATCGTCAGCTGCATCTTGCGTGGCAACTGTGGGAGCGGTAAAATCGCTATTTTTTAGACCTGAAAAAAAGTGGGTATACTCTAGAGCACTCGGTGCTGAAAGGATTATTCATGAAACCACCTCTGGCGCGGATTGCAATATCTCGACTTTTGGCGGACTCATTTATTATGCAAAGGACACACATAATAGGAAAATAAAGTCAAAGGCAGAACTGTCATTGGTGGTTTTGATTACGGGGATCAAACATTCTACTCGGTCACAAGTAACTTATGTCAAGAATTTCAGAAATCAAAACAGGTCATTATTCAATGATCTAGCTACCCGTGCGACTCGAATATGCAACAAGGCGGTATTGGCGATAAGAAGGGGGGACATAATAAGACTGGGAGAATTAATGAATGAAAATCACGTGCTTCTAAAAGAGCTAGGGGTTTCAACCGACGAGATTAATGGCCTCATCCAATTTTGTCTGGACAATGGCGCCACTGGCGCTAAGCTTACGGGCGCAGGCGGCGGTGGGAGTGTGATCGCGCTATTGCCGAATGAAAATCTGACCAGCTTCATTCGTAAAATTCGCAACAAAGGCCTCAGACAGTATTTTCCCGTAAGAATCGGCTCTTACGGCCTTTTGATAGAATAAACTTTAAAATCAAACTAGAATGAATTAAAGCGTTTGAGCAAAAATATCATATGAAAAATAATCTAGTATTGATCAAAATCGGTGGGTCAGTAGCCACCTACAAGGAGAGACCGGTGTCGGCAAACTACTCTGCTATTGACGGATTTTCAAAGGCTATAAGTTTGATAAAACACGTACCGATAATATTAGTTCATGGGGGTGGATCATTTGGTCATTATTGGTCGGTCAAATATAATATGCATACAAGACCTGATAATTATGATATTCACGGTGTATCGGTTGTACATGAATCAATGATAAATCTAAACCAGATTATTATCAATTCTCTGATAAAAAATGGATTGAATCCCTATCTTGTTTCCGCGTTTGGCTTAACAGCTGGAATGAGACCTCTTACAACGAAAATCAGACAGTTGTACACAATGGCACAGACTGGTCTTATACCAGTGACGTTTGGAGATGTTATTCATATAAACAACGGGAATTATTCTATTCTCTCTGGAGACGTGATAATGACTATGATCTCAAGAATATTGAACCCGTCAAAAGTCATATTCGCAGTAAACACGGACGGAGTATACAATAACAAGAAAAGCAGAAAGACTATCCGTGAACTAACTAAGGGCCATATCATTAGTTCTCAGTTATTTAGTTCCAGAGCCAACTCCCAGACTGTCGCTGATATTACAGGTGGGATGGCTCGGAAAGTGAAAGAAGCGTTAAGGATATCATCTAGAGGTATTGATGTGATGATTGTTAATGGAATGAGGGCAGACAGAGTCACTGAAGCGATTCGCGCCGGGCCAGAAAAATTCCAAGGCACAATTATAAGAGGACATACTAAGAGGATGGAAAAAAGGAAATGAATAATCAGAAATCGATGGACTCAGGTTCCGAGCTCGAAACTATCAAGAATAGGAAGAAGGAGGGGATAGAAATACCTCTAAAGAAGGGGGCGCAGGCAAGAACTACATCGACGTATCTAGAGTATGTAAGATTTGTTCATAATGCTTTGCCGGAAATTGACTATGCGGATATTGAAACTTCCTGTTTTTTTATGAACCGACGGTTTTCTGCACCTCTCATCATTGATTCAATGACAGGAGGTACTCCTGAAGCTAGGAAAATTAATGAACGATTGGGGAAGCTCGCTCAAGAGTATGACATACCTATGGGCCTTGGAAGTCAGAGAGCTGGCCTCAAAAGTGAAGAGCTCGCCTCTACGTACGCAGTTGCAAGAAAAAATGCTCCTCATGCATTTCTAATCGCAAATATTGGAGGCGCACAACTTTCAAAGGGACTTACTGTAACCGAGGTTGAGAAGATTGTTGAAATGATACGGGCCGATGCTCTTGTTATTCATCTTAATCCCTTGCAAGAGCTTATTCAACCCGAGGGTGAACCAAGATATAGCGGCGTACTTGACCAAATAGCAAAACTGGTAACGCATCTGAACCTGCCTGTAATGGTCAAGGAAGTTGGAGCCGGTATTTCTAGAGAGGTGGCAAACAGGCTTGAAACGGCAGGCGTCTCTGCGATTAATATAGCAGGCTCAGGGGGAACAAGTTGGGCAGGAGTTGAGAAAATAAGAGCAGACGCTGCAAGGAATAAAGTAAAGATTCATCTAGGAGAGCTATTTTGGGACTGGGGAATACCGACTGCTATTAGTCTCATTGAGACTAAAAGAGTTGTAAAGAAAACCCCGTTAATCGCGTCAGGAGGCCTGCGGAATGGCCTTGAGGTTGCTAAATGCGTTGCTCTTGGCGCCGATATGTGCGCAATGGCCTACCCTTTTCTATTAGCAGCCGCACAATCATTGGACAGTTTATTCGATTACATGAACCTACTATTGACTGAGCTTAAAAGCACGATGTTCCTATTAGGATCCAAAAATTTCGAAATGCTGAAGAGCTCAAGGTATATATTGACAGGAGCTTTAGCAGCAGAGGTTAATTCCTTATGAATATAAGTACCATCGGAGATGATTTGGAAAGTAATGCAGTGCAAGTTAACGAGTATATCTTATCATACCTCGACGGGACCCCCGAGGAACTTTATCGGGCTTCTTCCCACTATATCTCTAGTGGAGGCAAGAGACTTAGACCATATATTGTTTTGAAAGTGTCTGAACTTTTTGGCGGTACCTCAAGAAAGGCAATGCCCGCTGCAGCTGCAGTAGAACTAATTCATAATTTCTCTTTAGTTCATGATGACATCATGGATAACGACGAAGTGCGGCACAATGTTCCTACTGTTCACGCTTCTTATGGGGTGCCGTTAGCCATTCTTGCTGGGGACATATTGTTCTCAAAGGCGTTTCAAATGATGGCTGTTGGTGGTCTCAAGGAAGGGATCTCTGAAAATTCGATATCTGAAATGGTCAGCAGGTTATCGACAGCTTGCATCAATGTTTGTGAAGGTCAAGCAATTGATATGCAGATGGCTTCTGATGCAAATCGATCATATTACCAACCTGACTATATTCACATGATCGAAAAAAAAACTGCTTCACTTTTTGAACTATCATGTTCACTAGGGGTCTTGTCGACTGATAATCGAAAGGTTCAGGATCTTGAGAGATTGTCGGTTTTTGGAAAGAAAATCGGGACAGCGTTTCAACTAATAGATGACCTTATTGGTATCGTGGGGGATCCACTAATAACCGGAAAAGCTGTAGGCAATGACATAAGGGAAGGAAAAAAGACCTTTCCAATGGTCCTGGTGTTAGAAAAGGTTGATTTGAATGAAAGAAATAAACTTCTGAAGATTTTTGGCTCGAGAAATACGACGGACGAGGAATTGAAGGAAGCTATTAAGATCATATCGAACCTTGGAATAGAGGAGGAAATAAGAGGCTTAGCAGAGACCTATGCGCTTCAGGCTTTGGAGTCATTGGAAGCCTATCCTGATTCAGCTCCAAAAAAGGCACTTCAGACATCGGCTGACTTTATTATCCGACGGAGATCGTAATCCAGGTGCTTCTAGACAAACGAATACGTGATTCAATCAAGGCAGCAACGTTACATAATGCCCTTGAACATGATGGAAAAGCAAGAACAGACGCAGTTATCGGTAGGGTTGCCGCGGCAGGTCATGAGTTTCGATCCAACCTCAAAAGTATTGTTCCGGCTATAAAAGAAACAGTAGTGGAAATAAATGCTTTATCACCAGATGTGCAGAAATTATTACTCGACCAGTTAGAAAGTGTAGACGCTTCTCAACGCTCTGGACTAACAGAGAGGTCACAAGATGCCACCTCAACACCGTTTCCGATGTTGGATAATGCGATCCGAGGAAAGGTTATTACGAGATTCCCCCCTGAACCCAACGGGTACCCACATATAGGACACGCCAAGGCCGCAATAATTGATGAATATTATGCTAGATTTTATGATGGTAAGTTCATACTACGCTTTGACGACACCAATCCATTAAATGAAAAATTGGAATATTACGAAGCATTTATTCAAGCTTTAGAATGGCTAAAGATCCATCCTGATATAATAAAAAATACATCTGATGATATTGAACTATTGTATAATTACGGAAGGAAGCTTGTGCTAAACGGCGATGCGTACATATGCTTTTGTAACCAGGAGAAAATACACAATCTCAGATCCAAAGGAGTTGAGTGTGAATGCCGAAAACGATCGATTCCGGACACAGGGTATATTGACAACTTCTTTGGTGGAGGATTCAATCAAAATGAAGCCATAATTAGATTCAAGGGTTCGATGACTGACCAAAATACTGTGATGAGAGACCCAACCCTGTTCAGAGTAATCCGAGGCTATCATCCTAAGCTTGGAGACAAGTTCAAGACATGGCCCACTTACGACTTCGCCGCACCAATAGAAGATAGTCTTGATGGTGTTTCACATGCATTTAGGACTAAGGAATATGAATTGAGAAACACCTTGTATTTTGCAATCTTGGAAAGGCTTGGGTTGCACAAGCCAAGCATGATAGAATTTTCAAGGTTGGAGTTCAATGGGCTCCCAGTTTCAAAAAGAAAGTTAAAACCATTAATCGAGAACAACATCATAAAATCATGGGACGATCCCAGGCTGCCAACCCTGGCAGGTATGAAAAGAAGGGGTTTTGTTCCAGAAGCCATTAGGAAATTCGTTCTCTCCTTGGGTATGACCCTGGCTGAGACAAAACCTCCTTTTGAATCTCTGGAAGCATTTAATAGAAAATTGATTGAATCAGAAAGTATCAGATTATTTTTTGTTAAAGACCCAGTAAAGATTTTAATTCAAAACAGTTCGGGACGCGAGATTAGTTTGAAGAACCACCCGAACATTGATCTTGGAACTAGAAGAGTTAACGTCGGTGATTCAATCTACGTATCTAAGGATGATGTAAATACACTCCAAGTTGACAATGAGATAAGGCTTATTGAACTATATAACATACGTATCGTGGAGATTAAGAGAGACGGGACACAACTGACCATAGTAGCCTCATGGTCAGGGGATAGTGTCAGGCCAGACATTCGCAAGATCCAATGGGTTGCCAAAAACGATGAACGTCCCTTTGAGATCCTAGTTCCAAAAGCGCTCTACCACGACGACACTTATAATACAAATAGCCTTGAAGTCTGGAAGGGCTTAGGAGAATCATTTGTGACTCAACTAAAGCCAGATTCAAAGGTTCAGTTCGTAAGGATGGGCTTTTGTAGGATCGATGGACCCAACTCCGCAATTTTCACACATAAATAGGTTCTAACCGAGATGAAGATCGCCAGAATTAGGGACAATGCTGAGGGAGAAACATACGCTTTATTATCGCCCGATGGAGGGAATCTAGTCACAAGGTCAGAGATCCAGGAGCAAACCGGTATACCGCTGCCTCTTTCGGTTAAGGATTTCATGTTCAATGAATGGATTAATGAAGTTATTACTTATCAAAGCGAACTCCGCTATGACATGCCCCTTGAGTCTTTAGATCTTCTTGCACCTCTCCCTAATCCACCAACAATAATATGTTTGGCATTCAATTATTATGACCATGCAAAAGATGCTGGCCTAATACCTTCGGACGAACCAGTTATCTTCATCAAACCCCGAACTGCTCTGAACTCGCCTTATAGCGATATAGTATGTCCCACGTTTGTAAGGAGATTAGATTACGAGGCAGAGATTGCAGTTGTCATCGGAAAAAAAACAAAAGAGATTTCAGAGGAAGAAGCGTTAGATTCCGTATTTGGGTACATGATTATGCACGATGTTTCTGCAAGAGATATTCAGTTTAAGGATAAGCAATTCACAAGAGGTAAAGGGATAGACACCTTTGCTCCCTGCGGTCCGTGGATAACCACTAGAGATGAAGTGGAAGATCCTCAAAATTTGACTATTGTTACCAGGGTTAATGACGAGATCAGACAGAATTCTTCTAGTACAAATATGGTAATTCCGATAAAAAGAATAATTTCCAACCTGAGTAACGTGATGACAATAGAAGCAGGCGACATAATCTCTACCGGAACGCCCGCCGGTGTTGCAATGTCTATGCCCGAACCCAAATATCTTAAAGACGGAGACATAGTTGAAATCACTATCGAGAAACTGGGGAGCATCAGAAACCGAATTACTGTGAAGTAACCCTCAGTGGGATTTTGGTCATAATTAACAGATAGAGTCACTTGTCTATTCAACTGAACGAAATCGTCCCTGTCTAGTAAATTTGACGATCTCAGATTCCAATAGTTCCGAATAATGCTTATAGGATAGAAACAACTTACGACGTAAGCTTGCCAGCTGAATTGAGGCGTTAAGGGCATCAAGGCAAGTATCCAATGATCTGTCAGATGCAAAGCTGCTCATTGCATCGTCAAATATTCTCATAATTCTCTTCTCCTCCGCGGTATTTTCGTCTATTTCCTTACCCAGCTCGTCTATCTTAATAGAAGCGTCCGTCATGTGATTAACCCTAGCCGGATCATCCCTCATATGAGAGAGCATTGAACTGGAACGAATAAATTTCTTACCTGCGCTCTTCCTCTCCCTGATCACTTTTGTAATCAATATATTTATTTAGCTTGGATAGAATTTCAGAACCATATATGGTGGTCGACAACAGAGGAGTCATCACGTATACCAGAATACTTAAGGAAGATCTCGCTATATACAAGATAACCCCAACCGACGGTCCAGTTCCCGATTTTAAGGCTGGTCAGTTCGTGACAATAGGTCTACATAACCCTAAGGAAGGAAAGGTAGTGAGAAGAGCATATTCAATTGCATCACCTCCAGAACAGAAGAAATATTTTGAATTAATCGTACGATGGGTACGTAAACCCCTGCCGGGACGACTAACAACTGAATTATTCAATAGAAGGGAAGGAGAAGATGCAGCTTGGGTAAAGCCGACTGGTATATTTACGATAAATGATAAACTGCATGATGGTTCTCCTGACAATAGACGAATGGTCCTAATTGGAGGAGGTACAGGTTTGGCTCCCTTCATATCTTACTCATTGCATCTCAAATCAATAGGAAGTAAGAGAGAGATAATCGTCTTGCATGGTGCCAGTTATGTTGACGAATTGAGTTACCGTGAATTATTAACAGAGCTGGAAGAGGAAAGCGAAGACAAAGGAAGAGACAAATGGAACTTTAGGTATAGAGCAAGTATCAGCCGACCTCAGGAATGGTTCAATAGATCGTGGAGCGGCCAGAAAGGAAGAGTCGAGTCCTTCTTAAGGCCAAAACCTGGAACAGATCAGTCACCTCTGGAGGAGTTGGTTAAGGAGAAAATAACTCCAGAAAATACTTCGTTTTATGTATGCGGATGGCAAGGTACTGTCGACGGGGCCCTAGATTACTTGGTTCCGAAAGGCTTTGTAACTGAACGCAACAAGAGAAAGGACGGTAGTTACGATATTAAATTCGAGTCTTATGGTTAGTCGTAGTTTTTGTTGCCTTGCTGATTTGTTTAAATCCTTATATATCGTCTACCTTGTCAAGATATGCTATGAAGTTCGAATTTGAGGAATTCTCAACCGTAGAAGAGGTTTTTCTCTATCTTGTATCCGTTGCGCCTTATATGAAACAGGTACTACCTGTGAGTTCATATAAAGGATACGTATTTTCTATTATTCCCTTAACTCCCCTGTCAGGTGAAGTTTTAATGATGGTATATACAAGGGGACACATTGATCCGGGAATGGTTGAATTTGATATCTCGACAAAGAAATACAAGAGTGTGACGTTGGTCGAACGGGCAGATAAGAATTATTTTGTCGTGTTGACACCCAAAATCGCTACCATTGCTGATGGTGCCATTGAATTGTTAGAGAAGCGTCCGATGCACTAGTTATGAGGTCGATAATCAATACTGGACCATAACTCCAACTGTATCGATCTTAATCTTGTTTTTGTCAATACAATACTAGAGCCTTGGAGGCAGAGCCGCAGTTACTGACCTTCTTGTAGAGTAGTGGTCTACAATATCTTCTGGGAGGCGCCCGTTAAATAGTTCCTTTGATAATCCTCTGAGATATCTGATAATCGCCCAGGTCCCAGCTCTAATCAATCCTGCCATAAACAATTTCATTATAGGACCATAGGATTTATTCCTAATTATTATCGGGATAATGTCATTAATTACCCATATATTGTGTTCCCAGCATCTCCAAAAAAGCGTAAACTGCGCTTCATTTAGATTGCCGAAATGCATTGAATTCTTTTCGGAAAAATCTTGATATAGTAAAGGCGCAATCAATCCTCTCATCTTCGTTTCTTTAAAATCATCTATTAGGTCAATCGTATACTGCGTTTCGTCCGGCGTCTCATCAGGCCATCCTATAATGAGTGTCAATGCAGGGAACCAATGATTCTGATTCATAATTCTGCATCCTTCCCTGACAACTGCACCCCATTCTTCTGTCTGAAAGGGTTTGGTTTTTATCCCAAGATGCTTTTTTACTAGACTTGGTGCAACTGTCTCAACCCCGAGGTTAGTAGCTAGCCACCTACCATTTTTATCCATCCCATTGATTTCAGATATTTTTCTAATGAGGTCAGGAGACGATGCAACAGCAGATAAGGTCATATGGGTGGTACCTATGAAATTTGCACCCAAAGACTTAAGCCCTTTCCAAAGATCTAAAATTGCGTCGGAGTTGGGTACAAACTCCTTGCTCTCGCATCCATACAGCAACATCTCATCCGACTGCAACCAAATAGAATCAAAACCATACCTAAGATTGTGTTGAGCCTCTTTTTGTAACCTCTCGAGTGGCATATCCTTCTTTGAACGTTTATTGACATCGCAAAAATCACAGCCTCTACCGCATCCGCGCATCGCCTCAATGAGAGAATTTATCGTAGGGCCCTGAATCATAGGAATATTATCAATATTCCGTACGAAAGTATGAAGCAAATCAGGGGCATCACCACTTTCTAAATCATGAAACAAATCAGAAGCAAGTTCATCAGCTTCTCCGACCACGACTGTATCAATGCCGTGAATTTCCATCCTATCTGGTTTTGCTAGTTCCCAGGCGCCATTTCCACCTACAACCACTTTAAAATCGTATTTCTTTTTCAATTGAATGATTGATGCACACATCTTTTTGAATTTCATGGCAATATAGGAAAGCTTTTCAGGAGACATGGTTGTGGTTACTGGAGCCATACCAAGCGGGTCCATCACATTAATTCCCAAGACTTTAGTTTCCGGTCCTATACTTTTATCAAGCATTTCGGGATTCGCAAGAAAAACCTCTGACCGGTCATAATCTTTCAATAATGCGCCCTCAATTCTTCTCAATCCACACTGTGCTACTTTTACTTCCCCTGTAGTTCGATCAGTTTCAACACTTGGACAAAATAGCTTATCAAATACAATTTCAGGAATGAGCTCGTAAGGACCACAAGCAATGAAACCATACAAAAAATTTCCTCTATAATTTGTCATAAGACTTCTGTCTGCTGTTAACACTATTCGTTTTCCAGCCGTCACCATTTTCCGATATACTGCTTATTGCGTTATCGATTAGGTATAAATCTATTACTCTATTGTTGCGAGTATGGCTTGGGTGATTTCTTGTAAGCATAATCCTTTCAGGTAACCTTAAATCATGAGAATTTAGATTCATTCATGATGAGATATAAATGACTCGTTTCAACGATGATCTGAACTGAATACTTGATGTTTATATGGGATCCCTACAATACTTCCTTGTTCGATGCAAGATAGAATGACACTTCCTAATTAATTTTCAAAACTTCAGACCGAGAATATAGGTAATGGTTTACATTATGTACGACCTAATATCTAAGTAGTATTGCCAGGCTCTTCTGATATTTCTGACGATATTTGAATCCCGTTTTCATTTTTTCTTATACCCTTGGAAAACCGAAAATCCCCTCGTTTTTTTAATAATGTGACTCAATAGATCGAAAAAATGTTTCCTCATGTGCTCCCTTAAAGAAATTTAGTGCTTGTTCCTATTGATTGCTCGAATCCCACATCCCAGCTCTGCTGTTTGATTCGGCTAGCTCGTACCGATAATTTCTATATTCATATATTGATATTGAATACAACGCTTTTCAGATGTTTTCTAGTTAAATTACTTTAAAGGTATTAATATGCAATTAAGAGATCCGATGGAGTGGAGGGCCGGTCGTCTAGTCCGGTAGGATACGGCATTGGCATTGCTGAGGTCGTGGGTTCGAATCCCACCCGGTCCACTCAGACTGAAGGGCCCAAATTAATCTGTTCATTTAGTGAAGCTTCGAAATACTCTTCGATACTAATCGCTATGTTAGATTTGAAAATAATATTGTATACTTTAAAGTAGCATTTGTTAATAGGATCGTATCCTAAATTGGTAACGCTTTTGAATATTTCCAACCCTTCAGAATCTAGGATGTCACCTATACTCTCATGTTTTTTTCTAATTCTCCTGACTATCTTTTCGGGAAGATTTGAAGGGTAAATGTTTGATCTGGCATTCACTAATTTTATGTCGTTTTCTTTTAGAACAATGCATATGGACCTACTTATGAGATCAGGGAGATCTTTTTGTTCTAATATTCTAACTGCTGTTTCTGAGCCTGTTAATAGAGATATTGTCTTCTCTAAATTTCCAGTCGCTGCAAATAGTAATTTTTGGGGTAATGGTATCGTTGTCTTCAATTTTTTCTCTAACTCATAAATTCCATCTAATATGTTTCTCCTTTCAACTTTGATGGATAAATGACTCATGGATGTTCTACTTTGTGTTAACAGTCATTCTATCCAATAACCATTTTACTTAACACGATTGCTGAAACTGAAAAGATTACGGTTAGACTCACAGCTTTGAGAAATAATTCCAACCTTACAGTCGCACAATCGACTCGTCCCTTTTTCTTGTAATCCTTATATTTTCTAGAAACTCTGATGTGAACATAACTTACCAGCCCCGTTATAACTGAAAAAACGAGAGGTAGAGCTTCAATATGGTTAGTTTGAATGATGAACCCCGCGATAAGCGGTAGTGCTCCCCAAGAAAGAGAAAACCAGAAGTTATTGTGAAAAAAACCCCCAAATACTTCAAAATTGTAGGCGAATAGAAAAAATCCCTCCAGTACTGCAATCACCAATAAGAGTGGAACAAAAAATATAATGTAATAGGCCCCAATAGTATAGGCTGGTATAAGACCTAGCAAAATCATGTACCAGAGTTGCTTATTTGAAAAATAATTTCCCCAAGGCTTGGTCGTCTTAGACCCTAAGCTGTCTGCTGCATGAGCTGCCAGTCCGAGGCCGAGTGCGTATATGGCTGATATGGCTATAACCCTCTCCCAAACTATATGGATTGCAAACATGGAGCCTAATACTGCAAAAGAGATACACATTCCTGTGTAAGGTAAAAACAACATTCCCACAAAAATCCTGAATCCCCTTGGACCAAATTTTGGCACATACCATTCATTCAATCGGTTGTTCTCAGTGTTCATGGTTTTCTCGCGGAAACGATCGCGCTTGTACCTAATGTATGGCGTTTGCAGAATGATTTGATAAACCCTGCTTTCCGAAGATGTCTAATGGTATTCTCCGGCCAAGGATCAGTTTTGAATATCAGTGTATCTAATCGGTTAAATGTGGGCGCCCATTCTTTGAGTATCTTACCAGAAAGCCTTAAGACCTGGAAATGAAATTTCCAAAATCTTTCTACCACGGGGTCACTAGGGACTGTAAAGTCATGAAATACTATCACGCCATCATGCTTGAGAACTCGCCAAGACTCTCGCACTACAGTTTCGATGTCAATATACTTTGCCAAATACGATGACACAATGAAATCAAATGTCTCTGATCTAAACGGTAATATTTCTGCTGTTGAATTTATTAAGGATAAGGTAGGGTGTTTTTCTTTTGCTTTCTTGAGATAGTCGAGTGTAAGGTCGAGGGAAAGTACTGTCGTTGGGTATGACTTTCGATGTAGCATCGCTGACAATATTCCTGTCCCCGCTGCTAGGTCCAGAACAGTGGGTGGAATAGATTTACCCTTTTCTATTATCTTAGCTATCTGAGTTTTCCAAATCTTATCTCTCCCTAACGTAGCAAGGGATACTACAGAATCATAAGACGCTGCGTTATTCGCATTAAAAAAATTTTGAGCGTAATTGTATCCTTCGTGTAGAATCAATGTAGATATTATTCTCCTATGCTAAATACATCAAGGTTGGATACATATAACAGATACAGAAGCTTATGATCATAACCAAACCATGTACTTCGTCAACTGGCAAAGAGACATAAAAATAGATAATAGAGATGGACAAAAGGTTGTCCTTAAGAGTGATAAAAAAAGTAAGAGATTTCATGAATACCTGCTAGCATCCTCATACACATTAATATCAATCGCCCTCGGACATCCAGACCCTCCTCCAATCGTAGGGGAAAGGGAGAAAGAAAATGAAGGGGATAGTATGAGAAGACATCTAAGGAAAATCGGGATTAGAACACCTAAACTCATCTCACTTTCAGAGTCCCTACTCGTAGAAGAATATATAGGATGTGGTGATTTGTATAGAGCATTTCTTGATCTCGACGATACTCACATTATTTCATCATTAGCAGCAAAAGCGGGGATTATGACCGCCAGTCTCCATGTTGATGGCAAAGTCTTCCTTGACAATAAATGTCAGAACTATCTTGTGGGAGACAATTATGGCTCATTGTATCGCACTGATTTGGGTTTCATACAGAGAAAAACCTCGATTTTCTCGCAGAGCATGGACGTGGCTACATTTCTTGCAAGTACACTCGATTTAAATTTACTACGTTATTCCTTAATAGAAAACGGGTTCCTTCAAGGTTATTATTCTATTATGAAACATAGTTTCCCGTATCTTTCTATTATTTTGAGAAATATAATTGCCCCTGGCTTCGCCTTCAATCATAGACTGATGCTAAAAAACATGTTTACTAATTCGATAAATACGTGCTCTTTAGTAAATTAGATAGGGGGCAGCTCAGTCTTTTTGCCAAATCCCCCAGAACCGAACTTGCAATAGAAGCATTGGTCTGATTGCATGTAAGGTATCCTTTGTATAATGACTGCACCAATTTTTAGTGCGATCCTTGTCATTAGTCTGTATTTGAACGGCATTGATGGTATAACCTCGTCAAAATAGACGGTATAATGATCTGGACAAAATTTTAGCGTAATTTGAGCCTTGTGCTTGAGCTCCTGTCGACGGTTATCTCTCGACTCTATGCTCAGAGTCTTGGTGACATTTATCTGTTCCCTAATATATTCATGCTTGGGACATGGACAGTCTTTTCCTCCAGGATGTTTATATGCTGGAGTATTCTTCCAATCAAACTCAGGGAAGTCCTTTTCAAAGTCATCCATACTTTAATTTAAGCAATATCATCTCATATAAAGATGTATGTAGAGTTTAAGGCCAAAATCATAGACTACGATTGTCTATTTGGTTAAAAATGAGAAAAGATATATTTTTGGCTTTCTAACAGAATCTATAGGCGTGACAGTACGAGACCAACAGAGCAGCAATGGAGGTAGTGGAATGGCGACAGCTGCTACAACAACTACAACAACAACAAGTAAAACTGACCACAATACGAATAGAGCTTTTCTGGATTCGAATATGAAGACGCTTATAGAATTTAAGAAAAGCCTATTGGAAGAGCAACGAAAGAGTGAACAGGAAATTCAGGATATCAACGCTAAGATTGATGAGACAAAGAAAGATATTGATGAGAATCGAAATGAATTGGATAACCTGCGCGCGAACCTAAAGAAGGTTAATGAGCAGAAGGAGACAGAGTATACCAAGTTTAAAGAAATGAGGAGCATCCTTGTGGAGACTCGTAATGAAATGAAGAATATTGAAAATAAATCGACTCCTAGTGCAAATTCGAAACTGAGAAAAGATCGATTTGACATTCTGCGGTTGAGTAAAATATTGGAGCAGATAGAACACGATATCCAGACCAAGAAATTATCCAAGGACGAAGAGCGGAGATTGGTTGCCAAGTCAAAAGAAGTGGCAACTAAGTTACACAATTTGAAGGTAATTAACAAGAAGGAAGATAAGTATAGAGGTATACTTTCACAGTACGATTCACTTAAAGCAATTATTACCAAAATATTTGACCAAAAATCAGAATTTGGAAATAAGATTGGTAAAATCAAATCGGAACTGGACAGATTAATGAACTTGCGAGAGAACCTATATGAAGAACGAAGGAAGGTAATTCACACAACAAGAGAGGCGGCTGCTAAACTTGAAATGGTTGAAACCCAACTAAATGCGATTGAATTTAGAAGATCTCGTACTCAGGCAATAAGCAATAGGCAGAAAAAAAAGAGGGAGTATGATGGCCAGCGGGAGAACAGGTACGAAGTCACACAAGAGCGAGCGAGACGCAACAAGGAAAATCAGGAAAGATGGAACATCTTGAAAGAGGAGGCCCTCAAGAAAATGGCAAGCGGTGAGAAACTTACGTTTGAAGATATGAAGCTTATTTTTGGTGACAATACCCCGTAATACAAGATAAAACGATTGAAGCCCATAGGCAAATTATTTGGTACTAATGAGTAATTCCTGGAATTTCCCCACTAAGACCCAAAGCTTCTAATCCATAATACAAATTCTATTCAGATAGGGATTTGTCGTGGTGTATTTTACCAATATATAGACATGAATCACAGATTTTAAATTACGTATAAGCAATAAGAGGTTGATCAATTGTTTTAAGGTCAACAACGGAATTTTCCCATCTCCGGACGACTCATTACCATTTTATATAGTCCTTTTAGATACAGGCGCATAGATTGGCCAATGTATACTTTACCCCTTATGGGGTCGGTCTTGGTCACGCTAGTCGATTGATAATGATAGCCGAAGGACTTCAGAACTTAGGGATAGAATTCAAATTTTCAACATTTGGTGAAGCAGTGAGTTACCTCTCACGTCTTGGATATTCGTGCAACATTGTTCCACCAATGGATTTTGGGTGGACATCGGAAGGTCATTTTTCAATCTCCACAAGTATTGCCAACATACCAAGATACTTTTTTAACTTTTCTAGACAGGTCAATCACGAGATTAGTAATATGATAAGATTCCGACCAGACATTGTAGTTTCAGATACGAGATTATCACCGGTTTTGGCTTCGAAATTCTTACATATTCCTTCTATCGTAATACTCAATCAAGTAAGACTCCTTCTCTCCCCTCGTTTGAGACGTTATAAAATAACAAGAAGTTTCGAAGTACTTAACGGAGAGGTCTTAGGATTAGGATGGACACTGACTGAAAAAATACTCATACCAGATTTGCCACCACCATATACCATCTCAGAGAATAATATTTGGGGAACTAATTCGACTAGAAGCAAGCTTGAATACGTAGGATTTACCACTCCTCAAATGCACGTAACCGAATCAAATGCGAAGAAAGTATTCATTGAACTTGGACTAAATCGCGCAGCTCCGATAGTATTCGTTCATGTTAGCGGGCCAATCGAGACCCGCATGCCACTTGTGCGCGTCGCAATGGATGCATCTGAAGATTCGAAGGGTTATATTCAGTTTGTCATTTCTGCTGGCTATCCCGGAGGAAACCCTCAACCTAAATGCATCAAAGGAGGATGGTTCTATGAATGGTGTCCAGTTAGAGACGAAATATTTAGTTTGAGTGATATCATAGTAATTAGAGGCGGACATGCAGCAATATCTCAGGCAATAAAATTCGGAAAGCCGATCGTTACAATTCCAATAGAAAACCACGGCGAACAATTGGGCAATTCGCAAAAGATCGCCAAACTGGGGATAGGTGTTGCTGTAACAACAAGACCGCTACAATCAGAAGATATTTCAAATGCCATTAAATTAGTCTTGAGTAACCCAACTTATCTAAGAAGAGCAAATGAACTGAAGGAACTCAGCGAGAAACTAAATGGAATTGATAATATCGTGAAAATAGTTCAGTCTTTTATTAATTGATACCGTATTTGGTGTAGTATTTGAACGGCACAAGAGAGTATTGATCAGCTCTTGGTACTTCTCACTGGTTTTCTTGCAATAACAAAGCTTCCTAATTCAAAAATTCTAGAGCTCCTCTGGCGGTCCGAAGAAGCTACCATAAAGAATGAAGGAATCAGGTCCCTCTACTAAGCTGGAACCTGCTTTATATCGGACCTTAAGTTCAAGAGAGACATTTCAAAAAAGGATTAGCCAGTGGAACAAATGCTTTCCTCTTCTCTGACAGTCATCGGTAATTGTAAGGGGCGATTTGTTTATGAACTAGGTGAATAATGTTCATTGTTGTGACCTATCAAAACTGTGCACAACAAAATTGCAAGATAGATATGAGATGGTTAACCGCTAGATTTTTGACAGTTGCATAGTACTCCAATAACTATGGTCTCCTAGCTGTCCTTTTTCTAGAGTTGATTCAAGGCCTCCTGAATACTTACGAGATCAGCGGCCTTAGGGACCTGCTCTAGATATTTGAGAAGATCGTCTCTACATCCTACCTTATCGCCCAGCTCCATCCTTGCTATTGCTCGATTTTTATATATCGGTCCGAATCTGAGAGGATTGATTTCAATCGCCTTCGAATAGTGTAGTTCAGCGTTCTGAAAATCATTATTTTTGAGATAATAGTTACCCAACCCTCTGAATGCTAGATAATAGCTTGGGTTTGAATTGACGGACTTTTGATATGATGAAACAGCTTCTTGAGAATTTTGTTCATTCAATATACTCCCCATAATACACCATGCTTGTGCATTTTTATTGTCTAGCTTTACGGCGTCAGATATTTTTTCTAGTGCATCTGCCATTTTTCCTTGGTGCCTAAGTCTTTCTACTTCTAGACAGATCCGATTAGATTGTTTGAATCTCGGATTTTCTCTTTCTACGATCTGCTTCATGTCTTGAGGAACTAAGACAATGCTGACCATGTCGTCTTGCTCCCATTCCTGTTGAAACCGGGTCTCTGGTATTGCTCCGACAGTTTCAGGCTTAGGAACATAGCTTAAAATTCGACCCTCGTCAGGGTCGTAACCAGAGATTACGTTGGCATGTTGGATAGTCTCTTGAATTCCGGGAAGGATAACTATAACTGGAATACCTTGGTCAATTCTCTTCCTGATATCATCCAAAGAACCTCTGTAAACATAGCCTTTTAATCCGTGATTTTCAGCGAGTTCTATACCTTCTATCATTATTGATCCCTTAATTCCGGTGTATCTCTTTGCGACCTGTTCGGCCTCAGGAGTTAGTTCTTCTCCCCAATACTTGGAAACGATGTTTATAACCAATGGAAGACAAACACTTTCTTCCTCTGGGCCCACTAATGGGATGGTCAATGAATGGCGATTTGGTTGTGATTGCAAGGCAGACGTCTTAGTTTATCCTTGTGGAGTGATAATAAAAATTCTTCTTAATGAATCCAATTGTATAAAGGGTAACGTTGTACTGGGATAAATTTTCGCTGGCTCAGTCTTATATTCCATTATAATTGAGGTACCCCATCTGAATGGTGAGTTCGAATCTTCACATGCGCAAAAAACCAGAGAATAGTACTAGGCCGTCTTCTCTACTTTTCTCGGGATGAAACTGCACGCCTAGCATTTTCCTTTTAAGATTTACAATGATTTCTTTTTGGCAATGCTTCGACCCTGCAATTGATACGAAGTCATCTGGCATTCTTGCAATGCAGTATGCATGACTCTCGTAAACATTGAGTGACCTATATTTTTGAAAAATAATATTACTCTCAGGTGATTCCGATACTGAAACGTTGCTCATCTCTCTAACAGGGTTTAACATCCTTCGTATAGTCCCCCCTAGTGCTAAAGCCATAATTTCTGCTCCATAACAGATTCCCAAAAGCGGAGTGCCTTGGAGACTACATTCTCGTACCAGATTGAAATTAGCAACATTAATCTGTCTGCTAGTCTTGCTCCTGCCAGAGAGAATGACTTTTTCATATGTACTAATTTCATGATCTATTTTCTCGTAGAACTTTTTGTATGTGTAATTAGCCTTCAACTTATTAAGGCATAATAAAATGTCCCCGGTATACGGTGAAAAATTATCCACCACGAGAACAGACACCTATAGAAACCCTCTCAGCCATTAGCAGCACCACGGCTGGTGATATAAAGTTTGATCAATATTGACTGCACAAAATAAGGGGCATGAGTCTCTAAGCGTAACTTAGAGATTGATGTTCAGTCACAGACTTTAAGAGGAAATACAATTAGGATTCGATCCATAGCAACCCTATTTTCCTATATTATAATGGCTAATTTTTTGCATACAAGGTAGATGGCAGCATAAGCAGGCAGGGAGGTTGTTGTTTCATCAAGTCTAAATGTTTGGCCCTTCAGCGTCAATTTAACAGATGTCTTAATTTTCACTTTGGTCTCGGATTCACTTAACAGACATGCATCTTCTAGGGGGTTAAATGAATCCAGATTGGAACACTTCTTCTTTGTCAGTCCACTTTTGCTATTTATTGATCCTGGTAACCTGAATACACGATGAACATCCATTGTCACCTGAGGATCTATATTTACTCCCAATTCTTTTCCTATTCTCTCTAATTCCTTTCTAAAACCGTAGTATCCTCCTCTCTGCTGAACGATATTCTTCAGCTTTGATTCGATAACTGTTTTCTTGCTCAATCCAAGGGACAATCTCTTTTGCCATCCATAAACTAGGCCTCCTCTTGGAAATCTCACCACGAAATCATCCTGATTATTTCCCCTTTCTTTGGAGGTCTCACTTTTCCTTTGAGGGTTTTCAATATCTTTCGCATCATTAGAGATGAGTTTGAAACCAGGACCTTTGATAGTCCTACTTGGGCTTACGTTACTGGTTCTTCTGTAAACTCCAATTGTCTCGGGCATGAGACCTTTTCCTAGAATATACCCTGCTATGTCTGACCTAGCTTGAGCGTCTAAATGCCTAAAGCTCGGACTCGCAACATGAACATGATATCCATCATTGCCCGAAAAATAAATCTCTATATCTTTTTCGCCAATTCCAAAATCCTCCACGAGTATGAGAAGAAGCTTTTCCACCTCATTCTTTGCACCATCAAGGCATGTCTCACAAGGGATTGATTCAAAAACCACGTTCTGAGAATTGCAATTTTGACATCTATTTGATCCTTGTTTGTACTTACCTGCCTGCGAACAGCTCTCGCATGTATAATAGGAATGGTCCGATTGACAAGATAGGTGCAAATCCTTTGTGTCAATATCAAATATTAGGTCAGCTCCTAGCCACTCCTTTTCGTGCATAGGATATGAGGGGAATCTATAGTATCCATTAGAGCAATACAGATCCGAAGGCACCTCTCTTAGAGTTGCAGCTATGACTTCACCGTCGCTATCAAATGTTAAATGCCGTACCATCCCTGCGGGTTCTCCATCTGGTCCGAAGTAACGAAAGGCAAACTCACGCCGCTTTATGTCTGATAGGGATGATATCGACTTTCCATATCTAAAATAATATTCCCTAAATGCATTTCTTAGGATTTGATACGTTTGTGACTTCATAACATCCCTAATCATCCTGATCCGACTTTGATTCTCCCTTCGCGACTAAGTAACCAATGCGTATAAAAATTAATCAACTCTATTTCTCGACCCATGACCAAACTGAATTGGGTTCACTATCCCATCACAATCTCGTGTCGAGAAGCAAAGGTTTTCATTGGCCAGTTTTTCGCAAGATGGGACAAAGTACCTTGTTCCACTTCCCTTATTTCCTGCTAGATGCTCGATCTGATATCTTGTGACTTTCTCGTTAAAGTCAGGGGCGCTACGAAACAGATCAACAATTACGTCGATACTCTTGCCGATAAATAACATGTATGTTGCGAGCAAGACTCTTGCAGAATGGGGCAGATTTTCTCCTTTGTTCATCTCGTCGATAGCATGCTTTATGCAGGGGGGATAATTAGAGGCCGGCCGACTATACCTTGTATCATAAAATCCCCCGATATTAGGTGCCATAATGGTAAGCTTCTGCTTGACCGACTTTGGCATTGCCGACAAATCCATCGCTTTAAGCCGATTATAAATCAAAGCACTTAGTTCGCTGCGTATTAGCCTTACTGACTCGTCTATACCAAGGTAAACATATCCATTATGAACTGAACGATTTATTAGTTTCCATTCCTGTTCATGAAATTTAGATGCCCGTGAAAGGTAGTCGTTGACCCTAACTTTGAAAACTCTTTGATCTTCGTCATTGATCTCTACTTGTACTTTGAAAAGTTCAAAAAAGATTTTTGATAGTAGAAGCTGTCGTCTGCCTTCGTTCCGTTCTTTTTTCAGATCTTCAATAAGAAATTTTTCTGCTCTAAGCGCTTCAGAAAGTGAATGCCTTTTAGATATTACGTCATTGCCGATGCACTTTACCATCATTAAGCTGACAAGGAAGGTCAATACTTCAATCTCATATCTTCCCGAATTTTCGTAAACCTTACCATTTCTTATTTCTTCTTCTAGCCTTTGGGCCGACCTTTCAATAATGTGTTTCATTTCTGGACGATCAAACTCTTCGTAGTTTAAGTCAATATGACGTATGTATTCTGAAGCCTCGTTAAGAAAAGGATATTTTGCCAAATCTCCAGTGCCAAGTCTGAGTTGGGACAACCGACTAACAGCAATATTATTACTTCCCATAATAAAAAGTGCGTGCAGGATGGTTATTCGTCATAAATGTTATCATGATAGCAGATTCTTAGATTACCGGTACGGAATACCTGAGTCTTCCCTAAGATTGAAAGACAGTGACCGCCGAGAAGCTGCATAAAAAAAGGGAGAATAAATTTAAAGCCCTTTATCACCCCTTCCCTAAAGGCGAGCAATACCTAGTGAGCAACTATGATCAAATAATGAAGCTAGCTGTCGAAAAGGGATTCTATTTTCCAAGCTGTGAGATATATGCAGATGCTCCAGCAGGATTTTGGGAGTATGGTCCGACTGGTTTAAAAATAAAAAACAAACTCATCGAACTCTGGAGAAGGGAAATCGTTCGTCGCGATGGAATGTTGGAGATTGACGGTTCTCAGATAATGAGCAGAAGTGTCTTTGAGGCCTCAGGGCATATCGAAAATTTTACCGACCCCATAATAAGATGCACAGATTGTGGCTCTACATTCAGGGCAGACAGATTACTTTCGGAGAGGACTGGAAAGGACATTCCAGAGAGAACTCCCGATGATGAAATCGATGCGATAATAAACAAAGAAGGTGTTCGTTGTCCAAGTTGCAAAGGTAAGTTAGGAAAAACCACACGATTTAACATGATGTTCAAGGTAGGGATAGGGCCCAGTGCTGAGGAAGCATACTTAAGACCTGAGACATGTCAAACAATCTTCGTTGATTTTCCACGAGTGTACAAAACCATGAGGGGTAGGTTGCCTATAGGTATAGCTCAGCTCGGAAAAAGCTTTAGGAACGAAATTGCTCCTAGACAGAGCTTACTAAGGCTCAGGGAGTTCTACCAAGCCGAAGTTGAAATTTTCTGCAACCCTTCCAAGCTAGACAATGTCCCATATTTTGATGAGCTAAGCAATACAAGTCTGAGAATATCAACAGACGGTATTTCTGTGCAAGAGGTCACGGCCTGGGAAAGTCTCGAGATCGGGTTATTACCCAATAAATTAGTGGCGTATTATCTATCTATTTTAGCCGATTTTTACAACAAGACTGGAATGGATATGAAAAGAACTCGATTTCGAAGGCTAAGAGATGATGAAAGGGCATTCTACGCTTCCGTAGCCTTTGATTTTGAAGTCGAGACTAGCGTTGGATGGCTTGAACTGGTTGCCTGCAACTATAGATCAGATTATGATCTAAGAGGACATTCGATGGTTAGCAAGCAAAATTTGGAGGTAATCGATCCTTCTAACCAGACAAAGATATTGCCGCACGTTTTTGAACTATCCATGGGGATTGACAGAAGCATCTATGCCATTCTGGAGCACTCATACTATGAAGACTCTGAACACGATGATAGGGTAGTCTTACGACTCAAACCATATCTTGCACCTGTTTTGGTTGGGGTTTTGCCTCTTGTCAACAGAAATGGTCTCTCAGAAAAGTCACAAATCATCTATTCTGAACTCAAGAGGGAATTCGACACCTACTATGATGATTCTGGTTCAATCGGAAGAAGGTATAGAAGGCTAGAACAAATTGGTGTACCCTTTGCAGTAACTGTTGACAAGGTTACACTCCAGGACAACTCAGTTACAGTCAGACGGAGGGATACGATGCAGCAGGAAAGAGTAAAGGTATCTGCTCTTAAAGAGTATTTGAGGAGATCATTGCAAAGCAGCTAGAAGGCAGCTCTATGACACTGTTTCAATCACATCTTTATTTTCAATCTGGAAAGATGCAATAATACTTGATCCGTTATGAAGTATCAGAATTCGTAAGTGCGGTGAAAACGTCCTTCTGAGTAAGAATACCTCTGACTATTTCAGCGTTATCGACTACAAGAAGTCTTCTGATATTTTTCGACTGCATAATATCAATAGCGCCTTTAATTGAGGTATTTGGAGAAATGGAGACCAGTGGATATTTCATCAGCTCGCGTATGGGCTTCTGTGCAAGGAAAAGGTCGGATGTACCTATTTCGCGTACTATATCTCTTTCAGTAATAATCCCTATGGGCTTATTTCCTCCAACTAATCTCTTGACGACGACTACACATCCGATATCGCGATCCGACATTATTTTACAAATTTCTTGAATCGTCTGGTCCTCAGTTGCCGTTATTAGCTCAGTCGTCATAAAGCCTGATGCTGGTCTGGATTCAATTTCCATTTCTATGTGGGCTCTTTAGTATTTTTTTAAATAGCAATGTATTAAACAATATGTAATTCTGGTTCAAAATCGAAAGGGACATTTTTGGCTGTCCGACTTACGCCATATGCAATATCCACGTGAACCGAAGCTTCCATTCTCACTGAGTTATGGCCAGCTGCACTAATTTTACGAAATGATCCTTTTCAACCGGCTTCCTGATTATACTATTACGCCTAATATCCGGTAATATGCTGACCAACTCCTCTACTGCGTCCAATGCTGAGACAAATAGTATCCTGACTGAACTGTTAATAGCCTTCATGCGATTATAAAGCTGCAACCCGTTCAAATGCGGCATTCTGATATCCATTATGACCAAATTGTAATATGATGGATTAACCTGAGCGAAATGTCTCAGTGCTTCTTGTGAATTGCTAAAGGCGTCTACGTTATACCCTTCAGAATGCAAGAAAGACTTGTATGTTATTATCATATCAGGCTCGTCGTCGATTAGCATAACATTGAACTTCTGAGAACCACTTTCGAGGGACTGTCCTGCTGCCATTTGACGTTTAATTCCAGCTTCAGCAGGCAATAATATAGTCGGTATAGCTAACTTTGATGCAGATGTTACGGAATACAATGGATAGGAAGGGGTCCTCGAACCTTCAGTTGAATATGCACCCATCTTCTTAATAATAAACGAAAATGATAACTCTTGGTATCCTTTAACGATCTGGTACAAGTCCCCCCCTATAATTAATCCGTTCAGTGGTGCTCTGGAATTTATTTTTGCACATATATTCACAGTTGATCCAAACACATCGACGATTCTAGACGGCCCTGACCTAGCAACTTCAATTTTTCCGTAGTCTGAACAAATTCTATAGTTAATAGGGGGTAAATGATGATCTTTATACTTTTCATTCATAGAGACATAAGTTACACCCATTGTAAGTCCACACTTTAAGACGTCCAAGAAAGGTGTCTTATCTGTAGTAGTTTCAGAGGTCTTTGGGAAAAAAAATATTACACTGTCCCCTACATTTTTGACAATTTCTGCACCAAAATTTCGCGCTATTGATGCCATGGTGTTTATAAAAATTGAGTAATACTTTGCGACGTCCTCCGAATTCCCGATATTTGCTGTGATCTTTGTGGAGTTCACAATATCCACGATACCCACACACAGGTAACGAGTGTCCACGAAAGTTATTTCATTTCCTGATTCTTCTGGGTTTGTCTCTTCTGGACGACGATTGGAAGGCATGGTTGTAGGATCCATCTCAATTCTCCCCATAATGTTTCATGGTAGTCCTTGCTCCCAAAGCTAGTATTGTCACAGCTCTCGTTCGCGAATGTACTAAATATATAGGTACATGACTATGTCCAATACTATAATGGTAATGACTACCGCTAGACATGAACCTTAGGAATAAATTGTAACCATGCTTAATATGCTTTGTTACCTCAAAGATCCGCCTCTTTTTTTCCTCTGATTTACTTGGATCGGTTGCTGTACAGGCCCTAGGAATTTAAAATTTCCCAAAATCTATCTACTGGTGTTCCTTATATAGAAACTAGAATATGGCTCTCGTTCCCAATTGAGCAAATTACCGAGTATTAGAGCATAGAGTGAAGATAGGTCCTATAAAGGCTGTTCTATGAAATTACGTACTAGGATCGGCTCTAGTCATCATAACATACCAGTTTTCCAGATGTTGCCTTTAGTTAACCTCTGTCAACGAGGAATATGCGTTCGCAGACTGAGGGACAGAACTCGCGGTGCTTTGATCGAGATTTACCCGCTTCTCTGAATTAAAATATTGTTTCAATTGTGGCGAGTCTCTCCCGTTCCCGCTTTTACTCATGGTTACTGATTTTTGGTCTATCGCTATCTTGTATACCCATTCCTTTCCACCTTTTCTATTCCTGACCAATTTGCCCCGATTAACATATCTTGATAGATAGGTTGCTATCGCGTCAAGACGCATTGGTTCCTTGAACTCCTCTTCATATAACTCTTGAATATCCGTGGAGGTAAAAGTAGTATTATTGAATTTATTTTCTACGATATACCAAATCTTTGATCCAACTGACGTAAGTCTATCGCCAGTGCTCTTGTCATCATGTGTTAGAGCATTCCCATACGTATTGTCATTCTTTTCATAAGGAGATCCTCCAGACGTGTTAAGTGTTTCCATAAGCTCGTATACCTTTAGCATCTTATTTTTTGAAATGACCCCGTCTAGAGAAAGATTGTACCTGCCTCCGTCTGCGTCTTCGAATTCTATTTTTATTTTTTTCCTTCCTGAGCTCAAGCTGGGGTACCTTTATCAAGCACCGATTGCATTGAACAACACTTAAAATAGATACCTGCAATTTTCGTGACAATTAACACGATTTTTGTTAGCTAGATTAGCTAATCTTTAGTTAGTATCGTTTAGAACGACTTCAAGCCGAGCATTTGAGATTGATATCAAAATTAGATTACGTTCTAGATCAAAACCTGCCAATCATCCTATCGATCTATTCAGAAAGCATATACCTTGCCATACGATACATTAACTTTGCCGTTCCCAGAATTAACTTCAAAGTTATAGAGGTTGATGTTAAATCTACTAAAATACTCTGACTATGATCCTTCATATTACTGATGGCCTGCCAGAAGAAGGGATATTTTTTGGTATTTGCACGAGACTGCTCCAATGCGATGAGACCATCTATGTTAGTCGAGAAATACTCTTTCCCAAATAGTATCCGGCGTTTCATGGTTCTTTCAATCAGACCTTTGAACATAAGATCTGTAATAACCTGAGAGACAATTGGTAGATTGATCTTTACTTCTCTAGATATTTTTGTTTCTGATTTGGCTTTGCTTTTTGTGCATTCGAGTATCAGGATTTCGGTGGAGGTTAAGTTACAAGGCCCATAATGTGTTACGATTCTAATATCATTAATTACATTTTCATTTGACGAGTAGGTATTTGAGACAATTTTCTCTTTCATCCTCGCACAACCTACATGTTATCCAAAGACGATATATACTTTTAAAATTATAAGATTTTAAAGGAAATCTGAAAGGCAGAAAGTGAGGTAATTCCCTAGTTGGTTGGTACTCAGGATCATCCATTAAAGGGGTTTTATTTAATAAAAGTATATTTTCCTGCTTATCTCGTGACGCAATACTAAAATTATTGTTTTACAAAACTTCTCTCATATTTTCATGGATACTAACGAAGTTACAGAATATTGCAAGTCTGGCAGCCATATAGACTGCAATAACTGTAATTGCAAATGTCATGTGCCGGGGACCATTGAATTTTTATCCAGAAACATAGCAAAGCTTGAAAAAGAACGGCCTGGATTAGGGGAATCCTTACCATAATACTTATCTTTTTATAATTTTCTGATAGATATCAAAGCGATGAGATTCGAACCTTACTAGGCGAAAACTTCGTTCCAATTAGGTATTACGGCAGAATTCTTCAATTGATCCACATATCTCATTCATTGTAAATGATGTTCGGTAAATGAGTTTTAGGACGATGAATTATGTGCCAACTCCTGGTCCATTTAGTTTTATTGCGCTTCCTCAGTGCTAAATACAAGCTTTCCTTCATGAACTTTTAAAGAATATACCTTTTTGCCTTTGAAGATAAGTCTAATTTCATTGTTTTCTTCTTTAATATCAACAAGTTCCTGGCCCTTCATTTCAGATAACTCTGTCATTTTACGTCTGTTATTGGTGCAAAAGTAATATTTAGATTATTAGGATGAACAATGCGGTAACTACCTTGTCGTCTCATGAACTAAGCGATTAAATTAATTATCGCCTTTTGATATGTAAAAAATATATTCAATCCAAATATTAGAAGTGAAATATCCCAAAATCGCCTTACAACTCTAATGCAATTTTCTGCAGCAACAATTGAAATCAGCGAGATATCAATCGTAACGTATCGTCGGGTTTGAGTTCCTATTTTATCTGATTTCTTTTACTGACGTAATCGTCCAATGCTTTTATCATTGTACCCATTTTAAAGATCTTCGGCATGACGTGCACAGTGATACGATGTTCTTCGAGGGCATTTTTAGTTGACGGGCCAACAGCCACTACTAGCACATTTGCTCTAAGGGAATTCTTCAACTCCTTGGACTTGCTGTTAACTTCAGCTATTTTGAATAGGTCGTGAACCGAAGGCGGGCTTGTAAATGTTATTGAATTTATCTTTCCAGCAATAATTTTGTCAATAAGCTGGACTACTCTTCTTTCTTTAGGCGCTACATAATCATATCCCATTGATTCTAGTATCGAAGCGCCTTGTTTCGTTTGACTAACAGTATACCTGTAGGTTGAGGCTTCTGTGACGGTTAGTGCTCTAGCCTTGTAAAGATCGTCTCTGAGTTGCTCTGGATAATCACCATGCCAGAGTATTGCAATTTTTTTTCCCGTGACTCCCCTCGCAAGCAAAAGCCTTAGTACTCCTTTTGCGGTATTTTCTTCTGGAACTAAGTTTACCATAACACCGTACTTTTTTAGGACCATCTTAGGCTTGATGCTTCTGGCTATAATTGTTGTATTTGACAAGGACTGGCTCAATCTGTCTTCAAGACCCAGCTTAGTAGCAATGGAAAAGAGAGAAAAGATTCCAGGACCGGTCATGAATACTACATAATCAACATCTCCCGCTATCACATTATCCAAAAATTTAAGCACATCTTCTTTTGGGTTTTTCAGGTCTGCCTCGATACCTATGGTGGGCGCTATGTAAGGTTTGCCACCTAGATTTTCTACAATACGAGCAAGCTCACCCGCTCTGCGGCTTGATGTAATTGCTACAGTCAACCCGTCAAGTGTCATGTCTCATCAGTTCGACTTTTTTTCTCAAAGATTCGAAGGTCTTTTCAATTTCATTAGAATTCTTTGGTTGGTAGATTAATTGGATTACGCATAGGTGAATGTAAATGTTATGCATGTATGAGAATTCTAATGCTCTGGCGAGGCATAAAATATACTCAATTGACCGTTAATGTTTAATCTATTGACTAGTCAGATCATAATACTTAGAGCGTATTTTTGAATCCATTCTCGTAGGAAACTATTTGTTAAGGTATTATCAATTCTATTTATCTAGTATCTTTATAAGATGCTTGGAAAAAAATTAACCTAATTGGCTAGCAAGATATCCGTCATTAGTATTATATCTATCATGCTTCTTATTTCGTTCTTGTCTTATTCAAATCTAAACTTTGATATGACTCAATACGCAGAAAGTCAGGAAAATAATTTGCCCAAGGTTCCGTCTATCAGAATTACCTCGCCTGAAAGGGATCAGTTAATTCCAGCCTCTACAAGCTCTAAAAATCGGAGCAGTGATATTGGAACTAGTACTAATGGCACATTAGTTGTCTCTGGAACTGCCAGCGATGATTCAAAGTCACCTTGTGAGGTCTCAGTTCTTGTAAATGACGTAAAACCATATCAGCCCGCAACTCCTAACGGCACAACAGGGAAGAACGATTATTCTAATTGGGAATTTCATCTTACGCCCGATTACGCTCCCATAAAACAAGGAGCGAATAAGATTACAGCAAAGCTAGAATGTCTAAAGCTACCTGTCAACTTGACGAAATGGTACAGTGTTAGTGTCAATGGCGGAACCCAAGAACAAGTGACGCAACAGGAAGAGCAGCTCCAGAGGCAAGAATTGGAGAGAGAACAGCAAGGAAAATTAGCTTTAGAGAAAATTCAACTAGAGGAACAAAGGAAGCAACAGATGATAGAACGTGCAAAAGCAAATGCTGCAAAGATTAACCAGTCTGCTTTGTTTGTTACGATCGGATCCCCTGAAGAAGACCAATATGTACCGATAGGGCCTCTTACAATCTCAGGGACTTCATCGGATGATGCTAATACAGACTGCGATGTATACATTGATTGGAATGATCTAAAACCATTTCAAAAGGCAAAATCAAATATCACAGGAACTAAGGATACGACTTTAATTAGTTCTGGGCTCAGGAATGATTATTCAAACTGGACGTTTACCTTTACCGAAGGGTATCATGAGATTGTCAATGGAACAAACGAAATTACAGCCAAGCTCGATTGCCTTGCCTATCCTAATAACTATACGAAGTTTACTAGCATAAATTTGACTGGATTACCACAAGAACAGATATTACAACAGCAGCAAGAAGAACAACTACGACAGCAACAGATGATAGAACGTGCAAAAGCAAATGCTGCAAAGATTAACCAGACTGCTTTGTTTGTTACGATTGAATCACCGGCAGAGAATCAATCTATCCCAATGGATTCCAATCTTACTATATCTGGTACGTCGTACGATGACGCTGCCACTGATTGCGACGTATCAGTAGTACTAAATTCCAAAACACCTTACCAGAGGGCTATCCCTATCAATGGATCAGGAACGAATAATTATTCAAACTGGACGTTTACCTTTACTCCAAGTTACGGTGTACCAAAGGAGGGACAGAATGAAATGACCTCAAGAATCTCCTGTCTTGCCTATCCCAATAACTATACGAAGTTTTCCAGCATAAACGTTACTGGATTACCACAAGAACAGGTATTACGACAGCAGCAAGAAGAACAACTACGACAGCAACAGATGATAGAACGTGCAAAAGCAAATGCTGCAAAGATTAACCAGACTGCTTTGTTTGTTACGATTGAATCACACAAACCAGGTCAACATGTTCCGATAGATTCCAATCTTACTATATCTGGTACGTCGTACGATGACGCTGCCACTGATTGCGATGTATCAGTAGTACTAAATTCCAAAACACCTTACCAGAGGGCTATCCCTATCAATGGATCAGGAACGAATAATTATTCAAACTGGACGTTTACCTTTACTCCAAGTTACGGTGTACCAAAGGAGGGACAGAATGAAATGACCTCAAGAATCTCCTGTCTTGCCTATCCCAATAACTATACGAAGTTTTCCAGCATAAACGTTACTGGTGTGCCCCAAGACAGTTCCTCATTACAACAGCAGCAAGTTGCTCTTCAGACGCAACAGCAGTTGGGGCAACAATCGGCGCAACGACAACCGCTTCAACAAGAAGAAAAACAGCTAAGTATAGTTCCGTATACAGCCAAAAGCCAGAACATTCCTTCAGGCTTCTTTTGGCAGCGAGAATAAGATCAATGATGTTAAGACTTCTGATGTAGATTTCCTTGCCCAGTTTGATATCCGAAATCTTGTAGTGTGTAAGCTGTCCAAATCAGTATTCAATTCATTTACTTCTAATCAAGGTTGGGTTGGAAGATAAGATAAACCTAAACTGACGAGGATTGGGTAAAACATTGCGTGTTGTATTTTGAAATTTGCCTGATGCTAATATTTTTGGTTGTCGGGCTAAAAATACCGCGGGCATCAATGTTCCATGAAAGGCTTGCTAACCATTTTTCTTGGTGCGAATTTAACTAACTTTCCTATGTATGATAGTTCTAGTTATTAATTCCTAAGATGATAGTATATTATTTCTCATGCATATTTAGGTACTCTATTTATTAGGACAATCTGTCCAAATATAACGGAAACATAATGGCTGACTCACATACGAGAACCAGAGATGAGGTAATTGGTCTTGTCTTAGAGGCTGCAAGAGAAGGTTCATCGAAAACGAACATCATGTACAAGTCCTTCGTGTCTTTTGATAAACTTGAACAGTTGCTAAATCATTTGATAGATAACAATTTACTTGAACATGAAAAAGGAGAGTTGACTTACAAGACTACTCAAAAGGGTATTGAATTGTTAACCAAGTTAAACTGCTGTGGAAAGAGCGGGAGTCAGATCACCGGTTTAGATTTAGACGATGCAGATAAAAATGCCAATTTTGATCAGGGTTTATCCTATTCTTCGGTCTCAGACTTCAATACGAGTTCTTTTAACAAAATCCTAGTAATAGGACTAGGTCAGTTAGGACTCCCAGTTGCTAAATATGTTAAAGGTAGAGGTTTTGATGTTTATGGATATGATATTAGTCCAAAAGCAATTGAACGTGCAGAGAAGACAGCAGGAA
>Ga0209382_10000168_pt1 | contig 103078 bp, 99 predicted proteins | sample SoiMetdeltSBSDD5_FD_187599 | JGI IMG/M metagenome (GOLD analysis project Ga0209382, IMG submission 187599) | Bulk soil microbial communities from a Populus tree surrounding site in Tennessee, USA - Soil MetaG P. deltoides SBSDD5 (SPAdes) (version 2) | ecosystem: Environmental > Terrestrial >...
CCGATGAAGATCGTGCCGTACAAAAAGCTCAGGTCGCGCTCGAACGGATGCTCGATCGGCATCGCCGCCATCACTGCCTGCTTGATCCGCCGGCCTGCATCGATGAGGCCGGCATAGTCGGCAACCCTCAGATTCACACCCACCGTGTGCGCATCGACGAAAGCGTAGAAGGCGCCGCCGTACGCAATATCGAACCGCACATTGCCGAGCCCATCGACGCGCAGCTCCTCGTCGCGCCTATACACGAACGAAGGTACGTTGCGGAATGACGTGTGCAGGATGCGGCCGGCCGCGTCGCGGTGCGCGTGCGCTTCGATCCGACCAGCCGGAACGTTGAAGGACACGTCGGACCTCTCGGTCAGTCCCGCCTCGATCACGTACTTCGTGAGCGCGATGATCGCGTGACCACACATCGTGCTGTAGCCTTCGTTGTGCAGGAAGAACACATCGAAGTCGGCGTCGACAGACGGCGTGAGAACTGCGCCATACATATCGGCATGCCCGCGCGGCTCGAGCATCAGACCGGTGCGCAGGTGATCGAGATGCTCGCGGAAGAAGCGGCGCTTCTCGAGTACCGTGCGACCCTGCAACGGTGGCAATCCGTCCGTGACGATGCGCAGCGGCTCTCCGCCCGTATGCATGTCGATGGTCGCGATGCGCAGTGCGTTGGATGGCGAGTGCAGTGTCATGCGTACATTGTACGCAAGATTGTCCGGTGTCCGTCACCGCGGACAGTTGTTGCGGTCGTTGCGTATGTCCATCGCTCGCCGCGCGCCTGCGTTTACACTGCACGCATGAAGAAATCGAAACTGCTGACGGTTGTTGTTCTGCTTGCCTTCTTCGCCACGAGTGCGGTCGCGCAGACGGCCGAGGCAGTAGTGCAAGCAAACCAGGCGGCGATGGGCGACTTCCCGCGAGAAGGCACGTTGCGCGTGCAGTACGCAGTCGAGGTGAGCGGACTGAAGGGCACGGCGACCTACACGATCGACCTTGCGACCGGCGGGTTCGTCGATGAGCTCGACACCGATCCGCTGAGCAGCGCCACGGGTTTCGACGGCAAAACGCCGTGGATGCGCGAGATCTCCGGCGTCCCGGTCAGGCAGGAAGGCGGCGATCGCATCCGCGTAGCAACCAACGAAGCCTATCGCAACGCCAATCTCTGGTGGCGTACAGACCGCGGCGGCGCGCAGCTCAGTTACGTCGGTCGCGAGAAGGCCGACGGCAGACAGCTCGATCATCTCGCGGTGACGCCGAAGAACAGCACGCGGTTCGACGCATGGTTCGACGCCGACTCGCACCTGCTGGTGCGTACGGCCGAGCCGCAGATGTTCTTCAAGACGCAGGAGCTGTACGACGACTATCGCCGCTTCGACGACGTCATGCTCGCGGGCTCGCGGCAACTCGACTCCGGAAGCGGGCCTTCGAACATCCAGAAGATGAAAGTGACGAGCGTCACGCACGAGCCTGCTCGGCCTTCGACTGCCTTTGCCCGGCCTGCCACTCCGCCTCGCGGCGGCGAGCTCGTCGACGGCGCTGTCACGGACGCGGTCCCGTTTCGTCTGCTCAACAATCACGTGTATGTCGAAGCGAGGGTGAACGGCCAGGGCCCGTACACGTTCATCGTCGACACGGGCGGCCACACGCTGTTCTCTCCGCGCGTGGTCAAGGAAGCTGGACTCGAGTCGGTGGGCCAGTCGGAAAGCTCAGGATCAGGCGAGAAGACCAAGACGACCGGCTTCGCGCGCTACCGCGAGATCGCGATCGGCAAGGCGCGGCTGCGCGACCAGGTCGGCTTCACGATCGAGATCTACGAACCGTCGATCGAGGGCATCCACGTCGACGGCATGATCGGTTTCGAATATTTCAGCCGCTTCGCCGTGCGGCTCGACTATGGCGCGCGCACCATGACGACGATGGATTTCGCGCACTTCGATCCCAAGGGCGCCGGCATTGCCGTCCCGTTCAAGTTCTACGATCACCTGCCGCAGGTGCCGGGTACGGTCGACGGCGTGCCGGCGGTGTTCGACATCGACACCGGCTCGCGCAGCGAGCTCGACGCCACCGCGCCGTTCGTCGCGCGACACAAGCTGCGCGACAAGTACTCCAAGGGCGTGACGGCGATCACCGGCTGGGGCGTCGGCGGTCCGAGCCGATCGTACGTCGCGCGCGTGCGTGCGGTGACGTTCGACACCATCAAGGTCGACGATGTCGTTATCAACCTGTCCGCGGCGAAAGGAGGCTCATTCAGCGACGCGAACTACGACGGCAACATCGGCAGCGGCTTCCTCAAGCGCTTCGCGGTCAGCTTCGACTACCCGAACCAGACGCTATATCTGCGGCGCCTGTCGCCGCAGCCGCCCGATGTCGGTCGCTTCGACCGCTCCGGCATGTGGATCAACGCGGCGGCCGGCGCGTATGAAATCAAATCGATCGCCGCGAACAGCCCGGCCGCGGCGGCGGGCCTGGCCGAAGGTGATCTGATCACGACATTGAACGGTCAGCCTGCGGTCGCCGAGCACCTTTCCGACGCGCGCACGATGTTGCGCGAGCTGCCGGCGGGTACGGAGGTTGCCGTGACTTACAAGCGAGGCGGTTCGGAGCAGCAGACCCAGCTCAGGTTGCGTGATCAGATCTGAGATCCAGACGATCGCTGTCCGGTTCCTTTCTGCGCTGACGCCAGACGAAGTAAGCGATCGAGATCAGCACCAGCCAGGGCACGCCGACGATCCAGGAGATCCGCCAGAACTCCTTGTCCAGCCCCATCGTGATCAGCACGGCGACCAGCAGTCCGAGGGCCGCGAGCTGCAGCCACGGAAACAACGGCATGCGCACCGGCAGGTGCGTGGTCTGGTGGCGGCGGCGGAAACTGAGATGGCTCACGAGGATGAAGATCCAGACTGTCATCGCGCCGAAGAGCGCCACGCCGAACAGATAGTTGTAGGCGTACGGAGTGAACATCGAAACGGCAGCGGCCAGCAGAATGCCGGCGCCCGAAACGAGGATCGCGCCGATCGGCGTGTGGGTCTTGCCGAGTTTGCCGAGAAACTGCGGCGCGTAGTTGCCGCGCGAGAGCGAGAACAGCATCCGCGAGCACAGGTACACGTTCGTGTTCATGCTGGAGAGCGCCGCGCTCATGACCACGAAATTCATGATGCCCGCCGCGAATGGAATGCCGGCGCCGGCGAACACTTTCACGAATGGACTCTGCGCCACGACCTTCGCGCCGGTTTCCGTCCACGGCACGAAGCTCACGACGATCGTGAGTGCCAGGATGTAGAAGAGGAACAGCCGCAACAACATCGTGCGCAGCGCCGCCGGAATCGCCTTGACCGGATCCTGTGTCTCGCCCGAGGTCACGGCAATGACCTCGATGCCGTTGAACGAGAACACGCCCATGATCACCGCCATCCACACGCCGAGCAGGCCGTGCGGCATGAACCCGCCCGGTAGTCCGGTCAGATTGTGAAAGCCGACGGCGGGCACGCCGAGGCCGAGGATGTGGACCATGCCGAGCAGGATGAACAGCACGATCGCGGACACCTTGATCATCGCGAACCAGTATTCGAACGTGCCGAAGTTGCTCACCGACCGCCCGTTCACGTAGAGCAGGACCAGCGCGAACGCGACTGACCACATCCACACCGGCACCTCCGGGAACCAGTAGGTCATGTAGATGCCGGCGGCGACCGCCTCACCGCCGATCGCGATCACCTGACAGAACCAATAGGTATAGCGGACGACGAAGCCCGACCAGGGATTGAGATAAGTCTCCGCGTACACGCCGAACGAGCCTGCCGCCGGATGCACGACCGCCATTTCGGACAGGCTGAACACCATCACCAGCGCGATGAATCCGGCGATCAGGTAGCTCAGCACGACCGCCGGACCGGCGTAGCCAATGGCGATGCCGCTGCCCATGAACAGGCCCGTGCCGATCGCACCGCCGAGGCCGATCATCACGACCTGACCGCGGGTGAGAGCCTTGCTCAGGCCATGTTCGCGGTCGTTCGTCTGCGTCACGTCATGCACCTCGAATCTCTTCGCCTCGCAGGATCTGCGCCAGCAGTTGCGGGTCCAGGTTGCCGCCGGACACCACCGCACACACGCTGCTGAACTCATGCCGTCCCGAGAGCGCTGCCGCGACTGGAATCGCTCCGGCGCCCTCGGCGACTACTTTATTGCGCTCTGCCATCAGTCTGATCGCCTCGACGACTTCGCTCAACGAGACGGTCAGGCAATCGTCGATCAGCCGGCTCGCGACCGGCCACATCTCGGGCAGCACGGAACCGAAGCCGACGCCGGTGACGAAGCCGGGATCGCACGGCGTTTCGACCGGGCCGCCCGCGTCCCGGGCCGCCTTGAAAGGATGCGCCGTCGCCAGTTCGCAGGCGATGACTTTCACAGCACGCCGCGATGCGCGCAGAGCGTTCGCGATGCCGCAGGCCAGGCCGCCGCCGCCAAACGGCACGAAGATCGCTTCCACATCCGGCAGGTCCTCGAGAATCTCCAGCGCGATCGTGCCGCTTCCGGCGGATGCAGCGGGATCGCGCACGGCGTCGATGTAGACGCTATCGAATTGCGAGCTGCCGCCGGCGGCGACTGCGCTCCACCATTCGGCGAACGGCTGCTCGACGATGCGCGCACCGAGCGCACGCAACAGCGCGAGCTTGGATTCCGCTGCGCCCGTTGGCACGACTGCAGTCGCCGTGGTGCCGACACGCTTCGCCATCCACGCCATTGCAACCGAGCTGTTGCCCGAGCTGAACGTGTGAACGCCGCCGCTCAACGCAGCCGGTGACCGGGTCAGCATCGCATTGGCGATCGGGCGCAGCTTGAACGAGCCCGGCGGCTGCAGGTTCTCCAGCTTCAGGTGGACGCGTCGCTGGGGCGGCGCGGCTGCGCGCACGACAGGCGTGCGCGCGACAACACCGGCGAGCCGTGCGCGGGCGCTCTCGATCTGCTGGAGCTCCGGCAGCACTAGCTCAAAAGCTGACGCGTGCGCTGACACCAATCGTGCGCGGCTGCGCTGCGATGACAGCTTCGGGGTCCTGGAACGTACCGAGGCCGTCGTAGAGCGCGACTTCGTTGGTCAGGTTCTTCACGAACACGCCGACCTGCACGCGCTCCGTCAGGTCCATGCGCGCCACCGCGTCCATGATCGTGTACGAGCCCAGCGAGATGTTGAACGGGCTGCTCGGCACGAATTCCGTGTTCGTGTCGCCGCGATAGGTCGCGTCGAGCGAGAACGCGGTATTCCTGCCGGCAATCGGCACTTCGTAGCGCAGCTCGCCATAGAGCTGGACATCGGGCGTGTTCGGGATCTCGTCGCCCTTGCGGCCGATGATCACGAACGGCGAAGCGCCGGGCAGCACCGGTTGATCCTCGGACAGCTCGTGCTCGAAGAAGTACGTGCCCGTGAACGTCAGCTGCAGTCGATCGGTGAGCAGCGAGTTCAGCGACCATTCGAGCCCGGTCACGTCGGCAGCGCCGCCGTTGGTCGTGAACGGGATGTTGCCGACCGGATCGCGCGGCTCGACCTGGATGTCGTCCCACTTGATGTGGAACACGGTGGCATTGATCTGCAGGCGCTGGTCGAGCCAGCGCGACTTGACGCCCACCTCGTAGTTCTTCAGGTCATCGGAATCGAAGGTCTCCGGGATGCCGGGCGCGAACGGCTGATTGCCGTTGTTGATGCCGCCGACCCGGAAGCCTTCGGAGTACAGCGCGTAGAACAGGACATCGTCCGTCGCCTGCAGCGACAGGCTGATCTTCGGCAGCGTCGCGCTGCCGTCTTGCTTGAGCAAGCCGACCTCATTGCCGTTCACCGTGGTGCCGATGACCTGATCGTCATCGACTTCGACCGGTCCGGTCGGCGCGAACGCATGCAGCGTCGCCTGAATCGCCTCGAGATCCGCTTCCGACCAGCGCAGGCCGGCGAGCAGCGTCCAGCGCTCGGCGAACTTGAAGGTCGCTTCACCGAATACTGCCTTTTGCTCCACCTCATCGGCGCGAGTGCGTCCGAAGAAGGTATTGCCGCCATTGAGCAGCGCGTCGTCCGAGTTCAGCGCATTGAACGGCATGGGCCCGCCGCTACCATCGGTCGTCACGACGTGCACGTTGAACTCGTTCTCGTCCTTCTGATAGTAGGCGCCGGCCACGAAGTTGAAGGCCGAGTCGAAGTCCGAAGCGAAGCGCAGCTCCGCCATCTTGGTCTTGTATTCCTGCGGCTGTTGCGTGATGCCGGCGATCGGCACGCCGAAGAACAGCAGGATCGGCGTGCTGTCGAACGTGAAGTCGATGTCGTGCTTGTACTGCGAGAGCGCGAGCGAGACATTGCCGACGCCGACGTCGTAGCGCGCTGTCGCTCCGAAAAGATCGAAGTCGTCCTGGCGCGGGCTCTTGGTGATATCCGTGTTGATGAAGTCCTTGCCCGGCGTGAACGACTCGAGGCCGGGGAGCGGTGCGAAGCCCGTGTTGCCCGGGAGCGAAGCGATTTCCGGCGGCTGATCCGGATACGCCGGCACACCTTTGTTGGTGAAGCGCGGCGAGCCGTCGCTGTCCAGATTCTGCTTCACGTAGAGAGCGTCGATCGTCAATGCGTCGCTCGGCGTCCAGCGCGCGCTGAGGCGGCCGCCGCTGATCTCGGTCGAGTTGATGTCCTCGGCGAAGCCGTTGAAGAGCGTCGTTCCGCCCGAAGTTCTTTCGAGACGGGCTTGATCGATCCAGCCGTCACGGTCCTCGTAGTAGCCGACGAGCCGCAGCGCGAGCTTGTCCGGCGACAGCGGCACGTTGACCATGCCGGTAATGCCGAAACCGTCGCCGCCGTCTTCGATCGAGCCGAAGTCACCCTCCGCGTAAGCGTCGAACTTGCTCGCGTCAGGCTTGCGCGTGATGAAGCGGATGTTGCCGGCCATCGAGTTCGATCCGTACAGCGTGCCTTGCGGGCCGTTGAGTACTTCCACGCGCTCGACGTCGACGAGCTGGACCGGCGCGTTCTTGCCGCCGCCGTCCTGCTGGTCGCTCGCAGTGATGACGTACTCGTCGAGGTAGGCGCCGACCACGGACGGTCCGCTGCCGTTGATGCCGCGGATGATGTACTCGGAATCGCCGGGTCCCAGGTTCTGGAACTGCAATCCCGGAACGCTGCCGGCGAACGCTTCGAACGTCGTCTCGCGCTTCAGCGTCAGATCGGCGCCGCCGAGGGCGTAGATCGACTCCGCGGTTTTCTGCACATCCGTTTCGCCGCGCTTGGTGGCCGTGACTACGATCTCTTCCAACGCACGGTTGCCCGGCTCCGACGACTCCGCCGCATGCACTTGTGTGCACGCGGCAGCGCACAGCATCGTCGCGGCACGGCCGCAATTGAGTTTCCAGCGCGTAGTCATGGCTCCCCCCTTTTCGCTATGAGTGGCTGGTCGCTGATGGAATTTGCTGTGGGATTTAACCGCTTCGGCAGAGCCCGCGCCGCATCCTCTTTAGCCCGAAAGCCCTAATTTTTCCGGGCTGACGCGCGCGCGGTCTGCCGATAATCCGTCCTGCGCCGCGCGTTGGGTGGTGAGACGCTCGATGATGCTGTAGGACTCGCTCGTGACCCGCTGAGGGTCGGCAACGAGATACGGCCGCAGGACTTCCAGGATCTCGTCATACCCGGCAATCACCGCCGCTGCCGTCAGTTCGCGATCATGGTATTCGACGTAGTTCAGCCAGTTCTCCGAGATGATCCAGGTGATGTCGACGATGGAGCGCAGCCGCCGCGGGTCCGCGGGCAGGTTCATGAGGCCGCGGGCCGCGAGCGCGCGGAAGAACCGCTCGATCTCGACGAGCCGGCGCTCCCGGTTGCGGGCGAAGCGCAGCCGCAGGACCCGGTCCCGGCGCAACAGGTCCGCCATCTCGCGGTAAAAGAAGCGATAGTCGCGAATGAGCTGCAGCTGGCGCACGAACATTGCCGCCATGTGCTCGAGGGTGGCCGCGAGATGATCGCGATACCAGCCGGCATCCATCTCGTCGACCGCGCGCTGGAACAGGAAGCGGATGATTTCCTGCTTGTTGCGGAAGTGGTAATGCAGGTTGCCCTTGCTGATGCCGCAATACTCGGCGATGCGGTTGGTGGAGATCGCCGCGGTGCCCTGCTCGTTGAAGAGTTCCAGGGCGGCATCGACGATGCGGGTCTGCGTATCGCGGGTAGCCATAGAGTGTGTGGATAGGATAGCGCAGGAGCTTCAGATGAGTACGGCGGCTGAGCGTGTGTTTCCGGTCGAACGCCTGAGGGCGGAATTCCCCGCCCTGCAACGGGCCGGAAACGGCATCTTCTTCGACAATGCGGCGGGCGCGCAGGTGCCGCAGGACGTGTTCGACGCAATCAACGAGCATTTGCTCGAACGCAACGTCCAGCGCGGCGGGCGTTATCCCCAGAGCATCGCCGTGGACATGTCCCAAGCCCGGGCGCGTGCCAGCGTCGCGGCCCTGGTCAATGCGCGCGAACCCAACGAGATCGCGTTCGGAATGAATGCGACCTCGTTCATCCGCATGGTCACCCTGGCCGTGGGCCAGACGCTTGGCGAGCGCAACGAGATCATCGTCACCGACCTCGATCACGAGGCCAACGTAGCCACCTGGCTCGCGCTCGCGCCCCTCGGCGCCACCTTCCGCTGGTGGCGGGTGCGCGATGACGCAAACCTGTACCTGGAAGACCTGGCGCCGCTGGTGTCCTCGAGGACGCGCCTGCTCGCCTGCCCGGTGGCGTCGAATGCGCTCGGGACGATCATCGACGTGCGTGGCGCGGCCGACCTGGTCCACGCAGCAGGCGGTGAGATTTTTCTCGATTGCGTTCATTTCGCGCCGCATGGGCGGGTGGACGTGCAGGCCTGGGACTGCGATTACCTGGTCTGCTCCGGATACAAGATTTTCGGTCCCCACATGGGGTTTTTGTGGGGCCGCTACGAACTGCTGGAGCGCCTGCCGACGTTCCGCGAGGACTTCATCCCGGATGCGCCGCCCGGCAAGATCGAGGCAGGCACCGTCTGCTACGAGAACGTCGCCGGGATGGACGCAGCAGTGCGTTATCTGGCGCGGCTCGGGCACTCATTGGCGCCGAGTCAAGGCGACGTGCGCGAGGACATTGCGCGCGCGATGCAGGCGATCCTCGACTACGAGCGCGGCCTCACGCGGGAGATGCTGAAAGTGCTGCACGAATGCAAGGCGACCATCTACGGCATCGCGGATCCCGCCCGCGTCACGGGCCGCGTACCGACGCTGGCCTTCAACATCGACCGCGTCGCACCCTCCGCCGTCACCGACGCCATGGCCCGCGCAGGCATCGGCATTCGCGACGGCCACATGTATTCGCCGCGGCTGATGCAACGCCTGGGCTTGCAGCAGGACAGCGGCGCCGTACGCGTCTCGCTCGTTCACTACAACACCGTCGCCGAGATCCATCGGTTCGGCAACGTGCTGCTCGACCTGGCCAGAGGTTAGACTCAAGCCTATGAATTCGGATGAATCTCCGGAGCCGCGCATCGCCGGCACCATGCCTTCGTACCAGGAGCTGGTTGCCGGACGCCGCTACCTGTGGTGTCGCTGCGGCCGCTCGAAGAATCAGCCGTTCTGCGACGGGTCGCACGTCGGCACCGGCTTCCAGCCGCTTGCCTATATCGCCAAAGCCGACGGGGAAGAAGCGCTGTTCTGCATGTGCAAGCGCACCGGCACGCCGCCTTTCTGCGACGGTACCCACGCCAACCTTCCCGGCGGCTACGCAGTCGAGACTGCGGAAAGCATCGCAGCGAGCACTCTGCCGTGGGCGCCTGAAGCCGAGGGCGGTGTTCGTCGTCTGGACGGCGTCTGCTACACCATCCGCGCCGCAGCGACGCGCCCGGCGGATCCTGGTCCGTTCTGGATGCGCACGCTCGTCGACGCCGGGAGCGGCGCCAGGTTCCAGACCCAGCTGTACCTGGAGGTTCGCGACCAACCCTCTCCTGCGCTGGCGCCGAGCGCACCTGCACAGACGATCATCTTCATCGCCGGCGGGAGCGGCGCGATCGAGATCGGTTCCCGGCGCTTCGCGATCGGTCCGCTGGAGGGCGTCATGGTGCTGCCGGGCGAAGGGTTTCGGCTGACGCCGGATGCAGGCGTCTGCCTGCAGGCGTTCGTCTCGATCTGTTCGGCGGCGGGCGGCTTGCAGCCGATCGCGGCGCTGCCGCCGTTCGACGAGAGCCAGCCGGAGCGCATCGCACGCATCGATGAGCAGCAGCGCAAGGCAATGGGTTCGCGATTCTTTCAGCACCTGGTCGACGTGCGGCTCGGCGCGCGCAACGCTGTGCAGTTCATCGGCCACATCCCGCAGTCGAAGGCGTCGATGCACCGCCACTTGTACGAAGAAGCGGTCATCGTCGTCTCGGGTGAGGGTGTCATCTGGAACGAGAATGTGCGCGCGCAGTTGGCGCCCGGCGACGTGATCTTCTTCCCGCGCAAGCACGTGCACTCCCTGCAATGCACGTCGCCCGCGGGCATGGACGTCCTCGGCGTCATCCATCCCGGCGACAATCCGGGCATCAACTACTAGCTGCGCCGTCGACGAATCAATCGTCGGGCGCGATGTTCTTTTCGATTTTCTGCAGCGTTGCGACCAGCTGCGCCGTTTCCTTTGCGCTGACGTTCTGAAATGCCAGGCTCTGGTGTTTGAGCGCCGCCGGCACGATGCCCTCGAACGCTTGCAGGCCCGCCGAGGTGATCGAGATCTCCACGACCCGCGAGTCGAGGTCGTGCAGCCGGCGCTTCACGTGGCCGACGCGCTCGAGCTGCGCGACCACCCGGCTCGTGGTCGGCTGCTCCATCAAGGTCGTCTCGACGATGCGCCCGATGCTCAGCGGCCCGTAGGCGCGCAGCACGCTCAACACCCGCCATTGCGATGAATTGATGCGCATCGTCTTGAGGCGCTTCAACAGGCGGGCGTTCAGCTTGTTGGTCACGCGGTAGAGCTGATACGGCACGAAGTCGTCCAGCCAGCCGTTCCCCTTGATGAACGGCTCGGCGCGCTGGGCGCGCCGGCTGCCCGCCGCGGCGGCTCCGCGGGGTGTTCTCGCCATGAATGTGCTCCAGCTCGTTATTGGCAGCGCATTCTACCGCCGCATGGCCGTCTTCATTGTCTGAATACGTCCGCCACCTCTCAGAACCGCTTCGTCAGGTCGACGCCTATCGTGCGCGGCATGTTGGTGTACTTCACCGTGGGCGTCGCCGTCGCGCCGACCAGGAAGACGTCGCCCTGGATGTTGAAGACATTGTTCACGTAGAGCGCGACATCCAGCCCGGTATCCTCCTTGCGCGCCCCGATACGGATGTTCGTGATGTCGTAGTTCTCCTGCACGCGATCCGTGGAGGCAGTCGGACGCAGCTCGGTATGCGACTTGCCGTGGTACGCCCAATCGCCGCGAATCCATGCCGACCAGTTCGGCAGCGCTGCCAGCGAGTGCTCGTACTGCACGGAGAAGTTGGCCGTCAGCTCCGGAATGCGCGGCAGGTTGTCACCCTTGCGGCCGGGCGCCGCCACGGTCGCGTTCACCTGGTCCTCGGTCAGCTCGCGCTTCGGCAACCAGCTCAACCCGGCGGACAGATTCAGGCTGCGGATCGGCTGGAACACGGTCTCCAGCTCCAGGCCCTCCACCTTGGCCGCGCCGGCGTTGCCGATGAACGCAAACGAGCCGGTCGGGTCGCGCCCGGAGACCTGGATGTTGTCCCAATCGATGTAGAACGCGCTGCTGTTGACGATCAGCCGCCCGTCGAGCCACGCGGACTTGACGCCCAGCTCGTAGTTCCACAGCGAATCCGACTCGTAGCCCGGCGGCACTGCCGCGATGTTCGGCTGGTTGGTGCCGCCGAGACGGAAGCCCTGCGAGGCGAGCGCGAAGATCGTGACGTCATCGCTGGGACGGAAGGACAGCTGGAACTTCTTGATCAGCCGGTCTTCCTTGAAGTGCCGGTGCTCCGCCGGCGGCAGCGGCCCGAACAGCGGGAACTGGAACAGATAGAAGCCCTCGTCGGTCTGCTCGGCCGTGAACTGGCGCAGGCCCGCCATCACCTCCCACTTGTCGAACAGCTTGTAGGAGATTTCGCCGAACACCGCGCTCTCTTCGATATCGCGCGTGTTGAAACGCGCCAGCGCGCACGGCTGACAACCTTCGATGCCGGCGCCCGGCTGGTCGGAGAAGCCGGTCGGCGGACCCGTGACCGGAAACGGCCGGCCGGTTGCCGGATCAACGATGGGCGACACGCTCTGGAAGTCCGAGTTGCGGTCGCGCCAGAACACGCCCGCGAGCCAGGACAGCGGACCGTCGCCGGTCGAGTTCAGGCGCACTTCGCCGGTGCGCTGGTCGATGTCCTGCGTCTGATTGGTGAGCTCAGGGAACAGGTCCGGGCGCACGCACGGCCCGCTGAAGCACTGGGTCGCGCCCGGCGGTCCGACGTTCAGCGAGATGACGGCCCAGGTGTTGTCGCGAAAGAAGCCGAAGTCGCGCTTGTACAGCGAGCCGGCGGCCGTGAGCGTCGCCCACGACAGCTCCTGCGTCCAGGTCAGGCTGTAGATCTCCTGGTCGTCCGGGCGCGGGGTCTCGACGTAGTCGCCGTTGTGGAAAGTGCCGGTGTCGAAGTACGCAAACTGCGGCACGCGGTCGCGCATCCCCGGATCGTTCGGATCGCCGCCGACGTGGAACGTGTCGTACGGGTGATAGCCGCTGGCGCCGTCGACATCTCGCTTCTGCAGCCAGACCATCGCGTCGATCGTGGCGGACGGCACCGGCTGATAGCGCAGCATCACCCGGCCGCCGGTCGTCTCCGACGAGTTGATGTTGTCGTTGCCGAGGCGGACGTTGTCGATGTAGCCGCCGCGCTTCTCGTAGTACGCGGTGGTGCGCAGCGCCAGCTTGTCATCGAGCAGCGGCAGGTTGAACGTGCCCGACGCGGTTGCGCCCGGATCGCCGTCCTCCAGCGACTCGGCGGTGACGTGCATGTCGCCTTCCACGGCGTCGAGCACCGGCTTGTTCACGATGAAGCGCACTACGCCGGTCTGCGAGTTCGCGCCGAAGGTCGTGCCCTGCGGGCCCTTCAGCACCTCGATGCGCTGCAGGTCGATCAGCGCCAGATCCGGAGTCTGCGAGCCGCTGTCGCCGCTCGAGCTCTGCACGCCGGTGGCGGGCACCTCGTCGTAGTACACGGCCACCTGCTCCTGCCCGGCCGACTGCACGCCGCGCATGATGTAACGCTTCTCGCCGTTGCCGGTGTCGCTGAACGTGAGGCCGGGCACCTGGTAAGCGAAGTCCGAGAACTCGTTGACGCCCATGTCCTGCAGCTTCTGCTCGCCGAAGGCGGAGATGGCCGTTGGAATCTCCTGCAGGCGCTCGTCGCCGCGCTTGCGGGCGGTGACCACGACTTCCTCCATCAGCCGGCGCGACGTGTCGGCGGTGGCGCCCGGCTCCTCGCCGTCGGCCGCGGGCGCCAGCGGCGCCACACCCATCGTCACCGCAATCATCACTGCCGAAGAACCGATACGTCTGCTGTGCATGGCTGCTCCCCTGTTGCAGATCCGGCGCTACGCCGGCCGATCGCCCCCGAATGATTGCGAATATATATTCCGAATCATATATTGTCGGCAAGTTATTTCAGTTCTGAAGCGTTCCGGCGCGGCCCGTGGCGCGCCATGCACCATGCGGGGAGAGACGATGCGCAAATCGCAACTGTTCGGGGCAACTGCAGCCGCATTGCTGGCGTGCGCGGGGGCCTTGCCCTCGGCCCAGGCGGCCGCGCCGGCCACGGCGGTCATTCATGCCGGCCGGCTGCTAGCCGTGCCGGGCCGCGAGCCGCTGACGAACGCCACGCTGGTGGTAGCCGACGGCAAGGTGCGGGAAATCCGCTCCGGCTTCGCGGACCCGGGTGCGGTCGGCCTGCCCGCGGACACCTCGGTCATCGATCTGCGCGACAAGTTCGTGCTGCCGGGCTTCATCGACCTGCACGTGCACCTGAGCTCCGGCGGCACGCGCGGCCGCGACCTGCGCTTGCGCGAGCCCGAGGGCTACTTCTCACTGGTTGGCGCGCGCAGTGCGCATGCGACCTTGATGGCCGGCTTCACTACGGTGCGCGACCTCGGCTCGGAAGGCGGCACGATCTTCGCCCTGCGCGACGCGGAGCGCGACGGGATCGTGATCGCACCGAAGATCATCGTCTCGGGCGATCCCATCAGTCCGACCAACGGTCACGCAGACAATCACAACCTGCGCGAGGAAGTCATGCAGGCCCTGCCCCGCCGCGGTGTCTGCGACGGCGCAGACGACTGCCGCCGCGTGGTGCGCGAGGCAATCCGCCGCGGCGCGGACGTCATCAAGGTGATGGCCACGGGCGGCACGCTCGATGAGTCGAACGCCGGGACCGGCCAGCAGTTCACGGACGAGGAGCTGAAAGCGATCGCAGACACCGCGCACGCCTTCGGCCGCAAAGTGACCGCGCATGCGCATGCCAAGGCGGGCATCGATGCCTGCGTGCGCGCAGGTTTCGATTCCATCGAGCACGGCATGTGGGCCGACGAGAAGACGCTGCGCGAGATGAAGGCGAAGGGAATCTGGCTGGTACCGACGGTCGCAACGATCTACTTCGTCGGCGACACGCCGGAGAAGATCAAGGCGGGACCGCTCAAGGATCTGCCGCCGGTGTCGCTCGAGAAGGTGTTGAAGCTCGGCACGCAGCCGCGCAAGCTGGCGCGCCTCGCGCATCAGGTCGGCACCAGGATCGCGCTCGGCACGGATGCGCCACTCGTGCCGCACGGGCAGAATGCGCAGGAGTTCATCGAATACGTGAATGCCGGCATGACGCCGATGGAGGCGCTCATGACCGGCACCGTCAACGCCGCCGAAGCGGCGGGCGTCGCCGACAAGACCGGCAGCCTCGAGGCCGGCAAGGCGGCGGACGTCGTGGCGCTGAGCCGCAGTCCGCTCGAGGACATCCAGGCCGTCAAGGATGTCGCTTTCGTCATGCGCGACGGCGTGGTGGTCAAAGGTCCGGGAGCTGTCGAATGAGCTGTGCAATGAGATACCGAGCGATCCTGGCGGCGGCAGCCGCGCTGCTCATCCCCGTGCTCGCGAGCGCGGCCGAGCGGCTAATCATCGATCACGTCACCGTCATCGAAGGGACCGGCCGTGCGCCGCAACCCGACATGGCGGTGATCATCGACGGCCCTCAGATCGTCGCCGTCACTGCGAGCCAGCTCGCCGGCAGCGAGCCAGGCCAGCGCATCGACGCGCGCGGCAAGTACCTCATTCCGGGCCTGATGGACATGCACATCCACCTGCGCGGCGCCGGCAAGGCTTCGGGACCGGGCACCAAGTGGGAGGAATCGAGCCGCACCGAGGCGCTGTCGGCGCTGGCCAGCTATCTCTATTCCGGCGTGACCACGGTGTTCGATGCCGGCAATCGCAAGGAGCTGATCCTGCCGCTGCGCGCCGACGAGCGCGCCGGCAAGATTCTCTCGCCGCGCATCTTCGCCACCGGCAACGCCATCACCTATCCGGGCAGCCATGGCGACAGCATCTCGATCCACATCACGGATTTCGAGAAGGACAAGGCGCTGCTCGATGCGCACATCGCCGAACAGCAGCCCGACATGGTCAAGCTGATGATCGAAGAGGAAGGCTGGGGCTCGCGGCCGATGATCACGCTGCTGCCGGCCGACCTGGTCGAGAAGATCGTGCGCTACTACAACCAGCACGGCATCCGCACGACCGCCCACGTCTCCAACGAGTTCCGCTCGCTCGAAGCCATCTACGCCGGCCTCGACACGCTCGCGCATCCGGTCATCCAGGGGCCGGTCAGCGATTCCTTCGTCAGGCTGATGGGCGCGAAGAAGATTCCGTTCGTGAGCACGCTCACGATCGGCGAGAACTACAGCCGTCTCGCCGAGCATCCGGAGTATCTGGATCAGCCGCTGTACGCGGCCTCGTTGTCGGTCGAGGAGCGCAACAAGCTCAAGACGCAGACCGCCGCGGAGTATCGCGCACGCACCTGGACGACCTGGATGAAGATCATGACGCCGATCGCGCAGGAGAACATCCGCAAGATCCATGCGGCCGGCGGCGTAGTCGCCTGCGGCACGGACCAGAGCAGCGGACCCGCGACGCAGCGCGAGCTCGAGCTGCTCGCCGCCGCTGGCATCGCGCCGCTGGACGTGATCCGCATTGCGACGTACAACAGCGCCGTGTTCCTCGGCAAAGCCGACCAGCTCGGCTCCGTGCAGGCCGGTCGCCTTGCCGACCTGGTGCTGCTCAATGCGGATCCGGGCGCCAGCATCGACAATGCCAAGCAGATCGCGTTCGTCATGAAGAACGGCGAGATCATCGATGAAAGCAAGCTGCCGCTCGCGGGCGGCAAGCAAGCCCGACGCTTCATGGTGGAGAAATGACGGAGCGCGCCTCGCAAGCGACAGCCGCCGACGGGTCGGGGTACTTCCTCTATCACTCGATCGGCATGTTTCCCGGCAAGCAGGCCTTGATCGCCGAGGGCCTGCGCAAGTACGCGCATCTGTGGAGCGTCCCTGACGATGCGCAGTGGCCGCAGGCACTCGCGATCCGGCAGCAGTTCATCGAGAGCTGGCGCAAGCTGATCAACGCGCAGCCCGCGACGCTCACGACCGCAGAGAACGTCACTACCGCGCTGTACAGCCTCATCGGCTCCCTGCCCTCGCGTTATCTGCACGGACGCCGCGTGCTGATCGCCGCCGACTGCTTTCCGAGCCTGCATTTTCTGCTGGCCGGCCTGGCGAAGCAGCACGGCTTTACGCTCGAGACAGTGCCGTTGCGCGCGGACGCGAGCTGGGTACGCGACGAGGACTTCATCGAACGGTGGACGGCGGACGTGGGCGTCGCGCTGATCACGCAGGTGACTTCCACCGCTTCGTACCGCTGCGATTTGCCGATGCTCGTCGCGCATGGCCGTCGCATGGGCAGCGTGATCGGCGTGGACGTGACGCAAGGCATCGGCCTGATGCCTTACGATTCGCAGGCGCCGGAGGTCGACTTCACCGTGTCGACCAGCCTCAAGTGGCTGAGCGGCACCGCTGGCGCAGGCATCCTGCAGGTGCGCGCGGCACTCCTGCGCGAATGCCACCCGCAGCTGCGCGGCTGGTTCAGTCAGGAGAATCCCTTCTCGTGGGACATCGATGCATTCAGCTATGCTCGCGACGCGCGACGGTTCGATCACGGCACGCCGTCGGTCGTGGCATGCGCCGGCACGCTGCCAGCGCTGGAATGGCACGCACAACAGGATACGCGCGCACTGCTCTCTCACAATCGCGCGCTCTCGGCGGCAATCATTGCGGGCGCAGATGAGCTTGGTCTGGATCTCGTGAGTCCGAGAGATGAGGCGCGCCGGGGAGGCAGCGTGATGATCAACGTGCCGGCGTCCGCCGACCCCACGAAGGTCGTCGACACTCTGCGCGCCGCGAGCGTCTATGCAGACTGTCGCGGCGCGACGTTGCGGCTGTCGCCGGGAGTCGTAACGACACGCGCCGGCGTGGAACGCCTGTTCAGCGAGCTCAGACGCCTGCTCAAATAGCGATGACCGACATCCCTCCTCTCGCGCACAGCGTCACGGCGCTGATCGAGGCGCCGGCGGAACAGACGTTCGCCTGGCTTGCCGATCCGGTACAGGTCGGCAAGTGGGCGCTTGCATCCATGCAGGCGGAACCGGCCGAAGCTCCGGGCACCTACCGCGGTCGCTCGCTTTTCGACGGGACGCACAACCACTTCGCCGTCACGCCTCATCCGCAGCTGCTGCTCGTCGAGTACAGCGTCGGTCCACGTGAGTCGCTCGCGCCGCGGATCCGCGCGCAGGTGATCCGCGCGGAAAGCGTTGGTCTTGCAGCGGCGCATTGCTATCTGACGCTGACCGCATGGCGGCCCGCGGATATGCCCGCCGCGCGCTGGAGCCGGCTATGTGCGTCTCACAACGTCGAGATCTGGCTCATCAAGGAACAGGTCGAGGCCGCTGCGCGCCGCTGATAGGGAATCCGTGCATGCCGGCCTTGTTGCGCACGGCCGAGACCGTGCGCCGCAGTCGCGCAGCGATGATCTCGACGCCGATGCCTGCATCGCTGAGCTCGCGCAGCTGCTGCAACTCGGCGGATGACCACAATTTGACGTTACCGGGACTCTGCAATCTTCTCATCGTCGACAAATCTTCCAACCAGAGTCGGGCTGAAGCCCGACCTACGGGATCAATGTAGGTCGGGCTTCAGCCCGACATCTTCTCAGCCTGGCACCAGCGCCAGCACGCGCAGCGGGCTGCCTGAGCCATTCACGATCTTCAGCGGCGGCGCGATCACGATCGCGCCCGTCGCCGGTAGCTGGTCGAGGTTCATCAGGCTCGCGAGCCCGAAGCGGTTCGAGCCGTGCATGATCGTATGGCACGGGAACATGGGATCGAACGTCGCGGCCTGGCCCGCGTCGGTGCCGACGGTTTCCACGCCGACGCCGAGAATGTCGCGCTCCTTCGCCAGGAACGGCACGCACTGCGGATGAAAGCCCGGCGTGTGCGGACCGTCCTCGCGAATGTTGAGGAAGCGCTCCGCGCCCGTGCGCTTGGACCAGTCGGTGCGGATCAGCACCCACGCGCCGCGCGGGATTTGCCCGTGCCGCTCCTCCCAGGCCTTTACGACCTCGACGGTCACCAGGAAGTCGACGTTCTCGCGCACGCGATCCGTGACGTCGATGACGCACGCGGGGCCGATGAACCGCTGCACCGGAATGTTGTGCGTGGCATTGTTCGGGTAGTCCTTGCCGGTCACCCAGTGAATCGGCGCGTCGAAGTGCGTGCCGGTATGCTCGCCGCACGCGATGTTGTTCCAGTACCAGGCCGGACCGCGCTCGTCGTAGTGCGAGATCTCCTCCAGCGCGAACGGCCTGGAGGGCGCGAACTGCGGCGGCAGCTGGATCGTCGGGGTGGCAGGTTCCAGCGGCACGGTCAGGTCGACGACGCGAATGCCGCCGCCGACGATACCGGCAGCGAGATCGGCCAGCAGCGCAGAACTCTTGCTCATGGCTCTTTACCTCTTGTCAGGTGCGAACTGCCCGCGCAGCTCGCGCAATGCCGAGACGAGCACGTCCACGTCCTCGTCGTTGTTGTAGAAGTGCAGGCAGACCCGCAGGTTGTCGTCGCGGTTGGACGTGACGATATTACGCTTCATGAGCTCCTGCGACAGCTGGCTGCTGGCGCGCGACGGCACGCAGATCATCGCGCCGCGGCGCTCGTCCTGCGTCGGCGTGATGCTGGGCCAGCCGATCTCGCGCAGCTTTTCCATGCAGCTGCGCGTGAGGGCGCGAACGCGGCGTTCGACCGCCGGCATGCCGGCGCCCAGTAGAATCTTCAGCCCGGCTTCCGAGGCGTAGCAGTTCACCACCGGCGGCGTGCCGGCCTCGAAGCGCCGGGCGCTCGACGCAGGCCGGTTGGCGGTGATGTCCATCGCGAAGATGTTCTCCTGGGCAAACCAGCCGCTGTGCGTCGGGTGCAGCGCGCGCACCAGCGAATCGCGGCAGTAGAGAAAGCCGATGCCCGCGGTACCGAGCAAATACTTCAGCATGCCACCGACCGCGAAATCGACGTCCAGCGCCTTCACGTCGATGTCGACCGATCCGACCGCCTGATAGCAGTCGAGCAGCACCAGCGCGCCTTTTGCCCGCGCCAGCTCGACGATGGCCGGCACGTCCAGCCGCGCACCGTTGCGAAAGCAGACGTGCGTGATCGCTACCAGCCGCGTCTGCTCATCGATCTGGCTCGCGAAAGCCTCGGGAGGAATGTAACCGTCGGCAGCGCGCGGCACGTGAACGACCCGTGCGCCGCGCGGCTCCTGCGCGTGCCAGATCTGCGCGTTGGTCGGAAACTCGAAGTCGCTGACGACGACTTTGTCGCGGCCACCCGAGAACTGCAGCGCCGTCGCCAGCGCGTTCAGGCCGGCCGAGGCCGACGCCGTCACCGCGATCTCATCCGGCGTCGCGTGCAGGAGCTGCGCCATCAACGAGCGCACGGCTTCGTTCTTCGTGACCCACACGTCCCAGTTCGCGCCGACCGCGAGGCGATCGTCCAGGTAGCTCTCGAACGCCGCCTTGACGTCGTTCGCCAGCGCACAGTACGAGCCGCTGTTCAGGTAGGTCATGTGCTGCAGGAGCGGAAACTCCCGGCGCAGTGCTGCGAAATCCGGTTCCATGCGTCACCGTGAAGCTGAGTCGTCGCGGCAGTATAGGTCGTTCGATTTCTGTTTCATATGCCTTTGCATGTATTAGTCCTCGCGGTCTGCGCGCCATTCGGGCGCCAGCAGGCGCCGCTTGCCGTCGCTCGCAAGCTGCACGCCCGGCTCGTCGAGCGCCGCGCGGTCCCACAGCTCGCAGGTCACCTCTCGATGCCGCTGGTCGAGCGCCTCGCAGTAGTTGGTGTACAGGCACGTGCGCACCTGCGCGCCGCGACCGCTCCGCACTTTGCGAAACCAGTCCGGATCGGCGAGCGCCTGACGCGCGAAGCCGACGATGTCGCAACAGCCATCGCGCAGCGCTGTCTCGGCCTGTTCGAAGCTGTGGATGCCACCGCTCGCGACAATCGCTGTTGCGAGCGCGTCATTCCTGACGGCTGCGCGCACGGCCGCAGTGGGTTCCAGATTGCGTCCGAACGGCCCGCGCTCATCCGAATAATAGGAGGGCATGCACTCGTAGCCGCTCGGTCCGGTGTACGGATACGCGGCCTCGCCGACCTTGGGCTGCTTCGCGTCGTCGAACTTGCCGCCGCGGGACAGCGAGATGAAATCCATCCCCGAGCGCGCGAGTGCGCTTGCGTAGAAACACGCGTCCGCGACGAAGTAGCCTCCAGGGATGGCTTCCTCGGTGAGCATGCGGCAGCCGATCGCGTAGTCCGCCCCGACCTCCGCACGAACGCGCTCGAACACTTCTATCGGCAGCCGCACGCGTCCCGCCGCGGATCCGCCGTAGCCGTCAGCGCGCGTGTTCGATCCGGACAGGAACGACGCCATCGTGTAGGCATGCGCATAGTGCAGCTCGACGCCATCGAATCCGGCCTCCCGCGCGCGGCGCGCCGCGGCGGCGAACAGCTCCGGCAACTGTTGCGGCAACTGCCGGATCGCTTCGAGCTCCATGTCCGTGACACGTTCGCGAGCGCCGAAACGCAGCGCCTCGATCTCGGCGGTGCTCAGGACGCTTTCCAGGCTCCGTTCGTCGAGCGCGGCCAGCACGCGCCGCACGTGTTCGTCGGGCGCGTCGCTCAGGCCGAGCGCGCGCCGATGCCGATCGGTGATCTCGAGGAACTGCTCGAAGTATTTGCCGTGCTCCGGACGCCGACGGATACGCAGGAAGTCGATAACCTGGATCAGCAGACGTGTCTCGCCTTCGCTCGCGCGCCGAACGACATCGACCAGCTGGCGCAGGCCCGGCAGGAATCGATCATCGCCGATGCGCAGCAGCGGACCGCTCGGAATGTCGCGGATACCGGTCGCCTCGACCACGATCGCCCCCGGCCGCCCGCGCGCGAAGCGCTCGTACCACGCCAGAACGTTGTCGCTTACAAAACCATCTTCCGTGGCGCGCCAGGGAACCATTGCCGGCACCCAGGTCCGCTCGGCCAGTGACAAGGGACCGACCTGGATCGGGCTGAACAGGCGGGCCGACTGCGCTTCACTCGCCGTCGGCCAACGGCCCGTCTGTGGCGTGTATCGGATGCGTTGCGGCGGGCGCCACATCGCCATGGCTACTCCTTCAGCAACTCGCGCCCGATGATGAGCTGCTGGACTTCGGTCGCTCCCTCGTAGATGCGCAGCGCACGGATCTCGCGGTACAACCGTTCGACCACTTCCCCACGACGCACCCCGCGGCCACCGAACATCTGCACCGCGCGATCGATCACCTGCTGTGCACCCTCGGTTGCCGCGAGCTTGGCCATCGCCGCCTCCTTGGTCACGACGCTGCCGCGATCGCGCAGCCACGCGGCGCGATAGACCAGCAGAGCAGCTGCATCGACTTGCGTTGCCATGTCGGCCAGCCCCACCTGAGTCAGCTGCAGGTCCGCAAGCGTCTTGCCGAACATCGAGCGCTGGCGCACGTGCGCCAATGCCTCGCGCAACGCTCGACGTGCGAATCCCAGCGCCGCGGCCGCAACGGACGTGCGGAAGACGTCGAGCGTTCGCATGGCGATCTTGAATCCTTCGCCCTCGGCTCCGATCCGCTGCAGCTCGGACACGCGGCAGTTGCGGAATCGCAGCGTCGCGAGCGGATGCGGCGCAATCACGTCGATCCGCTGCTCGATCTGCAGACCCGGAGTATCGGCGTCGACGACGAAAGCCGTGATGCCCTGGGCCGCGGTCGTGCCATCGGCCCTCTTCTGTCCTGGAGTCGTGCGTGCGAACACGCAGTAGAAATCCGCGATGCCGCCGTTCGAAATCCAGGTCTTGACGCCGTCGAGAACGTAGTGGTCACCGTCGCGTCGCGCGGAGCACTGCATAGCCGCGACATCGGAACCCGCTTCCGGCTCCGACAGCGCGAACGCGGCGATTGCACGCCCCGCCGCCACACGTGGGAGGTAGCGCGCCTTCAGCGCGTCCGATCCGGCAATCGACATGGCGCCGCTGCCGAGGCCTTGCATCGCGAAGGCAAAGTCGGCCAGTCCGTCGTACTCGGCGAGCGTCTCGCGCACCAGGCAGATAGCGCGCGCATCGAAGTCGTCCGACGTACCGCCGTAGGCGCGCGGTACACAGCGGCGCGTAAATCCGGCATCACCGAGAGCAGCGACGAGTCGACGACAGTTCGCGTCCACTGCCTCGCGCGACTCATCGTCGTGGTCATGCAGCGAGCGTTCGGCCCAGGCGCGCACCTGAGCAGCGAGCTCGCGGTGACTATCGTCGAAGAAAGGCCAGGCCAGATACTGCATGATGATCAGCTCGCAGGCTCGATCTCGCTCAATACAGCTTGCAGCTGCTTGCCTTCCTCGTCTGCCAGGGCGGCAGTGCGCATGCGCTTGATGACCGCCGCGAGATCCGACCGATCCGCCAGACGCTGCACGGCAGCGGCGACCAGGCCGTAGTTTTTCAGTCCACGCTCGTACGTATCGCCGTAGCCTTTCACCAAGCGCTGACACTCTGCGAGCTCGACGGCAGCGTCGTAGCCGCCCGGCCGACTTGCCAACATCTTGACCTGCGACAGCCACGAGCCGATCCGCTCTTGCTCGCGTCGATAGCGCAGAGTTCCACGTCGCCAGCGGCGCAAACCCGATACCGCGTACAGCAACAGAAAGCCGCCGACATGCGCGGTCTGGATATGTCTGCCCTTGCGAAACATCGGCGCGAGCAACCGGCGTGCCGAACTGCTCGCGTAAAGCCGCGTTCCCAGCCCGGCAGGCAAGGTCTCGCAGACCTCCTCGAAGCGCGGGTGCATGAACTCAGTCAGGTACACGATCTGTTCCGCCTGCGCGCGCACCTCTTCGCGCACGCGACCGAACCGCGTACGACGCGTCTTCAGATCGGCCACGCGGATCGTGTCCTCGTACGACATCCACAAGGCCAGATGCCGTGCGACGGATGCAGTCAGTGCGTAGCTTCCGCTGTCGTGGATCTCGCGCAGCCGGTCGAGATACAGGGTTGCGTAATCGCCATCCTGATAATCGATGAGGCGCCTGACGCCCTCCTGCAGCAGTCCATGCAGGTGCGCGGGAAATTCCGCCTTGATCCGCCCGTCGAGCTTTCTGCCGAGCCCGGTCGTGGGACCTACGCCCGGCGGCACGAGACTCGTCATGGGCGAGCGCGTCAGCGCCCGCTCGAATCCGGCAGCGAAGCCTGCGAGATTTGCCTGCACAGCTACGCCCGACTGCGTGATTGCCTGCTCGTACAGCGCCCGCGGGAACGGCAATACTGCTGACGCAGCGATGGCGCCGAACAGGATCGAGCTGATGACGCTGCGCTGCTCCTCGGCCAGCGCCTGCATGTCGAAGCTGATCAGTCGTTTCGAGCGTGCTTCGAGAGCGGCGAAGACGGCATTTGCGTCGGCGATGCCGTCGCCCATTGCGGATTTCTCGGTGATGCCGTAGATGCGATGAGTCGACGCGACGGTCGTGGTGCGCTCCGGCGTCACGAGTCCGCGAACAACTGCACGGCCCGCTTCCATCAGCTCTGCGGCGACCACGAGATCGACATCCCCGGGCACCGGCATCAGCGCGAAGACCGGCCGACGCTGCGGATCTCGCGGCGCGGGACTCATCTCCACATAGTAGACAGTGGTTCCCGTTCGCTGCGCCACACCCGGAACCGAGGTGGATTGCGCGATCCAGCCATGCAATTCCGCCGCCGCGACCAGCCAATCGGCGAGCACACCGCCGCCCTGGCCGCCCAACGCGGCGATCGCGATCGACAACGGGCGCGGCTCAGAAGGCATGTCGCAGCCTGCGGCGCTCGGCTCGCCGCTGCAAGAACCCGATGATGCCCGCGCGCAATTTCCGCAGCATCCGATCCATGCGCGTCGGATTGAACACCAGTTGCGCGCGATAGAACGACGGGCACAGCACCGCCGCGTGCGCTACCTCGCCGCACACGCCGCAGCCGACGCAGGAGTTGTCGACGTGCGCGATCGGATCCTGGCGCAGCGGATCGGGATTGGGCTTGATCGTCAGCGAGGGACAGCCCGACAACCGGATGCAGGAATGATCCCCGGTGCAGGTATCCGGATCGACGCCGAAGCGCTCGCGCACCATCCGCGCGCCGGCGGCGACGGCTTTGTTGAACGCGGGCTTCTCGCGACGCTGCCGATTGAGCATGCATTCGGATGCGGCGAGCACGACCTTCGGCCCTTTTTCCGGCGTCGTCATCGCCTCGCGCAGGACGTCGCGCATGCGACCGACGTCGTACGTGCGATCGACGACGCGCAGCCATTTCACGCCGACGCCTTTGACCGCTTCGGCGATCGGGTGCTTCGTGCTCTTCGAGCGATTGTCGGCACGCGACGAAAGGATATCCTGGCCGCCGGTCGCAGCCGAATAACCGTTGTCGACGACGACCAGCACGTTGTCGCTCTGATTGAACACCGCATTGCCGACACCGGACGTGAGACCGTTGTGCCAGAAGCCGCCGTCGCCCATGACCGCGATCGCACGCTTGTTGCGTGGTGTGTTGAAGGCCGATGCTCCCGCGGCGCCCAACCCGTAGCCCATCGTCGTGTTGCCCAGGTTGAACGGCGGCAGGATCGAAAACAGATGACAGCCGATGTCGCAGCTGATGTGCACCTGCCCGAGCTCCCGTTGCAGCAACTTCATCGCCGTGAAAATCGGCCGTTCGGGACAGCCGGTGCAGAATCCGGCGGGGCGGATCGGCAGGAGCGACGCAAGCGCCTGCACTTCCTTCGGCACCTCTGCCGGCGGCGGAGGCAACAGCGGTTTTGCGCTCTCCAGCAGCTCCGGCGCATAGACACGCAGGAACGCGCGCACCCCGCGCTGAATCACGTCGCCGGTGTACTCGCCGGCCCTCGGGAGCGCGTCTTTGCCAATGACACGGGTTGCAACGTCCGCCCTGCGCAGGATCGTGTGGAGATTCTGCTCGAGATACTCGGGCTGCCCTTCCTCGACGATCAGCACGGCCTTCTTGCCGCGGCAGAAGTCGAGGACCTCGCTGTCGATCAGCGGATAGGTCACGTTGAGCACGTACAACGGCAGCTGCGTTGCGCCGGTCGAGTCGCAGAGCCCGAGCAACTCCAGCGCACGAATCAGCGTGTTGTACAGGCCGCCTTGCAGGATGATGCCGACCTCGCCCTCCTCGCCGCCGAGAAACTCATTGAGCTTGTTGCGGGCGATGTACTCGATCGCGGCCGGCCAGCGCTTGTTGATCTTCTCCTGCTCGTGCAGAAAGCTCGCCGGCGGCAGCACGATGCGATTGACATCGCGCACCGGGTTATCGAGCGCATCCTGCACGGTGAACGGCGGCGGGCGGTTGTCCTCGGCGATGAACGATCCGTAGACGTGACACGCGCGGATCCGCACTTCCAGCATGACGGGCGTGTTCGACGCCTCCGACAGCTCGAAGCCGCGCTCCACCATGGTCACGATGCTCTGCAGATTCGGCCGCGGATCGAGCAGCCACATCTGCGATTTCATCGCGAAGGCGTGCGAGCGCTCCTGCATGATCGAAGAACCTTCGCCATAGTCTTCGCCGATGATCACCAGCGCGCCGCCGGTGACGCCGCCGGACGCGACGTTCGCGAGCGCGTCCGAGGCGACGTTCGTGCCGACAGTGGATTTCCAGGTCACGGCGCCGCGGATTGGATAATTGACCGAAGCGGCGAGCATCGCAGCGGCAGCCGCCTCCGAGGCGCTCGCTTCGAAGTGAATGCCGAGCTCCTGCAGGAGTCCCTGGGCATCCGACAACACATCCATCAGGTGCGAGATCGGCGCGCCCTGGTAGCCGCCGACGTAGCCGACGCCTGACTGCAGCAGCGCCTTGGTGACCGCCAGGATCCCCTCGCCGCGGAACTCCTGTCCGGCGCCGAGGCGGAGTTTGCCGACTTCGTGCGTGAAAGATCTTTCAGCCATCACCGGCACTGTATCCTTGTGCCCGACTCCTTCCAATACGAAGACGACTGGCGTCTAGGGCTGGCGCCCTAGAACGTGCGCCGCACACTGAGCCACCACTCGCGCGGACGCGCGTAGGTGCCCTGCGTGTATCCGATGTTGCCGGCGTAGCGCTCGGCGTTGCCCGCGATGATGTACTCCTCGTCACTGAGATTTACGCCGCGGGCCGTGAAAGCCCAGCGCTCGTCGGCCGTTACGAAGCTCAGCGCTGCCCCATACAGCGACAGATCCGGACGCCGCAGCTCCGGCGAGTCGAGAACGTCATTGAACAGCTCCGACGTATAGCTCCAGTCGACACTGGTCGTCAGCGTGCCGCTGCCGATCGGCCAATGACCGGCGAGCGCGAGATTCGCCGACCAGTGCGGCGACTTCGCCAGCTCGCTGTCGAGAGTCAGCACGGGCGTCCCGTCCAGATTTTGGTTGACCTGCGATTCCGGCGTCAGTGAGCGATATTCGGTATCGAGCCACCCGAGCCCGCCCGTGGCATCGAAGGCATGGCTGGGCCGGAATGCGAACTCGAGCTCCGCGCCGCGAATGCGTGCCTCGCCGGCGTTGCGCGTGACCGGACCGATGCCCTCGAACAGCGGCGTGATCTGCACATCGTCGTAGTCGGTCTGAAAGACGGCGGCGTTGAGCCGCACTCGATCCTCGAAGCCGAGCCACTTGACGCCGAGCTCGACCACGGCCACTTCCTCCGGCCGGAACGACGGTGCAGGGATGCCCGGCCCGGGTCCGATGCGCTGACTGAAGCCGCCCGACTTGAAACCGGTCGAGTACGAAACATACGTCAGCAGATCCTCGACAATCTTCAGCTGCAACGATGCAGTCACGTCGGTCTTGCTGCTCGATGTCTGGTAGTCACCATCGAGAATGAGCGGAACGACGGGCGGCAGCGGTGGCTGCAAAGCCAGTCCGTCGGGACTCGTAACGAACTGTTGTGAACCGCCGCGGAACCCGGGAGAGAAGCCCTTGTCTTCGTCGGTGTAACGCGCTCCCAGGGTCGCCGCGAGGTGTTGCGTGAAATTGAGATTGGTCTGGGCGAAGACGGCCACGCTCTCATTGTCAACCGAACCGCCGCTGCCCAGCGCCCCGAGGGAGGTGTCCACCAGATTGCTGTTGGTACCCGTTTCGCTGAGATAGAACACTCCGGCGACGTAGTTGCCGCGCGCCCCGAAGTCGCCCGCCAGTTGCAGCTCCTGCGACCACTGCTCCTGATCGTAGTCGTCGAACGTATCCGCGACGACGAATGGCGAGGAAAGGGAGTCGCGTGCAAATTGGCTGTCGATCTCGCGATACGCACTGATCGACTTCACAGTCACTGCGCCGAGATCCCAGGACAGCGTCGCAGACACTCCGAAGATGTCGAAGTCCGAACGCGAGATTCCACCGTAGTAACTGGCGCGCGGGTCGTCGGTAATGAAGCGGCCATCCAGCAGGTCGCTGCCGGTGAACTGCCCGGCGAACTGGGGACGAATCGTCGTATTGAAGGTACCAGCGAGCCCGGCAGCGACCGGCAGAAATGGCGGTCCGCCGGTGTTGGGCTCGATGACCAGCACGGACTGCGGCACGGATTGCTCGCGACCCCGGCTGTAGTCCGCGATGATGTCCGCCTCGAACGCGTTGCCAGGCGTCCAGATCGCGCGACCGCGCGCGACGACGCGATCGATGTTGCCCAGATCGTCCGACTCCGGCTGCAGCAACCGCTTCTGATAGCCGTCCTCCTGCAATGAGGCAACCGACAGGCTGGTCCGGAGCGTGGACGAAAGCGGCGCATCGAGCCGCGCCTTGATGTTGCGGCGATCGAAATTTCCGCCCTGCACTTCGAGATAACCGCCGAGTTCCTCAGCCGGACGCTGTGAGGTGATGTTCAGCGCACCGCCGATCGTATTCTTGCCGAACAGCGTTCCCTGGGGGCCACGCAGCACTTCGACAGTCTCCACGTCGATCAGGTCGAGCAGACTGCCGATCGACCGTGCGAGGTACACGCCGTCGATGTACACGCCGACGCCAGGATCGGAATTGAGGGTGAAATCCGTCTGACCGATGCCGCGGATGAAGATGGTCGAGGCGACCGATGACCCGGACACCGCGGCGGTCGCATCGAACTGCATGTTCGGTGAAAAGTGCGCGACGTCGGCAAGATCTTCGACGCCGAGCTGTTCGAGTTGAGCACCGCTGTAGGCAGTCATGGAGATGGGTACGTCCTGCGCGTTCTCCTCGCGACGACGAGCCGAAACGATGATCTCCTCGAGCGAGCCGCCCGCATCGAGAGCCGGCTCCGGCGCAGCTGCTTGCGCGCACGTAGAGCCCGTCATGACTGTAACTGCTCCGATGAGGCCGCTGGCGAAGTGTCGTGCAAGCATCTGCATCTTTGTTTTACTCAGGGGCTGCCGGAAGTTGGCGATTGATTCAGGCTACTGACGCAGACACCGGGCAGAAATCCCCGAAGGGCCGGAAGTATCCACTTCCCGCATTCACGTCGCGAGGCGCGGCTCGATGCGGCGCGCCACGATCATGAGCAGGAGCGTGACGACCGGGACGACGGCCAGATACGGATAGAGGCGCGACATCGGCATGCCTTCCAGCAGCGCACCGATCGCATAAGCGCCGGTGCCGACGCCCAGCATCAGCGACGCGGTCAGCATCGAGGCGATCCAGGACACATGCGCCGGAAAAGGCCTGGCCGCGAGCGCGACCATGAGCGGAAAGAATCCCGAACAGGCCAGACCTGCCGCTGCATAGCCCAACCATAGCGCCGCGGGCCCACCGGCCCTCGGCAGCAGCAGGAACACAACGACCATCATGCCCGGCAGCGCAACCCAGAGCGCAGAGGCGGCGATGCGCGAGACCAGCACCGTGACGAGCAGTCTGCCGACCGTGAGCCCGCCCCAGAAGATGGAGAGTGCCGTCGCAGCGACGTCAGCCGACTGGCGCTTCTCGCCCGAAACGTACAACACAGCCCAGTTGGAGAATGCGCCTTCGACCACAGCGTAGAAAAAAGCGATTGCGAGCATCAGGCGAAAGTATCCCGAGCCCGACGGAGCTGCCCCGGGGGTCGTAGCAAGGGGCGGCAACCAGGCATCGAGCAGGAATGCCCCAATCGCGAAAAGCAGCATGGAGACGGACACGAGCGCCCAGGGCGCCAGCGACCACAGCGCAGCCGCCTCGAAGGTCCGGAAGAACAGCGGCCCGACCATGAGGCCGAGGCCGGCCATCAAGTGCAGGGCTGTGATGGCCGCGGCCGGGCGCGCCGGAACCAGATTCGCAACCAGGCCGTTGAGCGGACCCCCACCGAACCCAAAGCCGAAACCGAACAGCCCGGTGGAGACCATGACCAGAGCCACTGCCGTTCCTGCGTCGACGCTGGCGCTGGATGCGAGCGCGAGCTCGCTGAGCGCGAAGCACGCGAGCGCAGCCATGAACATCGCTTTCAGCGACCACCGTCGCACGGCCGGTCCCGCCAGCAGGGCGCCGGCGATCGCGCACACGAGCTGCGGCAGGAAGACTCGGCCGTACTGCTGGTCGCTGAGTCCGTGCAGGGATTTCAGATAAGCGCTGCTGGCGGGCACACTGACGAGCACCATTCCGATGAGCATCGCGCCGAGATACATGACAACCGCACCCGCCACCGCGCGCGGACGAGCGACCTGTTTGAATGTGACAGCAGCTGCCGCTGGTGCTGATTCGGGCATGCCCGCCAGATAGCCTGCGAGCCGTATCTCGGCAAAGAGCGCCGTGCGGGAATCCTGCGGTATCTGGATGAACGCGGCAGTGGCTGGATACGCGCTGTGCTGCCTCGTCAGCAGTTGCGCTTGAGGGTCTCGGACGGCTTCTCGCCGAAGCGGCGCGTGTAGTCGCGCGAGAAATGACCGAGGTGATAGAAGCCCCAGCGACACGCGATGCTGGCAACCGTGTCGCTCTCCTTTGGATCGCTCAGATCGGCGCGGGCGCCCTGCAAGCGTAGTGCGCGATAGTGTGCGATGGGAGACAGCCCCACGTATTTGCGGTAGGCGGCGAACAACGTACGTTCAGGCACTCCCGCGGCAGCGGCAATCTGCGGCATGTCGAGCGCGCCGCCGGCCAGGTTCGCGCGGATGAACGCCTGTGCCCGCCGCACGTAGCCGGGGCTGATGCTGTTGCATCGGGCCTCGAGTGCATCACTGTAGTTGTGACGCTGCGCCGAGAGCAGCGCGCAAGCGACCGACCGCTCCATCTGCCGCGACCAGATCGGCATCTGGCGCAGGGCATCGGTATGATCGAACTCGTACACGAGAAAGTCGACGAGCGACCGCAGGCTCGCTCCGGCGCCGAACTCGCAGTCGAGCTCGGGCTCGAAGTGCAGCGGTCGCGTGATGCGACACTCGAGCAGCTCGCCGAGGTAGCGCTCGAGCGCACTGCGACGCAATTTCAGCGTGATGATCTGGCAATCGGATGACCACGTCGCTCGCAGACCGGAGCCGGCGGACACGATGCACCCCCGCCCCTCGCTGCAGCTGAATTCGCGCGAGTCGACGCGATAGTGCGCGCGTCCGGCCAGTGGAAAGTCGACCAGAAAGAAATCCGGCAGCTCTTTGGCGTCGACAGTCAGCGCCGCGCCGTACGTCAGGTAGTTGAGCGAGATCGCATTCAGCTCGACCTGATGGTGACGTGCCAGCAGCTGCGGCCGTCGTTCGTCGAGCGTAATGCCGTGGCTGCAATATGCCTGCGTCATCGCCGCCCGAACGTAGTCGATGCTGTCAGTGGCGAAGCGCGCAAACTTTGCTAGCGGCAAGGCGACAGCGCTCATCGGAGGACCTCGCGCCCAGGCGGGACCGCAGGAAATTCGTGACTTGTCAACGATATTAGCAGCGCCGGGTGGCATTGCAACGCAACTGCAACGTCGCTCTAGATGCGCTGTGTCCACCGGCGTACCTGTTGCGTCAGGTCATTGAACAAGCGGCGTCGATTCTCTGCGCGTGCCGCACGCTCGTCGCGCGGTACATAACGCCGCGCCCACTCTTCCGAGCGCTCCGGACAGCCGCTGCGTGCCGCCGCCACTCGGAAGGCGCCGTAGGCAGTCGCCGCCGTCGGAACTCGAGCAACGACGACGCCGCGTCCACTAACATCTGCGATCAACTGTCCCCACGTGGCGCTGGCGGCGCCGCCGCCGATCAGACGGATATCGGCGCTACCGATGCCGAGGGCATCCATGTTCGCGGCGAGCGCGAGCGCGACGCCTTCCAGCACCGCATAGTAGAGCTCCGCCGCACCGTGGCTTCGCTCCAGGCCGATGAACGCGCCGCGGACCTTGGGATCGAGGAACGGCGAACGTTCACCCTTGAGATACGGCAGGAACAACAGATCCGGCGCAGCGCGATCGACATCGCTCAGTTGGCGCTCGAGCATCTCGAAACTCGAACCCGCTACTGCCGCGAACCATGCCGCGCTGTCGCCGCCGCAGAGCATCGCCGCGATCCGGATCGCAAGCCCCTCCGACGGATGCGCAAGGGTGTAGAGCTCATGCGGCAGGGTCAAAGCGGCGACTTCCCGCACCACTGCAACCCAGGCGGAAGTACCCAGGTAGGCGTATGCACTCTCGGAGTGAGTTACCCCTGCGCCCAGCGTCGCGGCGCCCGCATCACCACAGCCATTGACGACCGGCACTCCGCTGCTGACACCGAGTGCGCTTGCAGCGGCGTGCAGAGTTACTCCGATCTCGGCGTCCGCGGCGGCGATCCGCGGCAGTGCTGCGAGGGGAATTCCAGCCGCATCCGCCAGCTCCGGCGACCAGTCACGCGAGCGGATGTCCATGAGACCCACGGTCGTGGCAGCGGTAGGATCCGTGGCGTGCTCGCCAGTCAGCTTGTAGAGCACGAAATCCTTGGCGCCCGAATGCAACACCTGCGCGCGGCGAAACGCATCGGGCTCGTGCTGGCGCAGCCACGCCATCTTGAAGACCGACATGTACTCGTTGGGTTGGTTGCCGAGCAGCGCTCCGGCACCGAGACGATCGAACTGCGGCGCCAGGTGGCGAAACAGCGCACCGGCGCGGGCGTCGCTGTAGAGCATTGCCGGGCGAACCGGGCGGCCTGCGATGTCGAGCGGAATCACGCTCTGCATGGTGCCCGCGAGCGAAATGCACTCGACATGTCCAGTGTCGAGACGGCTGGTCGCCGCCACGGCAGCGGACCACCAGTCCTCCGGACGCTGCTCTTCATGCCCGCCCGCCGCCGAATGAGTCGCGTACGCGACTTCGTGCTCACCGCGAACGCGACCTTCGCGGTCGAACAGGACTGCTTTGACACTGGAAGTGCCCACGTCGAGCACGAGCACGTCGGCTTTGGCGATCACAGCACGGTTCCCTGCCCGCCCGTGAGCCGCGCGATCGCGGCGCTCGCCTGCTCCGGTCCCATCGCGAGATACCCGCCCTCGACCCGCAGCTCGCTTCCGGTGGTGAAGCTCGCGTGCTCCGAGCACAGAAACAGCGTGCCCTCGGCAACTTCGCTGGCGCGACCCAGCCTCCCCAACAAGTGAAAGTCCGCTGCGACTTCATCCGCCTTGCGCCAATCACCGGACGCCAACGCTGCGATCGGATCGCTCACCGTCCAACCTGCCACCAGCGCGTTGACACGAATGCCATCGCGCGCATAGTCCATGGCCTGCAGCCGGGTGAGATGAGTGATCGCCGCCTTCGACACTGGATACGTCCAGCGGCCGGTCTGCGCAGCATAGGCACTGATGCTGGACAGGTTGACCACAGCACCTTTGCGGCGAGCGAGTTCCCCGTGTGCGATCGCCACCAGCCTGGCGGCGCTCACGACATTGGTCTGGAGCGTGGTCTGCCATTCCTCGCGCGTCGAGTCGCGCCCGCGGTCCGCATAGGAGCACGCATTGTTGACTACGAAGTCCAGCCTTCCGAAGACTTGAACCGCGCGCTCGACCAGGCGGACCAGTTGCGCATCGTCGGTGATATCGGTCTGCTGAAACAGCGCGTTGCGACCGAGTTGCCCGGCAAGTGCCTCGCCCTTGTCACGCGAACGCGCCGCAATCACGACTTTCGTACCCGCGCCATGAAACGCCTCCGCGATGGCCCGGCCGATGCTCGCCGCTCCACCAGTCACGATCGCCACCTTGTCCGTCAACCCGCGCATAGCCTGTCTTCTCCTAAGCAAGTGCCTTCGCGACCATGAAACCGGACATTCCCCCGAGACCCGGGCCGGGGTGCGTCGAAGCCCCGATGTGGTAGAGCTGCCGGATGGGCGTCTCGTGATTGCGGCTCGCCGGGAACGGCCGCCAGAGCAGGAACTGATCGATCTCGCAGCACCCGGAGTACGGGTCGCCGCCGACGAGGTTCACGTTCAGCGCCTCGAGGTCTGCCGGGCTGATGACTTTGCGGGCGATGATGCTGCGGGCGAGATTCGGCACTTGCCGGGCGAGTCGTGCCACGATGCGATCCGCATAGCGCTCGCGCACGTCGACGTTCCAGACGCCATCCGCAGGGCAGTCGATGAGCCCGGCTGCATCACCGCGGATGCGACGCGGCAGCTCCTGAAGCTGAATCCAGAGAATGCTCTTGCCCGCAGGCGCCCGAGAGACGTCGATGGCAGTCGGTTGCGCGACGACGATCGTCGCTTCGGCAGGGAGCAGGCCGCGCCGCGCCTCGTCCACTGCGCGCGAGACTGCATTCAGTCCTGGCGTCACGTGCAGCATGGCGACTTTGTCCAAGCTCTCATCCGGCCAGCGCACGGGCTCATCGAGTGCGAGGTGAATCTGCATCTCACCGCGGCCATACCGATACGCTCGCGCCTGATGCTGGATATTGAGTGGCAAGAGATCGCACGGCAGCAGCCGGCCGTAGAGCTGGGTGGGAGTCACGTTGCAGACAACGGCACGGCGCGCCCGAAACTCGCGACCGTCGGCAAGCTGCACGCCTCGCGCCGCGCCGTTCTCCACGATCACTCGCGCGACGTCGGCTCCGGCGTGCGCCTCGCCGCCGGCGTCGACGATCGAGTCGAGCAGCGCTCTTACAATGCAAGCACCGCCGCCACGAACCATCGGCGCACCGAACTGCTCCAGCGTCAGCATGACGAGCTTCGCCATGAGAGCCGACGCTGCGCTGTCGGGCCCGAGGCCGACGTGCAGCACCCACGGCGCGAACAACGCCCGTGTGCGCTCAGCTACGAAGCTGCGCTCGAGCCAGGAACGACAGCTCTCGAGCCCTTGCGCGCAATAAGATGAGAGGCTCTGGAATCCGGCCGCCCATGCGTGCCGGAGCAGCAGCTTCACCGTCGCCGGCGTTCGCAGTTCCGCGCCGAGAAGCCCGAAGGTCAGCGCGGCATTCTGCTCCAGCGTCTGCATCGCCTGCTGATAGGCGCGCCCGTCTCCCGGGTGAATGCGTTCGAGCATCGCGACGTTCTGGTCCCGATCCCGCGTCAGCACGGCGCACTCACCAGTCGGCAGCAGCGTGGCGGTCGGTGCGGCGGTATTGAGGAACGTCACGCCGCGCTGGGCCAACGGACCCTGCAATACGTCGAAGTGCGGCGCGGAGACGAACAGCGGATACAGAGTCGACAGCGTGTCGTGAAGAAAGCCCGGAAGCGTCAGTTCTTCGGTACGGATGCAGCCGCCGAACATAGCGCTGCGCTCGAGCACACAAACGCGGCGGCCGCGTTGCGCCAGCAACGCTCCACAGACGAGCGAGTTGATGCCGCTGCCGACGAGGATGACGTCAGTGGTACTCAGGGGCGTGTCTCCGGCACAAGATACCGGCCCGCGCAGAACACGAGCGGCGGCAGGCCCGAGCGCTCGAAGTGCTCGACTTCCGCGAGATACACCGTGTGGTCGCCGGTCACGTGACACTCCGTGGCCCTGCACAGGAACGAGGCCGCCGCATTGCCGATGAAAGGAATGCCGCTGCGCCACGTGAACTGCACTTCGCCGGCACTGGCGCCCTGACCTGCGAAATGGCGCGACACCTTCTCCTGACCTGCACTGAGAATGCTCAGCCCGAAGTGCATGCCGCGCTCCAGCAGACGCGCCATGCGCGCGTTGTTGTCGATGCACACCAGAATGAGCGGCGGCACGAGCGAAACGGACGTGAAGGAGTTCGCCGTCATGCCATGCTCCATGCCCTCGCTGGAGGCTGTGATCACCATCACTCCGGTCGGGAAACATCCCAAGGCCCCGCGCAGCTCACGGATATCCACCGGACCCTAGCCAGCTGCAGCAACAAACTGCTCGGCGGCGACCGGATCCGACAGACGCGGGAAAAATCGCCGTGGATCGTCGAATGCGTTGACGAACCAGTGCGCGATCTGGGGCTTTGCGGCTGCCGCCGCCAGCAGGCCCATGACATGAGGCGGCGGCGGCAGCAGCATGCTGTTGGTCCAATCCGTGACGTAGGAAGCGTAGTTCCAGTAAGTATCGAACGTGTCCTGCATCCACCGCGCGTCGAACGGTGCACGGCCGTGATCGAGAATGCGGCGCAGGTAGATGGCCGCGCACTTGCTCGCATTGTTGGAGCCCTGGCCCGTGATCGGATCGTTCAGGCAGACCACGTCCCCCATCCCGAGCACGATGCCGCCGGAGTCGAGACGTGCGATCGGATGACGCACGGTCGGCGCGAAGCGGCCGGCAAGAATGCCGTTGGGGTCAGTCAGCTCGACGCAACGCGCACGCTCGAATTCCCACGGCAGGTGTTGCCTGAGAATTGCACGACTGGTTTCGAGATGCTGCTCGGGCGTGCGCACCGTTGCCCAGCAGTCCATGGGTCCGCCGGGGATGCCCTCGAACACCATGATTTCGCAGGGGCCGCTCAGCGTCAGCGCCGGGAAAACGAAGTACTCACCGACACCGGGCACGATGTCGAAGCAGACGGCCGAATGATTTTCGCGAGGGCGCAGGCCGTGAACGTAGGTCAGACCCAGCGCGCGCATCGGCCGATCGAATCTGGAGCGGGCCGCGTCGCGCTCGAAGATGTTCGCGACGGCGCCCTTGCCTGCCGCTACGATCACGAGTTCGCACTCACGCTGCAACGCCACCAGATCCTGCAGTCGTGCTTCGACGATGCGCAGGTCACCGCCCGCCCGCACGAACTCTCGCATGAAGGCGGGCATCTTTACTCGCTGGTCGACCGACATCGCCGGCCGATCGAGCCGTGCTGCCCAGTGAACAGCGCGCTGCTGCTCCGGTGCGATGCTCAACTCGATGCCATCAACGGGCGGGCACTGCGTTGCCCACAGGTCGAGCCCCACGTCGCGCTCCGCCTGCAGCGCGGCGTCGAACATGCATTGACTCGAAGTGACACGCCCTGCCTCGATCGCTTCGGGTGTGAGCGCCGAAAGGAGCACGACCTCATACCCTGCGCGCCGCAATCCGATGGCCAACTGCAACCCGGACTGGCCGCCGCCCACAATCCCGATTCGCCTCATCACGACCTCGATTGCGACACCGATCAGGGGTGCCTGGCGAGCGCAGTGTCGAATCCGGCGGCCAGGGCCTTCAATGCAAAAGCCGCAGGCAAAGCGCACTTACTGCAAGAACGGCTCCGGACGATCCAGCGCCGAGCGCACACGCGTCAGGAACTCGCGCAAGGCAGTTTCACCCCGTTGCGCAGCTTGCAGGCACGCTGAGCCGATCACGACTCCATCGGCCCCGAACTGCACGGCGAGTGCGGCCTGCTCCGGCGTGGACACACCGAATCCGAGCAGGACTGGCGCTCGAACGCCGCCGTGGCGCACACGCCGGATCTTTGCCGCGTTGATTTTCGGCAGCGATGGGCGCAGGCCGGTCTTGCCGCGGTTCGCCTGCAGCACCACATAGCTCCGGCTGTCGCGTGCGGCGGCGATCTCGTGGCTTTCGACCTTGTTGGAGACGAATGCGATGCGCGCGATGTCGCGTGGAATGCGATCGATACCATTGCCGATCGACAGGACGGCGTCCGCCAGCGCCTCGCCGTCGCGTGCGCGGACCACCGCGCCAACATTGCCGTACCCCATGACGACGATTGGCGTGCGTGCGAATCGCCGTCGTACTGCAACCAGCAGCTGCTGCGCAACTGCTGGCGTCACGCCGGCCTGTAGTGCTCGCTGCATCGACTGCGCGACCACGGGTCCGTCCATGAACGGATTCGTGTGAGGGACGCCCAGCTCCAGAACATCGACGCCGGATTCGACGTAGAGGCCAGCCTGATCCGCAAGCGCGAGCGGATCGCCAAGTGTCATGAAAGCCGTGAACAACTTGCGTCCGCGCGAGCGCACGGCCTCGAGACGATCCATGGGTGCTCCTGCAGTGATGGGCTATCGCAGAATGTAGCGAGCGGATCCCGAGCAGGTCAGAGAGCGAGCGTCGATACCTGCGGGATCAGGACAAACGCTGCGGTCTGGCACGCAGGGGTATCCTTGCCGCTGTCTCGTTCCAATACGAGGATGGGAGTGAACATTCATTTCGGGATTGAACCGTCGATCGTGCTCGAGCCGGCACTCGCCGCCGACGCGAACGCGATCGCGGCCCTGCACGCAGACAGCTGGCGCCGCACTTATCGCGGGATGCTTCCTGACTCATTCCTCGACGAAGAAGTCGAAGCCGACCGCGCCGCGTTGTGGCGGGGTCGCTTCGCTGACCCTGCGCCCGAGCGGCGCCTGATACTCAAAGCCACACGCGAGCGTGCCCTGCTCGGATTCGTGTGCGTGATGCTCGACGTCGAACCGGCCTGGGGAGCGCGGCTCGACAATCTGCACGTCGACGCTCACTGCAAAGGCGCAGGAATCGGCTACGTGCTGTTTCAGGCGGCGCGCCGCTGGACTGCAGAGGTGGCAGCGGATCAGCCCATGCACTTGTGGGTGTTGGAGCAGAACACCGACGCGCGTGTTTTCTACGATCGACAAGGCGGCACTGTCGTCGAGAAAGCCGAGCGGACGTTGGTGCGTGACTGCGCCGTTGCGGAGCTGCGCTATCTCTGGCCGCCGTTGCGACAGTCTTAGCGAGGCGGAGCGCTCGGCAAGCGATAGATCGGATAAAGATTGAAGCGCTGGTCCCACGACGAATGGCGCCGCAGGAAGAACTCCAGCCGCGCCGTCGGGTTCGCAGCGAACTGCGGATCGCGCGCGACCGCACGCTCGAACTCCTGCCGCAACGGCGGGTGGGCCACCAGCGCCTCGCGCGCGATCTGCTCGGCGACATAGCGCTCCATCTGTTCCTTCTGCTCGAAGCAGGCATTGAACAGGCCCCAGGCGGCGAGCGAATCGGGCGCTTGCGGCTCCAGCAATGCCAGGATGAGACGTGCGAGGCGCTGCTGCACCGGTACGAATAGCGACCCCGCAGCAAGCGGCTGCTTTTCATCCTGCCACTGCCCGATCAAAGTGGCCCGCTGGCAGCCTTCGAAAGGCGCGCCGGAGAACTCGACCCGCTCCGCGCGAAAAGCCTGCACTACTGTCGGCGCAACCGCAGCGGTGAGCACACGCGACTCGATCCCGTGCAGATCGAGTTTGGCCTGCACCAGCGCGGCATGACCGGGAGGAACCAGGTAACCGCCGGCCGGCACCTTCACGGTGAGCGATGGCTGCACGCGATCGCGATACAGCACGTTCCAGATCTGCGGGGTCTTCGGATCGTAAACGGTGACGAGCGCACCGGAGATCGGCGACGGCTCACGCGTGTAGGCATAGCCGCGGAACTCGATCTGCTGTGCTTCGGCGTCTTCCGGCTCGCGGACCGAGCCACCGGCCTTCGATGGTTCGCGCCAGCCCGACGCGTAATCGAGCGCGACCTCGCTGCCGCCCAGGCGGCTCGCGGCAACGTCGGCTTCGTGAACCTGCCGCAACCATTCCGCGCCATGCGCCGCAGTGAGCTCGGCCAGGCCGACGATCGTATTGCGCGTGATGCGCACTCGATGTTCGTAAGGCTTCCAGGAATGCGTCTCGACCAGCATCGTGAAGCGATTGCGCTGGGGAAAGTAGCCGGTCGAGAAGCGCGGCGAATACACGGTGAGGATGAACCCGCTCGTCGGGTCGTCGGTCTTCGCCAGATCCGGATAGAACGGCAGCGGCAACGAACCCTGTGCGGCCAGCTTGTCGATGAGCCGGTCGCGCAGCATGACTCCGCTCGCCCGCAGACCTGGCTCGCCCTGGTTGATCGGCTCGACCTGGATCGAGATGTCCGGCTCGAAATCCGCGCCGTCGGTGACGTGCAGATCGGCGCAGATCAGCGGATCCCACTCGTCGATCAGGCGCAGCATCGCCTGCATCTCGGGCGTTTCCGCCTTGGTGTAGTCGCGATTGAGATTCACGTTCTGCGACGTCGTGCGCCAGCCGGTGATCTCCGGCCCGTTCTGGTTCGGCCGGTTCCAGCGGCCGACGCGCTCGTGACCGTCGGCGTTGAACGCGGGCACGAACAGGATGGCGATCTGCTCGAGCAGATTCGGCGCGGACGCGCTCAGCAGCTCGCGCAACGCGATGAAGCCGGCGTCTTTGCCGTCGCTCTCTCCCGGGTGAATGCCGCCTTGCAGGTAGAGGAGCGGAATTCCGCGTTGCTGCAGTTCCTGCGGAGTCCGCGCGCCCGTGCGTGACACGAGCAACGCACGCATCGTGCGACCTTCCGCGGAGCGGCCGTACTCAAATGAATGCACCGCTTCGGGCCAGCGTGCGACGAACGCTTCGCTGAGCGCCTCGACTTCATCGAGTCGGCCGGTGTGACGGTAGTTCGATTGTTCTGCGACGGTCAGCATTGCGTTCATGGCTGTTATCGTCCCACATCGCAGTCGGACGGCGCGAGCCCGAATGTGCTGAGATGTCCGATTGTGGCGAGCATCCCGCGCCGCGGCGGCATACCATGCCGCCAGCGGTATTTTCAGCGGTCGTCTTTCCGGAGCCCACATGAAGCGCGCATTGCTAGTGCTTGCCGCCGCCGTCGTTGGCGGTATTTTCGTCGGACGCCACTCTGCCTCGGCAGACGACGCGCCAGGCGTTGCCTATCCGCAGGGCTTTCGCACCTGGTCGCACGTGAAGAGCGGCGTGATCGGTCCGCAGCACAAGAATTTCGCGAGCGTCGGCGGCATCCACCACGTCTACGCCAACCAGGAAGCAATGGCCGGCTATCGCACGCGCCAGTTCCCGGAGCAGTCGGTCATCGTGTTCGAATGGCTCGAGTGGCGTGAGCAGGACGGCGCCATCGAGGAAGGTCCGCGGCGCCAAGTTGACGTGATGGTGAGGGATTCCCAGCGGTTCGCGTCCACCGGCGGCTGGGGATTCCAGCGCTTCGTGAAGGACACGCAGGAACCGGCGTCAGCGCCGACGCCGCAGCAGTGTTTCGCTTGCCACAACCAGCTGCAAAAGGATGGGCTGGTGCTGGGCAAGTATCGCGACTGATCCTATACTCGCCCGCATGAGCTTCCTCGCTTCGAGGCTGATTCTGATTCGCCGCCCGGCATCCGCGGATGCCGGGCGTCGCTGCGAATTCGAATCAGACCCGATACGAGGCACTCTCCCATGCTCATGCGGCTCAAAGCGATCGTCGAAGCCGATCCAGGCGCCCTGATCCGCCTGCTCCAACTGTTCCAGGTTCGTAACATCGTTCCGCTGCACGTGCGTGCGCGGCGGCTCGGCTGCGAGTTCGTCGAAACGCAAATCGACCTCGACAGCGCGGAGATCACCGGCGAAGTACTGCGCCTCGTCGCCGCGAAGGCGCAGGAGCTGCCGATTACGCTGGCGGCTGTCGTCCTGGAGCCAGAAACAGACGACGCAGCTCAACCGTCTCGTTGCGCACCAGCGGTCGCGCCCAGATGCTGACGCTCAGGATGTAGCCGAGCGTCACGAACAGGACCGTGAGCGCCGCGCGCAGACCGATCCGGTCGCCCAACACTCCGACCAGCAGCGGCACCAGCGCGCCGCCGAGAATTCCGGTGCAGAGAATCCCGGAGAATGCTCCGTGGTGACGCGGCACCGAGTTGAGCGCCAGGGAGAAGACGATCGAGAACATTACCGACAGAAAGAATCCTGCGACGGGAAATGCTTGCGCAGCGACAGGCCCCGGGCCGAACAACGCGAGCGCGATACACACGATGGCAGCTGCACAGAACACTGCGAGTACCGCGCGTGAGTCGAACAGACGCAGCAACAACAGGCCAAGCACACACCCGACCGACATCAATCCCCAGAACATTGCGACCGCGTGCGCGCCATCCACCGTCGGCGACAGGTCGTGATAGGTGCTCAGGAACTGCGACATCCAGTTCGCGAGACTTTGCTCGGTGCCCACATACGCGACGATGCCGAGAAAGAACAAGCGTACCTGCCTGTCGCGCAGCAATTGCCAGTACAGCTGCCGCGTTCCCGCACGCTCGTCGTCCTTGAGCTCGACGCTCGGCAACGGCAGTGCGCGAGTGATCACTATGACCAGCACGAAAACGGCCGCGAAAGCGCCGTAGAACACCACCACGGGGGCTGCAGTGCCCTGCTCCATGAGCGCGGCGAACAGCAGCGGACTGACAAAGGACGCAGCGCCGAACACCAGCTGCCCCATCACCGAAAAGAATGCGAAGTGCGCTTCGCCGCCCGCCGTGCGCGTCAACGGATTGATCACGACCTGCAGCATCGCCATGCCCAGGCCGATGACGAACAGACCGCCGATCACCACGAGATAGCTCGGCAGCAGCGCGATCGCTGCGCAGCCGAGCAGGTTCAAACCGAACGCGCCCAGCAAGATTGCGCGCGCGCCGCAGCGCTCGACCATCATGCCCGCGGGAATGGAGATCACCCCGTAAGCGAGGAAGAACGAGAACGGCAGGAAGCCGGCCAGCCCCAGGCTCAGGCCGAACTCGCGGATCACGATCGGCATGAGCGGCCCGATGATGTTCGTCACGAACGAGATGACGAACCAGACGCACAGGATGTAGCCGATGATGAGGGCCCGGTTGCACATGAGTGCAACCCCGCCGCGAGCTACTGCGCGACCCGCAAGCGCTGCAGGCCGACGTGCGCCGCGAGCTCGCCGGGCGTGATCGAGCGGCGCGGGAAGCGCGAGATGATCGATGCCGCTGCCCGGCAGCCGGAATCGAGTGCACCGCTGAGATCGTGTCCGTTGAGGCGCGCGACCAGGTAGCCGGCATTGAACGAATCGCCGGCGCCGATGGTGTCGAACACTGCCGTGGCAACCGCATCGGCGCGCGCGCTGATGCCGCTCTGCATGCCCACGGCACCCTTCGCGCCGTTCTTCACGATCAGGCTCGCGCCCGGCTTCAAGCGGTGAGCGACGTTCAGCATCGCGTCGCGAAAATCCGTGCGATCGCCGAGACTCGCGACTTCCATCTCGTTGAGCAGCACGTGATCGCAGCGCTCGACCCAGCCGAGCATCTCCTGCCGCAGCTGGTCGTTCCAGTTGCCGGACGGCCAGCCGGTGTCGAGCGCGACCTGGTAGCCGAGGGCCGCGATCTCCTCGATGAGGCGCGTGTAATGCCGGCGCAGCTTCGGCGTCAGGAATGCGCCGGAGAGCAGCACGATGGACGGCCGCTGCCTGGCGCGCGACAGGAAGGGATGCACGTGCGGATAGTCGAAGGCTTCGAGATGTCCGCGTGTGGTCAGGAATGTGCGCTCACCGCACGCGTGAATGATTCCAACCGAGACCGAAGTCGCGAGCTCGCACACTGGCAGCGCCGGATTGAGCTGCTGAAACTGTTCGGCGAGCCAGACACCGAGGCTGTCGTTGCCGACGAGCGAAAGCAGCCGACACGGGACGCCGAGATAACTCGCTGCGAGCGCGGCGTTGCCCGCCGAGCCGCCGGGACGCAGCTCGCTGTGATCCATCAGCGTCTCGGTGCCGATCGCCGGCCAGCGCTCGATCGGGCCGAGCACGACATCGACGCCGACGTCGCCGATGACCGTGAGTGCGGGCGGATTGTGGTGGTCCATGGAACCCTCGCGACGAAGAGTAGGGTTCAGTGCCGGCCACTGTCAACGAATAAAAACAATCGTTGTGACAATTAGCAGCTAGAGCCGGCCGAGACCGCCGGCGGCCCGGCCGCCGAGCAACCCCTCGACGCGGGACTGTTCCGGACGCTGCTGCATCAGCATTTCGAAGCGCGGCGACAGCATTTCGTAGATCGGCAGCACGGCCGCACCGAGGATCGAGCTGTCCTCGTCGTGCTCCGAGAGCAGGATGCGCTTCTGCGTCGAGGCGACGCCGGCACGAACCGATCCGTGCAGCGGTTCGGCGAGCGCCACGATGTGCTCGACGAGCGCCTTCGGTGCCGAGCCGCCGATGACGATCGTCTCCGGATCCAGCAGGTTTTCGATCATGCAGACTGCATTGCGCAGGTGAACGGCGGCAGCACCGCACCAGCCCATGAGGGCCGGCTCGCGCGCTGCCAGCATCTCGGCCAGCAACTCGCGCGCACCATCCTTCACGTCCGCCCGTCCGAGCGCCTCCGCCAGCGAGTGCAGCGACAGGTATCGTTCCAGGCAGCCGCGGTTGCCGCAGTAGCAGGCCTTGCCGTCCGGCACGATCGGTACATGACCGATTTCGGTCGCGTTGCTGTTCGCGCCCTTATAGGCCGAGCGGTTGGCGACCAGCGTCCCGCCGAGACCGATGCCGAAGTGCATGTAGAAGAAGTTGTTGAGGTTCTTTGCCGTGCCGAACAGCGATTCGCCGAGCGCGCCCGCGACGCTGTCGACGCTGTAGATGACGGGAAAACCGCTGATCCGGTGCAACTCGTCGAGCGCCGACAGGTCGGTCCAGCCCTCTAGCACCGTGGGACCGACGAAGCTCATGCTGCTGACTGCGAACGGGCCCGGCAGCGCGACGCCAACGCCGCGCACCGGTCCGGTCGCAGCAGCGACACCCGCGAGGCCGTTCACGACCGAGACCATGACTGCCAGGGTGCCGCGACGGTCGTGCGTGTCGACCTCGACATCCTGCTTGCCGATCACCTGCCCTACCAGGTTCACCAGCGCCGCGCGCACCCGGCCAGGCTCGATCGTGATCCCGATCGAAGTGCCGCCGTTCGGGTTCAGCTCGAAGACGATCGGCGGCTGGCCACGAACCTTCTGCGCCTTCAGCCGCCGCGCGACGACGAGACCGACTGACTCGAGGTCCGAAGTGATGTTTGCGACCGTCTGCGGGCTGAGTGCAATGCGGTCGACGATCTCCTTGCGGGACAGCGAGCCGTGCCGGCGAATCACGTCGAGCACGATGCGGCGGTTATAGGGAGCGCTCGACTGCTGGTTCGTGCCGCGATTGACCATGTAAGTACTTTAAGCGATGGCAAGCACGGTCTGAATAAAAACATCCATTGGATGTAATCATTGACACGGTGCTGCGCGGGGACTATGGTCGGGCCCAACAAGGGGAATCACTCCAGGCTCACTGCAGGGGGGCAACATGCTCACCGTCAACAAGAACGGCGCCTTGGCCTGTCTCACCACGCTGACCACTCTGGTCGTCTGCCCTGCCTTCGCCGCGGACGATGATCGGCTCGAAGAGATCATCGTCACTGCCTCGAAGCGCGAGACGAACCTGATGCAGACGCCGCTGTCGATCACCGCATTCACCCAGGATTACCTCGATCGCGAAGGCATTCGCAGCGCGCGCGATCTCGCCGGCACTGCTCCGAACGTGCAGCTCGGCACCGGCGCCGACTCCGGCACTGCCGCCACGATTCGCGGCGTGACCTCGACCGATTTCACGGAAGTCGGCGAAGGCGCGGTGGCGATTCACCTCGACGGCTTCTACTCGCCGCGGCCGCAGGGGACGCTCGCGCTGATGTACGACATCGAGCGCGTCGAAATCCTGCGCGGGCCGCAGGGCACGCTGTTCGGCATGAATTCGTCCGGCGGCACGATCAATATCATTCCCGCGAAGCCCGACTTCAACGACAGCTTCGCCAAGATCGAAGCCGCGTTCGGCAACTACGACGGCCGCCAGGCCCGCGCTATGTTCAACCTCGCCGTCAACGACAAGTTCGCGTTGCGCGCCGCCTTCATGGTCGACAAGCACGACGGCATGCTGACCCAGACCAAGGACACCACGGACATCGCGTACGAGCCGAACGGGATCGAGCTCGACGGCATTCCGGACGTCGATCAGCGCCGCAACCGCGACGTCGCCAGCGACGATTGGTACAACAATGCGGACGAATGGGGCGGTCGTCTCATCGGACGCTGGGAAGTCACGGACTGGCTGGAGGCAACCGGCACGTTTTCGCACTTCTCCGACCAGGGCGCGGGCGACATCGACTTCATCGACTGCGAGCAGGCAGCCGGCACCGTCAATGCCTGCACGCACAGCCTGCGCTACGTGAACATCAACGTGCCGGGCAAGAAGGACCTGACTATCGACGACTACCAGCTGAAGCTGGTCGCGAGCCTGAACGATCGCATGGCGCTCGAATATCGCGGCTCGTACGAAGATCAGCAGCGCTCGCAGATCGAAGACGTCGACGGCGGCACGCGGCCCGCGCCCGAGTGGTCGTCGATCGGCGAGCCGGCGACGCCGGAAGCGGCCGAGACCGGCTATTACCCGATCTGGGACGAGAGCTGGAACACGCAACACAGCGCGTACCGCACGATGACGCACGAGCTGCAGTTCAAGTCGACCGGCGAAGGCCGCCTGCAATACGTCGCCGGCCTCTACTACCTGCACGAGAACAAGTCGATCCGCTACGACATGGAGATGCTCAACAACAAGTCGTTCTTCGAGGATCCGGACCTGCCGCTCGGCTTCAATCCGGACGGCCTGCCCGACAGCTGGGTGTTCGACCAGGCGAAGCGCACGACGACTTCGAAGGCTGCGTTCGCGCAGTTCGACTACCGCATCGTCGACAAAGTGAATCTCACGCTGGGCTACCGCTACTCCGACGACGAAAAGACCGACGAGAACGGCATGACCTACGCGTTCTGGGAAGGCTCGGCGGACTGGTACAACGGCGAGCACACACCGACCGGCATCCGCGCGCACCAATCCAACGATCTGACCAACGATATGGGCAGCGGCGCGCCGCTCGGCACGGTGATGCCGCCGAGCGATCCGAACAACGTGAAGAAGAGCTGGAGCCAGGGCACGTATCGCGTCGGCGCGCAGTACTTCGCCAACGACGATCACATGCTGTTCGCCTCGGTCGCGACCGGTCACAAGATGGGCGGCATGTACGAGATGGCGGACGCATGCAACAACGGCTGCCCGCTCCTGCTGGCGTACGATCCGGAGGAAGTGAAGACCTACGAGCTCGGTTGGAAAGGCACGATGCTCGACGGGCGCGTGCGCGTGAGCGCGACAGCCTTCTACAGCGACTACACGGACATGCAGAACACCGGCGACAAGGTGATCGGTGTCGACGAGGATCCGAACAGCCCGAACTTCGGCGAGCCGGTGACGGCGTGGACGACCGACAACCTTTCGAGCTCGCAGATCAAGGGCCTCGAGCTGGAATTCGACACGATCCCGTGGACCGACGGCCGGCTGTTCGGCTATCTCGCGTGGCTCGACACCTCGATCGAGGACCCGGGCAGCTTCCAGGACGGTTACGCGTGTGCCGAGCGCGTCATCTACGGACAGCCCGAGTGCGGCGATCCCCAGGTGTCGGACATCCGCGGCAATCACCTGCCGTTCGCACCGGAATACTCGGCCACCCTGAACTACGAGCATCGCTTCGGGCTCGCCTCCGGCTTCTCGATCGTGCCGTTCGCCTCGGTCCACTGGCAGAGCAAGATGTATTTCGACCTGCTCAACTACGACGGTCCGCACCTGTCGCAGGCGCAGGACGGCTACACCAAGCTCAACCTGAGTCTGCGGCTCAATGCGCCGAACGATCGCTACTACGTCGAGCTGTTCGGCGACAACGTGACGGACGAAGACACCAAGAACTTCTGGGGCTTCAATCGCGGCGTAGTCAAGGGCTACTACGATCCGCCGCGCATCTACGGACTGCGCATGGGGTATTCGTTCGAATGAGAGTGCCGGGCCCCCTGCCGCTCGCGCTGCTGGTATTTTCCTCCTGCTGCCTGGCGCAGGCCGGCACGCGAGCGGACCCTTCGCTGCTCGTGCACGTCAACCAGGTCGCTCTCGAACGCACCGGACCGAAGGCGGCAATCATCGAGTACGCGGGATCGGCGACGTCGGGCACGTTTGTAGTCTTGAAGGATGGCGCGAAGGTGCAGTCCGGCGCGCTCGCGGCGCTGCCACCGTTCACCGAGTGGACTGCGGGGAAGCAGTACTTCAAGGCCGACTTCTCCACGCTCGCCGCGAACGGCAAGTACACCATCGACGTGACCATGGGCGACGCCCATGCACGCTCGCCGCCGTTCGTCGTTGCGGACAACGCGACCTTCGTGACTACGGCCGCGGCGGTGCTCGACTACTTTCACGCAAACCGTCACACCAAGCCCGCCGACAAGCATATCCGCGTATTCGACTCGCAGCGCTACGTCGATGTCTGGGGCGGATGGAAAGACGCGGGCGGCGACAACGGCAAGTACCTGTCGCACCTCTCGTACGCGAATTTCTTCAACCCGCAGCAGACCGCGATGGTCGTGTGGGCACTCGCCGCTTCACACGACAGTGCGCTGCCGCTCTATCGCAAGGCCGGCCTCGAACAGCGTGTCGTCGAGGAAGCCCTGTGGGGTGCGGACTATCTGCACCGCCTGCTCGACAAGGACGGCTACTTCTACATGACTGTCTTCGATCGCTGGGCCTCGCCGGGCGCGGAGCGCATGGTGGTCGGCTACGTCGGCATCGACGGTGTCTACACCAAGGACTACCAGGCTGCGTTCCGCGAGGGCGGCGGCGTTGCGATTGCAGGGCTGGCCCGCGCCTCGCGACTGAGCAAGGCGACCGGCATCAGCGGTGAGTTCTCGGCGGCGCAGTACCTGCAGGACGCGGAGCGTGCGTTTGCGCATCTGCAGGCGAACAACCTGAAGTACTGCGACAACGGTGCTGAGAACATCATCGATGACTACACCGCGCTGCTCGCGGCAGTCGAGTTGTACCGCAGTACGCAGACCGCTACCTATCTCGAAGCAGCCCGACAGCGCGCACAGAATCTGAATCAGCGACTGACTCCCGAGGGCTGGTTGCGCAGCGATGCAGGCGCGCGTCCCTACTATCACGCTGCGGAGGCCGGATTCCCCATCGTGAGCCTCGTTCAGTATCTCGATATCGAGCGCGACGCACAGCGCGCGGACGCGACACGCAGGACGATCAAGGAAGCTCTCGACCATCAGATCGCTCTGACCGATAAGGTCGCGAACCCGTTCGGTTACGCGCGGCAGAATTTCCGGACCTACAAGGACGGCAAGGGCGGCAACCAGGTGCTGGAAGGATTCTTCATCCCGCACGCCAACGAGACGGGCTACTGGTGGCAGGGCGAAAGCGCCCGCCTCGCGTCGCTGACGACGGCTGCGATTCTCGGCGGCCGGCTGGTCGCGCGCGACCCGGCGACGCGCTTCGGTGTGACCCCGCGTCTCGCGGAGTTCGCACAGAATCAGCTCGACTGGACGCTCGGCCGCAATCCATTCGACGTGTGCCTGCTCTACGGCTTCGGCGCCGCCAACCCGCCGTCGGCGGTCAGCGCGGGCGACATGGTCCGAGGCGGTATCTCAAACGGCATCACCGGCGCGACCGCGAGCGACGAAGGCCGGGGCATCGTTTTCGCTCCCGGTCCGGACGACAACAACTGGCGCTGGCTCGAACAGTGGCTGCCGCACTCGACGTGGTTCCTGCTGGCTGCCACGGCGATGGCAACGCCGTAACATTCGCTCATGCGAAACGCCCTGCTGCTGCTCCCCCTGCTGCTGTTCCTCGCGTCGACCCCGGCGATTGCCGCGCCGGACCCGTCACAGGTTCTGTTCGACGATTTCAGCTATTCGTCGCTCGAAGCATTCCAAAACAACGGCTGGATCGCGCGCACAGCGCAGGGTTGGCCCGGGATCCAGGGTGCCACCTGGCTCGACACGCTGACCTTCGTCGACGATCCCGCGACGCGGGGCAATCGCCTCGCACGCATGACGGCGTCGACCGATGGCAAGACGACGCGCCAGGCCCAGTTCTGCCATCAGCGCAAATACCTCGAAGGCACCTACGCGGCACGAGTGCGCTTCAGCGATGCTCCGGTCTCGGGACCTGACGGCGATCAAATCGTCGAGACCTTCTACACGATCGCTCCACTCAAAGTGCCGCTCGACCCGGATTACAGCGAACAGGATTTCGAGTACCTGCCGAACGGCGGCTGGGGCGGAGCCGACCTGACGCTGCACACCACGACGTGGGAGACGTTCCGGCCGGAGCCGCAGTGGCTGCAGGTCAGCAAGAGCGATTCGCGTCGCGGGAGCCTGGAGGGCTGGCACACGCTGGTGCTGCAGATCGCGAGCCACGAGGTGCATTACTTCCTCGACGGTGCACCGTTCGCCAAGCATGGCGAGCCGTACTATCCCGAAGATCACATGTCGATCAACTTCAACCTGTGGTTCATCCGCGAGGGCGTGATCGATTCGAAGGAGTTACGCAGCTACAGCGAAGACGTGGACTGGGTCTTCCACGCCGCCGGTCGCGTGCTTTCGCCGACTGCTGTCGAGCGCAAGGTCAGCGACCTGCGGGCGGCGCACGTCGCGTTTCGCGACACCGTTCCGGCGCAGAAGCCGGCCTTGTCATCTCCCTGCGACTTCTGAGCTCCGCACCACCGCTCCGCCTTTCATCACGAACGACACGGAGTCGAGCTTTGTGATGTCGGGCAGCGGATCGCCGGCGACGGCGATCAGATCGGCATCGAAGCCGGGCCGGATGCGCCCGACCCGATCCTGAATGCCGAGGATTTCCGCGTTCGTGGTGGTCGCAGCCGCGATCGCGTCGGCTGCGGGCACGCCGCTCGCGACGAACAGCTGAATCTCGCGCGCCGTCGCGTGGCCGTCGTTGTGACTCCCTGAATCGCTGCCAACGCCGAGCCGGATTCCCGCGCGGTATGCGCGTCCCGGATTCGCCATCGCGGCCTGCGTCCAGCGCCGCAGCCCTTCCGGCGGCAACTGGCCGGGCGCACCAGAAAACTTGTCGATCTGCTTGCTGACGAACTCGGCGACGTACGCGGTTGGAACGAGGAACGCGCCCTTGCTTTTGAACAGTTTCGCGCACGCGTCGTCGAAGTATGTGCCGTGCTCGATGGTGCGCGCGCCGCTCTCCAGCGCGAGCTTGATCGCCGCTGTGCTGTGAGCATGCGCTGCCACCGGGCGCAAACCGCGGCGCGCGGCTTCCATCACCGCGTGCACCTCCTCGGGCAGCATGATCGGTTCCGCATCCTTGAGTCCGCTCGGCGCGCCGCCCGAGCCCGAGACGGTGATCTTGATCCAGTCGGAGCCCGCTTCGATGTTTTCGCGCACGACGTGCCGGCACGACTCCGCGCCGTCGCACCCGCCCTGCGTCCGCTTGAACTCGCTCTGAAAGTCCTGCGTCGTGCCGTGGCCGCCGGTGCTGGAGACGATGCGTCCGGCTGCGAGGATGCGCGGACCCGGGATAACGCCGGCATTGATCGCGTCGCGCACCGCGAAGGTCACGCCGACGTTGTCGCCGACATCGCGCAGCGTCGTGACACCCGCATCCAGCGCGGCTTTCGCTACCGCTGCGGTGACGAGGGTCAGCCCGCTCTCGGAAGCCATGAGCCCGGGATCGCCATCGAGCGGCAGCGAGATGTGCTTGTGCAGGTCGATGAGACCCGGCAGCACGAAGCGGTCCTGCAGATCGATCAGCTGCGCGTCGGCGCCATAGCGATCTGCAGGCTGATAGCCGTTCTCGACGGCCGTGATCTTGCCCTCGCTGACCACGATGGTCTGCTCACGCAGCGGCGCATCGCCGGGGTTCGCGAGCACGCCGCCGGCGTGAATCACGATCGCAGCGGACTGCGCGATGCCGGCAATCAGCAGCGCGCAAACGACAAAGATCATCCTCACAGCTCACCTGCCGCACAGCCGAGGTGAGCCAAGCCTAGCCGATTCGTCCGGTCAGCGCAGATTCAACCAGCGGATCGGCGACTGCTTCTCGGCTTCACGGTCCCGCTGCAACTGGGATGTCGCCGCGGGTGAATGCACGACGCACGGTCCATCGCACTGGCTGGCATCGATCGGCACCGCGCCGCGCGTGAGTGCGCGGATGAATCGCTCGAGGAACGAGCTGCTCGTCTTGCTCATGAAATCCTCCTCGCGTTGATTGGGCAAGGAGGATATCGCCGCATGCGGCGCAGGTCCGCTCGGAATCAGAGTCGTGAATCGCGGGCACTGATCGACTAACGGCGCTGCTCTTTACCCCCGGCGCCGCAGGCACCCGCGACTTCCTCCCGCACGATTTCCGCGAGCCGCAGCGTTCCGGGGCCGGCGGCATCGTGGTCGGCAAAGAACATGTACAGCTGCACCGAGCGCTCGCGGCCGCCCCGCAACGGCAACACCTTCAGCTGGCCCTGCTCGATCTCGGTGCGAATCTTGTCCTGGGGCAGCCACGCAAAGCCATAGCCCCGCGAGACGGCGCCGATCGACGTGCTCATGTTGGTGACGGTCCAGCGCTGCTCGACTTCGAGCAGCTCGGATTTCTTGTCACGCTGCGCGCTCGAATCACGCACCACCAGGTGCCGATGCTTGCGCAGGTCGCGCGTGGTGATCTCGCGCCCGAGCTTGTGCAGCGGATGCTCCGGATGCGCAACAGGCGCGAAGCGCACCGTCATCAGCGGCTCGCCGCTGAGTCCGGTCGGGACGCGTGCGCTGATCCCCAGCTCTGCGACGCCATCGCGCACCGCTTCCGCGGTGCCGCCGATCACCGTCTCCAGCCATTCGATGCGCGTCTGCGGGCTCTCCGCACCGAGGCGATTCAGACACTGGAACATGAGCCACGTCGGAAACAGCACCTCGACCGCGATCCCGATCTCCGCTTCCCAGCCTGCGGATGCTTTGCGTGCGGCCCGCTCGAGATCGCCCGCATCGTCGAGCAGGACGCGTGCGCGGCGATAGAGCATCTGCCCAACGCCGGTGAGGACGGCCTTGCGGCCCTGGATCTCGAAGGCGTGCACCTTCAGCATCGACTCCAGCTTCTGCACTGCATAGGTCACGGAGGACTGGCTCTTGTGCAGACGCCCGGCCGCCTGCGCGTAGCCGCCCGCTTCGACGACCGCCGCGAGGCAGCGCCATTGCTCCAGGGAAACACGCGGATCAGCCACTTATCTACTCCATCGATAGATTAGAGCGAAAATTTGCGCTTTTTTATCGATCCATTCAATAGTTGAATGTCGGCCAAGCGAAAACCACCTGGAGACCGACCATGAACACCCTGCTTTACCTGCGCACCAGCCTTTATGGCGAGCATGGCGCGTCGTCGCAGCTCGCGGAGCGCTTTGTTGCCGATTGGCGGGCCCGGAACCCGAACGGACGCGTGATCACGCGCGATCTCGCTGCGGAACCGGCGCCGCATCTCACGGCCGCACGTTTTCAGGCGTTTTCGACCGCACCCGCGGATCGCTCGCCCGAGCAGCAGGCAGTGGTCGACTATTCCGACGCGCTCATCGACGAGCTGCGGCTCGCCGACACGGTCGTGCTCGCGGTACCGATGTACAACTTCAGCGTGCCCTCGACGCTGCGCGCGTACTTCGATCATGTCGCGCGCGCGGGAGTGACCTTCCGCTACACGAGCACCGGTCCCGAGGGGCTGCTCAAGGGTCGCAAGACCCACGTGTTCGTCACGCGGGGCGGCATTTACCCCGAGGCCGCGGACACGCAGACGCCGTACCTGCGCCAGTTCCTGGGCTTCATCGGCCTGGAGCCGGAGTTCGTCTTTGCCGAAGGGCTCGCGCTCGGCGACGACTCGCGCCGGCAGAGTCTGGCGGACGCACGCGAGCGCATCGCGGGACTGGCTGCCGTCGCGCTCGCGGCGTGACTAACGGCCGGTCGCTTTCGCTTCGGGCTGGTTCAGAAAGTCGACCATTTTCGGGATGACGAAGCCGGGCGCCTCCTCCATCAACCAATGGCCGGCGCCCGGCACCACCGCCCCCTCGATGTCAGTGTCGATCAGCTGTGCCTGCTTGATGAGGAAATCGCCGGCGCCCTTCTCGCCGGTCAGCACCAGCATCGGGAGCATCAGCGGCTTGCCCGCGTACTCGTGGAATTCCTTGCCGTCCTCGTCGAGCAGGCGGAACCACTCCATGCCCGCGCGCACGTGATTGGGCCGCGCATACTCCGCTGCATAGATCTTGCGATCCGCTTCCGGGATCGACTTGGCGGAATTCGCGGCGAAGTCGTTCCAGAAATGCTCGAGGTAGATCCGCTCGCGTCCCTGCACCAGCGCTTCCGCCGTCTTGCCGTAGAAGTGGAAATGCCAGGCGTCGGGGTTCACCCAGATGCGCGTCCATTCGGCGACGCCGGGCAGAAACGCATCCAGCAGCACGATGCTCTTCACTTCGCCCGGAAACTGCGCAGCGTAGGCGTAGGCGACCATTGCTCCGATATCGTGACCGACCAGGCTCACCTTTGTGTAACCGAGACCGCTCATGAGCGCATGAACGTCGCGAGCCATCTCGGATTTCGCGTAGCCGTCCGCCGGCGCATCCGACTGCCCCGCGCCGCGCAAGTCCGCGGCGATCACCGTGTGAGTGTTGGCGAGCTCCCGCATCAGCGGCCGCCACATCTGGCTCGACTGGCCGAAGCCGTGCAACAGCAGGACGGGATCGCCCTGGCCGATCACCAGGTAATGCAGGTTCACGCCGTTCGCCTGCGCGAAGTTGCTCTCGGCCTGCTGTTGTTGCTGCTGTTGCGCCGGCGCAATGCGCGGGACCAGTGCCCACGCCGCGAGCAGCGCGAGCACGCCATACGACGCACGATTGCTCATGGCCCATCCGTAACAAGCAAGGACCGCTCCCCCACGGGAGCGGTCCTCATTGGCAGTGTTAACGTCTGGAACCCCGAACTAGTTGCCAGTCGCTGGCACCGGTGCGGCTGTCGACCTCACGCTGCTAAGAACCAGGTTGTCGACGGAGACGCCGCAGACCGGCCCGCCCCCGACATCGACGCAGGTCGAATTGCCGTCCTGCGTGAACTCGAAGCGCAGCTGCACGACCGTGCCTGCCATGCCGGGCAAGCGCATGCGCACGTGCTTCACGCCTTCCGAGTCACCCGCCCAGACGGACATGTCCTGCAGGTACGCCGGGTTGTTGTTGCGCGGCAGATGCTTCGGGAAGTGCTTGATGTCGCCCGTCGTGAGCTCGTCCGCATACGCTTCCACGAGCACCGATCGCGCGGTATGACCCGGCGTCGCGTCGAAGACGCGCAGCGTCAGTCCGTCGAACGCCTGGATGCGGAAGTTCGGATCGAACTCAGTGTCGGTGCAGACATCGAAGTCCAGCGTCACGTAGTCCGAATCCGCCGGGATGGCGACGTTCGGGCTGAACAACCGCTCCCAGCGCGTCGGATCGCCGGTCCCGTTATCGTTCGCGTTCGCGTGGAACGCGGCGTTGCTGGTGGCGCCGCAGAAAGTGTTGCTCGTCACCCACGGAACGACGTTGGCGCCGCCGCCATGCGAAGACGTCCAGCCCGCCGGCAATGTGCCCACCGGCGCTGCATTGAAGTTCTCGCTGAGGATCGTCGTTGCGGCCGGTGTGCCGCTGAACAGCGTGTGATGCAGCCTCGCATGGTCCAGGCCCTTGCCGAACGAGCCGATCGCGTCGAGCTTCAGCTCGATCGGCGTGCCTGGATCGAAGCTCGGCAACAGCCGCAGCTGATACGAGACCACGTTCGCTTTCGACTCACCCGAATCGATCCGCCCGTAGACACCGAGCGGCTGACGCACCTGCACTCCCGGTGTATCCGTCGTCAGCAAGGCGAGCACGCCCTTCGCGTCATCGTCGTTCAACGGATTGACCGTGTAGTTCTCGAGCGCCACGCGCACGCGAAGTGTCTCGCCCGGATCCGGGAAGCCATTGCCGTTACCGGAGCTGTCGTCGAACGTCACGTTGTTGACGTCGATGCTCAACGGCAGCGAGTTCAGATCGAAGCGCGATCTCTCGGCATGACGCTTGAACTCGACATCGGGCACGGTGAGTTGCGTCGTCGGCAGCCCGTCGACGAAGCCCAGCGGCGGCCGCGATGCGACTGCGTACGCTGCAAACAGGTCGCCGTGCTGAGCGACAGCCTGGTTGTAGTCACCGAGATTCGGTTGGCCGGTGTCGTTACCCCAACCGCCGTGGAACGGCCGCTGCGTCAACGGTACGGGTGCCGACCAGTGATTGCCGCCGTCATCGGAGAACGTATAGCTCACCTCCGACAGGTCGCCCGAATTGTCGATGCCCTGATCGTAGTAGAAAACGTGCACGCGTCCGGTCGTCGAGTCGACCGTCACCCACGGGAACCACTGCGGGCGGTCCTCGCCGGGCGCCGCGTTCAGCTCCTTCGGCTGCGTGAACGTCCTGCCCTGGTTGTTGCTGCGCTGGAACACGATGTCGGCGCCGTCGCCGCTGTTGTTGTTCGCGTAGACCAGGTAGATGTTGCCGCGGCGCGGACCATGCGAGTTGTCGACCGCCAGCGACGGCGAGGTGTTCACGCGATCGTTGCCGAGCACCTGGTCCATCGTGAAGAACTCGTTGCTCGTATTGATCGGTGCCTGCCACGTCGTGCCGTTGTCGAGCGAGCGCGCAAAGCCAACCGTATTGCCAAGACCGTTGAACGTTCCCGGGAACGGGAAGCGACGCCACGCGACGTACGCATTGTTGTTACCAGCGGCGAAGCGCGGTATCGAGGCTTGCCCGTCAGCGGCGGTCGCCGCGACGATCGTGCCTGCAGACCACGTCGGGGTCGCACCATTCTTTGCGTTGTCGGAGAAGGCCGTGCGGATCTCGACACCTCCCAGCGACGCGGGCGTGAAGTTCGACCAGCTCACGATCAGCCGGCCAGTATCGGGATCGACGTCCATGAACTCCTTGTCGGCCGCGTCCTGCGGCTCACCTTCTTCATCGAGCATGCCGTTCGGATTCGTGGCAGCCGTGATCTCGAACGGACCCTGCCAGGTCTTGCCGCAGTCCGTGGAGCGATGCAGACCCATCGTCTGCACCGCCGTGTCATTGAACTTCGCGATGAGAATCGAGGAATAGACGAACGTGCAGCCGCCGAGATACTTCACTTCGGGGTCGCCGAACACCTGCGGCAAGCGCGTCGTGCCAATCACATCGTTGCCGGGCGAAGGCAGCCGTCCGCCGTCGACGAATGTGCGTCCACCGTCCTCCGAGTACAACACGCCCGACAGCGAGATCGGATTCTCGCTGAAACCGCGGGTATCGTTGTAGCCGATCACGACGTGCTGGCCGCTCGCGTCGACTGCAATCGACACCTCGGCCTGACCGCCCGGCGCTTCTTCGGCATCACCGTCCTCCTCGCCGCAGTCCGGCTCGTTGACACAACGGCCGCCCTCGTCCTCCTCTTCGTCTGCCAGCGCGTTGACGGCCCTGCGTGCACTGACGCCCTCGCGCGCAAGTTTCGCGATAGCCGCGTGCGCCCGCTTGCCGGCGGCGGACATCTTGTTTTCGCGATCCAAATGTTTGTCGGTCTGTGTGAATCCGGTCGGCGCCCACAGCAGCAGCGCGCCGCATGCGATGCCTGCCGCAATCGCACGCCCGATGGGAAGAAGCGTGTTCATACCCCGTGCCTCCTGCCAGTCCGTTCGAAGTTGATTCGTTTTTCCGGAGCGTGGAGCTCCGGAGATCGGGCATGTTACGCCGCGAGCTTGCGGCCGGATGTCATCTATCGATGACGAGTTCGCCATTGTAAATTCGGCACAATCGCCATAGCGCGCTACCATACGTGTCATGGAAAATCTGGTACGCGCACTCGAACTCTACGGACTGCAGATCGTCTTTGTAGGCGTCCTGCTCGATCAGGGCGGTCTGCCGTTTCCTTCTTTCTCGCTCGTCATCGTCGCGGCTGCGGTCGCTACCAACACTGGCACGCCGGTCTGGCCGATTCTGGTCATCGCAGTGATCGCGACGCTGGTCGCGGATCTGCTGTGGTATGCAGGCGGACGGCGCTTCGGCGCCGCGATGCTACGCATGATCTGCCGCGTCTCGCTCTCGCCTGACTCATGCGTCAGCAACACGCGGCAGACGTACGTGCGTTGGGGCGCACCGTCATTGATCATCGCGAAGTATGTTCCCGGCCTTGCAGCCGTCGCCACGACGCTCGCGGGCGAAAGCCGGATTCCGGTTGTGCGCTTCGCGCTCTACGACGGCGTCGGCGCGGCGCTGTGGGCCGGCGGTGCAGTTGCGCTCGGCGTGATCTTTCATGAAGCCATCGATGCCGTGCTCGATGAGCTGGAGCTGCTGGGCAACTTCGCTCTCGTGCTGCTCGCCGTCGCGATATTCGTGTTCGTCGCGATCAAATGGTGGCAACGCTGGCGCTTCAAGGTGCGCATCCGCATGGCGCGCATTTCGGTCGCCGACTTGCTCAAGCTATTGCGAACGACAGCCAAGGTCATCGTCCTCGACGCGCGAACTGCGGACCGCCGCGAGCGCACCGGGTGGATTCCCGGGAGCGTCTGGGTCTCCGATCTCGAGAAACTGGCGTTGGGCGTCTACGAAGAGATCGTCGTCTATTGCGATTGCCCGAACGATGCGACCGCCGCGATCGTTGCGAAGCAGTTGCACGCGAAGGGCATCCTGCACGTCCGCCCGCTCGCCGGCGGCCTCGAAGCCTGGCTCAGCGGCGGTGGCCAGATCGAAGGGCTGCAGCAGCAGACCTGAAACGTTCGACGAACGCGGCCGCCTGCTCGCGGCCCATATATTTCTGCAGGACCCTCGGCTCCGTGCGCAGCAGGTCCACGACGATCAGGCCGTCGACCACGCCGCTGAAGCTCTCGTCGACGTTGAAGCACGCGAGTCGTCCGCCAAGTTTCAGATACTGTCGCAGCAGTACCGGTGCACCCTTGCCATCCGGCTCGATCTCTTCGAGCAGTTGCGAGACGTCGTCGAGATCTGCGAGCCGCGCCAGGTCGCCGCTCAGCGCAGCGAGCGAATGCGTGCGCCGGAATGCACGGCGCGGACGAATCAGCTTCGCGAGCTGACAGTCGAAGCAGTGACGCCGCAGAAAGTCGATCAGCAAAGCGTGCGAGGCCGGCCGATATTCGCGACTGATGCTGACCGGACCGAACAGCACGTGATAACGCGGATTGCACGCCACGTACTGGGCAATCCCTTTCCACAACAGTAGCAGTGCACCGAAATCCCTCTGGTAAGCGGAGCTGACGAATGATCGTCCAAGCTCGAGCGCAGGCCCGAGCGAGCGCACGAACGCAGCGCCATAGGCGAACAGCGAATGCGTGTACAGCCCGCGCTTGCCACGCGTTGCGACGATGCGATCGACGTGGCCGATGCGATAGGCGCCGACGACTTCGTTGCGGACCCGGTGCCAGGCGATGAGGTGCACGTAGTCCCGGTCGTAGCGATCGATGTCGGAGTCGCTGCCGGTGCCTTCGCCGACGGCGCGAAATGCAATCTCCCGCAGACGGCCGAGCTCGCGCAACGTCCACGGGAGCTGCTCCGCCTTCGCGAACACGACGCTCATGTCGCCGACGCTCGCGAGCGTATTCCCTTCCGGCAGACACTCGATCTCGGCCGCCAGCAAGCGTGCCGGCGTGCATGACGCAACTGGAGTGGTGAGGGTAGCCGCGGACTCCTCCGCCGGTTCGGGGTCGCGCGCTTCCAGCGCATACGTACTCAAGCGCAGGAAGCTTGCGAGCTTGGCGTTGTCCGGCTGCTTCGCCAGGCGCTCCCGTCCGATCGCGCGACCGATGCGCACCGGGATCGTGCGATGCCGCTTGTTGAGCAGCTCGCGCGTGAGCATCACTGTCCGCATGCCCGGATGCAGCAAGCCCAGCGCCTGAAAGATGGCGCTGTTGCCGCCGCCGAAGTACACCGGAACGATCGGACATTCACAGCGCCGGAGCAGTCCGGCTGCAACCGGCTGCCACGGCGGATCACACACGCGGCCCGCTGACAGATGCAGATGCGAAACAGCTCCGGCCGGGAACAGCACCAGCAGCCCGCCGTCCCGCACGTGACGGAGGGCGGTGCGCAGTGATTTCGCGTTCTTCCCCGCCGCGCGCCTGCCGCCGAACGCGTCGACAGGCAGCAGCACATCGCGAATCTCCGGAATGCGCGCCAGCAGCTCGTTGGCGATGAAACGCGAATCGGTGCGGTATTTCTGCAGCAGCGAGATCAGGTACAGCCCTTCGAGTCCGCCCTACGGATGATTCGCGACGACGACCGCCGGCCCCGTGCGCGGAATCCGCTGCAGTTGCCCGGCGTCGAGCTGGAAGCGGACTTGCAGGAATTCGAGAGCCTGAGTTGCGAAGTCGGCGGGAGTGGCCGCCTTGCCGCCGAGCTGGCGATGGATATTCGCGAGCCGTTCGAAAGCGAGCGCGCGCTGCGTCAGGTTCTGCAGCAGCGAACCGAGGGCCGGCACCTGACGAAAAGGTGTGTTGAGATCGAATGGCGCGCGGTCATCATGCTGCATGCACCGCAAATGCTAGTCGAGCTCGGTGACAGCCACGTTGCGCGCGGCTGTCACAAAAGTGACACGTCTGTTACGGCGAGGCTACGCCTGCGTCGTCTCCGGCTGCGCAGGACTGATGCTTTCCGACGAAATCGCCGGAACCGCTTCCACGGCGACAGGCTTCGTCTGCGCACGACGCTTGGCTGGAGCTAGCGTCTTTCGCCGTGCAGGTGTCGGCGCCGCCGCCGCCTTTGCGACGACGGGCTTTGCGGCTGCTTTCTTCCTGCTGCGCGCCGCGCGCGCCGCAGCGCTCTGAACTTTGCGGGCAAGCGCTATCGCCTCGCGCTTCGCGCGCTTGAGGGCTTTTCTCGCGTCTTTGAACTCTCGGCGCGCCACCTTGGCCGCCTGTTTCGCTTCCTTCGCGGACTTCTTTGCGGCCTGCCAGCGCTCGTGGGCCAGCTCGACGGCGCTTTGCAGGACGCTGGAGGACTTCGACGCCGGGCGCTTCGCTCGTGTCTTCACGATGTTCTCTCCGCTTCAACAGCTGTCGTTCGAGAATAGCCGTTCACAACAGACGCCGCCAGAACAAAACAGCAAGCGTGACGCCGCCGCTGGCGAGAATCAGCAACAGCACCAGCGGAAACGAGCCGGCGCCCGGCAGATGCACAACATTCATGCCGTAGACGCCGGTGACGAGCGTCATCGGCAGCAGCACCGCGGTAAGGATCGACAGGACATACAGATTCCGGCCGGTGTTCTCCGCCAGCCGCGAGGCGAGCTCTTCCTGCAACAGTTTGGCGCGCTCGTAGATCTCCGCAATCTCCTCGATCGCGAACGCCAGCGCTTCGACGCTCGACTCGAGCACGCCGCGATCCGCTTCCGGCAGCGGATGCACCGAGCGATGCAGCAGGCGCCCCAGATCGCTGCGCTCGGGCGCGAACTCGCGTCGCAGCCGTGCGCACAGACGCCGTGCACGGCCCAATTGCTCGCGCTGCTGCTTGATGTTGCCGGCAAGAATTTCGTCCTCGATGTCATCGAGTTGCCGGGTCATGCTGCCCGCCAGCAGCTTGATTCGCGCGGTGCGCACGTCGAGCAACTGTGTGGCCAGCTCGATGCCCGAGGCGGCCGTGACGCCCGTGCGCATGCGCTGACGCAATTCATCGGTGCTCTTCAGCGCGTGCACGCGACCGGTGATCAGGACATTGCGGGCCGCGTAGCACCAGATCGGCGTGACTTCCCAGGGATCGGATTCGTCTTCGTAGGTGAAATCGCTGATGACCATCAGCAAGCCACCGTCGATCCACTCGACGCGCCGGTTCTCATCGTGCTCTTGCAACACTTCGCGCAGGGCTTCCGGCACGAACGGCGCGGCGAGCAGCCAGCGTCGCGCACGCTGATCGGAGAGATTGAAGTGCAACCATGTGACCTGGTCGGGCTGCGCGAGCGCCTGCACGATGCCGTCCGCGGTCACTTCGCGCGCCGGGCCCTTCGGTTGCAACTGATAGCCGCAGATCAGCCCGCGATCGGCGCCGGCGGTTTCGTTGAGAAACAACGGCATGGGCTGCAGTTGCGGCATTTGATCTCGCGAAGCTTGAAGCGGCGACCTAGAATACGCCACCGGCGGCGCCGTCAGAACAGCCGGACAGCCCCAACCCGACGAGAGTGTGACATGCACATCCCGCGTACGCGCAAACCCGGGCGGCAGCGCCTTCCGATCACGATCGCGCTCGACCCTACCGCGTATGCTTTCGTCGAGGAGTGCGCAGGCGAAGGCTGGTTCCGTTCGGTGGACGACTTCTTCGAGGCGGCGGTGGCGATTTTCCGTAATCACTTGGCCGCGCTGAACGCCTACGTCGAGCTGGAAGAGGCCAAGGGTCATTCGCGCGAGGAGGCGCTCAGCACGGCGCAGTTCGAAATCGTGATTACCCGGCAGCGCGAGTAGATCGCTGCGATTTCATGGCCGGTCTGTCGCAACACGCGCTCTCGTCACCGGATCGGCCGGTGCAGCAATGCAGAGAGATCTTCCTGCGCCAGCTCGGTTGGGCCAGCGAAGAGCTGCAGGGCGCGAAGCCCAATGTTCACGGCGCCCGCAAACAGTTGAAGCGCGCACGGGCAACCCTGCGCTTGCTGCGCCCGGCGCTCGACGACGATCAATACCGGCGCGAGAACACAGTGGCGCGCGATGCAGCGCGACCGCTGTCGAAAGCGCGTGACAACGAAGTCGTGAGCGATGCGCTCGAAGGCTTGCTCGAACGCTTCGGTCCTGCTGCATCGGGTGTACAGGTCGGACCTTTGCGACACAGTCTGCACAACGGCCGGGGACCGGCGGCGCATCCGTTGCCAGCCAAGCAGCTCAGCAAGATCAGGACTGCTCTCAGGCAATCGATCGCACGAGCGCAGGCGTGGAAGCCGGCGCTCGGCGAGTGGGACTGCATCGCGACCGGATTACACAAGACCTACGCCCGTGCTCGCCGGGCGCTACGCAACGCGAGGACCGATCGCGCTACCGACGCTCTGCATGAGTGGCGCAAGCAAACCAAGTATCTCTGGCACCAGCTGCAAGTTCTCACGCCGCTCGCGGCCGGCGCGATCGGCGAGCTCGCCGACGAGTTTCATCATCTGGCGGACTACCTCGGCGACGAGCACGACCTTGCCGTCCTGCGCGAGCGCGCGGCCGCGCCGTCTGCGGGGATGAGCGAGACGGCTGCCAGTGCGCTCAAAGCGCTCATCGAACGCCGCCGCGACGAGCTGCAGGACAAGGCGTTCTCGCTCGGCGAACGGCTGTACGCCGACAAGCCGAAGGCATTCGTCCACCGACTGACGAAGCACTGGTCTGAATGGAATCGCCGTGAGTCGCGCGCAACCAGCAGGCAACGCGCAGCAGCGCATCCCGAGTTGCGCCGCTGATCTGCGGCGCGACACCTAACTGCAATCTCAGCTCCATCGCGTTGCCATCCGTGGCAACTACGCTCCGCGCGTCTTCAACGACCGCCCGGAGCGAAGCAATGCGCGCAAACGAGGGACTTCTCTTGCTGCTGCTGTACTGACTCTGTTGTCCGCGAACGTATGCGGGGCCGACTGATCCGAGCGTGCAGGGCTGACCGGGCCGATCATCGACATCAAGCAGATTCTGCTGACGCAGGCGTTCTCCGCCAGCGCCGCGTACGACGACATCGATCTGTCGATCAGCCGCAAGACGCACGACGTCGTGGAGAAGTCCGCAGCGATCGTGACGATCTGGATGTAGGGGATGGTGCCGGGAGAAAAAACGGGGGAAACTGAGCGACGCAGCATCATGCTGCACTGCTGAGTTTCCCCGCAATTCTTCTCCCGGCACCGATCAGTCGTGGCTGTCGAGCAGCGGCAGGAACACGGTGAACTCGCTGCCGCATCCCTCGCCAGCGCTGCGGGCCTCCACGCTTCCGTGGTGCAAATCAACCAGTCCCTTGACGAGCGCGAGCCCGATCCCGAGGCCGTCGCTCGCATTCTGCCCGACACGATCCGCCTGCGAGTACATGTCGAAGATCCGCGGCAGCATTTCCGCGGAAATGCCGATGCCGTCGTCGCGAACGGCAAAGACCGCATCACGAGCGGTGCGCGACAGACGCACCGTGATCGTGCCGCCCATCGGTGTGTACTTCGCAGCGTTCGTGAGCAGGTTGACGATGATCTGATTCAGGCGCACGGCATCGCCGCGTACGTACATCTGCTCCGGGGGAATGTGCACGGTCAGGCGATGCTGCCGCGACTCGATCTGGTGCCGCGATGCCTCGACCGCCTCACGAACGGCATCCTGCATGCGCACCGGCTCGAGGCGCAGCTGCACGAGACCGTGCGTGATGCGTGCGACGTTCATCAGGTCTTCGAGCAGGCGCGCCATGTGATCGACCTGCCGGCGCATCATCGCGACTGCGAGCGAAGTGGTCTCGCCTTGTTTGCCGGTCTTCTCCAACGTATGCGCCGCGGCGGCGAGCGTCTGCAGCGGATTGCGCAGCTCGTGCACCAGGATCGCGAGGAATTCGTCTTTGCGCTCGCTTTCGCTCTTCGACATCTGGTCGGCGCGCTTGTACTCGGAGATCAGCGCCTGCTGTTCGTCGAGACGCACGCTCATCACGTCGGCGAGGCGATGGAATCGCGCTTCGCCTTCGCGCAACGCTCGATCGCGCCGGTCGTGCTCGATCGCGACGCTCGCGGCCGAGCAGGCGAACTTCGCGACATCGCGCTCCCACGCTGTAATGACCCGCGGTTCAGAGAAGCACAGCATGAGCGACGCAATCGTCTGCCCGCTCCGGCCACGCACCGGTTCGGAGTGGCACGCCTGGATGCCATGCTCCAGGCAATGCCAGCGCCATGACTGCTCCCAGCGCGTGTCTGTGGCAATGCTTTCGCACGCCACCGCCTCGCCTTTGAAGACCGCCTCGGTGCAGGTGCCAAGCGCGACTTCGCTGATCGGCAGGCGCCTCAGTGCGGAGGCGAACGAGCTCGGTAGTTGCGCCGAGTAACAGTCCTCGAAGAAGCGGATCTGCGGATTCGCCAGCAGCACGCACGCGCGCAATCCGGGACTCAGGCGCGAAGCCGACTCGGTCACCGCCGTCAGGCACCGTTCGAGCGGCGCCCCCTCGGCAATCAGCGCAAGCAGATCCTTCTGTTCGCGCAGCAGCTGATCGGTGTGCTTGCGATCGGTGATGTCGTGGAAATAGATCGCAATGCCGCCCGACTCGACCGGGAACACGCGCACCCAGAACCACCGCTGCCACGGCGCATGAAAATTCTCGAGCTCGGTGACTTCGCGGGTCTCCATCGCATGCATGTAGGCGCGCTGCAGCGGCGTTCCGCGCCCTTCGGGAAAGAGCTCGTCCCAGAAATGTCGGCCGAGGACCGAGTCCGGATCCATCCCCTGCTCGCGCAAGGTCCGGCGCGCGGCCTTGTTGTTGTAGAGCAGCCGCCAGTTCGCATCCATCACCTGGACGGAATCGGTGACGCTGTCGAGGACGTCCGAAAACGTCGCTCCGCGCGGCAAGGAAAGCGCTACGCCCGCAGCCGGCGGCGGCGGTTCTGCGCTGGGATTTGGATCGGGAGCAGCCATGGAAGTTACCGCGAGTACCTTCCCTGGCTAGGGGATGAATGGGTCGAGCACGTAGGGCGCGAGTATGACCCCTCCCGCCCCCCAGACAGTCGTTGAAAATACTCACTGACTCGAATCTGCCGGCGATTCGTGTCCCGGTCACCCCAGGATCGCAGCGCGACCGGGCGGCGCTCACTACAATCGCCGCATGGCAGTTGCACACCTGGATCTCGCCACTGACAAACATGCTGCGGCCAGCCGCCGGCTGAGCCGGACTGACATCGTGCTCTACTCACTGTGGAGCATGTTCTGGCTCTTGATGATCGCGATAGCGGTCCAGGACTACTACCGCGACGGCGGCAGGCAGTGGTGGCAGCCGGTCCTGTGGGAAGGCTCGTCGCTGGCGATGGCGACGGTCTGGCTCGTCCTGCAGCGCCGCGTCGACCGGCGCTATGCCGCACTCATCGATCAGCCGCTGCGCTGGCTCCTGCATCACATCAAGTGGTTCCCACTGATCGTGATCACGTTCGTGGTATCGGTGTATTCGATCCGCCACGGCGTCTATGCGCTGCTCGGCCAGACCTACCACCACGAACCCTGGTCGCAGGTGCTGATCTACGAATCGGTCAAGCTGGTCGTGTTCTTCGGTCTCTGGCTGGGCCTGATCTTCGGCTTCGACGCCTTCGCACGCTCCCAGGAACAGCGCCAGCGGATGCTGGTGTTGCAAAAATCGCTGGCGGAAGCGCAGCTGGCGCATCTCAAGGCGCAGCTGCGGCCGCATTTCTTCTTCAATGCCCTGAACACGATCTCGGCCCTGATGCAGGTCGACGTGCCGCGCGCCGACCGCCTGCTCACCCGCCTCGCCGACCTGTTGCGGGCGACGCTGCAGTGGGGGGACCAGGAGATCACTTCGCTGCGCGAGGAAATCCGCATGCTGGAGCTGTACGCGCAGATCATGCAGGAGCGGTTCGCGGACCGGGTCAAGCTCGCCTGGCAGGTCGACGATGCGGCGCTCGCCGGCTCCATCCCTGCCCTCTTGCTCCAGCCGCTGCTGGAAAATGCCTTCAAACATGGCGTGGAGCGCTGCCGCGATGCGGTCCGCATCGAGATCGAAGGGCATCGCGATGGCGATCGGTTGCGCATCGCGATCCGCAATACCGGGTCGACGCTGGCAAGCGGCTCCCCTGCTGGAGTCGGTTTGCGCAACTGCCGCGAGCGATTGAGCGTGCTGTACGGTGACGCAGGGAACCTGGAACTGATCCAGCTACCGGACGGCGTCGAAGTACTGGTCACGCTGCCGTGGCAGGAACATCGCGCATGATGCGCGTTCTGATTGCGGACGATGAGGCACCGGCGCGCGGCAAGCTGCAGCGCTGGCTGAGCGAGCAAGGCGATATCGAGGTCGTCGCCGAATCCGAGGACGGCCTGAGCGCCGCCGAGGCGATCGAGCGGGTCAAGCCCGACGTCGTGTTCCTCGACATCCAGATGCCGGGGCTGAGCGGCCTGGAAGTCGCAGCGCAGCTCGAGCTGGAAACGGCGCCGCTGATCGTGTTCGTCACGGCCTTCGACGAGCACGCCATCAAGGCCTTCGAGCTGAACGCGATCGACTACCTGCTCAAGCCTTATGACAAAGACCGGTTGCTGAAGACCCTGTCGCGCATTCGCGCCCGACCTGCCGACGGTTCAGCACGTGCGGCTGTTGCAACTGCTCGCGCCCAGACCCAGTCGCGCGACCGCCTGCTCGTACCGGTCGGCGAGACCCTGCAGCTGATCGACAGCGCGACCATCGAATGGCTGGAAGCCAGCGACAACTACGTTCATGTCCACACGAGCTCACGCAGCTACATCCTGCGAAGGACCCTGCAGGACCTCCTTGAACAGCTCGGCGATGAGCAGTTCGCCCGCATCCACAAGTCCGCGGCCGTGAACATCGCGTCGGTGAAGGCATTCACGCCGCTGTTCAAGGGCGACTACGAAGTGCAGCTGCGGACCGGGAAGATGCTGCGGCTGAGCCGGCGCTACAAAGACCAGCTGTTCGGCCGCATCGGGCGGTAGGGCTCGGATTCCGGAGCCCGGAAATTACTCTCGCCAAGGCGCAAAGGCGCCAAGAAGAATTCTGAATTTTCGGAGTTCTTCCCTTTGCGCCGTGGCGCCATGGCGAGAGCATTTTTCCCCGCTTACCCCAGCTCTTGCCCCCCTCGCCCCATTCTTGCGGCGGCCCCAGGCCGCGGCCGCCAAGCTCCCTCCCGAACCTGAAAGGAGGCGGCTGGCCATGAACACTGTGACTTCTCCCGCGGGCTCGACCCGTTACGACTTCCTCGACTGGCTGCGGGTCATCGCGATTTTCGTCCTGCTCTTCTTCCATACCGGCATGATGTTCGTCGGCTGGCGATGGCACATCGAGAATGCCGAGACTCTGACGGCGCTGCAGTTTCCGATGGGCATCTCGCATCGGTTGCGGATGCCGCTGCTGTTCGTGATCGCGGGCGCCGGCATGTGGTTCGCGCTCGGCAATCGCAAAGGCGGCGGACTGCTGCGCGAGCGGAGTGTGCGGCTGCTGCTGCCGCTCGTTGCGGGCATGTTCCTCATCGTGCCGCCGCAGATTTATATCGAGCGCCTGTTCCGCGGCCAGTGGGATGGCGGTTACCTCGCTTTCTTCTTCGAACGCGTGCTGCAGCTCCGCCCGTATCCGCAGGGTGACTTCAGCTGGCATCACCTGTGGTTCGTCGCTTATCTCTATATCTACGTATTCCTGCTCCTGCCGGTGATGCTCTGGTGGCGCGCGGCGAAGAAGGTCGTAAAGCCCGGCGTGTGGCTGTACGCACTGGGTCTGCCGCTCGCGATCAACGAGGCGATCCTCAAGCCGCTGTTCCCGGAGACGCATGCGCTGATCGGCGACTGGTACACCTTCAATCACTACTTCCTGTTCACCCTGTACGGCTGCCTGCTCGCCTCGATGCGCGAAGCGTGGGACTGGCTCGCGACGCGCCGGCAACTATCGCTCGGGCTCGCGCTGGTGGTGTTTGGCGTCGCGATGCTTGGATTCGAGACTGGCGTGATCCACCGCGATACGCCCGCCGATGCGTTCGTCGCGACCGTCTTCACCTGGACCTCGGTGATGGCGTTCATCGGCTACGGCCGCCGCTACCTCTCGTTCTCGAATCCGCTGCTGCGCTGGGCGCGCGATGCGAGCTACCCGGTCTACATCCTGCACCAGACGGTGATCGTCGTGATCGGCTACTGGATCATTCAGCAGCCCTGGAATCCCTGGACCAAGTACTTCGCAGTGCTGCTCGGGACGATGGCGATCTGCTTCACGCTGTATGAAGGCATCCGCCGCTTCCCGCTGACCCGCCTCCTGTTCGGCATGAAGGCGACCCGCAAAACGCCCACGATCACAGGCTCGCGGCCCTCTCGGGTCGCGGTCCGGCGGGCAATGATTGCGGATGACATCGCCTGACGTTGGGAGATCGCGGGATGTTGTCGTATCGTGTGCAGGTTGCCCCTCCCACGGAGACAGACCTGCATGCAATCGACAATGTCCCGCGCCCTTTTGCACGCCGTTGCGATGTGCAGCCTGCTGCTCAGCGCCCCGCTCGCGAATGCGCAGCAGTGGGTCGAAGGCAAGGACTACATCGAGATCAGGCCGGCGCAGCGGCCGAGCACGCCGCCGGGCGTGGTCGAAGTGACCGAGGTGTTTTCGTACGCCTGCGTGTTCTGCAACCGCGCTGTTCCGATCATGGACAAGCTGCAGGCGAGCCTGCCGTCGAACGCGCGCATGACGTATCTGCCGGCGGCGTTCAACGCTTCCGAGTCCTGGCCGATGTTCCAGCGCGTCTTCTACACCCTGACGGCGCTCGGCCAGATCCCGAAAATGCATGACACTGTCTACAGCGCAGTCTGGACCTCCAAGGAGCTGGCGGTCACCGAGGCGGACGGCCGGCGGTTGAAGTCGCCGCAGCCGACGCTCGAAGACGCCGCGGCTTACTTTCAGAAGAAGGCCGGGATCAAGCAGGAGCAATTCCTGGCGACGGCGAAGTCGTTTGCAGTCGATGCGAACTGCCGGCGCGCCGACCAGCTGGTGAAGGCGTACCGGATCGAAGGGACGCCGACGCTGATCGTCAACGGCCGTTACAAGATCGGCGCGGAGGCGCTCGGCTCGGAGACCAAGCTCATTGCGCTGGTGAAGTGGCTGATCCAGAAGGAGGCGGGGGGTTCAGCGGCTGCGTCAGGTAGGTGAACGTATCCGGGCTCACCGCGCAGTGGTCGACGGGCTTCGGCGCCAGAGTCGTGAGGTCGCTGACCCAGCATTCGTCGAAGACGGAGCAGTAGCAGGCGCGGAAGCTCAACTCGAATCGCACAGTGTTGAGCTTGTCCCATAGCGCCTCCTGACCCTCACGCTTCATGCCGAGGATCAGCGTGCTGTCGCCCGCGCGCAGCACCGTCGGCGGATTGACGCTGAGATTGAACTGCGGTCGGATCGTACCACTCGGATCCAGCAGCAGCTTCATCAGATCACGCGGAGTGCGGATGCGCTGCTCGCCGTGAAACATCTCGAGGCTGATGAGCTTCGCCGGACCGACGCCGGCGTTCTCGATTTTCAGCGTGATCTCCGGCTGACCGGCCTCGGTGGCATTGCCGGTGGCGAACTGCAGCAGCGGCCACGAATTCGCCTGCACCAGGCGGGCGTTGGCCTGAGCCATCTCCTTCATCGTGTTGCCATGATGGACGGCGACGGCGAGCGAGATCACCGAGACTGCCAGGGCCGAGAGTGGCACCGCGAAGTCGACCCAGCGGTGTCCGGTCTTGTGCGAATGGTGATGCACTTCCGGTTCAGGCGTCATGGCGGCAGTTTACCCGATGGCTGTGACGGAGTCGGCACCGTCCCGCCGCAGCCCGGTGCCAAGATTTTGGGGTGCGCCTCACCCATCTGGTTTTTGCAACCGTCGCACTGCTCGCGGTCTGGCAGTTCGTCTCGTCGCGCCCGATCCAGCACGATCCGGGCGAGATTGCGGCTGCCGATCCGCTGCAGTCGCAGCTGGAAGCGCCGCAGGCGCTGACCCGCGGCGACTTCCAGGTCATTCCGCAGGCTCAGTTCAGCGCCGAAGTGCGTGTGCTCAGCCGCGAGCGCTACCGCCTCGGAGCGCTGGCGGATGTGGCCCCGCTCGACATCGCAGTCGGTTGGGGGCGGATGTCGGACTCGGCGGTGCTCGCGGAGCTGAAGATCTGGCAGTCGGGGCGATTCTACTTCTGGCAGTACGAGGATGAGCCGCCGATTCCGACGGAGGAGATCGTTTCGCACTCCGCGAATTGGCACCTCGTGCCGGCGAACGATGTGGTGTGGAACAAGCTCGACGGGATCAAGGTGGGCGATGTGGTGCAGCTCGAAGGGAAGCTGGTGAATCTGGAGAATCCTGAAGTGGGGACGATGAGCACGTCGTTGACGCGTGCGGATAGCGGCGCCGGCGCGTGCGAGATCATCTACGTCGAGAAGGCGAGCATTCGGCGGCGATGATTATTTCAGTATCGAACGCGCGATGTTCCGACGCATGATCTCCGCGCTGCCATCGGCGATGCGCACATACCTTGCCTGGTGCCAGCCGTCGTAGAGCTTCATCTCGTTCGTCAGTCCCATACCGCCGTGCGCCTGCATGCAGCGTTCGTACACGCGTGAGCACATCTCGGTCGTGAACAACTTCACCATGGAGACCTGCTCGACCGCAGTCTCGCCGCGATCCAGTCGACGCGCGCAGTCGATCGACATGGTGTCCGCCGCGTAGATCTCCGTTGCACAGTCGGCGAGCGCGAACGAGATGCCCTGGTACTCGGCGATCGGGTGACCGAACGCGATCCGCTGCTTCGCGTAGTCGGCAGCCTTCTCCAGCGCCCAGCGCGCCAGGCCGACGCAGCGACCTGCGTTGTAGATACGTCCTGTCGAGACGCCCGCGAGCGCGAGATCGAAGCCGCGATGCAGCTCTCCGACCAACGCTGACTCGGGCACGCGCACGTCCGTGAACGACACAATCCCTTCGTCGCCGCCAACATGGCCGAAGAGCTTGATGACGCTGTCGACTTTGAGACCTGACGTATTCATCGGCACGAGAAAACAGCTCACGCCGCCCTTGCGCTTGCTCTTCAGCGCCTCGTCCGTGACCGCGAACACGAAGATGTAGTCGGCCGTCGGCGAGTTCGTGATCCATTGCTTGGTGCCGGAGATCACCCAGCCGTCACCGTCGCGCGTCGCACGCGTGCGCATCGCCCAGGCATCGGAGCCTGCATCGGGCTCGGACATGCCGAAACACGCAGTCGTCTTGCCCGCCATGTATGGCTCCAGCATCTGCTCCGCTGCTGCTGGCGTCGTCTGCGCACACAAGACGCTCGGGCCGGAACTCCAGTGCGCCAAGGACGCATACGGCAACATTCGGCCGGGCCCGTAGCGACGATGCAATGCCTCCCAGGATCGATAGAGCACATACGAGCCGTAGCCGCCACCGCCTACTGAAGTCGGCGCGAACATCGTGTAGTAACCCGCCTGCGAAGAGCGCGTACGCACTTCCGCTCTGAGACGTCGAACCTCCTCGCTGTGCGCACCGCGCTCGTCGTACGCCCGACGAGGATCGTTCAACAGCGCAGCGTGCTGCGTCTCGATCGGCAGGACGACGGTATCGACGAAGCGCAACAGACCTTCGACGATTTCCTCGACCGCATCGTCATCGGGAGTCTGGATGGGATCGCGCATGGCGGGAGTCTACGCCCCCGAGCAGACGTGCGAGCAGGTCCATCCCTGCCCCGGTCCGACGCCGGTCCGACGTCGCGCACAGGTCGAGCAGCAGGCCGCGCAGAGCCGCGAGCAGCAGCGTCGCTTCGGTTTCGTCGACCTCCGAGGGAATCCCCATCGCACGCACGAGCTTCGGCCAGAACGCCAATGGATCTTCGAGCACGCCCGGATAGTCCCGCGGATTCCGCAAGGCGAGCGCGTACAGCTCGAAGATGAGACGGACGACCGGCCGCGCCTGCGGCGCACTGATCCGGCGCCAGTACCAGCGCAGGAACTCCGGCATGGTCCGCGGCTTGCGCGCCGACTTCATCCAGCGCTCGATGCGACCGGACTCCTGCTCGCGCAGCCCGGCGAGGATCTCCCGCATCAACCCTTCGCGTGAGCCGAAGTGGTAGATCAGCATGCGGGCGTTCGTCTTCAACGCCTTCGCCAGCGGCCGCAGCGACAGGTCGCCGATGCCGTGGGTCATTACATAGCCGACAGCCTGGTCACGCAGCCTGGAGCGGATAGCCGGATCGATGGGTCGTGCCATAAAAGTCTTGCTTAATTATTGAAACAGGTGTTACATTAACTCAACCCCACCGCTCGTGCCAGGAGAATCTCATGCGCCGCCTTGCCCTCGTGCTCCTCGCCTTGTCCGTCATGATCTCTGCGCCCGTCCCGGCCAAGGACGTCGAGGCCGGCAACAAGGCCGTCGCGCGCAGCTTCTTTGAGGACGTGCTCGACAAGGGCAAGCTCGAGGACTACTCGAAGTCGCATGCGCCGGACTTCGTCGCGCATGCCGAAGGCCGCCTCGCATCGCTCGACGAAGACATGGCTGCAGCACGCGAGCAGCGCAAAGCGGTACCCGACATGCGGGTCAAGGTGAACCACATGGTCGCCGAAGGGGACCTGGTATCGGTCTACTGGACAGCCAGCGGCACGAATACCGCGGCGGGCTGGGGCATGCCAGCGACCGGCAAGAGCCTCAGCGTCCACGGCATGACGCTGTTTCGCTTCGCGCGTGGGCTGATCCAGGAGGAGTGGAGCGTGTTCGACCAGTACTCGATCCTGAAGCAGCTCGGGTTGCTACCGCCGCCGGGCCCTTAACACTCGACCATACCGGCCGGGCTGCAGAGCGCCGTTCTCTCGTGCGACGTGTCCGTTCACGATGACTACATCGAAGCCTTCCGCCAGCTTGAACGGATCCACGTAGCTCGACGTCGCACGCACCTTCGCGACGTCGAACAGCACGAGGTCCGCCTTCTCGCCCACTTTGACCGTGCCGCGATCCCGAAAGTGCATGATCTGTGCAGGCAGGCCGGACGCCTTGTGCACGGCCTGCTCCACCGTCAGCAGCTTCTTCTCGAGAACGTAGCGCTGGAACAGCTTCGCGTACGTTCCCGTCGAGCGCGGATGGCGCATTCCGGGTGAACCGTCAGTGCAGACGGCGACGGACGGATTACCGAACAACACGTCCTGCGTCGCTTCATCCATCGTGAAGTGCGCGCCCTCCCCGCCCGTCGGCCCGAGCTCGATCAGGAAGTGGACGTAATCCTTGCCGGCAGCGCGCGCGGCCTGACCCAGCGTCTGCCCAGCGTACGGCTTGCTGCCGAAGAGCATCGCCTCGGGGCCGCCCCGCTTCGTCATGCGCCGTTGCAGATACTCGGCGAGCTCTCCGCCGCGAGATGCAACGACATTCTTGTAGTCCGCCGGCGGCAACGCCCATTCCGGAAACAGAATCGCGATGCCGGTGTAGCCTGCAGTGTAGGGATAGGCGTCCGCCGTCAGATCGATGCCCGCCTTGCGCTTGCTCGCGATCACTGCGAGCAGCTGGCGGCCGCGTTCGGCGCCTTTGCCGAAAACCACTTTGAGATGCGAGATGTGCACGCGGGCATACTTCCCCTGCGCGGCGAGCTCGTCGATCGACTGGTTGATCTTCTCGTCGTCCTCCGAGCGCATGTGACTCATGATCACGCCGCCCGCCGCGCCGACCTCGCGTGCCAGAGGAATGATCTCGGCCGGCTCCGAATAGATGCCCGGCACGTATTCGAGCCCGGTCGACATGCCGAAAGTCCCCGCTTTGAGGTCCGCTCGCAGCACCGCGCGTAGGCGTTCGGCCTGCTCGGCGTTCAGACGACGCACGGAGTCCGGGATCTGCGCGAGATGTCGAAGCGAGCCGTGACCGGACAGTGCCGCAACGTTGACCTGCACGCCCGCGGCTTCCGCGGCGCTGGCCCATTGCGCGAATGGCTGCTCAGCCGACGCTGATTCGAGCTGGACACTGTCGCCGTCCTGGCCGAGAACGATGGTCGTCACGCCCATCGCCAGGAAGTTTTCGTACGACTGCTCGAGCGGATCGCCATGCGCGTGCATGTCGATGAAACCCGGAGCCAGCGTGCGGCCGGCCGCGTCGATCACGCGCGCGGCACTCGCATCGTCACGCGTTTTCGTGTCGATCGCCGCGATCGTATCGCCCTTGACGAGCACATTGGCGCGATATGCGAGAGCGCCGGTGCCGTCGACGACGGACGCGTTGCGGATCAACAGGTCGTATTCTGCCGCGTGCGACGGGATGCTCGAGCAGAGAAGGACGAAGGCGACGGCAGCAAGTAATGCTCGGCCGGATCTTGTTGTTCGGTGCATGCCGCCGACAATCGTAGGGTCTGGCGCCGCGCGGCGCCACCCTTGTTGCAACCAGCGACTATTTGGCGTTTGCCATCTGCGACAACCAATGCTCGAACGTGCGCAGCCGCTGGTGGAGTTGCGTCAGTGGGTCCATTGCGATACCTCGCTAAGGCACAGCTAAGCCACCGAACCGGCCCACCGGGTTACCATTGCACGTTAGTCCCGACTCAACCGGAGCAATCCATGTCTTCTGTCGCATTGATCCTGCTCGCTCGCGCCATTCACATCCTCGGGGGCGTCTTCTGGGCGGGCAGCACGTTCCTGCTGACCTGGGTCATCTTTCCGATCGGCGCTCAGCATGCCGCCGATGGCGCCAGTCGCTGGATCGCCATGATTGGCCGCAAGGCCGGTCCGATGTCCGGCATCTCGGCGTTGCTCACGGTGCTGTCCGGCATCTATCTGATGATGGTCCTGCATCCCGGCGACAGATCCACGAGCGGCATGGTGCTGCAGGCGGGCGCTGTCGCCGCGGTGCTGTCTTTCTTCGTCGGCTTTCTCGTCGGTCGTCCAGCCGGACAGAAGCTCCTGCAACTCACCCAACAACAGTCGGCCACGCCTTCGGCCGCCGAGCTCGCGCAACGCGAGACACTGCGCAAGCGGGCTGCAATGAGCTCGGTCCTGACCGGGATCCTGCTCGCACTCGCAGTGTTGTCGATGGCAACGTTCCGTTACGCTTCAGCGCTCGGATGATCACTGCGATGGCGGCTTGCCGGCGAGAGCTGCGCTGGTCGCGACGCGCCACTCGTCGATCATCTTCGCGTAGTGCGCAGGCTCGAGGAACTCGCGCACGAACGCCCGCCCCTGCTCGCTCACACCCGTGAGCGTATAGCGTACGCTAACGAGCGTGCCGCCGCCTTCGGCCGCCGTGCAGATCACATCGACGAGACCGATGTTCGAACCCTGTGCGAGACGCGCGTAACTGACGCGACCCTCCGCCGGACGATAGTCGGCGACGATCCAGGTCGTCTCGATGCCGGTATGCCCGCGCGTGACGAACGCGCTGCCGCGGTCGACTGCGCCGCTCAGGATCGCGGGCTCCCAGCCGGGTGCCCACTTGCGCTCACCTTCGGCGGTAAACAACGGGAAGACGCGCTCGAGCGGTGCCTCGAGCTGGAAACTATGGACTTGCGTGGCAGGCTGCTCGGACATGGCGGGATGACTCCAGAGGACTGAGAGGACCAACGGGACGACGGCACGGCTCGTTTGCATGACATACACCTCGGTACATATGTACCATACTAACAAACGACCATTGCACCTGCAAAGCGTGCGATCCTGCCCGCCCCGTTACCGCCAGGAAACCGACCCGATGCCCGCCCAGCCTCCGAAGAAAGCCGCGAAGTCGCTCGAGGTCGAGCGCATCCAGACCGGCGTGCGACTGGAGAAACGCCTGCTCAAAGTGCTTAAGGGCCTGGCCGAGTACCTGGACCTGTCGCTCGGCGACCTGCTCGAAGGTATTGCGCTGCATGCGCTCGAGAACAAGGTGCCGTTCAAGCCGGCGACGCTGGAGAAGATCGCGAACTTGAAACGGATCTACGGCCTCGACCTGACCGCGGCAGACAGTCACCAGCTGCGCGAGCGGTGAGAGTTGTGTCAATGCGATGACAGAACGGAGTGGGCGGGAGCGAAAGAATTGCTCCCAGGCTTTCTTCCGAGGTTTTCGCCATGTTCCGCAGCACCGCCACCGCGATCGTGGTTCTCGCCGGCGGCGCGATTGTCGCCGCGATGCTCGCACTGCTCACGCTTCGGCTGGTATTCACTGCGGTGATTGCACTGTCAGGCATTCGACGGCGCGCAGTGCGCGAGCAGGTTCTGAGTTGGTGATATTCGAACATTGTGCGCCGCTACCGCGTTGAATCACTGCATCTTCAAAGCGGGAGACGACGACATGAATCGAGATATCACTCAGGGCAACTTCACGCAGCTGAAAGGCAAGATCAAGGAGCAGTGGGGCAAGCTTACGGACGACGAGATCGACGAGCTGGAAGGCAAGTCGGAAATTCTCGCGGGCAAATTGCAGGAACGTTACGGTTGGAATCGTGAGCAAGCCGAGCGCGAGGTCAAAGAGTTCCGCGCGCGGAACAACTGGAATTGAGGCTGGCTGATTCTCAGCTGATTTACCCCACAATGCCCTCCCCCGTAAGGAAACGGGGGAGGGTTTTTGCTTGTTACTTCGGCGCGTTCCATGCGCCACTCGCTGCTGCACTACGCGCATAGTCCGTAAAATCCCGCGGCGCGCGCCCGAGTGCGCGTTGCACACCGTCGGTCAAATATGCGTTGCGACCGTCGAGCACTTCCGTGAACAGATACTTGATCAGCGCGACGAGGTCTGGCGGCAGGTGCGCCTGTTCGAGCGCCACCACGTATTCGTCCATCGGCATCTGCAGGTAGCGAATCTCTCTGCCGCTCGCCTTTGCGATCTCCGCGATCGCTTCTGCGAACGTCAGCAGCCGCGGTCCCGTCAGCTCGTAGAGCTGACCGATGTGCTTGTCATCGGTGAGTGCGGCGACAGCAGCGTCAGCGATATCGTCGGCATCGACGAACGGCTCGCCGACGTTCGGCGCCGGCAAGGCCACTTCGCCGGCCAGGATCGGCTCGAGCAGATAGTTCTCGCTGAAGTTCTGGTTGAACCAGCTGCAGCGAAGAATCGTCCACTGCGCACCCGCAGCTTTGACGATCTCTTCGCAGCGCTGCGCCTCGGCCTCTCCGCGGCCTGAGAGCAACACGAGTCGACGCACGCCGCTCCGGACGGCGAGATCTGCGAAGGCGCGAATGGCAGCTGTCGCACCCGGCGCGGCGAGGTCCGGATAGTAGGAAATGTAGACGGCGCCGACGCCCGCCAGCGCGGTCGGCCAGGTGCTGCGGTCTTCCCAGGCGAAAGAAGGTTCGGCCGAGCGCGAGCCGACCCGCACCGGCAGCTTGCGTGCCTGGAGCTGCTCGACGATGCGGCGCCCCGTCTTGCCCGTGCCGCCCAACACCAACGTCGTTTTCGTGTTCATGCTCGATCTCCTCGAAAGGTTCGGCCGTGATTCAGTGGCGTCCACTATCGTCGCGACGCTCCGGACCAACAATCTCGGCCAGTCCATGTTTCATGCTCTTTCGTCCAGAGCCGTGGACGCGGCCGCCACCGATTCGCATACTTCATCCATGCCTGATCCCTGGAAAACCTCGACCGACCCGCTTGGCGAAGCGCTGCACTTCCTGCGCATGAGCGGCTCGTTCTACTGCCTCTCGGAGTTCACTGCGCCGTGGGGACTCGACCTGCCGCCGATGGAGGACTGCGTGATGTTTCACGTCGTCACTTCAGGCGAGTGCCGCCTCGAAGTGGCAGATGCGGAGACCTGTACGCTGCGCCCGGGAGCGCTTGCGCTCGTACCGCATGGTCGCGGTCACGTGCTGAGCAGCGAGTCAGGTGTCAAAGCTGCGAAGTTGTTCGATCTGCCTCGCGAGCTCGTCAGCGATCGGTATGAGCATCTGCGTCACGGCGGCGGTGGTACGGCAACGACGATGCTTTGCGCCGCGGTGAAGTTCGACGATCCCTCTGCGCACCATTTGCTGCGGCTCCTGCCGCGGATCATCGCTGTCGATGCGTGGAACTCGCCGGAGCTCGAATGGCTGCAGAGCACGTTGCGCTTTCTCACCAGCGAGGCACGTGAGCTGCGAGCTGGCGGCGAAACCGTGATCACTCGTCTCGCCGACATTCTGGTGATTCAGGCGATCCGCTCGTGGATCGCAACGGATGCGCAGGCGCAGACGGGTTGGCTCCGTGCATTGCGCGATAAGCAGATCGGCCGTGCGATCGCACTGATTCATCGCGATCCGGCGCGCGACTGGACGCTCGCGTCGCTCGCCTCCGCCGTCGGCATGTCTCGCTCGGGATTCGCTGCTCGCTTCACCGAGCTGGTCGGCGAACCCGCGATGCAATACCTGCTGCGTTGGAAGATGCACGCGGCGCTGCGGTGGCTACGCGAGAGCGACGTGCCACTCAGTCAACTCGCGAGCAGGCTTGGCTACGAGTCCGAAGCCGCGTTCAGCCGCGCATTCAAGCGATTGATGGGCGTTTCACCGGGCGCGGCGCGCAGGGCCGGCGGTGTGTCCTCGCGATGACCGACGGCCGCCAGCACAGCGCACACGACTGCGAGAAATGCGATCAGGTCGAACACGGCCGCGGTGGCGTGCGAGTACTCCCAGCGCTCGCGTAGCGTCATCCAGTTCACCGGCAGCGTGGTCCAGTTGTGGGTCTCCTTGTTCACCGGGAAGGTGAACATCCAGAAAATCACTTGCGTCACGAGCACCGAGCCGAACGCGATGCACGCAAGCGCGAATTGTCGCAAGCGCGCGCGCACGAAGATTGTGAGCAGGAACGTCGAGATCAGCGCACCGAGCACCACGATGCCGAGCCACGCCCAGCCCGCATACAACTGCTGCACCTCGAGATACTCGGCGCCGGAAAGGTCGATTTTGTGCGGCAACTGCAGCACGTGCGCGAGTCCGGGTGCCAGCGCGAGTCCGACAAAAAACAGACTACAAAAACGGACGATCTGAGCGGCCATGTCGCCCTCCGACAGCATAGCGGTGGGCGGATAACGCGAGTGGGGTGCGCCCGGTTGCACCCTGTATTTCCGCCGTAGGTCGGGCTTCAGCCCGACTCTTTTTCCCTCTTCCAGAGCCGATCACTCAGGGCCCAGAGCACGACCCCCGCCATGATCGCCATGTCCGCTACGTTGAAGATCCCCGTACGCAGCGAACCAATCCCGACATTGAGAAAGTCGACGACGTAGCCGCCATAGCGCAACCGATCGATGAGATTGCTCACTCCTCCGCCGACGACCAGCGCGATCGCCACGCCGACGAGCGGGTTCTGCGGCCGGGACACGAACAGATAGATAAGGAGCGCACCGAGCACCACTGCAACAGCCGCCGACATCAGCATGCCGCGGGAGGATTCGCCGATCCCGGCTCCGAGGCTGAGAAACGCGCCGTAGTTCTTCGCGAGATCGAGGCGGACGGTATCGGCGAGCAGGATGACCGGCTGCGTTTCCGAGAGATACGTCTTGGCCACCGATTTGGTCGCCTGGTCGCAGCCCACGGTAAAGAACAGGATTGCGAGGATCAGGAGGAGGCGCTTGGGAGTCATCGAAGTGATGTCGGGTCGATGCCTTTTGCGAGGCCGCTCTTGCCGCGATAGACCGGAAGCGGCAACCGCCTCCGAACCGCGGACGCGCGTCGACCGCGCAGCCGCAGCCGCAGTCCTTCCTCGATCAATGTCGTGAGCGTCTTGCGCTCCCGCGCAGCGACAGCCCTGGCCTTGATCAAGAGATCGTCGTTGATGTTCAGAGTCGTTTTCATGCGTCGTACTATCCAGATTTCCGCCTTGAAGTACAGGGCTGCCGGCCACTGGGCGCGTCCACATCTATATAATCCCGCCATGAGCGACGTCGCCCCTGGACCGCTTCGATTCGACGAGTTCGAGCTGGACGAGGAGAACGCTCTGCTCACCAGGGCCGGCCGTCCGGTCGCTCTGCCGCCGAAAGCCTTTGCAGTGCTGTGCACGCTGGCGAAGCAGCCCGGCAAGCTGACGAAGAAAGAGGATCTGCTGGACGCTGTGTGGGGTCACCGGCACGTCAGCGAGTCCGTGCTGAAGACGACGATCAGCCAGCTGCGCACTGCTCTTGCGGATCCGGTTGCGAAGCCGCGGTATATCGAGACGGCGTCGCGGCGTGGGTATCGGTTCATCGGCGTGATTCTCGGCGCCCCGCTGCCAGTGCGAGCAGCGGCGCACCCCTTGCCGCAGATTCCAGTTGAACTGAAACCGGCTGCGGCCGAGCCGCGGCCTGCCATGATTGGTCGCACGGCGCCGCTCGCGAAGTTGCACACCGCATGGCGCAACGTCGTCAATGGGAATCGATCGGTGTTCTGGATCGCGGGCGATCCGGGTGTCGGTAAGACGACGCTGGTGGAGCAGTTCATCAGCGAGTTGCCTGGAGTCACCGTGATCCGCGGCCAGTGCGTCGAACAGTACGGCGCCGGCGAGCCGTATCTGCCGATTCTCGAAGCGATCAGCCAGCTGTGTCGCAGCCACCCGGAGTTTGTCGAGCTGCTGCGCTCGTTCGCGCCTACGTGGCTCGTGCAGCTCCCATGGCTGATGACGGACGCGGAACGCGCCACGCTCTATCGCGATCTCTCGGGCGCAAATCAGGAACGCAAGGTGCGCGAGATCTCGGAGCTGATGGGGCGCTTCACCGCGCAGCATCCGATGCTCTTCCTGACTGAGGATCTGCACTGGAGCGACAACGCGACTCTGCGGCTGCTCGATCACTTCGCGCGGCGAATCGCGCCGGCTCGGATCATGTGGGTCGGCACCTATCGACTGATGCAGATCATTGCGGAGTCGCATCCGCTGAAGGAGCTGCGACAGGAGCTGCGATTGCATCGACTGTGCGAAGAGGTCGTGCTCGATCCGTTTTCGGAAGTCGAGGTCGCGGAGTATCTGCAGAGTCGCATGCCGGATGCGGGGATTCAGGAAGCTTTCATACACAAGCTGCACGATCACACTGGCGGGTTGCCGCTTTTCATTGCGAATGTCGTTGATGACCTCGCGACCGGCTCGCGGGCGACGACGCCGACGGCATGGTCCGTGCCCGAAAGCCTGGCTGGCGCGCTCGAGAAGCAGATCGCCCGGCTCGCTCCCGAAGTGCAGCGGCTACTCGAAGCAGCGAGCTTCTGCGGCGTCGAGTTTCGCGTAGCCACTGTCGCCGAGGTGCTCGGGCAGGATCGCCACACGATCACTCAGCAATGCGACGAGCTCGCGCAGCGACAATACCTGCTACAGCACGTCGCGATCATCGACCTGCCGGACGGCACGCTGGATGCGCGGTTTGCATTTCGACACGCACTGTATCGACACGTCTTCTATCAGCGGCAAGGCGCCTCGATTCGCGTGCAGATGCATCGTCGAGTCGCCGCGGCGCTGGAGCGTGGCCGCTCGTCCGGCATCGCGGCAACAGCCGCGGAGCTTGCGTCTCAGCACGAGTCCGGCCTTGCGTATGCACCGGCGCTGCGGTACTACGTGGAAGCGGCGCGCAAGGCGCTCGGATATTTTGCGCCGCTCGAGGCGCTGGATATCACTTCGCATGCGTTGAGTTTGCTGCCGCGCTGTCCCGAAGGCACGGAGCGGCTGGAGCTGGAGTTTGCGCTCGTCTCGATACGTGCCCTCGCCTGCTCTCAGCAGTTCGGTCTCGCGTCGGCGGAAGGCGAGATCGCTTATCGTCGCGCGCTCGAACTGTGCGACGTCCTGCCGGTCACGCCTGCTCGTGCGCAGGTTCTCGGTGGGCTGGCGTGGATGTACTACATCCGCGCGGAATACGACGATGCACTGAAGCTGTCGCAGCGCCTCGAGGCTCTGGCGCGCGAGCATGATGATCCGGTGCTGACCGTCGCGGCGTGCTGTCTGATCGGCGTCATCAACACGATGCGGGGGAACTACATAGAGTCGCGTCGGTATCTGGAGCGCGGACTCGAGATCTGCAACAAGCTCGGCGACAGCGTTCCGGCCGAGGCTTTCGTCGCTGATCCCGTGGTCGTCCTGCGAGTGAATCTCGCGGTGCCGCTGCTGCATCTCGGCTACATGGATCAAGCGCGAGCACAGATGGATGAAGCACTCATGCGTGCGCGAGCGCGCGGCCAGCTCATGGCGCGAACGATCGCGCTGTGGTGCGCGGCGATGTTCGAGATGCGCATGCGACGGCCGGAGCGCGTTGCCGAGCACGCGCAGGCATTGCGTCAACTCGTCGAGGACCATGCGATCGGCCAGGCTCAGGGTCCGAGTCGATGGATCAGCGGCTGGGCCAAGGCGTATCTCGGGTCGCCACGGGAAGGGTTGCAGCTGATCGTGGACGGGTTCGAGCACAATCGCCGGCGGGGCATGGTGTCGGGCGGGTCCGAAGTGCTGGGCTATGCAGTCGAGGCGGCGGTGCTCGCGAAGGATTGGGACGAGGCGCAGAAGCATCTCGACGAGGCGCGCGGGCTCGGACGGCGCTTTGGCGAGCGGATTCTCTATAACTATCACTTCATGCTGCAGTCCTGGATTGATGTCGGACGCAAGGATTTTGCGGCCGCACGGCGCTCGCTGGAGGATGGAGTCGCAGAGGCGCGAGCGCAGGGGTCGTTGTGGATGGAGCTTCGACAGCTCGGGCTGTTGTGTGAGTTGCCGGATGCGAAGCAGGAGGACTTCGCGGCGCTCAAGGCGATTTATGAGAGATTGCCGGAGGGCTTCAGTACGGTTGTTGTCAGTCGCGCGCGGGAGTTGTTGCAGCGGGCTTCACTGTAACTCAGCGAGCAACTTCTTGGGCGCAACGAGTTCGTAGGCCCTGCGCAACGCCATCTCGACAGCTGCCCAATCGACCTTCGGCAGATCGAGCCAGATTCCGACCCAGCCTTTGTTGCCGACGTATTTCGGCATGTGGAAATGTTGCGGCATCAAGCTCCGCAGGATGTCGTGCATATCGGCGGACGCCTTGCACATGAGTTCGACGCGGCCCTCGCCGTGGTGGTTGGTCGTGAACCAACCGAAGCGCTTCTTGCGGACTTCCAGGCTCAGGTGGTGATGGACGGGCTTTGCCTCGCCTTCCGGCAGCCGCTCGACCATCTTCGTGATGCGCTCGCGTTGCTTGTCTGCGTTCCCTGCGCTGCGGGTTGCTGCTTTCGCTGGCTTGCGCTTTCCGATCTCTTTCGGCCGGACATAGTGGAACCGCACGAGGTACACATTGGAGCCGCTGCCGTGCTTTGCAATCTTGAGCAGATCGACGATGCCCTTGAAGCCCGACTCGCGCGCGAGTTCCGGCGTGACGTCGCTCAGCTCGATCTGCTCGATCGAGTCGATTTCGATCTGTCCCACGCCGGTGGAGTCGTAGCGGTTGCCGGCCTTCACGCGAGGGTTGTGCCAGATGCGAATGCTGCACGTGATCTCACCGCGCTGAACGCCGGGTCGGAGGTGCTTGGTGAAATCCATGGCGGGATCTTAAACCAGCTTGACAGCCGTGCGCGGGCGCGGCTTGATGCCGTCAACGAGCGGGTGCGGAGCAAGCAATGGACATCGTGATTCCCAGTGGTCAGAACCTGGCGCTGTTCGCCGGCGCGGCGATAGTGTTACTGCTGATCCCGGGACCGGCAGTCCTGTACATCGTTGGACGTTCTGTTGCGCAGGGTCGCAGAGCGGGCCTCGTCTCGGTACTCGGCATCCACACCGCGACGTTCTTTCACGTACTGGCGGCTGCGCTGGGTCTGTCGGTGCTGCTGCTCTCCTCTGCTCTTGCCTTCAGCATCGTGAAGTATGCCGGCGCCGCGTACCTGATCTGGCTCGGCTTGAGGAAGATCTTCGGGCCGGCCGAACAGAAGGACGCAAAAGGCGAGCTCGTACCTTACAGCCACGCCAGGCTGTTTCGTGACGGCTTCGTCGTCAACCTGCTCAATCCGAAGACGGCGCTGTTCTTCTTCGCGTTTCTGCCGCAGTTCGTCGACGTCAGCCGCGGCCACGTCGCGATGCAGATCACGCTGCTCGGCTTCGTGTTCGTGCTGCTCGGATTCTGCACCGACAGCTCCTTTGCCCTGCTCGCCGGCACCGCGGGCGACTGGCTGAAGCGCAGCCGAGGCTATCTGAAGTTCGAGCGCTACGGCAGCGGAGTGCTGTTCATCGGTCTGGGAATCGTCGCCGCAGTCACCGGCGAGAGAAAGTAGAGACGTGGTGCCGGGAGAGAAAAGCGGGGGAAACTGAGCAGTGCAGCATCATGCTGCAGCGCTGAGTTTCCCCTCTTTTTCTCTCCCGGCACCGAGGTTCACGCCTGTACTCGTCCAGTCACCGGCGGTGCTTCCGCCTCTCCCTCGAGCACCGAGCGATAGAAGAACCCTGCGATCGCAGCGCCTGCGATCGGTGCGACCCAGAACAGCCACAGCTGCGCAAGCGCCCATCCGCCGACGAAGATCGCTGGTCCAGTGCTGCGCGCCGGGTTCACTGACGTGTTCGTCACTGGAATGCTGATCAGGTGGATCAGCGTGAGCATCAGACCGATCGCGAGGCCCGCAAATCCGACCGGCGCGCGCTTGTGAGTCGCGCCGAGGATCACGACCAGGAACATGAAGGTCATCACGATTTCGGTGAGCAGCGCTGCCGTCATCGAGTAGTGACCCGGTGAGTGCTCGCCAAACCCATTCGAAGCAAACCCGCCCGCGAGACTGAAATCCGCCTTGCCGCTCGCGATCACGAACAGAACGCCCGCGGCGACGATGGCGCCCGCGACCTGAGCCACGATGTACGACAACAGCTGCGATCCGGGGAAGCGTCCGCCCGCCCACAATCCCACCGATACCGCCGGATTGAAATGTCCGCCGGAGATGGGACCGAGCGCGTACGCGCCGGTGAGCACCGTCAAACCGAATGCGAGCGAGACACCGGTGAAGCCGATGCCCAATTCCGGGAACGCCGCTGCGAGCACCGCGCTACCGCAGCCTCCGAGAACCAGCCAGAACGTTCCGATGAACTCTGCAGAAAGCTTCGCGAACATGGGCGCACCTCTGCTTTGCTGTTGTTGGCCAGGGTGCCGGGAATCTTAGTCCTGCGAGTTGCAGCTATCAAACTCGTAGCTCGAGCATCACGGCTCCTACAACTGCAATGCATACCGCAGCGACTGCGGTCGGCACTTCGGAATGGGTTCAATCGTCGTGTCCCTGCGCGGGTGGACCAGGCTCTGCATCTCCCGGACGTGGAAAATCGCCAGGTTCGGAACGTACATCATCTTGAAGATGCAGAAGTCCTGGGCGTTGCGATAGGCCACCAGAACGAACGCCTTCATCTCGCCGCCGCCGAGGAGAAAGAGGCTACCCGAGATGTTATCGGAGTAAGCCGAGTACACATGCAAGGCAGCCGGGTATTGCGGCTGGATGAAATCGAGCTCCGACCAGACTTCCCCGACATTCGCGAGGCCGGGCCTGGCACCGACAGCTGCAAACGCGGAACCCACGTGCCCGAGCAGGCGGCGAACATCGTCAGGCAGGTTGTGCCAATTCGGCTCGACGACCAGATCCTTCGCCATCGCAAAGTCGAGCTGCAGAGAGTCGCTGTCGATCTGGGCTGTTTCTTCGGCCGAGACCGAACCAGCGACCAGCACGGTCAACGTTGCGGCCAGGAGCCAATCGAGTCTTTTCACACTGATCTCTATTGTTTCTGCGGCGCTTCGATGAAGTCTGTCTTCGTCGGCCCGATCGATTCGATCTGCACCGTCGCCCCCTTGGGGCCGGTCGCCTGAAAGTGAGCACTGTTCGCGGGGAGCCGATATACGCTGCCGGCGCGATAACTGCGTAACGCGCTCGCCTCGTACTTCGCGCCGAAGCCGAGCTTCCACTCGCCCTCGAGAACCGTGTACGTGCGCGAATCCGGGTGCGTATGAGCGGGTACCTGGATGTTCGGAGGCAACTTGACGCGCACCACCAACGGCCCTGCTTCTCCGGGCTTGCCGATCAAAACGACGACCTGACCGCCTTCGAAGCTGGGCAGCGGTTGCCAGTGAATGAGCTCGGCCGGCGCCTCGATGAACCCGGGCGGCGGGCTCGAAGGTGGCCGATCCGCAGCGATGGCAGCCGTGACGGCCAAAATCAGGATCCAGGCAACACTCAGTCGCTTTCGCATGCCGTCCGCTTCCATGTCAGGTTCTGATTGCGATTTTCGATTCTTCGGGCACGGGAGACAAGAAACCTCTTCTCTGGAGGGCCAGAAATGAAACGCCTGCTGATCTTCTTCTACGGCCTGGCCTGCTACGCCATCGCCCTCGTGACACTTCTATATGCGATCGGATTCGTCGGCAATCTGTGGGTGCCGAAGTCGATTGACTCCGCCCGCGAGCTGCCGCTCGGGAATGCACTCCTGATCGACTGTGTGCTGCTCGCGATCTTCGCGATTCAGCACAGCGTGATGGCGCGGCCGGGGTTCAAGCGCTGGTGGACGCGGATGATTCCGAAGGAGGCCGAACGCAGCACTTACATTTTGTTTGCGAGCGGCGCGTTGATCGTGCTGTACAAGTACTGGGAGCCGATCGGCGGGGTTGTCTGGAGTGTGCAGTCGCCTGCCGGGCAAACGGTGCTCTATGCGCTCTTTGTATTCGGGTGGGCGCTCGTATTCCTGTCGTCGTTCCTGATCAATCATTTCGATCTGTTCGGACTGCGGCAGGTATGGCTGCAGCTGCGCGGCCAACCGTACACGCCGGTGTCGTTCGGCACACCAGTGTTCTATCGCATCGTCCGCCATCCGCTCTATGTCGGCTTGCTGCTCGCCTTCTGGTCAGCACCAACGATGACGCTGACTCACCTGGTGTTCGCGATCGCGACCACGCTCTACATCCTGATCGCGATCCAGCTCGAAGAGCACGACCTGATCGCCGAGCATCCGGAGTACGCCCAGTATCGCAAGCGTGTCCCGATGCTGCTCCCGTTCCTGAAATAGCGGTGCCGGGAGAGAAAAGCGGGGGAAACTCAGCAGTGCAGCATCATGCTGCGGCGCTGAGTTTCCCCTCATTTTTTCTCCCGGCACCCACTTCGCTACCGCCCGAAATCGAACATGTCGAAGAGATCGCCGATGGCCGGCATGTTGCGCGGTACGTACGGATTGTCGTCGCGCGTCTTCGGGTTCGGCAGGTTGTCGCGGCTGCGCGAGCTGAGCGTGCCTTTGAGCCGCCAGTTGCGCTCGATGAACTTGACCACCGAGGCATGCTCGCCATACACGTGACTGACGTGACCGCCGCGTGAGAACGGCGACACCGCGATCATCGGGATGCGCGGACCGGTACCGAAGAAGTCGACCGGCTGGATGAAGCCCGAGTCGTAGTAGCCGCCGCCCTCGTCGACAGTAATGAGGATGGCCGTCTCGGCCCATTGCTTCGGATTGCTCTTCGCCAGCTTGACGATGTTGTCCGTGAACGCCTCGAAGATTCCCCACTTCGACGACGCCGGATGCCCGTCGATCGCGCCATCGGGCTTGACGAACGACACCGCGGGCAGCGTCCCTTCCGTCAGGTCCGTGAACAGATCAGTCACGTCGCGCATGTGCTCGGCGCGCAGCGAGGGATAGTTCGCCTGATGCTCGAACGGATTGCAGATCGTGCAGTAGCCGTTGACCGGATTGCCCGCCACGGATGCGTTGTACCCGCCCCCGTAGTACTTCCACGAGACGTGCCGGTCGTTGAGCGCATCGCCGATGCTGCGCTGAGTGGTCGGCGGAATGATGTTGTTGGTCGGATGATTGTTGTCCGGCACGCCCGTCGGCACGCCGGCCGGCGTGAACGCGGGGTTGACGTTCACCGCCGGATAATAGTGACCGGGCTCGCAGCCGCTCGAGACGTGGTACGGCAAAGTGTCCAGGTAGTCGCGAATCGCCGCGATGCCTGGAGCGTTGCGGTCCGAGCAGTTGAACCACTGCGCCCGCTGCGTATAGAGATTGAGCGTGCCGTCGCGCGGATCGGGGTTGTAGATGCGAGCCGCTGGCGGTGTCACAGCGTTGCCGTTGCCGTCGCTGAAGAACACCTGGTCAGCAAAGCCGAGCGCGAAGCTGGTCGGCCCGGTGCCGCCCATGACGGGCTGATGATAGTTGTCGGCGATGGTGTACTGATCCGCCAGCGTCTTCGTAATCGGCGCATCGCCGTGCTGCATGTCGAAGAAAGCCATCGTCTGACCCGTGTCATGCGGGGTGGCGCCCGGCGGTGTCGCGAACGTCGTCGTGACTGCAGACTGCAGGTCATGCAGACAGCCCGTCGGGTTGTCGCGCGAGACATGCTCCTTGTCGATCGCGCAATCCATCTGCTGATACATCTGGAAGAACTGGTGGATCGTATCGGCCGTGAACGCGTCGTAGGGCAGCGTCGATGAAGTCAGCCGGAACGGGCCCGGCGGCAGCGCAGTGACGTTCGGGATGCGCGTGTCCGGACCGAGTGTGACATCGAGACCGGTGCCGCCGGTGCCGAAGAGGAACTGATCCTCAGGACGCAGCCCAGGATCGCCACCGGGGATCCCAAGAATGAATGCAAGCGGCGATACCTTCGGCACACCGCCGATGTCCGGCGGCGGCAGCACTGGATAGAGCTGCTTCTCGCCGCGATCCGCGCTGACGAAGAACTTGCCGCCGTTCGGTGCTGCAGTCAGCTCGAACTGCTGGCCTTGCTCGAAGTTCGGGCCCGGCGAGCCGTCGGACGTGACGATGCCCTGTGAAAGCAGATTGAGCACGCGCTCGTGCTTGTGCCTGGGGCGATACGTGGCGAACAGATGATCGAAGCTGCGGTTCTCGCCGACGATAACAATGACGTGCTTGATCGGCGACGCCGTCTGGCGATCAGGATCGCCGCGGCGATCGGCGTTGCCGTCTTGCGCAGATGCGCCGGCGGCAACTACTGCCATTGCCACCGCACAGGTGAGTGTCGAGTTGAGTCGAGCCATGCGACTGCCTCCGATTGGTTGAAGGGAAGCAGATCGTCGCGCTCGACTGTGACGCTTGAGTTTCGCTGCGCTTGCAATCGCGCAGGAAACCACGCAGCGATTGCGAACATGCGTTGCGCTGTCAGTCGCCGCTCTCGCAATGTCGGCGCGTTGTGACTTCCGTAGGTCGGGCTTCAGCCCGACTTCTTCGCATACCTCTCACGCCATTCCTCTAGCGTTACGAGAATCTCATCCAGCGGCGCATCGTAACTATTCGCGATCCCTCCTTCCATCCCCGAGATCGTCGACGACACCGCGCGGCCGATCTTCTGCTTCTCATAGCTCGGCGCATAGATGATCGCGATCATCTTGTTGTGATGCATGCTGCGCATCTCGAACCCCGCCACCTCACTCCACTTGATCCGGTACTTCTTCACGAACGAGCCCATCTCGAACCCTTCATGATCCAGCCGCAGATACATCGAGCTCGGCGAGAAGATCATGAACAGCGACACCGGAATCCCCAGCGCGAAGAACCCGGCACTCAGCCAGCCGTACAGCAGCTCGCCTGCCGAGATCAGCCAGACTCCAAGCGTAACGAAGCCGCAGGAGAGAAGAAGGATGAGCAGGCCCTTCGAGCGGCTGGCTCGGAACATGAGTTCTTCGTCCATTATGGGCGTCGAAGCTACGCCCGCCGCAGCGCATTTTCTGTGAAGCCGTTCAAACCGCCACTCTCGTTCCATGAGGAGTGGCGCGGCCGCGTCGAGTGGCGAGGCTAAAGCCCGGAGGGCGGACGCTCGACCAGCTCTGTCACCGTCACGTCGTCGAAGTGTCCCTTTGTCCAATGCGAGACGACGCCGACGCTGCCGTGCAGCTCGCCCTGAATCAGTCCGTCTACAACGCGAACTATCTGGTTGTAGGTGCTGCGCCGCTGCGGCGATAGGTGACTTCGAAGACTTTGCTCCACGTACCTTGCTGACGCCTCTCGCGCATCACGATGAAGCTGTTGGCATCGACCCGTTGCCATACCAACCGCGTCGCGCCCGGCGTGTCCGCGTTGGCTGGCGGGAAGACGAGGTGATCGCCGATGACCAACATCTCGCCGGTGCCATAGGTGCCGTCGTTGGCCCAGAGCGTGTACTGCACGCGGTCGATCTTTGGATTCCAGACGTAGACCGAGTCGCCTTCGAAGTTGACCGGCTTGTTGTCGTCGCTCGTCCCGCTCAGTTTGATCGTGCCGCGCAGGATGCGACCGAACTGCACGGAATAGCATTGCGTGTCGGTGGTCTTGCCGTCCGGATGCATGCCGGACCAGCAATAGCCGGCCATGTCTTTGAACCAGCCGAACGGCTCGAGTGGATCGGCGGATGGTTGTTCCTCGGCCGACGCGGCAACCGTGACCAGGCCGAGGAGCAACGCGGCACGCGACGCAGCTTTCTGTTGGCGCATGGTTGTCAGCCTCGAATAGCGCTCATGGCCCGCCAGGGTGAGCCTACTGTACGCCATGCGCGTTCCGGTTGTTGCGTCGCGTAGTTCCGACCAAATGAGCAACACATCACGAAACATGAGGCGGCCCGGATGCCGTGTGCAGCTCGTCACAGCGCTCAACGCTGTATCAGGCATCCTGCACAAAATCTCGTTATTACGGAGGATAGAGTCATGGAAACGAACGAAGAGACGTTCGCATCTACCGCATTTGGCACCGTCACCAGCAAGCGCATCATCTATCGAGCCGAGCGCAGTTGGTTTAGTGGCGGCTCCCGCGAGGACATTCCGCTCAACCACGTGACGTCAGTGCGCCTGGCGACATCACGCTCAGTGCTGGCGGGCCTGGTCATACTCCTGCTTGGTCTGTCACTGCTCATGAATCCGGCCTTGATGATCGTGGGCATGCTCTTGACCGTGTGGGCAGTGTTGCTCCTGTGGGGCTCCCCTTCCGTCTGGGTGAATACTTCGGGACGCGATGAGCGCGGAGCGAAGGGACTGCCTTGGCAGAGGGGCGAGGCCAATGCATTCGTCGAAGCAGTTCGAAGCCAGCTGTTTCGCGACGACCGAAAGTAGCTCCGCACGCGGCTGTTTGTCTTACCGCTCAGAGCTCGGTCGACCCTGTTTCCGCTCCATGGCCCGGCGTGGGCGACGAGCTCGTCTGTCGTTCGATCCTGCGGCGGACGAGCGGTCCCTCGGTCCCCCGATGCAACTCGCGCAGGCGCTCGGTACCAGGTGCGTCGTTGCGCGTCAGGCGGTTGTTCAGGCGGATGTAGTCGAGCCAGGTGGGCGTTTCGTAACGCTCGATCCAGAGTCGCGGATCGTGCAGGTCGCGCAGCAGTCGCCAGTTGCGCGCGCCGTCGCGACGACGCGTGCGGCGACGCTCGGCCATGCGAGTGAGGAACTCCTCGATGTCCGTCTCGTCGATGATGTATTCGACGGTGATCACGACCGGGCCGGTGCGTTCGTCGACAGGGACTGCGGTGGGCGGTGCGCTCCAGAATGCCGAGCGAAGCGGATCCAGATCGAGCTCGCCCGCTTGGGAAAGCGGGATCCAGCGACCAATGATGACGCAGACCATGATGAGCGCGGCGGAGATCAGAAGAGCAGTTGTGAGACCGGCGTCGGCGGCGACTTCGCCCCAGAGCCAGCTGCCCGCCGCCAGGCCACCGAATGCGAACATTTGATAGAGAGATAACGCGCGAGCGACGACCCAGCGCGGTGCGGAGAGCTGCACGGCGACATTGAAGGTCGAGAGGCTCAGCATCCAGCCGGCACCAGCGAGAAGAAGACCGAGCATCGTGAGCGCGAGGAATGTGCTGACCGACATGATGGCGGCCGCGACTGCGAGCCCGAAGCCGGCCCAGCGGACGATGGCTTCGGTCGAGAGCACTGCGCGCAAGCGGACAGCGACGAGCGCACCGCTGACTGCGCCGGCGCCGAATGCGCCGAGCAAGAGACCGTAGGTCAGCGGGCCGCCCGCGACGAGATGCTTCGCGACCAGAGGCAGCAACGCGAGGATCGAGCTCGCGCCGACGCCGAAGACAGCGGAGCGAACCAGAACTGCGCGAATGTGCGGCGACATGTAGACGTAGCGAACACCGGCTGCCATTGCGATGCCGAGTGTTTCTGTGGGGAGCGACTGAGTGCGCGGCGGTAGTCGCCAGCGAGCGAGCACGGTGATAAGAGAGATGTAGCTGACGGCGTTTACTGCGAACGCCGCGGCGGCGCCGGCGGCTGCGACGATCGCGCCGCCGATTGCGGGGCCGACGCTCCGCGCGATGTTGAAGCCCATGCTGTTGAGTGCAACTGCGCCCGGGACTTCGGGTCGCGGGACCATGTCGCCGACGGATGCCTGCCAGGCCGGCGCGTGGAACGCAGCGCCGCAACCGATCAGGAAGGTGAAAAGGAGCAGCAGCCACGGACCGACGAGGCCGGACCAGGCGGAAAGCGCCAGCACGACCGAGACGAGCAGCATGAAGGCCTGCGCGAAGAGCATGACCTTGCGACGATCCATGTTGTCCGCCATCGCGCCGGCGACGAGCGAGAGCAGCATGATGGGGAGCGAGGTGGAGGCTTGCACGAGCGCGACCATGTCGGGCGATGGTGCGATTGAGAGCATCATCCAGGATGCGCCGACGGATTGGATCAGGCTGCCAAAGTTGGAGAGCGTGCTGGCGATCCAGACGCTGCGGAAAACGGGGAAGCGGAAGGGAGAAAGCGCCGAGGGGGCGCCGCTGTCATTCATGGGGTGGTAATTGTGGGGGTTTCTGCTGCAGAGAGCCAGCAGTCATCAATCGCCCGACCTCCTGTTGAGTCACATCGAAAAGTTGGATCCTTTCTCGTTCGCGTCTCGTGTCCCGGGTATGAGCAAAAAATCCCGCGACATCGACGTGCTGCTCGTCGATGACCGTGCACTGGATGCAGAAGTAACGCTCTTCGCTCTGCGGCAAGCCGCGACACTCGATGCAAGATTGCTACGGCTCAGGAATGGAGATGAGGCGTTGCGCTATTTGTTTGGTGTGGGTGAGTTTGCGCGACGGTCGTCGGGCATGCCCGGGTTGGTGTTGCTGGATGCGGAGATGCCGGTTGCGAGTGGCAATTGCGTGTTGGATGTGATCCGGGCGCATCCGGCGACGAGCGGGATCAAGGTGGTCATGCTGACGACCGATGGGCGGCCGCGGTTTTGCGGGGAGGATGGATTCGCGGCGGATGGGGTTCTGGTGAAGAGCCAGGATTTCGATCAGTACTGTGCGGCGATCGAGTTGACGTTGAAGCGGTGGCTGCCGAGGATTTTGAAGGAGCATCACCAGAGGGCCTGGCCGGCGGTGCAGAGGTTGACGCTGCGGAGTGTGTGATCACAATCGAGGAGAGATTGCGCACGAGAGCTATCGTCGCCTGCCTCGCATGCACGAAATACCGGCGGAGCGACCCAAACTCGTGTATAGTCGGCCACGGATCGCGACTTTCCTTTTTTTTCTTGGCCCTCGCCGTTCGGCGTTTTGAGCGGGCCAATTCAACTAAACCGAATCGTTTCGAACCAGGGGACAGCCCGTATGGAGCTGTCATGTTCCTAGCGCGTCTGGGCCGGCGTTCGGCGCAGTCGCGTCATTTCAGTGAGTTAATTCGCATGAGCAAGATTTATGTGGGCAACCTGCCCTTTTCCGCCGACGAAGCAACGGTGCGCGCGCTGTTCGCACAGCACGGCACGGTCGATTCCGTCGCCTTGATCACGGATCGCGACACGGGCCAGCCGCGCGGCTTCGGCTTCGTCGAGATGCCGCGTTCGGATGCGGCGCGAGCGATTCAGAGTCTCAATGGCCAGGACATGGGCGGCCGCGCCTTGAAGGTCAACGAGGCGCAGGACAAGCCGCGCAACGGCGGCAGTGGCCAGCGCCGCTGACGAGCGATGATTCTCCCGCACGGGTCGCCAGCGATCCGTGCGGGAGTTGTGTCCAAGCAGTGCGTCCTCGAAGTCGAGGCAGGAGAAGGCGATGAACGAACGAAGGTCCTATGACGGCGCCGTAACAGATCCTGGCTCGCTCGCCGACCGTCGCGCACAGTTCGCGCAAGAGCAGCAGCAGCGTATGGTGGAACGCCAGCAGCAGATGGCCTCCTTGTGTTCGCCACTCAGTAGCGCTGACGAGCGGATTCGACTATGGGAGAAACTGCACGCACTTGAACTGCCGCGTTCACCGACGCACAAGCTATTGTGCCTCATTGCGCAACAGACTGAGATCAGTCTCGCTCAGGTGCTGGAAGTTCAGCAGCGGCGCTTTGCGCCGGTGCCGTCGAACTCGGCGGTTTGAAGTGGCGCAATTCATCACAGGTGCTTCCGTGGAGATGCCGTTCAAACTCGATTCGATCTCAGAAACCGCAGCGCCCAGCGGTGCGACAGGCTTGTGGCATCGCTATGTGATCTCGCAGGGCGCGAACGTGATCGACGGCGCGCGGGCTGGTACGCATGAGGAAGTCGCAATGCGCATTCGCGAGCTGGTGGAGCGGCTCAACGAGCGGCGCGAAGGGAAGACAAGGCCGAAGGTGAGGCGCTAACGCGTTTCGGCGGGGCGAGAGGGTACCCGAATCAGCCCGCTCGCATGCGAAGGATGCTTTGCACCTCGATGGGTTTTTCGTACTGACGAAATTCCGCCGCCTTGTTCAGCACTGCATTCATCGCCATCCGGTCTGCAAGCTCGTTGCCTTCGGTTCCGACGTGCGCACTGACGTGCGTCAGTGTGAGCTGTGGCTGAATGCTGGAGTAGAGGGCGTAGGCAGTCTTGATGAGCTCGAGATTCTTGATGTCGCCGCCGCTCCTTTTCCATCCTCTCTTCTCCCAACCGCTCGCCCACGCTGCGATACAGCTGATCGCATACTTCGAGTCGCTGAGTATCTGAACGCAGGAGCCCGTAGCGATCTCTTGTTCGGCGAACACTAAGGCTTGGTGCAGGGCTGTCAATTCCGCCGTGTTATTCGTGCCGGTCGGGTTGTAGAGGCCATACCAAAGCTGCGTGACGACACCGTTCCGGTAGATGGCCATGCCTGAGCCTGCATTGCCGGGATTCGGTTCACACGCACCGTCGCAGTAAATCTGCACATCGAACTTTGCCGCATCGGTTGCCAAAGGAGCGCGTATCGTCGCGGGCTTTGCAGCTGCACTTGCCCGCCGCGGCATTCCGGCCTGGAAGGCGCGTTCGGCCTCCGCTCGAGTCTTGAATGACTTGAAGCGCGCGCCGGCAAACTTATCGACCAGCGCTCGCGTCGTCGCCCACTCCGAAAAAATGCCGGTCTGTCTGCCTGCCCATACCACGTAGAACTTCTGGGCCACGCTTACAGCTTCCCATTCGCTTTCACATCCCAGCCGCCTGTGATTGGCGGCAGTCCCGTTCCCTTCGGTCCCATCCGACGGTATTCCCAGCGGATCTTGGCAAAGTGCAGCGTCACTTCTTCCAGCAGCGCTGCGTCCGCTGGGCTCTTGGCAAGCCTGTCGAACTCGAGTGGGGATTGAGTACCAGTCGACGCACACTGACCGGCATGCGTCACGATGACGTCTTCGAGCGTGACGACGTAAAAATCCAATGGGGTGCTGCTGGCGCGCCGGAACGCGAAACGCGCGCTTTGGATATGGAGGCCGGATGCACATGCCAGTGCGATGGGGATTGAAGCGGTGTCGAGCAGCTTGCGGAGGCGCACGCCGGAAAATGTCGCCTTGCCAGCGCCGCCGCCGCTGCCGCCACCGCTCGGGACAGTCGAATCGATTGACTGATCGTAGGAGACGACCTCGATTTCGTTCTCGTGCCCCTTGGTCGTGCTCTCGCCGGAGATACCGTCGAGCTTGAGGAAAATGGAGAAACCGGCCATGAGGGTCTCCTGTGAGTCGAGGCGGTGAGACTCTCATGCGGGAGCGCGATCCCGCAACCCGCTGACGATGCGAACGATCTTGTTTGGGGTTCTCCCAAACGCCGGAAAGTGTTACCTATGGGCTCGGTCGCGGCCACGGTAATTGCAAGTGTCACAGGGGCACAGCGCATGAACAGAACTGCTTTGACGAACATCGCACCGGATATCTTTCGCAAGCGCCTGCTCGTTGAGGGTTACTTCCAAAGCAACATGGCGGAAAGTGTTCTGCGGGACTATTTCCGGCGCATCACCAGTGAGCTGGGACTGCGAACTTATGGAGATCCGATCATTCACAAGACGAGTGGCGAGGGTAAAGATCTCAATGAGGGTTACGATGCCTTCGTGCCGCTGATCGATTCGGGTATTTACATCGCGGCCTGGGTCAAGCCGCGATTTCTGTCGACGATCCTGTACACCTGCGGAGAATTCGACGAGGACCGCGCAGTAGCGACCGTTCGCGACTTCTTCGAGCTCGCGGACCATCAGGCGGCCATCTTCTAGGCGATCTTCCGATCAGGAGTCTCGGATGAAGAAACTGAAGCATGAAGCGGAGTTGTTCAAAGGTGCGTTACTTGCCGGTGTGAAATACGCGGAAGGCCGCAAGGTTGTGGAGTTCGAGCCGACGGATTCGGCCAGCCAGAAACTTCTGTACATCTATCGCCTGCTCGTTCACGACAAGATCATCCAGCCACTGCCGGAAGACCAAGTGGCTGAAGCGACCATGAGACACAAGTTGGCGATTTGGTACTCCAAGCAGTTGCCGAAGGATCATCCGCTGCTGAAGTGAGCGCAAGCCGAAACGATTCAGGCGTCCTTCAATCGCTCTTCGACTTGCGTGCCAGCAGCAACACGCTGTCGCGGTGATATTCGAGAAAGCTACGTTGGCCGGCGGTGAAGTGACCGACCTTCACCACCTTAGTCGTTCTGACACCCATCCGTTCCAGCGATGGCTTGTGTGCGACTGGCGAGACAATCAAATTGCCATCCGCACCAAATGAGATGAAACCACGGTCGAAAAGATGGTCGATAGTTGGCGTAAGGAGAAGGCCATTCTCGCCGTCCAGTCGCTCGTCGTTATTACTGTCCCGCCACGGCTTGCAGTGGCTCGCACGCAGGTGCTCGGGATTGAAAACCCCAGTCACGCGACACCGCACCTCAAGCTCACTCACACGTTGCCGAAAAAGCCCCTGTCCGCGACGTGCCAATACGATCGACTGCTTCTCGGTTGTGGCGAGGCTCGGGTTTCCGAGAATCTCTTGCTTCAAATGCTCTTCCCAGATGACGGTGTCCTGCGCCGGCAAGACCCTCGATGGTCGGTCCTCAACTGCGAGTGGCCGCGCATTCAGATACTGGTCGGCTTCCACACCGATCAAACCCGCGAGCGCTCGAAACAGCGGTTCCGGCACCTCGGTCAGATAGACCGATTGACTGCCGTCGCCTGCCGCCGATAGCGGTGAATACTTACTCGGCAGATGACGACGAAGCTCTCCGATATGGTCCTTAGGCCGGATCTTATGCACCAGGTCGACAAAGCGGACATCGATTTTCCAACCGATGTCTCCCCAATTGCGGCCCGCTTCACCAAATTCCTGTGGCTTGGGACATTCGTAGCAATGCGAATACGCGATTCCGACTGCTGCGATGAGCGTGTCGCGGAACGACAAGATCACATCGCCCGGCGAGACCTCTCGCATCGACTCGTAAAACGGGTTGATTTGGTTGTTGGCCTTGCGCTTTGGTGACCATAGGTAGCCACCGCCCACTTCCTGGCGCCAGGTTTGATTCTGATTGACCCACCAGAAGCGCATCTAGGTCCATCTGTACGCGGTCTTGCCTACGCCAGTTTTCGATACTCCGCCAGCTGCCCTATTCCCCACTTGAGAGTTTCGTCAAAGGGCGGCTTGTGAGGAGCCTGAACCGAATCCCATAGTTCGGCCGACCGCGATGACTGCCCCATCGCATTGAGCGCTGTCGAGATTTCATCGAACTTGGTTTTGGTTTTAAGCAGGCGAGCGAGCTCTCTTCTCGGTACTACGGTCGGAGCCTTGGTTTCGATAGCCCACCAATCGAACAGATCTCGCGGCTGCAACTTCCAGCCGCGATGGAACAGCTTCTTCGCAAGCACCTCCGCGACGGGATCGAGCGGGAAGGTCGTTTCCGGAGAAAATTCCTCAGGCAGCTTGAGAAGCGGCGCCGCAACGATGAAGTCGATCTCCCCCTCTGGGAATGTCAGCTTCAAAGAAGCGGCCGCTTCCTCGTAATCGCCAGTGAGGCCTTCGACATACGCATTCAACCGGGGAGATAGATAACCAATCCATTGGGCATCGTGGATGAATAGGTCAATGTCATCGCTGATGCGATGATTGAGAGCGAGCATGACTCGCGTTCCACCACCAAGAAGAGCATGAAGAGGGCTGCCAGCCGTCTTCTCAGCATCGGCGACAATCGCGGCGGCAATATTTGAAAGCTTGCGCCAAGGACCTTCCTTGCGGTGCTTGAGAATATCCGCGTCTGTGACCTTCACAGTAGATGCTCCACAGCCTTCTCCCATTCAGGAACGCGAGGGAGATTTGCTTGCACCGACTCCTTATAGAGTTCATTGGCACGGCGTAGATCCGAACCCGCCTCGGCCGCACATCGCGCTATGAGCGCGGGATCCAGCTCTACGAACGCATGAATGAGCAAGGCCGCTACTCTGTCGTCGAAACCGGCGACAGAACCCTCCCTGAGCGCACGCGCGAGATCCCCCACGGTCAGGACCGGACCAACTGGAACGTTGAGGTGCGTGACAGCAACCTGCAGACTCGATGCGCTCATTGCGCGCACATTCTCGCCGTTCCGGTGACTTAGAGCCATAGTTTGGACTGCGGTTGAGAAGCGGCCCTCCCGTGGGGAGGGCCGAGAGCAGATGCTCAGGTGAGGCGGATCCTGCAGGTGTCTTGGAGTTGGTAGTAGGCGGAGGCGGAATCGCGCAGCGTAGTCCCGTCGTCGGGCGTGCCGCCGCGCTTCAGCTCTTCGATCAGCGGACGGATCCGGATGTGATCGAGGTTTTCGACAGCGTCGTCGATGAGGGTTGAGACGACGTTGGCTGCTTCGGCGTACGTGACGGCGTCCTCGCCATCGGCGTACAGCAGCACTTCGTAGAGACACTTCAGGACGGCGTTCGCTTGCAGAAGCTTCCCGCGCTCCGCCTCGATCGTCTGCTCGAGACGGGTCTGCTCTCGCGTATCATTTGGGTCAGCCATGGCAACCTCCTTGTGGTTGGCGTGGTCAGGCGTTCGGCGGTGGCTGTATTTCACCGTCGGACGCCGCTACTCCTTCGAGATGGATCGTACCTGAGCTGAGCTCTTCTGTATATATCCACAGGCAGATTGCTACAGCAAGACAAGCCTCTATTAGCCCCCCGGACCCGAGTGCCTCGATCGTCTCACTCTCATCACTTCCTCTCGAACCAAGGTCTCACTCAATCATGGACGCGACGAAGGACCCCGCTGCAGCGATAGGCGAGTTTCACCGAGCCATGGAAGACCAGCGTACCTACCTTGTCGGCTACGAGCAGCCCTCAGAAGCACTTGCCTATGAAACGTTACGCACGTTGGATGACCTGTTCTGCCGGGATCTGATGGAGCCCAAGCGCCATCTAGAAAGGACCGAACGTCAGTTCCGTCGGATTTCCACGTGGGGCATTAACCACGCGCTGCGACGTATTGTCCCGAGAGTCCCTAGAGATACCTTCTTTCAGGACTTCCCATCTCACAAGACGGTACACGAGCAGGCGGATGACTTCGTCTTCAACTGCGGGATTCTTGAGCTTGCGGAGCGCTTTGAGGCGTGGCTACGCGACGGAATACTGACGGCAGAGCTTCGGATACATCCCGACCGAGAAGGACCAGGCACTCGGAAAGTGCTCCTGTTGCGGAGTGCAGTCGAGTCCTACTTCGATGAAGAAATCGGGCTCGCGGGACTGCGTTGGGCGAGTGATCAGGTCCACGGCGCAGATCGCGAGTGGGAGCGCAGCCTAGAGAAGCGTCATCGATCCTTGCAACGCGATCTGGAGCGCCGCGTCATACTGGTCGACGGTTGGCGCCCCTTCTACACGTCCACTCAAGAGATCGACAGATATTTCTTGCAGTGGGCTCGTCTCTATCTTAGGCGCATACACTCACAAGACATTCTTGCTCCAGAAGACACTATTGGAGGCCGCCCATTTTCTGAGTACATTGACGTTCTCACCGCGCTTTCTGGCAGATCACAGAAGAATGTAGCCTTCGCGGCCATTTTGCGAGCTCGTGATCGAGCTGTTCACATTCGCAACCTGCTTACTACGCATCTGCATCGCGACACATTTCTTGAATCGCTGGCGCGCGAGCTAGACGCCACTCGAATCGACGTGGAGAAGATCTTGGCTTCGTTCGTCCTGACTGGCGAGAACCTTGATATACACACGCGAAGCGGACAAGCCACTTGGGCGCCTTTGGTACAAGCATCAGCGCACACGTTCATCTTCCCGACGTACGGATTGGACATCAACCCATTTCTTTTCCTGTTCACGGATCTCAGACATCGCCATGAGGCCGACTGGTTCAGAATCGCGAATGGTCGCGAGCGTCGCTGGATAGCGGAGATTGAGACGCTATTCAATGATGCTCGGTGGCAGACGCATGGCCGAAACCTGCGCTTGCGTGCCGACGGGAAAGACATGACAGACATCGATTTTGCAGCCTTCCGACGCGATGCGAACGAGCTGGCGTTGTTTCAACTCAAATGGCAGCACCCTATCGGAATGGACAATCGCGGTCGGCGCAGCGCAGGCAAGAACCTGATTGAGGAGAGCAACCGATGGGTTGAATGTGTTATCTCATGGCTCTCCCGGCACGGTGTTGATGAATTGACCCGCCGATTGGGATTTAAATCGTCGACGTCACCTAGCGTTCATCTCTTCATTCTAGGTCGCTATCACGCGTACCTCTCTGGATTCGAGACACACGATTCGCGAGCAGTTTGGTCAGATTGGGCGCATTTCCAGCGCGCGATCGTTGAAGAGCAAGGCCCCACAACAGTCTCGAAGGTAGCAGCGCGGCTAAGACTAGTTGTTGATCGGTCGCGCGGACGGAAGACTGGTGAGAGCATGATGTTGCCCGTCGGTGACTTGGCCGTCGTTCTCAATCCATCATCCGTACCTGCAGCCCCAGATGCGGAGGCCTAGGTCGCCTCAGAGATACCATGCCGCAGGCAGAGTTCTTTCGTCTCCATACTCAGCAAACGCTGGAGCCCGGTAGATGAGTCGAACTGACATAGGACTGCTCCCATCATCAGGTCGTCACGGATTTACCTCCAGCCAGCGACTCACCAAATCGCTTAAGAAAGTTCTCGATTTCATTTTTTGGAAGTGCATCGAGAATTGCAACTCCACCCCATAGGTTCAATTCCTTAAGGAGCAGTTGAATTCTGCGACCGAAGGAGTCTTCCGACAGCCGACTGCCATTGTCACGGAGGTATTCCAGCACTGTCGTCCGAACATTGGGGCATTTCCCGATTGTGCGCTCGAGAAGGGAGACTTGAATGTCTTGCCTCATGAAAAGCACTTTGGTCAATTCGAATGGATCCGAACGTGTTTCGTCGTGTGTTAGATTTCCTGCCCACCACAGCCTCGCAATTCCATTGCGCGCAAGGGCGGCGAACGAGTTGCCTTCGAAGAGATACCTGCGGCAAACGACACCCTCGTTCTTGGCCGGCCATCGTATAGCCATGTACTCAGCAAAGACGCAGTGCGTCAGATGGGCCCAGAGTCGCTCTTCCATGGCAACTGAAGGTGTGAGATTCCGCAGCCACGAATACACCCTTCTAGCATTCTCTGCATCAAGTTGTGCGTTTCCCTCCGTGGCAATCACGAGTGTGGGCGGCGGATCGACGACATATCCGCTTTCATGAACGTATGCCTGTCCCGCGGCGAGAGCATCGAGCCAGCCTGAATCGGCGCCGTACTTGCTGGCGTTCATGGATGCCTTTTCGCGAAGGCGGACCAAAAATCTACTACTGAAGAACTGGAGCTTCATGCTTGGTCCTCCAAGGGACTCAGTTGCATCAGCCCCTCTAGTGACCTCCTCAGAGGCAGCTTCAGCAAGGCCTGCACGGCTTCAAGTATCGAAGTGTGAGAGCTGCGAACATTTATTCCCATATCAGTGAGTTTCTTGTAGATCGATCGAAACCACCGCTTTGCCATTTCGACTTCGAGATTGTCGTCGTCCGTCGCGCGGATTTCATGTACCGCCTCAAGCAACGCAGGAACGACTACCTGATTTGCCAGCAGCGAGCCAAGAGAAGGATCCGGCTTGAGATCGGTGTAGCGGTCGTAGTCTCTCTTAGAAAGAGTCGCCACGATCCGATCCTCATTCATGTCGAGCGTCATCGCCCCTTCGTCGACTGACTCTGAGCGACGGATCGTCAGTATCGAGGAGATTCGTTTCAGTGGGTCGTAGTCCACGTACGCATCGAAAACCTGCGTGGGCGCGACTGCGAGGATATCTCCAGGACGAACATTGAAATTCGCATCACGATAGTCGAGATGTGCTCCATCAATTTTGTATGCTGCGATCGACCGGCTGGCACTGATGAATCCGCACACCTCAACACGCCCGACAAGCTCAGAGGCCTTGATGGTGATCCTTTGGTCCCTCTCCTTGAATGAATGCATCCGGCGATAAAAATTCCGCCTGCACTCGAGATGCAAAGAGTGAAGAGCCTGTCCCTCCTGAACCAGGGCCATAAGGGTCGGATTGCTATAGTCGAAGCTCACATCAATGTAGAAGGCGTCTGCATCCGCGCTGACTTGGACCTTCAGGCCGAACGTGTTCGGCAAGACATCGTCCCGAAGTGGTGTCAGCACAGGGTGTGGGAATGATCTATCACGAATGATCATGGTTGCAGCACCGCAGTTAGGGCACGTCGTTCGAGGGCATTGAGATTCACCACAATTCGCAGCGGCTCTGCCGCCTTGATCCGAACACCTTGGATCAAGTTGCCGTGTGCAGGAAGGTCCCTTCCGCTCGGACCTGCGAGTGAAGCGCCCTGAAGCTCAACCAGCTCCTGTCGTCCGTCTTCACCTATCGCGTAGACACGCAGCGCACCTTTGAAGTCTGCCGGGAGCTGGTT